>Ga0335085_10003877_pt1 | contig 25322 bp, 21 predicted proteins | sample Lox_Sample_45_FD_206712 | JGI IMG/M metagenome (GOLD analysis project Ga0335085, IMG submission 206712) | Soil microbial communities from Loxahatchee National Wildlife Refuge, Florida, United States - Lox_Sample_4.5 | ecosystem: Environmental > Terrestrial > Soil > Wetlands | place: USA...
GCTGCGGCCCAGAAGCAGCCCGCCTGCGGCCTAGAAGTAGCCCGCCTTCTTGCGGTCCTCCATGGCCGCCTCCGAGACGCGGTCGTCGGCCCTCGTCTCGCCCCGCTCGGTGATCGAGGTGGAGGCGATCTCGAGGACCACCTCGGGGAGCGTGGCGGCCTGGGAGCGGACGCCCCCGGTGCAGCTCATGTCCCCGACGGTGCGGTAGCGGACGGTCTCGTTGAAGACCTCCTCGCCCTCGATCAGCTCGGTGCCCTCCCTCCACGCGTAGAGCATGTCGTCGCGCTTGAACACCTTGCGCTCGTGGGCGAAGTAGATCGACGGCACCTCGAGCCCCTCGAGGTCCAGGTACTCCCACACGTCGAGCTCGGTCCAGTTCGAGAGGGGGAACACGCGCACGTGCTCGCCCTTGTGGATGCGCCCGTTGTAGAGGTTCCACAGCTCCGGTCGCTGGCTCTTGGGGTCCCACTGACCGAAGTCGTCGCGGAAGGAGAGGATCCGCTCCTTCGCGCGGGCGCGCTCCTCGTCGCGGCGGGCGCCACCGAAGGCGGCGTCGAAGCCGTGCTCGGCGATCGCGTCGAGCAGCGTCACCGTCTGCAGGCGGTTGCGCGATGCCCGCGGGCCCGTCTCCTCGACCACCCGGCCGGAGTCGATCGAGTCCTGGACGCTGGCCACGATCAGCCGCTCTCCCAGCTCCGCCACGCGGCGGTCGCGGTACTCGATCACCTCGGGGAAGTTGTGGCCGGTGTCGACGTGCATCAGCGGGAACGGGAACGGACCCGGCCGGAAGGCCTTCTCGGCCAGGCGCAGGAGCACGATCGAGTCCTTGCCGCCGCTGAACAGCAGCACCGGGCGCTCGAATTCGGCGGCGACCTCGCGCATCACGTGGATCGCCTCGGACTCGAGCGAGCGCAGGTGGGTGAGTTGGGGGCGGGCGGAGTAGTTCACTCGTGCAGCCCGCACTCGGTCTTCTCGGTCCCCGCCCAGCGGCCGTCGCGACCGCTGCCCGGCTGGGTGCAGGGGGCGCACCCGATCGAGGCGTAGCCGCGGTCGTGGAGCGGGTTGTAGGGCAGGTCACGCTCGTGGATCCGCCGCCACAGGTCCTTCTCGGTCCAGTGGGCCAGCGGGTTGTACTTCCACAGCCCGCGACGCTCGTCACGTTCGATCAGCTCGGTCTCGGCGCGTGTCGGGCCCTGCTCGCGGCGGATGCCGGTGATCCACCCCTCGGCACCTTCGAGCGCCGCCTCCAGGGCCGCGACCTTGGCCGCCCCGCAGCAGTGCTCGGGGCCGGTCCACGGGTTCTCCGGGTTGCTGGCGTCCATCACCTCGATGTTGACGCCGAAGCGGTCCTCGAACACCTTCCACGTCTGCAGCGTCTCCTCGAACAGGACCCCGGTGTCGATCGTGACGATGCGGACCGCGTCTGAGGTTCCCTGGCCGAGCCGGAGCAGCTCGTCGATCAGCACGGACTCCTCCTTCTGGAAGGAGCACAGCAGCACGGCCTTCTCGCCGTGGCGGGCGGCCTCGCGCAGGGTGTGGGTGAGGCCGAGCGCGATGTCAGACGGGGCCTGGGTCTGGCTGTGAATGGGGTTCATCGTCCTGTGGATCGCCTGATCTGCTGTTTCCCTTTAGTTACTCGCGGTCTCGCGCTCCTAGACCGCGCACTCGCCCTCGCCCCGGATCACTTCGAAGGGGACGTTGCGGTTCCAGTCGATGAACGTGTTCATGGTCTCGAGCCCGAACTCGACCGGCATTGACAGGTCCTTCACCAACCCCTCCAACTCTCCCGTGCCAACCCTCTCGGCAAAGGCGCGGAAACTCTCGCCCTCGTTCCGGCTTGACTCATAGTGACGAATCCAGCGCTCGATCGCGTCGGGTACCCGCTTGGCGGGCAGGCGCAGCTTCAGGCGCTGGCCGAAGGACACGTCGGCGTCCTCGTAGCTGCCGCCGATGTGGGGAATGTAGGCGGGGATCGTGTGCTCGCCGACTTTGATCGAGGCCCCGTACAGGCCGATGTCGGCGACGTGGTGCTGGGAGCACCCGTTCGGGCAGCCGCTCATCTTGATGTGGATGCGGCGGCTCAGCGGGTCGGTCACGTCCATCGCTTCGATCCGCTCCTGGACGGCCTCGTTGAGGCCCATCGAGCTGGTGATCCCGAGCTTGCACGAGTCCGTCCCCGGGCAGGAGACGACGTCGCTGACCTCACGGGGGCCGGCGCCTGCCAGGCCCAGCTCCGAGAGCGCCTGCCAGACGTCGTAGAGGCTCTCCTGACGGACCCAGCGCAGCAGCAGGTTCTGCTGGACGGTCGTACGGGCGTAGCCGCCGGTGTAGGTGCGGGTGATGTCCGCCAGCCCCCGGAACTGCTCCGGGGTGAGGTCCCCTCGGGTGATCTTGGCCTCGACCGTGACGTAGCCCTCCTGGCGCTGGTCGGCGACGTTGCGCGAGCAGAAGGCCTCGAAGGCCGTCAGGTCGCCGTTCGGGGAGCCGTGGTGGATGGGGGGCGCCGGGGCGGTCTCGCGTTCGTCGATCACGAACAGCTCGGGCTCGAAGTCGCGCTCGGCGACCCAGTCGCCCTTCAGCTCCTCCTCGACCTGCTTGCGCAGCTCCTCGATGCCGTACTTGTCGACGAACACCTTGATGCGGGCCCGGGCGCGGTTGACCCGCAGCCACTCCTGGCGGTCGAAGATGCGGAACACGGCCTCGGTGATCCGCAGGTACTCGCCGTTGTCGAGCTCCACGAAGTCGTACAGCGTGGGGGCCAGGCGGGGCATGATCGAGGTGCCTCCGCCGACGAGCATTTCCGCCCCCCGGACCTCGCCGCGGCCCTCGATCTGCTTGACCTTGGCGCGAAAGGCGATGTCGTGGATCGCGCATATGGCGCGGTCGGCCGGGCTGCCGTCGAAGGCCGTCTTGATCTTGCGGGGCATCGCCTGGGTGGTGGGGTGGCGGACGAAGTAGCGGATGTAGGCGCCCGCATAGGGCGTCATGTCGAAGAGCTCGTCCTCGGCCACACCGGCCCACGGGTCGCCCGTCACGTTGCGCACCGTGTTGCCGCAGCCCTCGCGGCTGGAGAGCCCGGCGTCGCCGAGCACGCGGATCGCCTGCTCGACTTCGGGCAGCGGGATGTGGTGCATCTGGATGTTCTGGCGGGTGGTCACGTGGCCCTTGTTCAGAGGGGCGTAGGTTTCGACCACATCGGCGAACGCTTCCAGCTGCTCCGGGGTGACACCGCCAAAGGGGAGCTTCACGCGGATCATCTGGACGTCGGGCTGGCGCTGCCCGTAGACCCCCTGCTTGAGGCGGAACTTGATGAACTCGTCTTCCTGCGTCTGCCCGTCGAGGAAGCGGGTGGCCTCGGTCTTGAAGTCGTCGAACTCCCGCGTGAGGATCGGGATCACGTGGCCGGGGACGTTCTCGACGACCTCCGGGTCCTCCAGGGTGCCGCGTTGGCGGGAGATTGCAGATGGCTCCATGCGGGGTCCTCCAGGTCCTCGGACGGGGGATGCGCGAGGACCTCTCGTTGCCAGCGAAAGGTTATTGCGTCAAAGCCTAGCGACTTTTAGGTATTTATCCAGGGGTCCCGGACATCCACCCGCGGCTCCCGCTCGACCGCCTCACGGAGCCCCGCCAGACGCCATCCCTCGGGGGCCTCCGCTGCCGCTGCCGGCTGGGCGGTCGTGTCACGGATGAAGCGTTCCAGCGCCGCCACGATCGCGGCCGCCTCCTCGGGCCCCGCGGACGGATCCACGAGCGTGACACGGGCGGGGCCGGATCCGTTCGCCGCGGCCCCGCCTGAGTCCTCACGCGGGGGCGGGGGGCTCACAGGGGGATGTTCCCGTGCTTTCGGCTGGGACCCGGTTCGCGCTTGCTCTGCAGCGTGTGCAGGGCGGTGATCAGCCTCGGGCGGGTCTCGTGGGGCACGATCACGTCGTCGATGTAGCCCCGCTCGGCGGCCGTGTAGGGGTTGGCGAAGCGGGCCTTGTAGTCCTCCATCAGCTTCTTGCGCCGCTCGTCGGGGGTGGGGCTGTCGGCGATGTCGCGCCGGTAGATGATGTTGACGGCCCCCTCCGGGCCCATCACCGCGACCTCCGCGGTGGGCCAGGCGAAGTTGAAGTCCGCCAGCAGGTGCTTGGATGCCATCACGTCGTAGGCCCCGCCGTAGGCCTTGCGGGTGATGACGGTCAGCTTCGGGACCGTGGCCTCGGTGAACGCGTACAGCAGCTTGGCCCCGTGGCGGATGATCCCGCCCCACTCCTGGGCGGTCCCGGGCAGGAACCCGGGGACGTCGGTGAAGGTGACCAGGGGGATGTTGAAGGCGTCGCAGGTGCGCACGAAGCGGGCCCCCTTGGCGGAGGCGTCGATGTCCAGCACGCCCGCCAGCTGGGAGGGCTGGTTGCCCACGATTCCCACGGCGAACCCGTCGAGCCGGGCGAAGCCGCAGATGATGTTGCGGGCGTAGTGCTCGTGGACCTCGAAGAACTCCTCGTCGTCCACGATCAGGCGCACCACGTCGCGCATGTCGTAGGGCTTGTTGGGGTTGTCCGGGACGACCACGTCGAGCTCGGGGTCCATCCGCATGGGGTCGTCGGTGGGGGCCACCCGGGGGGCGGTCTGGAGGTTGTTCTGGGGCAGGAAGCTGATCAGGTAGCGGCAGTCCTCCAGGCAGGCGTCCTCGTCCTCGGAGGCGAAATGGGCCACGCCCGACTTGCTGTTGTGGGACATCGCCCCGCCGAGCTCCTCGAAGCCCACCTCCTCGCCGGTCACGGTCTTGATCACATCGGGGCCCGTGATGAACATGTGCGAGGTCTCCTTGACCATGAAGATGAAGTCCGTGATCGCCGGCGAGTACACGGCTCCCCCGGCACACGGACCCATGATCAGGCTGATCTGGGGGATCACGCCCGAGCACTTGACGTTGCGCACGAACACGTCCCCGTAGGCCCCGAGCGAGACGACGCCCTCCTGGATGCGGGCCCCGCCGGAGTCGTTGATGCCGATCACCGGGCAGCCGATCTTGGCCGCCAGGTCCATGATCTTGCACATCTTCTCGCCCATCACCTCTCCGAGGGAGCCCCCGAAGACGGTGAAGTCCTGGCTGAACACGCATACGGGGCGGCCGTCGATGAGGCCGTGACCGGTCACCACGGCGTCCCCCCAGGGCCGGTTCTTCTGCATGTCGAAGTCGTAGGTGCGGTGGCGAACGAACGTGTCGAGCTCCTGGAAGGACCCGGGGTCGAGCAGCTTCTCGACCCGCTCCCGGGCCGTGTACTTGCCCCTCGCGTGCTGCTTCTCCTCGGCCTCCGGGGCCGAGTGCAGCGCCGCCTCCCTCAGCTCCTGCAGCTGGGCGAGCTTCTCCTCGTAGGTTTCCGGCGCCTTCTGGCGGGGGGGTTTGCGGTGGCCGCTGCGGGACGTCGCCAGCAGCGCGGCGTCGGCCTGGCGGTCGTGTGAGCTCGCGGCCATGGGGCAGCGGATGTTATCCCCGCGCGGGTGAAAATCCCGGTCCGGGAGGTCGATCTGGCCAGCAGGCGATCCGGCCGGCAGTCGATCGGGCCGGGGAGCCCAGGCCGTCGGGCGACTTGGCCCGCGAGCCCGATATGGCCGCGGCGGGACCTACCCGGCGACCCAGGCCTTGGCGTCCTCGAGCCCCTCGAGGCCGTACGCCTTGACCTCGCCGGGCATCAGCCAGGCGAACAGGTGCAGTGCGTGGGTGATCCAGTCCACATCGGTGACGAGGGCGATCCGCGTCCAGGCTTTGGGATGGCCCAGCCCGAGGGTCACCCCGGTCTTCGTGTCCAGGGCCAGCGCCCCGAGCTCGAACTTCTCGAACCCGGGCCCGACCGCGAACACCATCCTCACGTCCCCCGCCTCGGCGGCGGTCTTCATCTGCGGGAGCAGAACGTCGTGGTACTCCTCCCGGGTCACACGTCCGCTGGCCCTGAAGCCGAGCGTCCCCGGGGCCATCCCCTCCAGCGGCTCGATCATGAGCCCGATGTTACGCCCGCCCGAAGGGCCCGTCGGAAGGGCTCGTGTTACGCGCGCGAGTAGGGCCTGTGATGGGCGGCGCCCAGCCGGTCGAGAACGCCCTTGAGGATCTCCTCGACCTGATCCTCGGTGGGGGCCGCTCTGACGCCCTCGGCGTCGATCTCCTCCGCCCGGCGCAGCTCGGTTGAGAGGTTGGAAGGGCGGTCCGGAGGGGAGGGGGCGTCCGGGGCCTCTGTGCCGTCCGCGACCGCACCGTCGGCGCTCTCGGACGCGGCAGATTCCGGCGCCGTAGAGGGAAGTCCCGGCGCGGAAGGGGGCTCCGGTGCGGCCGCGTGCTCCGGCGCGGCAGGCCTGGCGGACACTCGGTTGCTCGCCGGCGCGGTCGGGGCTGCGGGCACCGGGGGGCTCTCCGGGACCGTCACGGGCTCCGGCGCCGGTGCGCGTGCCGCGAAGCGGGCCTGCAGCGCCTCCAGGGCGGTCGGCTGGATCGGCTCGTCCCGCGCGGGGCTGACCTCCGGGTCGTGGCTCTCGTCACCGCCGCGGGCGCCGAGAGGACGGGCCTCGGCGTCGGAAGGCCGGTCGTCGGTCCCGGGCGAGCCGGCGTCGTCGCCGGCCTGTTGATCGGGCTCCTCGCGCTCGGGTGCAAGCCGTCCGAAGAGCCGCGCGAAGAAGCTCCGCCGGGTGGGTTCGGGTGCCGGCTCGCTGTCATGCGCGCGGATGCCGGCCTGCACATGGATCTCGGGCTCCTCGGGCGGGGACTCGTCGACGGCCGCGTCCGCGTGCTCCTCGGAGGTCGACTGGTTCACGACGGCGCGCTCCTCGGCCGGGGGCCGCTCTGCCGTTGTGGGCGCGTCTGCCGCGACAGGCTGTGGGGAGCTCTCGAGGGATCCCCGCAGGGCGGCGGCGGTCATCGGGGAGGGCGCGCTCGCGGAGGCGGGCGTGGTCACGGGGGTCGGAGCGGCGAGCGGCGTGGTTGCGGCGACCGGCGTGGTTTCGGGCGAGGAGCCGTGAGCTGCGGCGAGGGCCGGTGCGGGCGCCTCGTCGTTCGGGGGATCCGTGGCCGTGACGGTGGCACGCAGCGTGACCTTCGTGCCCCAGCCGGCCTGCTTGATGAAAGCGCTGCCGCTGGCGTCGTCGGCCTCCCAGTGGACCGCGGTCTCGGCCACGGTGGAGACGATGCGGATCTCGCCCAGCTCGGACAGCAGGCGTGAGAGGGAGTCCTGGTCGCTGAGCTCCGCCCACAGCTCGGGAGGGGACTTCACGAGCGTCCGCTGAACCTCGGTGATGCCCATCGTGGCCCATGTTCGAGCGAAGCCCCTCGACTCCTGCCGTCGAGCCTCTGCTTGCCGTGGGTTCAAGAGTTGCCAGACCAGTCCAACCTTCCGCGGCTTCCCGCGTTTAGATACGTGCAGACCGGCAGACCGCGCGCGGGAGGGAGGGACGAAGATGGCTCGGAGGGGATCGAGGGACGTCGCAGCGAGGGTCAAGCGAGGCCCCGCCCGTCGCCGAGGTCAGGTCATCGCGTGTCTCGCTGTCGCGGTCGTTGCCGGTCTGTGCGCCTCCAGCCAGGCGGACCTCGGACCGCTGAACGGCGGGGCGGCGCTGGTGCGCAGCTCCTACCCCACCCCGATCGAACACGTCGTGGTGATCCTGCAGGAGAACCACAGCTTCGACAACGTCCTCGGTCAGCTCTGCATCCAGGAAAAACGGGAATGCAACGCGGCCTCCACCGGGACCAACAAAAAAGGCGAAACGATCCCCCTGAGCAAGGCCAGCGACGTCGTGCCCACGGCCTCGCACAGCCAGGAAGCCCAGGAAAAGGCCATGGACAAAGGCAAGATGGACGGCTGGGAAAAGGTCGGCGGCTGCGCGAAACGCGCGTGCTACACGGCCTTCGAACCGTCACAGATCCCGTCCCTGGCGGCGATGGCGCACGCGGGGGGGATCTCCGACGCCTACTTCTCGCGCGACATCGTCCCCTCCTGGGGGGGCCATCTCGACTTCTTCGCCCAGACGCTCGACGGCTTCGTGGGCAACAACCCCACCCACGCCAAAGGCGCGCCTGCGGAAGGGCCGGGTTGGGGATGCGACTCGAACCTCGACGCGAAATGGACCGACCCGGTCACGCATGAACTGTTGAGCGAGCCCTCCTGCATTCCCAACCAGAACGGCGAAGGGCCATACCGGCCATCGCCGGTCCCGTACGTGCCCACGATCGCCGACCGCATGGAAGAAGCGGGGAGGACGTGGGGGATCTACGGCGCCGTCAACCCGAAAGTCAAAGCCCAGAAGGGGCCGTACAAATGGGCGATCTGCCCGACCTTCGCCGAGTGCCTGTACGGGCCGCAGAAAAACGACATGCACCTGGCCTCCCAGCTGCTGAGCGACGCTCGTGAAGGCAAGCTCCCCAACTTCTCGATCCTGACGCCGAGCGCCGGCAAGAACGGCACCGTCACCGGTGCCACCAGCCAGCACAACGGGACCTCCATGATCATCGGGGACAACTGGATCGGAGAAGAGGTGAGCGCGATCCAGAACGGCCCCGACGGGTCCTCGACGACGATCTTCATCTACTACGACGACTGCGGGTGCTTCTACGACCACGTCCCGCCCCCGGCGGGGCTCGGGATCCGGCTCCCGCTGGTGATCGTGAGCCCGTACGCGAAGCCCGGCTTCACCGACCACAACGTGTCCACGAACTCGTCGATCCTGGCCTACGCAGAGAGCGTGCTCGGCGTGGAACCGGTCGACGAACAGGACGAAGAAGCGTACGACTTCGAAGAAGCCTTCAACTACGGCCAGACGCCGACGGCGCCGTTCAAATTCAACAAGGCCCAGGTCCCCGCGAGCTCCCAGAACCTGCCGCCGCCGCCACCCGACGACACCTGAGTCGTGTGGCCCTGGCAGGGGCCGCGAGCTGAGCCCGCGTCGCTCCGTCAGCGGCCGCGAACTGAGCCGCGTCGGTCCGGTGTGGGCCGGGCGAGCCCCGTGGCCAGCTAGGCGACGGAGGCTGCGCCGGGGACGCGCTCGGAGCCGATCAGGCCGCGCTCGTCGAGCAGCTCGGCGAGCTGGACGGCGTTGGTGGCCGCGCCCTTGCGCAGGTTGTCCGAGACGATCCACATGTCCAGCGCCCGCTCGTGGCCGGGGTCACGGCGGATGCGTCCCACGAATACGTCGTCCTTGCCGTCGGCGTCGATGGCGAGCGGGTACAGAGCCGATGAGGGGTCGTCGAGGACCGTGACGCCGGGGGCGGCTTCGAGCAGCTCGCGAGCCCGCTCGGGAGAGAGCTGATCGCGGGTCTGCACGTTGACCGCCTCGGAGTGCCCGTTGACGACGGGCACCCGTACGCAGGTGGCGCTCACCCTGATCGCGGGGTCCTCGAGGATCTTGCGGGTCTCGTTGATCAGCTTGCGCTCCTCGTCGGTGTGGTCGTCCCCGTCGGCGAAGTTGCCGGCGTGGGGGAGTGCGTTGAAGGCGATCTGGTGGGCGTAGAGGCCGGGCGGCTCGATTGCCTGCTCGTGCAGCAGCGCGTGGGACTGGTCCAGGAGCTCGTCGACGGCCGCCTTGCCGGTGCCGGACACCGCCTGGTAGGTCGAGATCACGAGCCGTTCGATGCCCGCCTCGCGATGCAGGGGGGCGAGCGCCACGACCATCTGCATGGTCGAGCAGTTGGGGTTGGCGATGATCCCGTGGTGGGCGTCCAGTGCGTGGGGATTGACCTCGCTGACGACCAGCGGGACGTCGTCGTTCATCCTCCAGCGGGAGGAGTTGTCGACCACGACGGCTCCCTCGCGGGCGAACACCGGAGCCCACTTCCCCGAGGTGCCGCCGCCGGCCGAGAAGAGGGCGATGTCGAACCCCCGGACGGCCTCCTCGGAGAGGCCCTGGACGACGAGCCCGCCCTCGAGCTCTCGTCCCACGGACCGCTCGGAGGCGAACGGGACGATCTCCCGGGCCGGGAACTCACGCTCGCGCAGCAGGCGCAGCATCAGCGTGCCCACCTGCCCGGTGGCGCCCACGACAGCGACTCGATAGCCCTCGCTCATCCTGGAAAGGAGGGTACCGACCCGCGGGCTCCACGCCGCAGCGGCCCGCGCTACGGCTTGATGACCATGAACAGGATCGTCACCAGCACGAGCAGGCTGAGGCTGGTGCCGACGATCTGCAGGCGACGTACGAGGCCCTGGTACTCCTCGCCCATCACGACCTCCCCGTCGCCGGCCGCCGCGATGTCGCGCTCCGCGGCCTGCTCGGCCTTTTTCGAGGTCGGGATCATCACCGAGCCCACGAGCGCTCCGATCACGATCACGGCCGCGAACCCCCACTGCACGAAGAACTCGCTCCAGTGGTGCCCGTCGCTGGCGAGGTAGATGCCGGCCCCCAGCACCACCACGAGGGCCGGGTTCACGAGCCGGCGTTCGATCGAGTACTCGATGCGGTGCAGCAGGGGCAATGCCCGGGGCTGCGCCTTGGCCCCCACCGCAAAGATGATCGGGTAGGCGAAGGTGACGCCGAAGGCGGCGACCACGGCCATGATGTGCAGGGCCGTCACGATTTCGTAGGCGGACGCGGCGGGCGGCTGGATCACGCGGCCTGTCTTGCTCTCTAGAAGCGCGGGGTGTACTGGCCGAAGACGTCCTGCATCGCCCCACACACCTCGCCGAGCGAGCAGCGGTCCTTCAGCGCCTGGCGGATTCCCGGCAGCAGGTTCTCGCTGCCGCGGGCGAGCTCACGCAGCTCCTCCAGGCGCTTCGCGACGAGCTCCTGGTCGCGCTCGGACTTGAAGCGCGCGAGGCGCTCCACCTGTTCGCGCTCTGACTCGGGGTCGACCCGCAGCAGGTCGGGCACCTCGATGTCGTCCTCCTCGTAGGCGTTGACGCCCACCACGATGTCCTGGCCGATGCGGTAGCGCTCCTGGTATCCCCACGCGGACTCGTCGATCTCGTGGGTGATGAACTCGATCGCGTTGACCGATCCCCCGAGCTCGTCCACCTTCGTGATCAGCTCGTTGGCCCGCTCTTCGATCTCGTCGGTGAGGGCCTCCACCAGGTAGGAGCCGGCGAAGGGGTCGACGGTGTCGGCCGCCCCGGACTCGGCGGCGAGGATCTGCTGGGTGCGCAGGGCGATCTTGGCGGAGCGCTCGCTCGGCAGCGCGAGCGCCTCGTCGAAGCCGTTGGTGTGCAGCGACTGGGTGCCCCCGCAGACCGCGGCGAAACCCTGCAGGGCGACGCGGACGATGTTGTTCTCCGGCTGCTGGGCGGTGAGCGTGACGCCACCGGTCTGGGTGTGGAAGCGCAGCATCATCGCCTTCGGGTTGGTGGCCCCGAAGCGCTCCCGCATGATCTGCGCCCACATCCTCCTGGCCGCACGGAACTTCGCCACCTCCTGGAAGACGTTGTTGTGGCCATTGAAGAAGAACGCCAGCCGCGGAGCGAACTCGTCCACCGACAAGCCCCGCTCGATGGCTGCCTGCACGTAGGCGATCCCCGACGACAGCGTGAAGGCCACCTCCTGCACCGCTGAGCAGCCCTTCTCGCGGAAGTGGTAGCCGGAGATCGAGATCGTGTTCCAGCGGGGCACCCGCTGGTGGCAGTACTCGAACAGGTCGGTGGTCAGCCTCATCGTGGGCTCGGGGGGGTAGATGTAGTTGCCGCGGGCGATGTACTCCTTGAGCACGTCGTTCTGGGTGGTGCCCCTGAGCTTCTCGCTCGGCACGCCCTGCTCCTCGGCCACCAGCTCATAGAGCAGCAGCAGGCACGAGGCGGGGGCGTTGATCGTCATCGAGGTGGACACCTGGTCCAGGGGGATGCCCTCGAAGGCGGTCCTCATGTCGTCGATCGTGTCGATCGCCACCCCGGTGCGCCCCACCTCGCCCAGGCATCTCGGGTTGTCGGAGTCGAGCCCCAGCTGGGTGGGCAGGTCGAAGGCCATCGAGAGCCCGGTCGAGCCCTTGGAGAGCAGGTACCGGTAGCGTTCGTTTGACTCCCGGGCGGAGGCGTAGCCGGCGTACTGGCGCATCGTCCAGACCTGCTTGCGGTACATCTCGCGGTGCACCCCGCGCGTGTAGGGGAAGTCGCCCGGCTCGCCCAGTTCGAGCTGCTCGGGCACGTCCTCGGGCCCGTAGAGCTCCTGGATCTCGATCCCTGAGTCGGTGAACCGGCGGGGGTCCTCGGGGCCCACGATCGGGGCTACGGTGAGGTGTTCCTGGTCCTCGCGGCCGGCTCTGGTGGTGGCCATGGGGTCGATGATATGGGAGTCCGTCGGTGCAATTGGCCGGCGCGCGCCCGCATCGTCCGCTGTTCGGGCGCTCCGACAGCGCCTATGCAGCGGATTGCGGTAGGGGCGCTCGGGTAAGGTCTCGCATGGGTATGGCTACCTGCCTGGTCACCGGCGGCGCCGGCTTTCTCGGATCCCACCTCTGCGACGAGCTGCTGGCGCGGGGCAACCGCGTCATCTGCGTGGACAACTTCGAGACCGGATCGCTGGCGAACATCGCCCACATCCGGGATCCCGAGCGCTTCCTGCACGTCGGCTGCGACATCATCGAGCCGTACTCCGTCGAGGAGCCGGTCGACTTCGTCTACCACCTGGCCTCCCCCGCCTCCCCGATCGACTACCTGCGCCTGCCCCTGCACACGCTCAAGGTGGGCTCCTACGGGACCCACCACACGCTCGGCCTGGCCAAGGCCAAGCGCGCCCGCTTCCTGCTCGCCTCAACCAGCGAGGTCTACGGGGACCCCCTCGAGCACCCACAACCCGAGAGCTACTGGGGCCACGTCAACCCGATCGGTCCCCGCGGTGTCTACGACGAGGCCAAGCGCTACGCCGAGGCACTGACGATGGCCTACCACCGCCAGCAGGGCGTGGACACGGCGATCGTGAGGATCTTCAACACCCACGGTCCTCGAATGAGACCCCACGACGGGCGGGCGATCCCCACTTTCCTGCGTCAGGCACTCGCGAACCGGCCCATCACCGTGTTCGGGGACGGCAGCCAGACGCGCTCCTTCTGTTATGTCAGTGACCTGATCCGGGGGCTGATAGCGCTCGCCGAGTCCGGGTATCACGACCCCGTGAACATCGGCAACCCCGACGAGTTCACGCTGCTCGAACTTGCCGAGATCGTCAAGGAGCTCACGGGCTCGAGCTCGGAGATCGTGTTCGAGGCCCTTCCGGTGGATGACCCGCGCCAGCGCCGTCCCGACATCACGCTCGCCAAGGAGCTGCTCGGGTGGGCGCCGGAGGTGTCCCTGCGCGAGGGTCTGCGGCGCACGATCGAGGACTCCGGAGTGGAGATCCTGTTGGGTGGCGGCCCTCGTTAGGGCACGCCCGAACAGCCGTCGAGGGCCGCTGACGCCCCGACGGCGGAACCGCTCCATGTGAGAGGGTGAGGTGTTGTGGCAGGCGAGATGCGTTCAGGTAGAGCAGGAACATCGGCTCCGCCGGTAAGGGGGGCCCGTGGCTCCTCCGCTCCCCCGCTGAGGACCTCGCCCCGCTTCCGCCGCGACGCGGAGGGGGTCCCGGAGGAGGGCTGGCAGGGGACGATCCACGCCCGAGCCGCGGAGCCCGCGGCGGCTGCCGCGGCGACGCTTCCGGCGCAGGTCGGCGAGCGCGACATCCGTCGCAAGCGTCCTCCGGCGCTCTCGTTCCTCGCCCGTGCCGACACGCTCGTGCGCGGTCTGCGGGTGGTGTCGCTCCTGGCCCTCGACTTCGCGGCGGTGGCGCTCGCGATCTTCACCGCGCTCGTGCTCAAGGAAGCCGTCCACGGAACCGTCGACGTACAGAACTCGATCGACGGCACCGAGCAGTTCCTGCCGTTCGCATACCTGCTGACCGCGCTGCTGTTCGCCCGCTCCGGCCTCTACGCCGAGCGCGCCCAGCGCCCGGGACTGCCCCGGATCGTGGGATCGCTGTTCCAGGTCGCCTTCGTGGCGCTGATCTTCGCCGTCGTCAACGGCGAACACTTCTCCAGTTACTACCTGTTTTGGAGCTCGCTGCTGTTTGCGATCGTCTACGTGTCGGCCGGCCGGGCGGCGTATGACCGTGCCACCGACTGGGCCATGAGGGCCGCCGGCCACCAGCGCCGTGCGGTGCTCGTCGGTCGCGGCGAGCAGATCGCCGAGGTCGCCCACGCGCTCGGCTCCGGCTCGCACGTGCCCACCGAGGTGCTCGGCTTCCTCTCGCCCCGGCCACTCCCCGCCAACGGGCTGCGCCCGCTCGGTGCGCTCGCGGATCTCGAGCGGGTGCTGGACGAGACCAACGTGGACGAGGTCATCATCGCCGACTCCGACTTCCCCAAGGATGACGCCATCGAGCTCGTGGACCGCTGTCACCAGCGCGGCGTGACGGTCCGCCTGGCGCCCTCCACGATGGAGATCCTGATCCACCGCGCCGAGTTCGTTCCGGGACAGTCGCTGCCGCTGTTCGAGCTCGGCCCCCCGGTGTTCGAGGGAATCGACTTCGCGCTGAAGCGGACCTTCGACATCGTCGGCTCGACGCTTCTGCTGATCCTGCTGAGCCCGCTGCTGCTGGCGATCACGCTCGCGGTCCGCCTGACCTCGAGGGGTCCCGCCCTGTATCGCTCCCAACGCCGCGGCATCGGTCAGCGGCCGTTCGCGTGCCTGAAGTTCCGCACCATGCAGATCGACGCCGAGCAGTACCAGGAGGACCTGGAAGAGCTCAACGAGGCCGACGGCGCGCTGTTCAAGATCCGCGAGGACCCACGCCTGACGCCCGTCGGCGGTTTCCTGCGGCGCTTCTCCCTGGACGAGCTCCCCCAGCTCGTCAACGTGCTGCGTGGCGACATGTCGCTGGTCGGCCCGAGGCCGCTGCCCGAACGCGACTACGAGATGCTCGAGGAGTGGCACCGCAAGCGCTACCTGGTGCTGCCGGGGATCACCGGCCTGTGGCAGGTCTCGGGTCGCTCGGAGCTCGACTTCGACGACCTCGTGAACCTCGACTTCATGTACCTCGAGCGCTGGTCACTGGCGCTCGACCTGACGATCCTGCTGAAGACGGTCCCGGCGGTGCTCACCCGCCGGGGCGCTTACTAGACGCCCTCGACGCCGGGCCGGCGCGAACGCCGGCGGCTGGCGTGTGAGCCGTTGCCGTTGCGCTGCTCGGCCGCCTCCGTGAGCGCGGCCGAGTACACATCCCACGTCGCCCGCGCCGCGTCCTGCCAGCTCCACGCCGGTGGTGCCGGTGCCGGACGGGTGGCGGCTTCGGCGGCTGCGATCAGGGAGGCCATGTCGCCCTGCTCCACGAACGTGGCCCGCTCTCCGAGCACCTCCTCGAGCGCCCGCGCGCGGCAGGCGCTCACGGGCGTGCCGCAGGCGAGGGCCTCCACGCCCGGAAGCCCGAAGCCCTCGCTCTCGGATGAGAGCACCAGCGCGTGGGCACCGCTGTAGATCGCCGCGAGCTGTTCGTCGGAGACCTCGTCTGTGAGCGTGACCTCCGGGAGCTCGTGAGCCCATGGCTGCGTCGGACCGACCATCACGAGGGGCATCCGCCTCGGCGTGGCCGCGAGCTCGCGTACGTGTTTGGTGGGGTCCGGGTGGCGAAGCGCGCCCACCCACACGAGGTAGTGCTCGGGGAGCCTGAAGCGCGCTCGCACCGAGGCGACCTCATCTTCGTCGCGGGGGCGCATCGCAGGGTCGGCGGCGTGGGGGATCACAGACACTCGCCGGCGCTCGACGCCGAGCTCTTCGACGGCGTCCTCCGCAACGGCCTGGGTCGGGACCACGACGCGCATCGCGCGCTGCACGGCGAGGTGGCGCAGGCGCTGGCGCACGCCCGTGCGCAGGTGCTCGCTGCGCCGCTTGAGCTGCGTGAGGTCGTGCACGGTGACGACCGTCGGACAGGGGCTTCGCAGCATCGCGCCCTCCATCCACGGGGCGTGGATCACGTCCGCGTCACCGGCGCGACACGTAGCGGCGGGACGGTTGGTCTCGATCAGCTCGTCGCCGTCATCGGGAAGCTCTCGCAGCGCCGTCAGCAGGCACCGCGAGTAGCGGCCGATGCCGTCCGGTTCGGACAGCGGCCGCGTATCGAAGGCGACCTTCAGCGGTCCCCCCTGCGGCCTCGCTGAGCACCCCTCCAGCTCACGTTGGCAACCCTAATCGTTCCTCCGCATCCGTGGGAAGCGCTGGGCCGCAACGTGCAGCGCATAGCCTTCACGCGACATGCCCTCCCGCTCCTACCACGAGGCCGTCTGGGAGGGGCTTGCGGAAGACCTCGAGCCGAGCGACTGGGAGGCACGCAGGCGGTTCCTGCTGGACCGCACGCGGGCCGGGCAGCGCGTCCTTGACCTCGGCTGCGGCGAAGGCTCCTTCGCCGCGGAGCTGCATCGCGCCGGCGCCGAGGTGGTGGCCGTCGACGTCGCGCAGGAGCCCCTGCGACGGGCCCGCGCCGCCCACCCCGAGCTCGAGCCTTCGCTGATCGTCTGCGAAGGCGAGTGGGAGCTCCCCGACGCGGGCTTCGACGTGGTCTGGGCGGGAGAGGTGATCGAGCACGTGGCCGACACCGCCGGTTGGCTCTCGGAGGTGCGTCGCGTGCTTCGCCCCGGCGGCACGCTGCTGCTCAGCACCCCCGCCCACCCGCTGTTGCGCCGCCTGGCGCTCGCGCTGCTGCCGGGTGCCTGGGAGCGAGACCTCGACCCTCGCGGCGAGCACCTGCGCTTCTATACCCGCGCTTCGCTGAAAGAACTCCTCGAGGACTTCCGCTTCGAGCAGATCGAGGTCCGGGGGCTCGGCCCGCTGCTGGCCCCGCGCGTGCTGCTGGCGGCGGCGGTGCGGGCGCGGTTCTGAGACCGGCTACTTCCGGGTCCTGCGGATCAGTTCCACCAGCCGGTCGTAGATTTCGATCGATTCGGGCTGTGCCGCCGGGCCGCTGATCTCTTCGGGGGCGATCGACTCGGGGTTCAGGTACACGGCGGCCTGGAACTCCTTCAACGCCGCACCTGGTCGGTCCTTGAGGTCATAGCGTGCGAGTTCCACCCACGCCTGCGGGTTCGACGGCTGCATGCGCACCGTCTCCTGCAAGGTTGCGCGGGCGCGCGCCGACAGCCCGGCCGCCTCCTGCACGGCCGCCAGCGCAAAGCGCGCTTCGGCGGATGCCGGGTCCCGCGAGACGGCCGTGTGGGCGGCTTCCACCGATGCGCGACGGTGGCCGGCTTCGGCCAGCGCGAGCGCCTGCGCGCGAGCTTCTTCAGAACGCTGGGGCTGCCACTGCATCCACGCCACCAGCAGCGCGGCAAGCACGACCACGCCGGCGAGCACCAGGCGCGGATCGAGCTCCCGTCCCCCGCGCAACCGCCAGCGGGGGGACTCGGCCTCGGCAGCCGGCATCCTGGCGGGCTCCAGCGGCCCTCGTCCCGCCAGCCAGCCGGCGCACAGCAGCGCGACGCAGGCGTCGCCGGGGATGTACCAGGTCCAGTCGATCAGCGAGTGGACGCCGAACACCACCACGATGCAGAGCATGCTGAGCAGGCCCACGCGCTCGGGCGTGTAGGCGCGTGGGGGTCGGTTCAGGGGCCGCGTCGGTCGTATCGCCTCGAAGATCCAGCTCCCAAGCAGGGCGAGCGCGATCAGCATCCCCACGATCCCGAGGTCGGCAAGCGTCTGCGCCACGAACCCGTGCGCGTGCGTGACGACGAGCGTCTCCTTGCGGTAGCGCAGGCGCGCCGTCGCGTACCCTTCCGCGCCCGCGCCGAGCGCGGGATGGGCCCCGAACACCTGCAGGGCCTCCTTCCAGTAGCGCGCCCGTACGCTCGCCACCGCGGTCAGCCTCCCGGGCGTGTTCGGTGGAGGCTTCGCGTTGGGGTTCGTGAGCGCGCTGACCGCGTGCGAGACGCTGCCCGTGAGGCCCCTGTGACTATGGGCGAGGCCGCCGATCAGCACGAGCACCGCCAGCGCCACGAGCGCCCAGAGGGCGATCCCCGCACGGTGGCGGGTGCGCGCACTGGGGGCCTGCCGCGAGGTGAAGAAGGTGAGCGCTACCCCCGCGATCGTCAGCGCGAGCACCATCACGAGCGCCAGCGCCCCGAGCTCGTGACCGGCCGCGGTTCGCTGTGCGAGCGCGACGTTTTCGTCGCTGAGGGGGTGCTGTGAGAAGTCCCAAGCCGCCACCGCGCCGGCGCCCAGCATCCCCGCCAGCAGCACCGCCGCGCCGCGCAGCCGCAGCGGCACGATCGCCAGCCACAGGACCGCTCCGACGGCGAGCGCCGCCAGCGCCCCGCGCGAGTAGGCCAGCAGCAGCGTCAGCAGCAGCAGCCCGCTGGCCGGGTATGCCATCGCACTGAGCAGCGCGTGTCCGCGCCGGCGCGCACCGAGCCACATGCATCCGATCACGCCCATCGCCGCGGTCAGTCCGAGCGCGTTCCAGTAGCCGAACGGTTCCTGCAGGCGGGCGGGCTCGTTCGCGGGCAGGCCCGACGGGAACACCTTCGTCGCCAACCCGTAGGCGCACACCACCGTGGCGGCCAGCGTGATGCCGGCGAGGATCGCCGTCCAGCGTGACGCGAACAGGCGCACGAGCGCGATCGAGCCGGCCAGCACGGCGCTGTAGGCGAGCATCCGCGAGGCGTCGCGCCAGCTCGCGTCGGGCACCACCGACCACGCGATCGAGAGCGCCGTCAGCGCGGTCAGCGCGAGCATCAGCCCGAGCGTCCAGGAGCCGTAACGGCGCTGGCTGACGGGCGACGTCAGCACCGAGGCGGCGAACAGCACCCCTCCCCCGATCGTCAGCCCCATCTCGGCGGCGGTCATCGTTTCCAGACGACCCCCGCCCTTGGCGTAGAAGGTCAACAGGCACAGCACGCCGCAGACCAGCAGTGCCCCCCATACGGTCGCGTCGGGCAGGTGTCGCCCTCGGCGCGCGGGGGAGGACGGCTTTCGCGGCCCGGTCAGCCTCGTCCGCTCCGCGGGCGCGGGAGCCGGCGTCAGCGGCTCAAGCGTCGCGCCTGGCACCGAGACGCCTGCGGGCGAAGCTGATCGCGAGCGCGAGCAGGACGGCGAGCATCAGCGCGAGCACCGCCAGGACCGCGCCGGGCAGGGTGCTCACGGCGGAGGACAAGTTCGCGTGCACGACGCCCGGGGTGATGACCTGGCCGCCGACCGCGACCGGCCCGGAGCCGGACTGCTGGGCGTGCTTGAGCGCCTTGACTTCCGCGGGGGCGACCGCGATCGCGGTCGTCGGCGCGACCGCCGCACCGCCCTTGCGGGCGGCGAGCGCGGCGAGCTGCGCTTGGCGGATCTGCTGGGCGCAGGGCGAGTACTCGAGCGCGTCCGCGCTGAGTTCGCCCAGCGCCTGGCGGTAGGCACCCTGGGAGAAGCCGCTGAGCGACTGGCCGTGAGTGCAGCGCAGGATGATCTGTTCGCCGACGCTCATCCGACCTGTCCAACGCTACCAGTGGCCCGGTGTTGCGGTCCGAGCCGATTCCGCTGTCTGCGGAGCTCAGGCGCTCGCCCCACTCGCGCGCGCGACACCCGCGCTCGCCAGCGCACGTGTGAAGCCCTTCGCCCAGGCGTCGTACGTGTACGCGCTCACCGCCCGCGCCCCGGCCGCGCCCAGACGCCCCCGCATCTCGGCCGAGCCGGCGAGGCGCCCGATCGCCCCTGCGAGCGCCCGCGGATCGCCGGCGGGGACGACGACGCCGGTGTCGCCGTCTCGCACCAGACCCCCGGCGGCCGCTCCGACGGCGTCGCTGGCGATCACCGCGAGGCCTCGGTTCATCGCCTCGTTGACGACCAGGCCCCACGGCTCGCGGAAGCTCGCCGTGCGGACCGAGGGCACGACGATCACGTCCCCGTGTGCATACACCTCGCGCAAGCGCTCGGGCGTGAGGTTGCCGACGCCGTGGACCGATGCGCCTGGCGACGTGTTCGCGGTATCCGATCCGCCCGCGAGGGCGCCACCGCTCGCGTCGTCGAGCCGGGAACCCACCAGCACCAGCACGCTGCCGGCCGGCGGCCCGGCCCGTGTCCACGCCTCCAGCAGCACCGCGAGACCCTTCTCACGATCGGGGCGGCCCACGAACAGGAACCGTGTCAGCTCTCCCCGCGGCCAGCCCTCCAGCGACGGCTCCGCCACGTCGGGGGCCGACCAGAACTTGTTGTCCACGGCCTGGGGCGCCTCGAACACGTTGGCGGCGCCGCGGGCCCGCACGTACTCGCTCACGTGCGGGCCGTAGGTGACGACGGCCTCTGTGGCGCGGTACAGGCGCCGCAGCGGCACGTAGCTGAGCACGTGTGCGGGCGTGCGCGGGTGGGCCCACAGCGAAGCCCACAGGACCACGGGAATCCGCCCCGCACGGGCTCCCGCCCAGCTCGCCAGCAGCGCGGCGCGGCCGCCGGTGGGGCACACGACCGCGCGGTAGCTCCCGCCGGCGGCCAGCCCGTACAGCTCACGCGGACGGGCATTGCGCACCGGGAACGGCAACGCCCCCGCCGGATCGGGGCCGCCGTGGCGCCGGCCGCCCCCGAACAGCGCCACCTCCAGGCCCTCGCGTTCGTGCAGGCGGGCCAGGGCCCCGACGCGGTAGGCCGGCACGTGGCCGGTGACGAACAGGACGGGCCGGGCCGCCGTGCTCACGGCGCAGCCCCTCCCTCGGAGTGGGCGCGCTCCAGCACCTCGCGGTAGGCGGCCAGCGTCTGCTCGCCGCAGTGCTCCCAGGTGAACCCTCTTCTCACGGTCTCCCGCGCGCGCTCGGAGGCCTCCCGCAGGCGGTGACCGTCGGACAGCAGCTCGTCGATGCGCTGGCTGAGGCGCTCGATGTCCCCGGGGGGCACCAGCAGGAAGCCACCTCCCGCGGCCGCGATCTCCTCCGGGCCCGGCTCGCCGCGGCAGCCGATCGCGGGCACGCCCGCGGCCATCGCCTCGATGTAGGCGGTCCCGAAGGCCTCCTCGGTGGAGGGCATCACGAACACGCTCCCCTTCCGCGCCTGCTCCAGCGCCTCCGCCGGGTCGAGCTGGCCGTGGAAGTCGACCCGCTCGGCCACCCCCAGGCGCGCGGCGAGCGCCTCCAGGGTAGGCCGCTCGGGGCCGTCGCCGACGATCGAGTAGCGCAGCGTGGGGTGTCGCGGCCCGAGCACCGCGAGCGCGCGCAGGACGTCGGCGTGGCGCTTGCGGGCCACGAGGTGGGCGACCGTCACGAGCGTGGGCGGCCCCGGGCGAGGAGGTGCGCCCGGGCCGTGATGCCCGCCGTGGGCGGCGGGTGTCCCCGGCGGCGGCAGCTCCGCGCCGAGGTGCACGACCTGCGTGCGCGCGGCCCCCCGTGCCTGCGCCAGCTCTGCGATGCCGCGGCTGTTGGCGAGCACGAGCTGGGCGGCCCCCAGCCCGCGCGCGACAGCGCGCGCGCCGCGGGGTCCCCGCCAGGCCGTGTACAGGACGTCGGCGCCGTGCTCGGAGACGATCAGTGGCGTGCGCGGGCCGGCGCGGCGGACGGCGTCCCCGGCGGGGACGGCGTTGTGGGCGTGGATCAGCTCGTAAGGGAACGAGCGGCGCAGCTGTCGCAGGGCGAGCGCGAGGCTGGGCGCCGCCCACCTGCCCCACTCGGGATAGCCCCGCTCGCGCGGCGGTGACACGTAGGGGGCGTAGGTGACGTGCAGGCCGTCGCGCAGCTGGTGGCGGGGCTCGGCCGCCATCTCCCGCAGCGTTGAGGCGGCCTGCCGCACTCCCTCCGCGAGCGCCGCCCGCGGGGGCACCAGCCGGTGCAGCACGATCACGCGCACGTCGGCGCCGGCGTCATGGACGGCGAGCGCCTGGCGGTGGGCCCAGATGCCCATCACCGGATCGCGCCGGCTGGGGTAGAACTCGGCCACGATCGCGACCCTCGGGCCAGGGCCTGCTTCGCTCACCAGCGCCGGTGCGTCGTCAGGGTGCGGGCGGCCTCGCTCGCGGGCAGGTGGGGCTGCTCGGAGAGGAAGGCCCGGGCCTCGGCAAGGGCGGCCTCCCGGCCGTAGGAGGTGGCCACGGGGGCGGCCAGGTGCTCTACTGCCACGGCGTCCACCACGCCGCAGCGCCAACCGTGCCGGCGTGCGAGCGCCGACCAGTGGACGTCGAGGCCCCAGCCCATACGCAGCGGCGGGAACGGCAGCAGGACCGGGAAGGTGGGGGCCGCGAAGGCGGTCACGGGGCCGATCTCCACGAATCCGGTCTCGCGCACGACGCTGCCCATGCGCCGTCGCGTGACCGGCCAGGCCGCGTGCGAGCGCAGCCGGTGGGCGGGCTGGGCCAGCGCCAGCGAGAAGCGCTCGCAGAGGAACACGAAGTCGTCCACGAAGCCGCGCGGCAGCTTCACGTCGTCGTCGATCACCAGCAACCAGTCGTGGCCGGCGGCCGGGTGCAGCTCGAGCAGGCGGTCGAGGTTCTCGAACTTCCCCAGCTCCCCCACGGGGGAGCAGCGCAGCTCGACGTGGTGGTGGGAGCGCTGCAGCTCGCGCGCGATCGCCGCCGACAGCGTCGCGTGCTCGGGTCGCTGCACCGACAGGGCGAGGATGTTGCGCACCGGTGTGCGCCGGGCGGCCCGGCGCAGGCGCGCGCGCTTCCCGCTCACCAGCTCCAGCGAGTCGATCGCCGCGTCCGCCGCGCCGCGGGCGATCGCGCCGACGCCGCCAACGGCTCCGCTCTGGCCGCTGAGGAAGTCATCGCCCTGCTGGGGTCCCAGGGCTCCGGCGCCGTTGATTCCCTCGCCTGAATGTCCGGTGTCGCGGGGCTCGCCGGCGGCGAGGGCGTCGCGTGACGCGCCCCCGGCGAGGGCTTCGCGCAGCCTGCCGGCGCTGTGGGCGGCCATCGTCAGCCCCGCCGGGCAGGCTCTCCTGACGACGTGGCCGAAGCAGCCCGCGAGCGTCCTCAGCTCGCGCCCGATCGAGGGCGCGAGGCCGCGGCGCGCGTCGAAGCGCCGCGCCGCGCGCCCGCGCGTGTAGGCGGTGGCGCACAGCGCCCGCAGCCGCGCGTCGGCACCGGCGCGCCGGTGCTCCACGCGCGCGCGGGATATGTAGAGGGTGATGCTCTCGGGGCGGAGCGAGTGCAGGCGTTCCTGCCACTCCTGCTCGTCCCCGCCGTGCTCGAGCGAGACGTCGAACGGCCCCGCGAGCTCCAGGGCGCTGCGGCGGATCGCCATGTTGACGCCCCACGCGAGATCGATGCGCCTGTCCTCCTCGCCCAGCTCCAGGGTCGTGACCGGAGGTGCCTCGCGCCCGCAGCTGTGGGGCGCCGGGCCCTCGAGGCGGGCGACCACGGGCCCCGTGAGCACATCCGCCGCGGGGTTCTCACGAGCGCCCCTCAGCAGCGCCGCCAGCCACCCGCGGCACGCTCGGATGTCGTCGTCCACGAATATGACCAGCTCGCCGCCGGAGCGCTCGACGCCGGTGTTGCGCGCGGCGTTCAGCCCCAACGGGCCGGGGTGGGGCTCGTAGCGGGCCCCCGCGCGTCGGGTCAGGGTCCGCACCGCCGGGGACTCGCCGGCGTCGTCGACGACGATCACCTCGGCGTCGCACTCCCCGGCCTGGGGAATGATCGAGCCGAGCGCGACCTCGAGGTAGGCGGGGCGTCCGCGCGTGGGTATGACCACCGAGGCCGCCGTCATGGGCTGCACCCTGTCATGGGTGCAAGCAGTCTAGGTTTGCCTCGCCGGGGCAAGCCCTCGTACGCTGCTGCGCGTCGATGGTCCTGTTCCTTCACAACCGCTACCGCACCACCGGTGGCGAGGAGCGCGTGGTGGAGGACCTGCTGTGGCTGGTGCGCGAGCACATGGGTGAGGGGGCGCAGCTGTTGGCACGCGATTCGGCGGCGATCCCCCGCGGGCGGGCGGCGGCCGGGCTCTTGCGCGGCGGGCTCGACCCGCAGGAGGTGGCGGGCGCCGTGCGCGGCAGCGGTGCAGGGGTCGTCCATGCCCACAACCTGCACCCGAGCTTCGGCTGGCGGGCCCTGGCAGCGGCGCGTCGGGAGGGCGCCGCGGTGGTGCTGCACCTGCACCAGTACCGGCTCGTGTGCGCCGTCGGTGTGTGCTTCACCCATGGCCGGGAGTGCACGCGCTGCCACGGGCGCAACACGCTCCCCGGGGTCGCCCTGAACTGCCGCGGCAGCGTCCCGGAGGCGGTCGCCTACGCAGCGTCCCTGGCATCCTGGCAGCGCCGCCTGGTCTCGCTCGCCGACGTGATCCTCGTACCGAGCCGCTTCGCCCGCGAGCGGCTCGCCGAGCTCGGTGCGCCGCTGCCGTGGGAGCGCGTGCACGTGCTGGCGCCGCCGCTTCGGACCTCGCCCGCGCCGTCCGGGCCAGAGACGCGCGGGCCATCCCAGCCCGGCGAGGTCCCCGGCGCGGCGGAGGTCACCGGGCGGTACGCGCTCCTGGTCTCGCGGCTGGCACCCGAGAAGGGCATCGATGTGGCGATAGGCGCCTGCCGCCGTGCCGGGATCGCCCTCGTGGTGGCCGGCGAGGGGCCCGAGCGGGCGCGGTTGGAGGCGCTCGCGCACGGGGCCGACGTGCGATTGCTGGGAGCGGTCGCCGACGAGCAGCTCGCGCGGCTGCGGGCCGGGGCTGCTGTCGCTCTCGCCCCGTCGCGGTCGGCGGAGACGTTCGGGCTTGCGCTCGCTGAGTCGATGGCCGCGGGGGTGCCCGTGCTCGGCAGCCGCATCGGGGCCTTGCCGGAGATCCTCGAGGAGGACGAGCTGGTCGCGCCCGGCGACGAGCACGCGCTCGCGGAGGCGATCGCGCGCCGGGCGGGCGACCGCGTGGCCGGAGAGCGCGCACGGGCGAGGATCGCCGCGCTGTGCGGGCCCGACGCGGTCGCGGGCGGGCTGCGGGCCGTCTACGAGCAGGCCCGCGACCTCGCCGCCGGGCGCCGGACGGCGCGAACGCCCTAGGGTGCCCGGCTGATGACCGAGCAGCCGAGCGCGCTGATCACCGGAATCTCGGGCCAGGACGGCTCCTTCCTTGCGGAGCTGCTGCTCGAAAAGGGGTACGCCGTCACGGGCATGGTCCGTCCCACCGAGCCGGACCTCGGCAGCTCCGAGCACCTGAGCAGGCGGATCGCATTGGTGGAGGGCGAGCTGCTCGAGCCACACACGCTGCGGAAGGCGATCGCGCAGGTGCGTCCGCGTGAGCTCTACCACCTGGCCGCGCCCTCGTTCGTGCCCGATTCCTGGGAGCGCCCGTCCGAGACGCTCGCGGCGATCACGGGAGCGTGCGCCGCGGTGCTCGAAGCGGTCGCGGCGAGCGACCCCGAGATCCGGGTGTTTCACCCCGCCTCGGCGATGATCTTCGGCGACGCGCCGGAGAGCCCTCAGAGCGAGTCCACGCCCTGCCGGCCCCAGAGTCCCTACGCGGTCGCCAAGCTCGCCGC
>Ga0335085_10003878_pt1 | contig 25321 bp, 21 predicted proteins | sample Lox_Sample_45_FD_206712 | JGI IMG/M metagenome (GOLD analysis project Ga0335085, IMG submission 206712) | Soil microbial communities from Loxahatchee National Wildlife Refuge, Florida, United States - Lox_Sample_4.5 | ecosystem: Environmental > Terrestrial > Soil > Wetlands | place: USA...
CCGCACCGGAAAGATGGCGCCAACGCCTGCGGTAACAATTGTGGGGGTGGGGTAGTGAGCACCTCAACCTTCCGCCATGGGGGGCCACTGACTTCTAGTCTCATGCTGGGCGTCAACCCCACCTCAGGAGAAAGGGTCAACGCGCCGGGAATTCCCCCTACGATGGCGGCCAAGCTGCCGGGCCCGGCAGTTTCATCACCTGCCTCGCAGATTCAGGGTTTCCGGGGGAAACCCGGGCATGCTCCAGTTGGCGTGGGCGCTCCTGGCACGGCAACGTCCTCGCCGGGAGGGCGACACGTCGGCACGGGGCATCCTAATTCGGCGATCGTTTATGACCCTCAACAGAATAGTTACGTTAACGGACATCGTGTGGTAACGCCCCAGGGAGCGTCGACCTCGCCAGCCAGCGCGATTAGAGCCGATACCCCGGGCGCGAACCCTGAATTGGTTCAACCGGTGCCGGTCGGAGCTCCCGAGCCGAGCGGGCGCCCCGTGCAAAACCAAGGATTCGGTCAACCGAATCCTGCCATGGGCTCGGGTCATATACGGCCGGTGCCCGGAGGGCCGCGGATTGGCTCCACGCCACGTAGTAATCCGAACACTTACTCGCCTGCAGGAAACCAAGAACTCCTTCAATCTAATCCCGCAACGGGTGGGAATTCGGCAAAGCCAGTGCCTACGAGGCCACGGATGGATCCCGCGGAAGGCGGTAACACCAGCACTTTCGCCGGTTCGCCAAACCATGGAAATTCCTCCCCCCAGCAAGGAGCTTCTGAACCAAATGGCAATCTCTCCGGAGGTCGACCTGCCGGAAGCGGAGGCCCAACCGGTGGAAGCCATGTTGGCGTGAGTGGCCCACCCGCGGGAGGTCATTCCGGTCCTCCTCCCAGCGGGGGAGGCCACGCCGGACCTGCGCCGGCAAGTACTGCTACAGCCGGCGGGCACCACTAATGTACTGTAGGAGATTCTAGGTCAGGAAACTACCATTCCGGCGTAACCCACCACCGCGCTGCGGTCCCCGCTGGTGTCAGCCGACGTGGCGTAACGGACCAACTCCGCGCGGGTTGCACCCAGGTCCTTAACCGCTGTGAGCATGGCGACGGCAGGGCCGTATCCACACATGGATATGTCTTCTTGGCGAATGACCTCATACAAACCCCCGGGATCGAGGGCCAGAATCTGGTCAATGGCTTTGCGGTCCTTGATTCGTGTGACGTCATCGGCTTCGTAGTGGTTCATATCGCTGGAAGCAATGATTAATGCCGGGCTCGTTGAACTCTTCAGCGCGTGAGCCATGCCATGCCCCAGCGCTTCCAGAGCCGCGAAGCGGCTTACGCCGATGGCGATAGGAACGAAGGCGAACGCGCTCACCGTGCGCTGCAAGAAGGGGAGTTCGACTTCAATGGCATGCTCATCCTCGTGGGCCTTGACATCCTCCATCAGAAGATGGCAGGACTGGCGCAGGGTCGATGCCAATTCGGCGTCAATGCGCGCGGCGCCCAGCGGGGTCAGCCACTCGCCTGTCGACATGATCGCCAAGGGTGCGCCGCGTCCGGTGTGATTAGGACAGAGAATGATGTAAGTCGGGCGAGCCGGCAGGCGCCGGAACACAGCCCCCGCCACATGGCCGGAATACATGTAGCCGGCATGGGGAACCATGCAACCCAAAGCCGCTTCCGTTTTTTCCGGCGCAGTTGCATCCCCAGCAAGGCATTCGTCGAGTTGCCTCGTGAGAACTTCGGCCTTGGCTGGATAAAAGCGCCCCGCTACGGCCGGGCGTCGGACCGTGGGCGTTTGCATAGGGGAATCCTATGCCCCGCGACATGCTGGTGTCAAGCGGCTGCGAACGGCAGCTGGCAGTGGTTAATATTCCTATCTGCCCTTTGCCTGCCGGTGACTGCCTACTTCCCTTTGCCGGACGGCGCCGGCTCCGGCATATAGACGTGGAATTCCCCCGGCAAGTGCGTGTGTTCGAATTGTATTGTAGTGTGATATATTCCGAATTCGTGGGCCAGCTTTTCGCGAACCTGGTGGGCGATCTGCTCACATTCCGAGGTAGGCATATCTAGAACGTGGACGTGGCAGGAAAGGGCGTGGGAATTGGACCCAAGGCTCCAGATGTGCACGTCATGAACTTCTTTAACCCCTTCCACACCGAGCATGACGCCCGCCACGCGTTCCAGGCTCATACCCTTGGGCAAGCTTTCCAGCAGGATGTTGGCGGAGTCGGCGATGATTTCCACCGCCGACCACAGGATCAATCCCGCAATCATGAATCCCAGGGCAGGATCAATCATCGTTTTCCCCGTCACCCGGATCAGCCAGGCCCCCCCGATGATCGCTACATTGGAGAGCGCGTCGCCCAGGTTGTGGATGAACACCGCGCGCAGGTTCAGATCGCTTCGTTCACCCAACAAGCCCCAGGAGATTCCCCCGTTCACCACCAACGCGATAATGCCGACCACCAGCATGGCGCCGGAAGCCACCGGCTGCGGACGCACGATTCGCTGGTAGCCTTCGTAGCAAAGATAAAACGCCACCGCCACCAGCAGCAGGGCGTTCACGAAAGCCACCAGCACGCCCGCTCGCTGATACCCAAAGGTCTTTCGATGGTCGGGGGGCCGACGCTCGAAATAGAGGGCAATCCAGGAGAGGATGAGAGAAGGGACGTCCGTCAGGTTGTGCCATCCATCACTCACCAGGGCCAGGCTGTGCGACAGCGAGCCGACGACGAACTCCGTGGCCACCAGAGCGAGTGTCGCCACCAGCGCGATTCTTACAACCCAGGTCGCTGCCAGTCCATGATGGTGATGGTCGTGATGTGAATGCACGATGTTCTCTGCGGCCTATTGGACCAGCTTGGCCGTCAAACTGATCTGTGCGGCCGCCAGCACCTTGGACACGGGGCAGCCAACCTTGGCATCGTTGGCAAACTTCGCAAAGATCTCCGCGTCGATACCGGGTATCTGCGCTTCCGTGTTGAGGTCAATCCGGGTGATGTTGAAACCCTCACCGACTTTTTCCAAGTGCACTGTGGCCGTGGTGTGAATGCGCGTAGGCGTGAAGCCCCCCTTGCCCAACCCGGCGGAGAGGGCCATGGAATAGCATCCGGCGTGCGCCGCCGCAATCAATTCCTCAGGATTGGTGCCTGTGCCGCTCTCGAATCTTGAAGAAAAAGAGTACTGCCCTTCATAGGCGCCACTTCCCAGCTTTATTGTCCCTTTGCCCTGGATAAGATTGCCCTTCCATTCCGCTTCTGATGTCCGTGCTGCCATGCTGTTTTGCTCCTTCGATGAGATGTTGAGATTTTCGCTTCCAAGGGAAGACGCCACGGCGCGCGGCCCTGCCTGCACTCCGCAGATCGCCCTTGTGGAATTCAACCCTGACGATTCAGTATAGCACCGTTGGTAGCCCCGGTCGTACTTCCCGCCCTGCCATAACATAGAAAGAGGTTGTGAGAGGCATTGGGCGTGAGGTCGAGAAAAGCAGGCAAACAGTTGGCCCTCATGCCAAGCTTGTCCAGAAGTCTTGCGGCTCTTCCGGGGTTGCTGTATACTGACGTTTCAATGTTCGGAACCTGCGCCAACTCGTTTACATACTTTAGTTACCGGTTTTGGAGCATCGCTCCAAGCCGGTAGAGTGGCGTTGGTCTGAAATAAGAAGGTGTAGTCGAAAGGCCAGCCCACTCCCAACGAGTGGGCTTTTTCATTTCGGGGAGAGAAAGCGATGATCATTTCCATGAAACTGGATGCGACTCAGGACCAAATTGATCATGTTTGCGAGCGCATCCGGGAGTTTGGCTACAAGGTCCACTCCATTCAGGGTGAAGAGCGCGTCGTTATTGGAGTGATCGGAGTGGGCGACGTAAGCGCCTGCCTGGAAGCGATCGAGGTTGCTCCCGGCGTTGCCAGCGCCGTGCGCATCTCGTCCCCCTTCAAATTCGTAAGTAAGGAATTTAAGCAGCAGCGCACTCGCCTGCCAATCAACGGCGTTTCCATTGGGGGCGACCAATTTGTCGTCATGGCGGGGCCGTGTTCGGTGGAGAGCGAGAAGCAGATTATGGAAGCAGCGGAGTTTGTGGCTTCGGTGGGTGGGAAAATTCTGCGCGGGGGCGCTTTCAAACCCCGCACTTCCCCCTACGACTTTCAGGGCATGGAAGCAGAAGGTCTCAAGCTGCTCGCCAAGGCTCGCGCCGCCACGGGACTTGCCATTGTCACCGAGGTCATGAGCGAGCCGGACGTTCCGATGATCGCCGAGTACGCGGACATTGTGCAAGTGGGCGCGCGCAACATGCAGAACTTTGCTCTACTGAAGGCGCTGGGCCGCTGCCCGCGGCCGGTGCTGCTGAAGCGCGGCATGAGCTCGACCATTCGCGAGCTGCTGATGTCAGCCGAATACATCACGGCGCATGGCAATCCCAATGTCATCCTTTGCGAACGCGGCATCCGCACCTTCGAAACCGCCACACGCAACACCTGCGATATTTCCGCGGTGCCGGTGCTGAATGAGTTGACCCACCTGCCGGTAATCGTTGACCCAAGCCACGCCGCAGGCCGGCAAAGCCTGGTTTCCCCCCTATGCCGCGCGGCCGTCGCCATCGGCGCCGACGGGTTGATTGTAGAAGTGCATCCGTGCCCGGAAAAGGCCATGAGCGACGGGGCGCAGTCCCTGAACTTCCCGCAGTTCCGGGCCATGATGCAGGAGATCAAACCCTTCCTCGATATCTGGAGGGAGATGCGCGGCACACAGAACTCCGCGGCGACAGCAGCCGTGTAGACGGCCCCATACAGAACTCAATGGGTGGAATTAGTAGCGCTGACCTTCAGTTCAGCACGTCCCGACCTAAAGGTGGGCGCTATCATGTTTCATCTATCCTCTAATGAATCAGGAATTGCACCACGAACAGGGCGGCAAAGATGTAAGCAAGCGGGGGGCACTCGCGTCCGCGGCCGGTCGCGAGCTTGGCGAAGGCGTAGGAAATAAGCCCGAAGGCGATGCCATCGGCGATGCTGAAGGTGAGCGGAATTCCAACCAGCACCAGGAAGGCCGGCAGGTACTCTGTGGGATCATCCCAGTGGAGTTCGCGCAGGGGTCTGAGCATCATCGAGCCCACTACGATGAGCGCCGGGGCCAACGTGGGATAGAGCACGGTTGGGCCGACTTTGACCCCGCCGCCAATCATGGAAGCGAGCGGGCTGAAAAACAGCGAAGCGGCAAGCAGTAATCCGGTCACGACACTGGCGAGGCCGGTGCGCGCGCCGTCGGAAACCCCTGCGGCGGATTCGATGTAGCAGGTGATCGTCGAGGTCCCCAGGGCCGCCCCCACGGTCGTCCCTACCGCATCGGCAAATAGGGCACGATCCACACGCGGCAACTTGCCATCTCGCACCAGCCCCGCCTGATGCCCCACGCCCACCAGCGTTCCCACCGTATCGAAGAGCGCCAGGTAGAAGAGCACAAAAATGGCCGCGCCCAGACGCGCGGGCGAAACCCTCAACAGACCGTCCAGATCGAATTTCCAGAATGTCGGGGCCAGGTGGAGCTGCATCGAGACCAGTCCCTGGTAATGAACCAACCCCAAAAGCGTACAAATCGAGGTAGTGGCGAGAATCCCAATCAAAATTGCGCCGCGGACGCGGAAGCTCAATAGGACCACGATAAGCAGAAGCCCGGAAACGGTGGCAAGCACGACCGGTTGTCGCAGATCGCCCATGCGCACCAGCGTACCGGGCGCGGCCACTACCAGCCCGCCGTATTCGAGGCCGATAAACGTGATGAACAGGCCGATTCCCGCGGCGATACTGCACTTTAAAGAATTGGGGATCGTGTTCACGATTTGCGCGCGCAGGCCGGTCAGGGTAATGGCAACGAAGAAGATCCCTGCCAGCAGCACCGCCGCCAGTGCCTGTTGCCAAGTAAGGCCGAATCCCAGAGGAACGGCGCCGCAGAGTGTGTAGGCAAAGAAGAAGTTTTCTCCCATGCCGGGCGCCAGCGCCACGGGGTAGTTGGCCGAGAGCCCCATCAGCAGTGTGGAGGCGGCGGCCGCGAGGCAAGTAGCGGTGAGCACAGCCTGGAAATTCATCCCAGAAACCGCCAGGACGCCGGGCTGGACGAAGATGATGTAAGACATTGCGAGGAAGGTGGTGACGCCGCCCAGGATTTCGCGTTGAAAGGTCGTGCCGTTTAGGTTGAGCTGGAAGAATTGTGCGACTCTGTTCTTCACTCTTCGCCTCCCACGCACAGCAAGGAACTCGCACCAGCCTGCTGGCTCGCGGCTCCAGGGCATGCCTACACTGGGCGGCAGAACCCCGCGCCACCTCCGAAAGGGTGGAAAGGCTTGCCTTCACCCGTAGGGGCTCTTTTCGTCACGCCCGCAGCTTGGCTCCGGAAATCTAATCACCTTGGGTGGAAAACCGCCAGAGGATTCGGTGGGAAGTGTCGCTTTTTCTTGCGCGGAGGGAAGGCGCCCTCAGCCGGGAACGGAACAGACGATCAAATGCTGCGGAGATTGCGAAGCAAACTCGGACTCATTGTAATCACCGTACTCTGCTTCGATCAAAAAGCCATTGTATTTCAGCAGGGAGTTGAGTTCCTGTGGGAAATAGACCCGGACTGCCAATTCTTCCACAAATTCGCCACCCTCGTCGGGCATTGTGTGATAAAGGTGTACGTGATTGATCTGCCGGACAGCGTCGTAACTATTGCTCTCTGTCACCTCGACCATACCGCTACCGTTGGGCGCCGGGTACCGCTTGTGAGGAAAGCGCTGCTCAGGATTCCGCGAAAGAATTTCCAGGCGTGGGTTCAAGGCGTCAATTATGAACTTCCCTTTGGGGCCCAGATGCCGTTTTACGCAAGCGCAGCATGCCTCCAAATCTCTGATTTCCAGGAGAGAGGAAATGGAGTTGAAGGGGAAAATCACCAGGGGAAATCTCGTTCCCAGATCAAACCGCCGGACATCGCGGCGGGCCCATTGTACCGTAAGCCTTGAGCGCAGGCATTTCCGAGCGGCTTCGCGCAGCAGGGCTTCCGACGAGTCAATTCCCGTGACACGATAACCGGCCCGGGTCAGATGGAGCGGAATCCTTCCCGTTCCACATGCCAAGTCCAAAACAGGTCCGCCGTACTTGCCTGCCTTACCGGTCCAGAAGTCCAAGTCGGCAGTAAAGTGCCGCCACTTCAGATCGTGGTGAACACCCTTGAAAAAAAGTGGTAAGTTAGAGGTGGCATGCATGGTGTTCATCAGGGAAGGAAATACACTCCCTCACCTAACCAAACGGGGGTCGGGCTCCTTTTTCCCGGAGTTCCCCGTTGCGAAGGCTCTACAGCTAGTCTTTCACGATTTCGTTGAGATTGCAACATTTTCATGTCCTTCCTCACACGGCATTACCTATTCATTAAACGGGGCTCCCCCGAAGGTTATTCTTGGTGTGCATATGGGTAGCGCCGCTTCGTCCGCGGTGCCATCGTTGGCGTGCTGGCGCATTTGGCCGGCCCACGAAATTGCCGGAAGGCACCGGGGGGAAGTTCGGGGCCCATCTCACCTCGCTCCAGCACGGCGAAAAAATGTTTACTGTGCGTCCAGGAGCTTCGACAACTTATCCATCTGATGGGGATTCTTCCGTAACATGAGGTGGCGCAAGCGGCGGAACTCATCGGCGTCGATTCGTTGCACTGTGCCGCGGCCGCGATAAGGACTGAAGGCAAGAATGTGGTCGAGGTCCGGCTTGCGCGTCAGGGGATTTTCCAGGCGAACGGCTTGGCGTGGCGGGCAGAAGTCGATGAGCGAACCCAAGCCTACGTCACGACCATCAGAAGCTGCGCGGGCTACCCCCACCACCTGCCTATGGTCGACTTCGTAACAAAGAAAGATGTCTCCGCGCTTCACTTCTTCCCGAAAGTAACGCAGGCTTGAGGCGCTGCGGATCCAGCCTTCGTCACCCATCGCGTATACGCCGCGCGTGCTGGAGCAAAAGTACTCATCAAATCTCCAGCCGCGCTTGGTGTTGATCTTGAAAACCCAGACCTGCATGAGTGCGGTGGCCGCTCCTTCCTTAACTGAATCGCCCGACGGTGCGGTGGCACAGGCGTCCCCACCGGATCAAGTCATCGCCAAGATGGCCATGCCACGGTCGCTCAGACCTCCACCACTCGCGCCGTGCGCACGGCAGGAATGGCCCGAATTTCCTGGAGCACCTCGTCGGGCACGTGGTTGTCAACGTTGACCAAACCGATGGCCTGCTGGGTTTGCGGATCGCGCCCCAGGGTGAAGGTGGCGATATTGATTTTGCGGTCGCCGAGAATCGTGCCCACCCTGCCGATGACGCCGGGCACATCCTGATTGCGAATGAAGATGATGGTGCCCCGCAGGGGAGCTTCGATATCGATCTCGTTGAGTCCCAGGATGCGTAACGTGCCCCGCAGGCCCACCATGCCCACACCCGTCGCGGTTTCACCCTCGGTGTAGATTCCGACGCCCAGGGAATTGGAAAACGCCGCACGTCGCGCACTGCGCACCTCCGCCACTTCTACGCCACGCTGCTGCGCCAGGGCCCCGGAGTTAATCAGGTTCACTTGTTCGGAGAGCGCGGGCTTCAGGATCCCCATAAGCACCGCGTTCTTCACCAGGTGGGTGTTCAGCTCCGCCAACCCGCCGTCGTAACTGATCCGCACTTCCCGGGTTCTTTCCCCCGCAATCTGAGCCAGAAACGCCCCCAGTTTTTCGCCGAGCTGGATGTACGGTTCAAGCTTCTTCAATTCCTCGGGAGAAACCGCCGGCATGTTGACGGCGCTGCGGGCCACGCCCGAGATCAGGAAATCGCGCACTTGCTCCGCGATGCGAATGCCCACAATTTCCTGCGCTTCTTCCGTGGAGCCGGCAATATGCGGAGTGGCAATCACGTTGAGGTGGCTCACGAGTTTCGAATCCTTGGGCGGCTCCGTCTCAAAGACGTCCAGCCCGGCGCCAGCCACCAGACCGCATTCTAGCGCCGCCAGCAGATCGGTTTCATTAATCAGTTCGCCGCGCGCGCAGTTCACGATGCGGACGCCCGGCTGGGCGAGCGCCAGCGTCCGGGCGTTGATCAGGTGGCGAGTCTCGGGCGTGGCGGAGGCGTGCAGACTGATGAAGTCCGCCGACTTCAACACATCCTCGATGGAGGCCAGCCTCACTTCCAACTCACTGGCCAGCAGGGAGGAAACATAGGGGTCGTAAGCGATGATCCGCATTTCAAAGGCCTTGGCGAGGCTCGCCACGGCCGAACCAATTTGGCCGAGCCCGATCAAGCCCAGGGTCTTCCCGCGCAATTCCATTCCCTCGAGCTTTTTCTTTTCCCACTGGCCCTGCTTCATGGAGGCATCGGCCTGGGGAACGCGCCTGGCCAGTGCCAGCAATAGTGCCAGGGTGTGCTCAGCCACGCTCCAGGCGTTTCCGCCCGGCGTGTTCATCACCACCACGCCTTTCTGCGTGGCGGCGTCGAGGTCCACATTGTCCACACCCACGCCGGCGCGGCCAATCACACGCAACCGCTCGGCCTTCTCGAGCAGTTGCGAGGTGACTTTGGTGGCGCTACGCACCACCAGGGCATCGGCGTCGCGAATCTCTTCCGCCACGTTGGCGCCCGCTTTCTTCGGCAGGAAAACCACATCCCAGGATTCCTGCTCGCGCAAGATTTGCACGGCATGTTCCGATACACTGTCGGCAACCAGAATTTTCATAGGCCTGTTGTCAGTTGTCAGTGGTCAGGTGGGGCACCACTGCTTGACTTGCCCCCTATTCCTCAAGGTTTAACCCCCGCGGCAGGCCCGCAACCCAACCAGGACTCTCTGTAACCTCCGCGTCGTCACAGATTGAACACGGAGTTCACGGAACACCTCAGTGGCCTCTGTGTTGAAGCTTTTCGGACCGCTGAGGACACAGAGAAAACCTGCCTAACACGGAAGAAGCTCAAGTCATGAACGCCGCGGTGCGCTGCATCAATCACCAATCACCAAGCGCAAATCACGAATTAAACTTCGTGGCGCAGGTAAACCTCCTGCACGGCACGCACGCCGGAACCGAGTTCCACCTTCTGGCCCAGTTTCAACAGCGCGATTTCGAGCGCGGCGAAAACGGCGAAAAGATCAGCGATATCGTAATAACCCAGATGCGCCAAGCGGAAGATCTGGCCCTTCATGCTGCCCTGGCCGTTGGCGATAATGGCGCCGAAGCGGGTGCGCAATTCCTTGACGATGGCGCCGGAGTCCATGCCCGCAGGCGCGCAAACGGCGGTGGCGGCATTGGCGGGCGAAGATTCGGCAAAGAGTTTCAGCCCCAGCGCCTGGGCGGCGGCGCGCGAGGCTTCCGCCAGCAGCGCGGCGTTCGCAATCAGGTTTTCGCGCCCCAGTTTCTTGATGTATTCAAGCGCCGCATGCAAGCTGATGATAAGCGTAGTGGCAGGAGTGTAAGCGGTCTCGCCTTTCGCCTGGTTCTTGCGCTCCTTGGCGAAGTCAAAATAGAAACGCGGCAGTTTGGACTTGGCGATCAAGCCCCAGGCCTTCTCGCTGACGCTTACAAAGGCCAGGCCGGGCGGAATCATCACGGCTTTTTGCGAGCCGCCAATCACGATGTCGAGCCCCCACTCCTGGATGCGCAAATCGGAGGTGCCGAGCCCGGTGATGGCGTCAACCACCAGGGCGGTCTCAGGATAATTTTTCATGGCTTCGCCGAGTGCGCGAACGTCGTTCATCACGGCGGTGGAGGTTTCCGTGGCTTGGATATACACGGCCCGGAACGGCCCGCCGCTCGCGAGCTTCTGCTTCATCGCGTCAATGTTCACGGGCTGGCCGTAAGGAGACTCCACCTTCACCGCCTCAACGCCGTACGCCTGCGCCAGTCCCAACCAGCGCTCGCCGAATTTCCCCGCCGTGCCCACCAGCATGCGCTCGCCGGGCGAAAGCAGATTGGACACCGAACCTTCCATGGCGCCGGTACCGGAGCTCGCGAAAATCAGCACATCATTCTGGGTATCGTAGTAATACTTCAGCAAGGCGAGCGTTTCCGTCATGATCTTGCGAAACGCTTCCGTGCGATGGTGAACGTTGGCCGCGGTCAGGGTGCGCGCCTGTGCTTCCATCAGCAGCGGTGTAGGTCCGGGAGTGAAGAGTCGCTCTTTAATGATGCCGGGCATGATCATTTTCCTCTTGGGATTGTGGGTGGCTTCGGAAGAATCAAAGCGGAACTTGCGAGGTTTGCCGAGAGTCCCGGGAAACTGAGCCGAAGCCCTTCAGGATAAGAAAGGTGACCTTGGAATGTCAAATCAATTCCCCATAGGTGCTGCCCCCCGTATCCTGGCACTGTATGAGGCCGTGCATGAATGCGCCGCCTGAGGGGGGATGGGATCACTCGCGGCAGGCGGTCCCATGCACGCCAGATTTTTTACCCCCACGACTCGCCCCCCAGCATGAGAAATATTTAACTCAAGTTCCCCCCGCCGCTGCCGATAAGAGAGACTGAACAACATGTGTTCAGGTGCGCTGGCAGGGGGGCAGGAGGTGGTGGACCATCCCCCGGGGCGCGCTGCGGAAACCCTCTGGTTAGGGAGTTATCTCAATGCAAGATAAATCGTTCAAAGCCACAACGATCGTAACCCCGGATGTCTCCAATCGGCTGGTTTTGGAGGCAGCCTTTAATGATTGGGCGGAGGAAACCAGGCCTGCCAGCATCCTTCACGTCCATTATTATCACGATATGGAAGCTCACGTTCGGGGCTATCAGGTGGTTTACGAAGAGCCCTGGATGCCCTATTTGGCGCCGGAAACCCACCGGGAGGAAGAGCCTGCCCGCATGCTGGTTTAAAAGAAACCGATTTTTTCCCGAGCCCGTAAAGCGCTGCCCTTCCAAGCTCGTGGCGATAGATTCGGAATAATGGTGTACTCCCGCCGTCCTTCGGCGGTTCTGCCCAGAGTCCGAATCTTCTGAAGCAAAAGAATCCCCTTTCTGCGAAAATAAAGCCATGAATCGTATAGTGCGGGTTGGCACGCTGAAGGTCGGTAAGGGGCAGCCGCTGGCGGTAATCGCGGGTCCCTGCGTTATCGAAAGCGAAGCGCATGCCCTGAAAATGGCGGAGCGTCTTTCCTCGGTGGCAAAGGACTTGCACCTTCCCTACATCTTCAAAGCCTCCTACGACAAAGCTAACCGGACGTCGCTCGGATCCTACCGCGGGCCGGGCTTGGCGCATGGGATCGAAATCCTGGCAAGAATCAAACGGGAGTTTGGCGTTCCCATCCTGACGGATGTTCACCAAGTGGACGAGGTGGGGCCAGCGGCTGAGGTCTGCGACGTTCTCCAGATTCCGGCCTTTCTCTCTCGCCAGACAGATCTGCTGATTGCCGCTGGCCGCTCCGGTGCCGTCGTGAACATCAAGAAAGGCCAGTTCCTTTCACCCTGGGACATTCGCCACGCCATCGAGAAAGTCCGAAGCACCGGCAACCGCCGCGTCTTGGTAACCGAGCGAGGCAGCAGTTTTGGTTACAACAATCTGGTGGTGGATATGCGGGGCTTGGCGGTGATGAAAGCCTTTTCAGCTCCGGTTATCCTGGATGTGACCCACGCTTTGCAGCTTCCGGGCGGCGAGGGTAACCGCAGCGGCGGCCAGCCCCAGTTCATTGAAACGCTGGCGCGCGCGGGCGTGGCAGCGGGGGTGGATGGTGTTTTCATGGAAGTTCACGACCGGCCCTCGCGGGCACTTTCTGACGGGGCAAACGCCCTCGACCTGCGGCTCTTCAAGCCTCTGGTAGCCCGGCTCCGCGACCTAAATCATTTTGTGCTTAAGCTTTGAACCGGCAGCGCTTCGAGGCATATTCATCACCCTGCTAAAACATCTGGGTCGTCCACAAATCGTGGATATGAATCACGCCCTCCAGTCTGCCCGCTGCGTCGACGACAAGCAAGGAAGTGATCTTGCGGCTTTCCATCAGATTGAGCGCCTTGGTGGCCAACTCTTTGCGCGGGATGGTCACCGGCGAGGGCGTCATGCAATCTTGCGCAGTCAAGCTGAGGGCGCGGCTTCCCTGTCTCTCCAGTACGCGGCGCAAGTCACCGTCAGAAATGATCCCCAGCAGGCGCCCACCCTTCGCCACCACCGCGGTGTGTCCCAATCCCTTGCGGCTCATCTCATAAATGACCTCGGGCATGGGGGCGTCGGGGCCGACGGTGGGCGCCTGCTCACCCGTGTGCATGACCTGTTCGACCCGCCGCAACCGTACCCCCAGCCCGCCGCCGGGGTGGAGGGTGGCATAGTCCTCTTCGTCAAATCCGCGCCGTTCCAGGACCGCCATGGCGAGCGCATCGCCCATGGCAAGCATCGCCGTGGTGGAAGCGGTAGGAGCCAACCCCAGCGGGCATGCCTCCTGGTGGACGCCCACGTCAATCACCACGTCGCTGGCCTGGGCCAGCGCCGAGGCGATATTCCCTACCAGAGAAATGAGGGGAATATCCAGGCGCTTTACGGTATCGAGCAGGCGCAAGAGTTCTTCCGTCTCGCCGCTGTAAGAGAGTGCCAGCAGAACATCTTGTCGAACGAGCCGCCCCAGGTCACCGTGCAGCGCCTCGGCAGGATGCAGGAAGAAAGAGGGCGTCCCGGTACTCGAGAGCGTGGCGGAAATCTTTTGCCCGACTAGTCCGGATTTTCCCATCCCTGCCACGACGACGCGGCCCCGGCAATTTGTCAGCAGGTCCACCGCATGCACGAACTTTTCGTCCAGGCGAGCGATCAAATCGTGCACCGTTTTCGCTTCGATCTCCAGAACCTTGCGCGCCGTCTCTAAACTCATTAGATACTCCCTTCGAGGTGAAAATCATTGTACCGCCCTTCCAGACCCGCGGTAAAAAATCCGTCCGGGTGGACGCTTCCGGCCAGTCGATGTTCGACGTGATTGGCATTCAATGCCATCAGCATCAAAAGGCTTGGTCCATGCCGACATGACGCCCACGCCCGCTTACGAAGCTTTGTTGAAGCTCATCAAGGGCAAATGGTCGGCCCGCACGGATGCGCCCCAAGTATCCACTTGCCCCTCCCCAAAAAAACCTGCCGAAAATCCCATTTTACCCCCGGGACAGATTGTCTCTTGACAAAAGGAGTCAAGTAGTATAGGCTATAGCTATGATGAAGGCTAGGCGCAGTGCGGCCCCCACGATAGTCTCCCAAACTCACGAACGCGCTCTCGAAGTCACCCAACCCATAAAGATGTTAAAAATGAAGATTGCTCCCAATGGTTGATTGAAAACAAAGGGGCAAAAAAAGTGCTCCCAATAAGTTGATGAAAATAAACAAGTTAATACATTTTCTGTATAAGTTAATGAACGTAAATGAGATAGTGCCCTTTCGAGAGGCTGAGGGAATGATGCATTCGGAATTTCAAAGGGGAATTTGGACGAACGCTGGTGACGTCCAAAACCAAACTTGCCGGAGGAATTGATAATGTTAACGCGAAGAAGGTTTCTGGAGCGCGCTGCAAGCGCCGCCGCTGCTGCCGGAATGATGAGCGCCGCGAGCGTATCGCCAGCGGCCGACCAACATTCCGCAGTTCCCAAGCAGATCAAAGCGTTCTGCATCGACTTTAATTGGGTGAACGGTACGTTCGCGCCCCCGGGGCATTGGGCGGAGGCTTCACCCGCCGAACACGTGGCCTGGTACGAGGGACTGGGCGCGAATGTAATTCAGACGTTTGCGGTTTCGTGCAATGGCTATGCCTGGTACAAAGGCGGCCACGTGCCCGTGCAGCCCGGATTGAAGCACAACTTCCTTACCGAGGTTGTGAACCTTGCCCACAAAAAAGGGATGCTGGGGATGGGGTATTTCTGTGTCGGCGCCAACTCCCAGTGGGGCATCGATCATCCCGAATTGAGTTACGGCACGCCTTCCAACGTTCACATCCCTTTCACTGACGAGTATCTGGATTACCTCGCACGGTCCGTGGGCGACACCGTGAAGAATACCGGCATGGATGGCACCATGATCGACTGGGTTTGGAATCCCGCGGACTCACTGCGCTCGAACGGGTGGCTGCCCGCGGAGCAGAAACTGTTTACGCAACTGACCGGCAAAGCATTTCCCGCCAGTGGAAAGCCGGCCGCGGAAGACACGTTGGAGTACGAGCGCAAGGCGATCAATCGCTGCTGGGCGCGTATCAAGGAAGCTCGCGACCGGGCCAACACGGATTGCATCCTTTGGCTCTCCGTCAACGATCTCTCCAAGCCCTCCATTCAGGACTCACCGATGCTGCGGGAAGTAGATTGGGTGATGAATGAGTCGCCGGACCCCAAGCTTTATGAAATCGGGCGGCGCATGGCGGGGGCCAAAACGCGGATGATCCAGAACCTGGTGGGGTGGGCCAACCACGATGCCAGGAATTTCCTGGCTGACCCACGGAACCGTGGATTGGATTTGTACGGTTTTGCCGAGCCCGGAGAGAATTCGCTGCCCCTGTCAATTAACGAGTATCTCCAGAACCCCGTTGACGCCTTCAAGGGCAAAGACCGCCGCTCCGCGAACAACTACAATATCGCTGCTTTGGCGCGCTTCTTCCGGGGCATGCCGATGGATGCGGTTTCCCCTTGAGGCGGTCGGGAAATGCTAAGGCGGATCGGTCAGGAGTGTGCGGCCATGCATCAGACGGTGGGATGAAATTTAAAGGCGCAAGAAAGCCTTCAATCCGGATCGGTAGGCCTTCAAACCATGCTTACAGGGAACGTAAACACTCCGGCATCATCCTTCAACTCCCCTACCTCTATATCATTTGCCGACGTACTTTTCTGGGGCAGCATCAAACTTGGCCTTGCAGCCTTTGGCGCAAAAATAGATGGTCTGGCCTTTGTGATCGCTGGTGGCGGCAGCTTTCTCCGAATCAATCGTCATTTTGCAAACCGGGTCGACAACCTTCATCACTCCTCCTTTTTGCATACCAGGGGGGAATTCTATCATTTCAGCCTCGCTGCCGGAGGGTGATCTCTCGCTGCGAGTTCCCTTGTTGTGAACCTCCTGTATCTGCCTGAAAGGGACCGGGGGATGAATGAGATGCCTTCGGGAATTGCGTAAGATTTTGGTAGCTAACGAACGATGCGATTGGGTAACCTATCGGGTCAAAGCCCCGCGATAAAGCACGCGCATGGTGGCTGAGGGAGCAGAATCTTGCTGGGTCTTAATCGCCAAGCCGCGCGTTACACGTGGACAGCGGTTTTTATCCTCCTTCTGGTGGAATTGCTGTATCTCCTTCGCGAGACTCTTTTCATCTTCGTGGTGGCCCTGCTGTTCGCCTACCTGCTCTGGCCACTGGTGAACCTCCTCGATCGGCGGTTACCGGGGCGGCCAAAGGTGCTCGCGCTCACAATCGTCTACCTCTTGCTGGTGGGGTTTCTCATCGTAATTGGAATTGTGATCGGCTCTCGGGTAGTCCAGCAGGCGAATGCACTGGCCGCCAAGCTGCCCGAGCTGATTTCGAGATTCGCGCCTCCGGCCGTGCCCCCCGTTTTGCCCTCCACTCAGACGCTGAAGAGCACGATCATCTCGAATGTGCAACAGCAACTGGCGCATCATTCGCGGGATCTCCTGGCGCTCTTGCCGAATGCGGCCTTGGGAGTCATTGCGAGCGCGGGGAACCTCGTCATTATCGTCCTGGTTCCGATTCTCAGCTTCTTCTTCCTGAAAGATGGGCGGGAGATATGCAATTCCGTGCTGGGCTTTTTTGCCGAAGGGTCCCGCCGCAACATGGTGGAGAGAATCGCTGCGGACCTGCACGTACTGCTGGCACAGTACATGCGGGCGTTGGTGCTATTGGGAGTCGTGGCCGCTTTGGCTTATGGTCTCTTCTTTTCGTTGATGGGCGTTCCGTATGGGATTCTATTGGCGGCTATCGCCTTTCCTCTCGAATTCATTCCCATGGTGGGTCCTCTGGTGGGAGGCGTCACCGTCTTGCTCGTTGCGGGCTTGAGCGGATTCCACCACCTGCTCTGGATCTTCGCGTTCCTTGTTGCATTCCGCTTCTTCCAGGATTATATGGTGTCACCGCATTTGCTCAGCGCCGGCATGAAGATACATCCATTGCTGGTCATCTTCGGAGTCCTGGCGGGCGGCTCGATCGCGGGCATAGCTGGCAGTTTTCTTTCGGTTCCAGTCCTCGCCACATTGCGCATCGTTTACCGGCAGTTGTTAGCCAAGTCCACTCCTGCGTTGGCAGCGCCCGATGAGGCTCCCCCCCAGTGAAGGAGCTGACTTCCGCATTGCCGCTTATGGAAGTCTTCCTCTCCAAAAACTCAGGGTGCGAAAAAACGACGACGCGTCCCTCAGCAATTGATTTTGGGATTGATGACCAAGGCGCCGGTCTCCTGATGGTGTTTTGCAGGAGGCGCAGCAGGCGGAGTTACAAGCGCGCGGCGAGCGAGCGCTCAGAGACTTCCAAATCCTCGGACTTGAGCTGGCATCTCGGGCAAATCAGGATGATGGTGGCGACGCGTTCGCCCTCCACGCGCTGCACGTCCCAACCGGTGCGGACGGCTTCCCCCACGCGTGGCAACCGACGATCACAGTACCAGCAGCGCCCCTTGCCCGTAGAGCAGATAGCGTGCAATGCGCCAGGCACGTCCAGCATGATTCGCGCCGGTGTTTTAGCAGCGCTCAAGAGCACCTCCGAAGCATTGCCATCTTTCGGCAAACGCTGAAGCCTGCAAGAAGGTCAGGTCATACGAGTAAGAAGCTCGTAGTGCCATAGAGAATTTTCGCACTCTCCCAGCCGGCACTTCGCGCGCACTAAGCGTTTATGCCAGCATTCAGAAGGGCTTGGACCAGCCTGATGATTTTCGTGCCCCTTGTTACCCCGCCTTTTCCTATAGCGAGCAAGCTGGTTGCCAAGAAATTCGCGGTGCGTTGCCTACGGTTATTGTCTGTATCACCTGCGGGGATTCCCGTCCTACGAGCACCCGCTGGTGCTGCCGCAATTCAGGCACTTATAGCATGCTCCGTTGCGAACCATGATGGCGCCGCAATCGGCGCAACTGGGCGCGTCGTCGCTTTGGTTGACACCCACCAAGCCCCCCTGGCTCATGGAGGAAGTAAATCCGCTATAGGGTGGGGCCTCCGTGGCGGCGCGAGAGAATTGCGAAGCAATTTCCGTCGCCTTTTCCGCATCCTTGCCATTCAGTGATTGAACACTGGCATCTTCACGGGGCTGCGCATCGCGGGGCAGAAACTTGAGCGCCAGCCAGCGGAAGATGTAATCCATGACGGATTTGGCGTAGCGGATTTCCGGGTTGGGGGTCCAGCCGCTGGGCTCGAAGCGCGTGTGGCTGAACTTATCGCACAGCACTTTGAGCGGGACGCCATACTGCAAGGCCAGGGAAACGGCGGTAGCGAAGGAGTCCATCAGGCCGGAAACCGTCGAGCCCTCTTTCGCCATTGTGATAAAGATCTCGCCGGGTTGACCGTCCTCGTAAAGGCCCACGGTCAGGTAGCCCTCGTGCTGCCCCACCGCAAACTTATGGGTGATAGCATTCCGCTCGTCTGCCAGTTTGTGGCGGTAGGCTTGGCGGGCAGAGTCCGCCTTCACGTCCTTGCCATTCTCCGCTTTCTGGCCCTTAGCCTCAGATTCGTTTTTCGGTTTGGCGTCGGAGGTATTCAGAGGCTGCGAGCGCTTGGAGCCGTCGCGGTAAATGGCGATAGCCTTCAACCCCAGCCGCCAGCCCTCCGTATAGACGCTGGCGATCTCATCGGCCGTCGCCTCTTCCGGCATATTCACGGTTTTGGAAATGGCGCCGGAAAGGAAGGGCTGTACAGCGGCCATCATGCGCACGTGGCCCATGTAATGGATGGAACGCTTGCCGTTGGCGGGTTTCAGTGAGCAGTCAAACACCGGCAGATGCTCCGCCTTGACGTGCGGGGCGCCCTCGATGGTGCCATGCTGGTCGATGTAATTGACGATTTCGGAGGCTTCCTGGTCGGTGTAGCCGAGCTTGAGGAGTGCAGTAGGCACCATGTTGTTGACGATTTTGATCAGCCCGCCGCCCACCAGTTTCTTGTATTTCACCAATGCCAAGTCCGGCTCAATGCCTGTGGTGTCGCAATCCATCATGAAACCAATCGTTCCCGTGGGCGCCAGCACCGTGACTTGCGCGTTCCGGTAGCCGTACTTCATGCCGCTTGCAAGGCACTCATCCCAGGTCTTCTTCGCCGATTCCCAGAGGTTCTCCGGAACATTGCGCGCGTTGATGTGTTGCAGCGACTGGCGGTGCATGGAAATTACACCCAGAAAGGAGTCGCGATTAACCGGGAAGCCAGGGAAGGGCTCCAGTTCCCCCGCAATGCGCGACGATTGAAGGTAAGCCTCGCCGTGCATGAGAGCAGTGATGGCCGCCGAGAAGTCGCGTCCGCCGTCGGAATCATAGGGCAGGCCGTTGGCCATCAGCAGCGCCCCCAGGTTCGCGTAACCAAGTCCCAGCGGACGGAAGTCGTGCGAGTTCTTGGCGATCCGATCCGTCGGGTAGCTGGCGTTGTCCACCAGTATTTCCTGCGCCGTAATCATGATATCCACGGCGTATTTGAAGGACTCCACATCGAATTTGCCGTCGGGGGTAAGGAACTTCATCAGGTTCAGCGACGCCAGGTTGCAGGCAGAGTCGTCCAGGAACATGTACTCGCTGCAAGGGTTGGAGGCATTGATGGGGGCGGTGGCCTTGCAGGTGTGCCACTTGTTGATGGTAGTGTCAAACTGCATGCCGGGGTCACCGCACTGCCACGCGGCTTCGGCGATCGTCTTCATCAACTCGCGGGCGCGGTAGGTTTTGGCGGTCTCCCCCGTGCTGATGTGGCGCGTCGCCCAGTCCTTGTCCTCCACCACGGCCTTCATGAAATCGTCGCTGACGCGCACGCTGTTATTGGCATTCTGGAAGAAGATCGAGCTGTACGCCTCACCGTCGATGGCCGGATCGTAACCCGCATCCACCAAGGCCCAAGCCTTGCGCTCCTCCTTGGCCTTGCATTCAATGAATTCAACAATGTCAGGGTGCTCGATATTCAGGATCACCATCTTGGCGGCGCGACGCGTCTTGCCGCCCGATTTGATGACCCCGGCAAAGGCGTCATAGCCCTTCATAAACGACAGGGGACCCGAGGCCACACCGCCGCCCGACAGCGCCTCCACGGAAGACCTGAGAGGCGAGAGGTTCGTACCCGTTCCCGAACCCCACTTGAAGAGCATCCCTTCGACTTTGGCCAGATTCAGGATGCTTTCGAGGTTATCCTGGACGGAGTTAATGAAGCAGGCTGAGCACTGGGGGTGGCGGTAGGCCTCGGTTTCCTTCTTGACGCCGCCTGTGGCCGGATCCCAGTACCAGCCGCTCGCGTGGGAACTGCGATGGTACTTGTGCCATAGGCCGCAATTAAACCAAACCGGTGAATTGAACACCGCCTTCTGCCGAACCAGTATGTGCGTCAATTCGTCGTGAAAGTTCTTGGCGTCCTCTTCAGTGCGGAAGTACTCGCCCTCGACGCCCCACTGCGCGATCGTGTCGGCCACGCGGCTAATCAGTTGCCGCACGCTCGATTCGCGCTCCGGCGTCCCCAGCTTGCCGTGGAAATACTTCGACGCCACAATGTTAGTGGCCGTCTGCGTCCAGTCTTTGGGCACTTCCACGTTGCGCTGCTCAAAAATAACCTTGCCCTTTTCATTCTGGATCGAGGCGGTCCGCATTTCCCACTCGAGCTCATCAAAGGGGTGGCCGCCTGCTTTGGTGAAAATCCGCTTTACGGTAATACCTCGCTTACCTGACGTTTCCGCACCGGGGGCCCAGGACTTGGTTTCAGTCGACACAGCATCCCGCTCTGACATAGCACTCCTCCAAGAAATTGGGTTCACGCCCTCGTTTGATTTGTCGCTGGTGCGGCCTGGTCACAGCGGATAGATCTTTGGGCTCGTGTGCCCCGCTGCCGGTTATGCCCCCCTCCGGGCGGAATCCGGCACCGCAACGGCAGGGGGGAATCTAACTCCACCGGTCCGGTTTGTCAAGAGGGAAATACACAACATATAGTGGTTGGGTGGGTGATACCGACAAAATCTTGTGGAAAACTTGTGGAGATCTTAGGGCTTTCTTGGAACCAGTGTCCCCGCGCGATAATACTTTCGCCGCTAACTGCTTTCCCTCTCTTGGGTTGACGGTTCGGCAGGCTGCTCGTAGCCAGTTGGGACACATGTCGCCTCACAAGCCTCCTCCCCAGAGACTCATCGCCGGAAAGGGAGGGAGGAGGAGGACGGGGCGTTCCCAGTTCGTGAAAAAACTTAGCTTGGGAGGGGCGCTTTCAGATTGACCTTGGACAGGGACTTCACCAGCGCCGATTCCACCGCCTCTTTCGCCAGTCCGCGGGACACGGCAATCTCATCCACGAGAAGTTGCCAGGAACGGTCCAACATCTTCTTCTCACGGAAGGAGAGGGGCTTAGCCTGGTTCAGAATCATCAGGGTTTTCAGGACCTCTGCCACCTGCATCAGGGATCCGCTCCGCATCTTCTCGGAGTTTTCCTTGAATCGCCCTTTCCAGTCGCCTGCGGATTTGCATCGGCCCTTTTGCAAGTATTCGAGAATATTACCGATTTCGCTGGTCTTGGTTACCCGCCGCAAACCCACGTTGGCTACGCTGCTCAAGGGCACCATCACTCGCATGCTTGTCGAGCTAAGCTTCAACAAATAAAACATCTCCGGCTGACCGGTAAGATTACGCGTGGAAATCTGCTCGACGATGCCGACACCTTGGTTGGGATAGACAACTTTATCGCCTATCTGAAATTGCATGAATTGCATGGGACTCCTCGGAGGTATGAATGGTAGTCACAGAACTCTTTATATTAAGCTCGGAATTGTCGGAAGTCAAATAAATTGTAGCAAAGAGAGGGTAGATACTGAGGTAACGTGAGCTTTGCTTGCCCCAGTTATTCGGCGCGGGCGCGTTGGCGACATTAAACCCGGCAACGTCCTGATATGGAGAACTCGGCCTGGGAGATTGGCGAAGAGTCTGGGCTATGGGATGATGGCCTTGAGGGATCGAATGGCCGACCTGAAAAATAGCGAGCGCGCATCTCTCTACTGCCCTGCGTGCCAAGCGGAAGTGACAGATCCGCTTGTATGTGGAGACTGCGGCGCGGTTATCTGCCGCAAGTGCGGAACACCCCTTGAGAAAGCTGATGAGCTCGGCATCGGATAAGCCGGGATCAGGGACTGGGGGTTCGGGATCGGCAGAGATTGGAAAGCGTAGCGTGATACTGTCCCGGCGGAGGGCGCGGAGGACACTTATGGGCAAGATCTCCAAGTTTGAGTTCAGCGAGTCATTACCTGAGGCCGGCGAAAATCCGACTCCTTTTGCGGACGATTGGGTTTCGTCCGTAGGCGCGAGGATGCGCCTGGCATGGATTTTCGGAGAGAACTTTTCAGCTCCAGCGGAGGGTTTCGACCGAATCCCTAGCCCCTCCTAATCCTTGATCCCGACCCAGCCCCTCTTCAATACGCCACCAGCGCTCTTACCGCCTCCACAACGTCTGCGGGTTGCGGCAGCACGGCGTCTTCCTGGGCGGGATGGTAAGGGACGAAACCATCCTTGCCCGCCAGCCGGCGCACAGGCGCATCAAGGAAGGCGAAGAGTTCGTCGGCAATGCGCGCGGCAATCTCTGCGCCATAACCCCAGGAAACACAATCTTCGTGGAGAACCAATGCGCGGTTTGTCTTTTTCACCGACGCCGAAATGAGTTCCCAATCGTAGGGATTCAGGGAGCGTAAATCCAGAATCTCCGGCTGAATCCCATCCTTCTCCAGGGTCTTGGCTGCTTGCACCGCCCGGATGACGAGCGATCCATAGGTTACAATCGTCACTGACGTCCCCTCGCGTACCAACTTGGCTTTGCCGAAAGGAATCATGTAATCCGGCCCCGGGTAGGGGGCGCGGTTGTGCGTTTGGCGATAGAGGTGCTTGGGCTCGAGAAACAGGACGGGGTCGTCGCAGCGGATCGCCGTGCGCAGCAGGCCGTTGGCGTCGAGCCCCGTTGACGGCATGACCACACGCAACCCCGGCAGGTGGGTAAAGATCGATTCACCCGACTGGCTGTGATAAATAGCGCCCCCGGCCAGGTATCCGCCAATCGGCACCCGCATGACCACCGGACAGGAGAAGGCATTGTTCGACCGCCAGCGCAGCATGGTCAGTTCATCCCGGATTTGCATCATTGCCGGCCAGATGTAATCGAAAAATTGAATCTCCACTACCGGCTTCAGACCCCGCAGGGCCATGCCCACCGCGCGGCCCACAATGCCGGCCTCCGCCAGCGTGGAGTTATAGCACCGCGTGCTTCCGAACTGCCTCTGCAAGCCATGGGTGACTTTGAAGACCCCGCCCTTCCCTTTCACCTTGGTCAAATCGCTCTCATGACTACAGTCGGCAACGTCCTCACCGAAGACCACGACGCGCGGATCCCGAGACATCTCGTCCTTCAAGCAAATGTTAATGAGATCCACCATTGTCTTGGGCTCCCCGTGAAACTTGGGGGGGTGATCAAAGTGTTCGGAAGTGGGGTCCACGGAGGGGGAGTAAACATACTGAAGAACGGTCTCCGGAGAGACCGCTTCTGCCGCCAATGCCAAGTCGGCCGCCTCGCGAACGGCGTGGTCCACGGCCGTCGTGATCTCTTTCAACTCCTTTTCCGTAACCCCTTTTTCCTCCGCCAGGAGCTGGGCGAGACGCGTTACGGGGTCGCGCTTCGCTTCCTGCTGACGCACATCCTCCGGCTTATAAAGCCGCTCGTCGTCAGATAGCGAATGCGAATATGGGCGCACCACGTGGGCGTGAATCAGCGCCGGGCCTTGTCGCTGCCGCACGTATTCAACGGCTTTCCCCGCCGCTTCGTAACTCTCAGGAAAATCCGTGCCGTCGCATTCCAGGGTCAGAAGATGGGGAAAATCCCGGATCAAGCCGGAGATTCTGCCCCCCGCAGTTTGCACGTCGACGGGTACGGAGATGGCGTAGCCATTGTCTTGGACCACGTAAAGGACAGGAAGTCTTCGTCCGCATGCGTAATTCAGCGACTCCCAAAATTCACCTTCGCTCGAAGCGCCATCGCCCAAGGAGATGTACGCAATCTCGTCATGGTGAAAGCTGGAAGCGAGTTCGGCCGCTTCCTGAATGTGAGAGAAATACCAGCTTGCTTCTGCCGAGCCTACCGCATGCAAGATGCGCGTTCCCGTGGGGCTCGAGCCCGTGATGATGTGCAGTCTCTTCGATCCCCAATGCGAAGGCATCTGGCGGCCGCCGCAGGCAGGATCGTCTTTCGCTCCCAGAGAAGCGAGCAGCATCTCGTGAGGCGTCGTGCCGATTTGAAGACAAAATGCCCGGTCGCGATAATAGGGATAAAACCAGTCATAAGCTGGCTTAAGGTGGAGGGCCACTGCCACACCAATGCATTCATGCCCCACCCCGTTGATCTGAAAGAAAGCTCGATTCTGTCGCTTAAGCTGGATCTCTTTGTCGTCTACACGCCGCGACGTGTACATGGTTCGGTAGGCACCCAGAAGCAACTCCTTCGAAAGCGTCGCGGCTCTCTGGATATGATTTGTCGTGGTGGCCATAGACCCTCGCAAATGGCTATATCATGCCAGAATCTCTATGTCGCCAAGCAGACTTGTGTTCTTGCACGGGGATTATCACATTATGAAAAGGCATTGTCAATCGCCTCTTTGACCCTGTCTTTGGCCCACCCCGTGGGCATAACGGTGCAGCCATTGTAGCGCCGCCGGCGTTGGCGCGACCCAGGGCGCCCAGCTAAAGCTGTGCGGCAGGCTCGATTCAAGGGGAAAGGGTTATGCCATACGCGCCCGCGCGCCCAAACGATTCTAACCCCCGCCCGTGGGGTGAGGGTCCTGGCCATGCCTCGGCAGCTGAGAGGTCATTTTCCCCGTGAATTCCGACAAAAAAAAGTCCGGAAAATGCAACCCAGGCTTATGGCCCGTCCAAAATGCGGAATTCTCCGCAAAATCGCCTTCAATTGTGCATCCATGTCCGACATTTTCCAAGACAAATTGTCTATATTTTGTTTATTTTCATACACATACTGCCTTTGATAGTAATAAATTAACGTTTTTTTTGGGGATCCCATCCCCCGGTCGTGACATTTTGTTTAAGGTGTGCCGGAATCGCCGTGAGGGGCGGAGGTTGGAAGCTTCAATTGTCGCCATGCGCGCAGCCCTATATCCTAGGGCACGAACATCGGCGGCGAGTATACTCACATCCCTAGGCTTTGTCAAGGTAAAAATGGAGCGG
>Ga0335085_10003879_pt1 | contig 25318 bp, 21 predicted proteins | sample Lox_Sample_45_FD_206712 | JGI IMG/M metagenome (GOLD analysis project Ga0335085, IMG submission 206712) | Soil microbial communities from Loxahatchee National Wildlife Refuge, Florida, United States - Lox_Sample_4.5 | ecosystem: Environmental > Terrestrial > Soil > Wetlands | place: USA...
CTCGAGAAGTCCGGCCAGCCGCACGAGGTCGTCCTCTACGAGGGCGCCGGCCACGCCTTCATGAACGACACGCGACCCGAGATGTACCGGCCCGAGGTCGCGCGCGACGCATGGGCTCGGACGCTCGCGTGGTTCCGGCGGCATCTCGGCTAGGAGGCCGACTCGGGAGTCGGCCTCCGCGCAGCTGCAAGCCGGGGCGGCGCGCAGCGAGCCGAAGGCACCGGGGTGGGAGTCCGCGGAGCCGAGCGAAGTCAGCAGCTAGAGCACCCGCGCCACCGCCAGCGCGAGCACGCGCTCGCGCGACGCGAAGCGCGTCGCGTGCACCTCCACCGAGACCGGATGCTCGCGGCGATCCACCAGGACGGCGCGGAAGCGGCGCGGCTCGTCGCTCTCGACCAGCTCGGCGAGCTCGTCGCGCCAGGTGCCGCGCGCATCGCCGCGCACGAACGCGTCGGCGCGGGCTCCGACCAGCTCGTGGCGCGGGAGGCCCAGCAGCACGGCGGCGGCGGGATTGGCGTCGACCACCGAGCCCGTCTCGAGGTCCACGGCCAGGAAGGCGTCGGCGATGCGGTCGATCGCACCGACCACGGCGCGGCGCGCGACGCGCGCCGCCTTGCCCGCCTTGCGCGCGACGTGCTGGCCGGTGAGCGCGCTGGCGAAGCGCGCCGCCAGCGGCTCGAGCAGGCCGCGCAGCTCGCTGCCCTGCTCGCCGGCCAGCGCCACCGCCGCCTCGCACCAGGCTGCGAGCAGCCGCTGGGTGCGTTCGGGGTCGACGCGCAGGCCGTCGAGCGCGGGCGCGGCCGGCTCGCCTCGCCGCAGCGCCGACGCCGCGAACGACCGGAAGCGGCGCAGCGCCTCGCTCTCGGGCTCGGCGCCGCCGGGCACCGAGGGCGCCTCGCGCAGCGCGAGGGCGCGCTCGATCGCGGCGCGGCGCGACACGAGCCAGCTCGACCACTCGACCTCGCGCGCTCCCAGCACGCGGCCAGGGTAGCCGAGCAGCCGACGCCTCGACCGGGTAGGCTACGAGGCGGAGGACTCGCGCGGCATGCCGAGCGTCGATCCCGCCATGCCCGCCTTCGATCTGTTCGCGCCGACGCCGGAGCACGCGCTTCTCGCCGACACGCTGCGCGAGTTCGTCGAGCGCGAGGTCGAGCCGCAGGCCGCCGCCCACGACCGCAGCGAGAGCTTCAACCGCGCGCTCTTCCGCCGCGCCGGCGAGCTCGGTCTGCTCGGCGTCACGATCGCCGAGGAGTACGGCGGGAGCGGCCTCGACGCGGTCGCCGCCGTGCAGGTGTGCGAGGCGCTCTCGACCTCGGACCCCGGCTTCACGCTCTCCGTGCTGGCGCACGCCATCCTGTTCGCCCAGAACGTCTCGGTGAACGGGAGCGAGCTGCAGAAGAAGCACGTGCTCCCGCGGGCCGCGTCGGGCGCGTGGATCGGCGGCCTTTGCATGACCGAGCCCGAGGTCGGCACCGACGTGCTGGCGCTCCGCACCACGGCGCGTCGCGACGGCGACGTCTACCGGCTCAGCGGCACCAAGACCTTCATCACCAACGGCGGCGTCGCGGACGGCGAGCTCGGAGACTGCTTCGTGGTCTACGCGGCGACCGCGCCGGGCGAGATCTCGTCGTTCCTGGTCGAGAAGGGCATGCCGGGCTTCCGGCTCGGGCAGAAGTGGAAGGACAAGCTCGGCATGCGCGCCTCCTTCACCGCCGAGCTCGTGCTCGAGGAGGTCCCCGTCCCGGTCGGGAACCGCATGGGCGCCGAGGGCGAGGGAACGCTCCACATGATGCGGAACCTCGAGATCGAGCGCCTGACGCTGGCGGCGATGTCACTCGGCATCGCGCAGCGCTCGCTCCAGGTGATGGTCGACCACGCCAACCAGCGCAGGGCGTTCGGGCGGCCGATCGTCGAGTTCGGACAGATCCAGCGCCACATCGCGGAGGGCTTCGCCGCGTGGCGCGCGGCGCGAAGCTTCGTGTACGACGTCGCCCGACGGCTCGATCTTCGCGCGGCCGGCCAGCGCGTCGACGCCGATGCGACCAAGCTCTTCGCGGCGCAGGTCGGCAAGCACACCGCGGACGCCGCGATCCAGGTGCTCGGCGGCTACGGCTACATGGGCGAGTACGTGGTCGAGCGGCTGTGGCGCGACGCGAAGCTGCTCGAGATCGGCGGCGGCACGCTCGAGGCGCACCACAAGAACCTGGCGAAGGAGCTGTCGCGGAATCCGCAGGTCCTTCGCTGAGGGCGTCGTGAAGGGCGAGGACCTCGCCCAGCGCCTCGCCGCCTTCGTCGCCCGCGAGGAGGGTGTCGACGCCGCGCGCGTCCAGGTCTCGAATCTCCGCCGCATGGCGGGCGGCGCGTCGCGCGAGATCTGGTCGCTCGATCTCGAGATCGAGCGCGAGGGCGGTGCGGAGCGGCTCGCGCTGGTCCTGCGCCGCGACCCGCCCGGGCGCGTTGGAGACGGCGGCGACCGCGCGCTCGAGTTCGGCGTGCTGCGCGCCGCGTTCGCGGGCGGCGTGCCCGTGCCGCGCGTGCACTGGGGAAGCTGCGATGCGTCGCTGCTCGGCTCGCCGTTCTTCTTGATGGAGCGCATCGAGGGCGAGGCACTTCCGCGGCGGCTCCTGCGCGACGAGCGCTACGCGAAGGCGCGCGCGGGCATGGCCGCAGAGCTCGGCGCGATCCTCGCGCGGATCCACGCCCTCGACCTCCGCGCCGCCGACCTCGCCGGGCTCGCTGCGCCCCCGGCCGATCGGTCGCCCGCGCGCGCCGAGGTGGAGCGAGTCGCCGCCGGGATCCGCGAGCTCGCCGCCGAGCCGCATCCGGTGCTCGATCTCGCCGAGCGCTGGCTGCTCCAGCGCGCGCCCGAGCCGGCGCGCCGCACGCTGGTGCACGGCGACTACCGGGTCGGCAACGTGCTCTTCGACGAGCGCGGCGTGCGCGCCATCCTCGACTGGGAGCTCGTGCACGCGGGCGATCCGCTCGAGGACCTCGGCTGGCTCTGCACGCGCGCCTGGCGCTTCGGCTCGCCGCTCCCGGCCGGCGGCGTCGGCACGCGCGACGAGCTGGTCGCCGGCTACGAGGCCGCCTCGGGGTGCGGCGTCGACCGCGAGGCGCTGCGCTTCTGGGAGGCGTTCGGCAGCTACAAGCTGGCGCTGGTCTTCATCACGCAGTCGCGTGTCTATCTGGACGGACGGGTGCGCTCCGTCGAGCTGGCCTCGCTCGGACGGCGCACCGTCGAGGCGGAGGACGAGCTCCTGCGCTTCCTGCGAGGCGAGGCGTGAACGACCGCCCGACCGCTGCGGAGCTGCTCGACGCCGTCGAGCGCTTCCTCGAGGAGTCCGTCGTCCCGGCGCTCGACGGCCCCGCGCGCTTCCACGCGCGCGTGGCGGCCAACGTGGTCCGCATCGTGGCGCGCGAGATCGCGACCGAGGAGACGCACCTGGCGCGCGAGTGGGACGGCCTCTCGGTGCTGCTCGGCGCCGAGGGCGAGCCGCCGCCGGACGGCCGCGCGGCGCTGCGCGAGTCGATCCTGGCGCGCAACGAGGAGCTCGCGAGGCGCATTCGCGCGGGCGACGCCGACAGCGGCGTCTGGCGGACCGCGCTGCTGGCGCACCTCTCGCGCACCATCGCGGACAAGCTCGACGTGGCGCAGCCCCGCAAGCCGCCGCAGGCGGCGCACAGCGAAGCGAAGCCGAGCGACGCTCGATAGGGGGAGGGAAGGGCGGGTGAAGACGCTGCGGGAGGAGACGGCGAACGCCGTCCGGCATCTCGTGCTCGACCGCGCGGCCGAGTACAACACCATCACGCCGGCACTGCGCGACGAGCTCGCCGCCGCGATCGACCGCGCCGACGCCGACCGCGACGTGCACGTCATCCTGCTGCGCGCCGAAGGCCCCGCCTTCTGCGCCGGCTACGGCCTCGACTGGGCCACCGCCGCCGAGTCCCGGTCCTCGACACCTCCGAGGCAAGACGATCGCCTGGATCATCCCGCAAGCGCTCGCGCAGCGAGCGCGCGCAGCGAGCCGAAGGCGAGCGAAGTCAACAGTTCGAGCGAAGCCGAAGTTTCCGATTCCCGCGTAGCGAGCCGCAGGCGAGCGGCGACTTCACGAGTCTGGGACTCCGTCGCGGACCTCGCGATGATGGGCCGCTTCGTCGATACCTACATGAAGCTCTGGTACGCGAAGAAGCCGACGATCGCGGCGGTGCAGGGCTGGTGCATCGGCGGCGGCACGGACATGGTGCTGTGCGCCGACCTGATCGTGGCGGCGGAGAGCGCCGTGTTCGGCTATCCGCCTTCGCGGGTCTGGGGCACGCCGACCACGGCGATGTGGGTCTACCGCATGGGCCTCGAGCAGGCGAAACGCTACCTGCTCACCGGCGACGAGATCCGCGCGCGCACCGCGGCGGAGATCGGGCTCGTGCTCGAGGTGGTGCCGGACGCCGATCTCGCCGCGCACGCGACCGCGCTCGCGGAGCGCATGGCGCAGGTTCCCGTGAACCAGCTCGTGATGCTGAAGCTGCTCTGCAACCAGACCGTCGAGAACATGGGCTTCGCGTCGAGCCGGCTCCTGGGCACGCTCTTCGACGGCGTCGCGCGACACACGCAGGAGGGGCTCGACTTCGTGCGCCGCGCCGGCGCGGTCGGCTTCCGCCAGGCCGTGCGCGAGCGCGACGATCCGTTCGAGGACTACGGGAGCCGGAAGAAACGGTGAGCGGTCAGACCAGGAGCTTCCGACCCGACTTCGCGACCTCGTCGGGATCGGGCGGCCGCTCGGCCGCCGGCACCGCCCTGCCGCGCTGGACCGCCGGGCGCGCGGCCACGGCGTCCATCCAGCGCTTCAGCGAGCCGAGCCCGTCGATCGCGACGCCCGCCCACTCGTGGATCGAGACCCACGGCCAGGTGGCGATGTCCGCGACGGAGTACTCGCCGGCCAGGAACTCGACCTCGCCGAGGCGGCGGTCGAGCACCTCGTAGAGGCGCCGCGTCTCCTTCTGGTAGCGCTCGATCGCGAACGGGATCTTCTCGGGCGCGTAGCGGAAGAAGACGTTGGCCTGGCCCTGCATCGGCCCCACGCCGCCCATCTGGAACATCAGCCACTGGATCGCCCGAGAGCGGCCCTTCGCATCGCGCGGCAGCAGCTTGCCGGTCTTCTCCGCGAGGTAGAGCAGGATCGCGCCGGACTCGAAGACCGCGAAGTCGCCGGCGTCGCGGTCGACGATCGCGGGAATCCGGCCGTTCGGGTTGATGCGCAGGAAGGACTCCTGCTTCTGCTCGAGCTTGTCGAGGCGCACGGCGTGCACCTGGTACGGGAGGCCCAGCTCCTCGAGCGCGATGGAGGCCTTCCAGCCGTTCGGCGTCGGCGCGGTGTAGAGGTCGATCACGGCGGCTCCTCGGATTGCGGGCGCAAGGGGCACTCTATCCGCAGCACGCGCGCTGCGGTAGGGCGGCTCACTCGGAGAGGCGGCGCCGCGTGATGCGGGCGGCGATCCAGAGCAGCGCGGCCGAGAGCGCGAGGATGTAGGCGAGATCCCAGATCAGGATGGGGCGGAACTCACCGCGGAAGGCGGCGCGCATCAGGCGGACCGGGTGGAGCAGCGGGAGTGCCTCGGCGACCCGCAGGCCCCAGGGCGGCAGCCGCTCGGCCAGCGGGAAGAAGACGTCCGAGAACAGGAACAGCGGCGTCAGGAACAGCGTGAAGTAGAAGCTGAAGAGGTCGATGTTCGGGATGCGCAGCGAGAACGCGATGCCGAGCGCGGCGAAGAGCAGGCCCGTCAACGGGATCAGCGGAAGCGCCCAGAGCGAGCTCGGCAGCGGGGCGAGCCCCGCCGCCGCGATGACCGCGTAGAAGATCGAGCCGTAGATGGCTGCGCGCGTCATGGCCCAGAGCACCTCGCCGGCCAGCACGTCGTCGGGCTGGATGGGCGTGGTGAGCATCGAGGCGTAGGTCTTCTCGAAGTTCAGGCGCACGAAGGCGTTGTAGGTCACCTCGAAGCTCGCGCCGTTCATCGCTGCGACGGCGACCAGTCCGGGCGCGAGGAATGCGACGTACGAGGTGCCGCCCATCTGCGAGACGTACGCGCCGACGCCGATCCCGATCGAGACGAGGTAGAGGATCGGCTCGAAGAAGTTGGGGAGGATGTTGAGCTTCCAGGTGCGCCGGTACATCGCCGCGTTGCGCCACCATACCGAGAGCGCATAGCGCGAGACGCTCATGCCCCTCCCGTGAGCCCCGTCCCGGTGAGCGCGAGGAAGACGTCCTCGAGGTTGGCGGGCCGCACCACCACCGCGCGCGGCTCGCCGACATCGCCGCGGTGGCGCAGCGTCTCGAGCAGCGCGCCCGCGTCGGGCACGTACAGCACCAGCCGCCGCCCGGTCCGCAGGCGTCGCACGCCGTCGAGCCCCTGCAGCACGCGGCCCTCGTCCGCCTCGGCCACCACCAGCTCGAGCGCCTGCGGCGCGAGCTCGCGCCGGATCAGCTCGAGCGGGGCCCCGTCGGCCACGACGCGGCCGCCGGAGAGGATCACGAGCCGGTCGCACAGCCGCTCCGCCTCGTCCATGTAGTGCGTCGTCAGCAGCACCGTGGTGCCCGCCGCCTGCAGCTCGCGGACCCGCTCCCAGAGCGCGAGCCGCACGGCGGGATCGAGCCCCGTGGTCGGCTCGTCGAGGACCAGGAGCTCCGGCCGGTTGATCAGGGAGAGCGCGATCGCGAGCCGTCGCTGGAAGCCGCCCGAGAGCGCGCGCACGGGCAGCGAGGCGTGCGAGCGCAGCTCCAGGAAGTCGAGCAGCTCCTCGATGCGCACCTCGAGCTCCGCGCGCGGGATGCGGTGATAGCGGCCGAAGACGCGGAGGTTGTCGATCGCCGAGAGCGGCTCGATCAGCGCATTCTCCTGCAGCGTGACGCCGAGCCGCGCCCGTACCCGGCGCGCGTCGCGCGCGACGTCGAGGCCGAACACGCGCGCGCTCCCGCTGGTCGGGCGCGTCACGCCGTAGACCATGCGCAGCGTCGTGGTCTTGCCGGCTCCGTTCGGCCCGAGCAGCCCGAAGCAGACGCCGCGGGGCACGTCGAGGTCGATGCCGTCGACGGCGAAGCGGTCGCGGTAGCGCTTGCGGAGCGCTCGGCACTCGACGATCGCTTGCGGTTCGGCCACCGCGCGTTGGTAGCGCAGTTGCACACGCGCCCGCGCCCGCGCGGACCGGCGGCCCCGGGGCGCCGGCTTTCCAGGCGGCGCCGGAGCTGACAGAATATGCCCGTGACCACCGCCACCCCCGCCGCCAACCGCTGGCTCTGGGGACCCGTCCCCGACCTGGTGCTCGGCTGCGGCCTCGGGTACGCGGCGATCTTCGTCGCGCTCGCCTTCGCGGGCCCCGGGATCCGGGCGTTCCTGCCGCTCGGGCTGCTTCCGATCATCAGCGTCTTCGCCGGCACGCCCCACTATGGCGCGACCCTGCTGCGCGTCTACGAGCAGCGCAGCGAGCGCCGCGCCTACATCCTCTTCACGGTGTATGGGAGCGCGGTGGTGTGCGCGCTCTACGTCGCGGGCCTCTACCACGCGGTGCTGGGGAGCCTGCTGCTCTCGCTCTACCTCACCTGGAGCCCGTGGCACTACACCGGGCAGAACTACGGCATCGCGCTCCTGTTCCTGCGCCGCCGCGGGATCGAGGTGGCCCCGCGCGTCAAGCGGCTGATCTACTCCTCCTTCGTGCTCTCCTACCTGCTCACCTTCCTCGCGATCCACGGCGATCCGTCGAGCGCCGACTACGCGCCGGCGCAGTACGGCGGCTCGATCTACCGCATGATGCGGCTCGGCCTGCCGTCGCCCGCCTGGAAGTGGGCGTTTGCCGCGGTCGCCATCGCCTACTTGGGGCTGCTGGCGGCCGCGGCGCGCGACCTCCTGCGGCGCGCACGCCCGGCCGACCTGCTCCCGAGCGCGCTGGTCGCCTCGACGCAGCTGCTCTGGTTCTCGCTCCCGCCGCTCGGCCGCGAGCTCGGCCTGCTGCGCGGGATCGACCCGTTCCAGCCCGACCAGGCCGCGTTCGTCTTCATCTGGATCGCCGCCGGCCACGCCGTCCAGTACCTGTGGGTGACCACCTACTACGCGGGCAAGCGCTCGCGCGCCGAGCGCTGGCGCTACTACGCCAAGTGCATCTGCGCCGGCTCGGCGATCTGGAGCCTGCCCGCGATCGCCTACGTCCTCTGGCTGCGCGCCGCAGGCCCGTCGCTCGGCGGTGTCGCGTCCGGCGAGGACGCCGGCGTGCTGCTCGCCGCGATGGTGAACATCCACCACTTCATGCTGGACGGCGCGATCTGGAAGCTGCGCGACGGGCGCGTCGCACGCGCGCTGATCCGGCGCGAGGCGGGAGCGCTGCCCGACGCCATCGCCCCGCACGGACGGCGCTGGCTGCAGCCGATCCTCTTGACCGCGGGTGCCCTCTGGACCCTCTCGACGATCGCGTCGCTCGTCGAGCACGATCGCGTGATCGCGCCGGCGCTCGCCCGCCGCGACCTCGCCGCCGCTGACGCCTCGCTCCGCCGCTTGTCCTGGATCTGGCGCGACTCGGTCGTCGACTACCACCGGCTCGCGCAGCTCGCCGCCGAGAAGGGCGACAGCGGCCGCGCGCTCGACCTCTACGACCGCGCGATCGCGCGCTTCGACTTGCCGGCGTCGTGGGGCGCGAAGGGTGCGACGCTCGAGGCGCGCGGCGACGCCGCAGGCGCGGCCGCCGCGTACCAGGCGGGGCTGCGCCTCGACCCGAACGAGCCGCATCTGCTGTACCAGCTCGGCCGCCTCCGCCTCGAGCAGGGCGATCTCGCCGCGGCGCGCGAGCTGCTCGAGCGAGCGCGCGCGGTGGCGCCGGACGACAAGCGCGTCGAGCTGACCCTCGAGCGGGCGCGCATGGCGCGCGCCCCTTCGCCCGCCGCCGAGGCGCGACCCGGCGGCACGACGCCCGACGGCGCCTAGCTGCTGACTTCGCTCGCCTTCGGCTCGCTGCGCGCGATCGCTTTGCGATCGCTTGCGGGATACTCCAGACGAGCCCCTAGCCCCGAAGGCGGCCGGCCGGGTGGCGGCTACGCGAAGCGGTGGAGCTCGCGCCGCGCGATCACCATCTTGTGGACCTCGTCGGGGCCGTCCGCGAGGCGCAGCGCGCGCGAGTTTCGCCACATCGCTGCGACCGGCGTGTCGTCCGAGACGCCCAGCGAGCCGAGGCACTGGATCGCGCGGTCGAGCACGCGCATCAGCATGTTGGGCGCCACCACCTTGATCATCGAGATCTCCTGACGCGCCTGCTTCTTGCCGTAGCGGTCCATCTTCCAGCAGGCGTGGAGGGTGAGCAGGCGCGCCTGGTCGATCTCCATCCTCGAGGTGGCGATCCACTCCTGGACGAACTGCTTCTCGCCGAGCGTCGAGCCGAACGCGCGCCGCGCGTTGGCGTGGCGGCACATGATCGCGAAGGCGCGCTCCGCCATGCCGATCGCCCGCATGCAGTGGTGGATGCGGCCCGGGCCGAGGCGCGCCTGCGCGATCACGAAGCCCGAGCCCTCCTCCCCGAGCCGGTTGGCGACCGGCACACGGCAGCCCTCGTAGTAGATCTCGCAGTGCCCGCCGCCGCCGGCGTGGCCCATCACGGAGATGGCGCGCGCGAGGCGGAAGCCGGGCGCGTCGGTCGGCACGATCAGCATGGTCGCGCGCTGGTGCATCGGCGCGTCGGGGTCGGTGACCGTCATCGCGATCGCGAAGCGCGCGCCGATCGCGCCCGAGGTGAACCACTTGTGGCCGTCGATCACGTAGTGGTCGCCGTCGCGCACGGCGCGCGTGCGGAGGCCGGTCGGATCGGCGCCGGAGGTCTCGGGCTCCGTCATCGAGAAGCAGGAGCGGATCTCGCCCTCGAGCAGCGGCTGGAGCCACTGCTTCTTCTGCTCGCGGGTCCCGAACTCGGCGAGGATCTCGGCGTTGCCCGTGTCGGGCGCCTGGCAGTTGAAGGCGCGCGGCGCGATCGCGCTCCGCCCCATGATCTCGCAGAGCGGGGCGTAGTCCATGTTGTCGAGGCCCGCGCCGTACTCCGCGTCCGGCAGGAACAGGTTCCACAGGCCGAGTGCCTTCGCCTTGCCGCGGATCTCCCGCATGATCGGCGGCTCGGCGTGCGGGTCGCCCCCCGCCTCCTGCTGCTCCTGGTAGACGCGCTCGTTCGGATAGATGTGGTCGTCCATGAAGCGCGAGAGCTGCTCCTGGATCTGCTTGCACTTGTCGGAGGGCTCGAAGTCCATCTCGATGTCGTCTCCTCAGGGGATCACGTTGACCTTGACGGCGCCCGCGCGCCGGTCGGCTGCGATCGCGAACGCGCGCGCCACCTCGTCGAGCGGGAGCGCGTGCGTCACGAGCGGGGCGAGGGCGTCGCGCTCGAGCGCGAGGATCCGGATCGCCTCCGCGAAGTCCGAGCCGGCGTGGGAGTCGTAGCAGTACGACCAGTGGAGGCTCACCTCCTTCAGGAGGAGCGGCATCGGGTCGAGCGCGAGCTCGCCCCAGAAGACGCCCACCACCGAGACGGCGCCGCCGGGGCGGACAGCCGCCGCCGCTGCGCGCAGGGTGTCGGCGCTTCCGCCGACGGTCTCGACGACCAGGTCGATCGGCGCCTCGCGTCCGAGCGCGTCGAGGCGCGCCGCTACGCTCTCCGCCTCGCCGAGGACGCGCGCGACACCGAGCGAGCGCGCCCGCTCGGCCTGATGCGGATGGCGCGCGCTGATCCAGACCTCGCCGGCGCCGAGCCGGCGCGCCGCCGCCGCCGCGAGCAGGCCGACCGCCCCGGCGCCCAGCACCAGCACGCGCTGTCCGCGCTCGAGCGCACCGCGCCGCAGCGCATGGACGACCACCGCCATCGGCTCGGCGAGCGCGGCCAGGCTCGGCGCGAGCTCCGCGGGCACCGCGTGGAGCCGCGAGGCGGGTACGAGCGCGAACTCCGCGAGGCCGCCCGGATCCTGCAAGCCGGCGAGGCGCGCGTCGCGGCAGATCGAGTAGCGGCCGCTCCGGCAGCTCGGGCACGTGCCGCAGCTTCGCATCGGCTCGACCGCGACGCGCGAGCCGGTGGCGAGCCCGCCGGCGCCGTCGCCGAGCGCGTCGACGAGGCCGGCCATCTCGTGGCCCGGCGTCTGTCCGGGCGGGAAGAGTCCGCCGGCGAGCAGGTGCAGATCGCTGCCGCACACACCGCAGGCCTCGACGCGGATGCGCGCCTCGCCCGGTCCGGGCTCGGGCACGTCGCGGTGCGCGATCTCGAGCGAGCTCCGGCCCGACACCACGGCGGCACGCATCTGGGGGGACGGCACGGCGCACAGGCTAGCAGCCCGACGCGGCCTCCCCCGGGGCTCCAGAGCCGGCAGCCGGCGGCCGATCAGGGATCGTGCTCTTCGATCTGGGGCTCGTCGCAACGGTCGCGATCTGCGGCTGGATCGCGCTCGATCTGATGACCGCGACCGGCTGGCGCCCCCGCTCGCTCGCGGTGGTCGCGCTCGCGGCGAGCGTGGCGCTGTGGGCGGGCGGTGATCTCCTGATCGCGCGCGCCGCGACCGTCTCCGATCTCCACTTCGCGCGCCGCATCGACTATCTCGGGATCTGCGCCCTCCCGCTCTCGTTCCTGGTGCTCGCCGCGCAGAGCGCGCAGCCGCGCTGGTGGCGCCACGCGCGCTCCGTGATCGCGCTCGCGGCGATGCCCTCGCTGCTGATCTACTCCTGCCTGTTCTGGAGCAGCGATGCGTGGTTCGTCGACTGGAGCGTCGAGCCGCCGCGCCGCGGCATCCTCTTCTGGGGGAACCTGTTCTGGTCGTGGGCGCTGATCGGCCTCGGCTGGGCGTACTTCGTGCAGACCGCGCTGCGGCTGCGCCGGGCGAGCGTGCTGCGCATGGCGATGCTCGGTCTCGGCATCGCGGCGCCGCTCCTGGGCAACGCGCTCTACGTCCTGAACGGCATCACGGGCCCGGACCCGAGCCCGCTGCTGCTGGGCTTCGGCGCGCTCCTGATCCGCATCGCCGTGGTCGACTCGGGCCTCGCCCTCTATCTCCCGCTGGCCCGCAGCGACGTCATGGAGCAGATCGAGATCGGCATCCTGGTCGCCGACCTCGAGGGCGTGGTGATCGACTGCAACCGCGCCGCGCGGGAGCTCGTCGGCGCGGACGAGATCATCGGCCGACCGCTCGCCTCGCTGCTGGCGACCGCGCGCGCGCGCACCGACGTGGCGGTCGAGGCGCGCACCCTGCCGCTGCGGAGCCGCGTTGCCGAGGTCGGCACCGCGGCGCTGCTGGCGGACCGCAGCGAAGCGGAGAAGGTCGAGCGGCGCCTGGCGCTCGCGGCCCGCCTCGAGGCGCTCGGCTTCCTGACGGCCGGCATCGCCCACGAGGTCAACAACCCGCTTGCCTTCATCCGCGCCAATCTGACGCAGCTCGAGAAGAGCGCGGCCGAGCTGGCCGATCCCTCCGCCTCGCACCAGCTCCCGGCCCGCGCCCGCGAGCTGGTGCAGGACGCCGCCGAGCTGGTCGCGGATACGCAGGGGGGCGTCGAGCGCATCGCGAACCTGGTGGCGCGTCTGCGGCGGTTCGCGCGGCACGAGCGACCCGACGAGACCCCGCGCACGCCGGTCGACCTCGGGCGGGTGGCCGAGGCGGCGGTGGCGATGGCCGGCGCCGGGCTTCCGCCCGGCGCGATCTGCAAGCGGCTGCGGCCGGCGCCGCGGGTGCGCGCGGCCGAGGGCGACCTGGTGCAGATCGCGCTCAATCTGCTCGTCAACGCGGTGCAGGCCAGCCCGGATCCCGCCGGCATCGAGATCGAGGTCGCTCCCGAGGCGGACGGGGTGGCGCTGCGGGTGCGCGATCGCGGCACCGGCATCGCGCCCGGCGTCCTGCCGCACATCTTCGACCCGTTCTTCACCACCAAGCCGCCGGGCGTCGGCACCGGTCTCGGCCTGTCGTTGAGCTACGACCTCGCCCGCCGCAACGGCGGGCGACTCGACGCTGCCAACCGGCGCCGCGGTGGCGCGGAGTTCACGCTCTGGCTCCCCGCCGAGAGCGAGGCGTCGGAGGCTGCGTAGCCGCTACCCTCCCGGGCATGGCCCGCCTCATCCTGATCCGACACGGCGAGAGCGTCGCCAACTCGGAGCGGCGCTTCACGCACGGGCCGCACGAGCCGCTCTCCCGGCGCGGTCGCGAGGAGGCGCTGGAGCGGGCACGGCGGCTGCTCGAGGGCTTCGACCCGGTCGCGATCTACTCGAGCCCCTTCCTGCGGGCGCTCGAGACCGCGCAGCTGATCGGGCGCGTGCTCGGGCTCGAGCCGGTCGTCGTCGAGGCGCTGCGCGAGCAGGACTTCGGCGCGCTCCACGGCCGGCCCTACGCCGACCTCGACGACGCCGAGCGCGCGCGCGCGGGACGCTGGCGTTACCGCCCGCCGGGGGGCGAGACGCTCGAGGAGGTGCTCGCGCGCTCCGGCCCCGCCCTCGACGCGATCGCGGATCGCCACCTCGGGGCCGAGGTCGTCGTGGTGAGTCACGCCGGTGTCATGGCGGCACTCGGCGCCTGGATCGGCGGCGGTCCGCAGGGCGACCCCGTGATCCACGCCAACGCGTCGGGCTACGTGGTGTGGCGGCGCCAGGCGCGCTACGAGGGGCCCTTCGCGCTCGAAGTGCGCTGAGGCCGCTTGCGCGCCTCGGCGAGCGCGTCCGCCACGCTGCCGCGGGTGCGGTCGAGGAGCGCGCGCGCGCGGCCCTCGTCGACGCGGCCGAGCTCCATCACCAGCCGCAGGGCGCGCGCCCAGAGCTTGTCCGATGCGGGCCGCAGGTGCGTCATGCGATTCCCCTCGACGCGCCCGAGCCGCACCATCACGGCGGTCGAGAGCTGGTGCAGCACCATCTTCTCGGCGCTGCCGCCCTTCATGCGGGTCGAGCCCGCGATCACCTCGGGGCCGACGCGCGGGGCGATCGCGATCTCGGCCGCGGCCGCGAGCGGCGACTCGGGATCGCAGGTGATCGCGATGCGGCGCGCGCCCACCTCGCGCGCCGTCTCGAGCGCTGCGAGCGCGTAGGGCGTCCGCCCGCTCGCGGAGAGCGCGACCACCGCGTCGCCGGCGGCGAGCCGCCGTGCGCGCAGCGCGGCGCGCGCGCCCTCGGCGTCGTCCTCCGCGCCTTCGCGCGAGCGTGCCAGCGCCGCCGGCCCGCCCGCGATCAGTCCCTCGATGCGCTCGGGCGGGAACCCGAAGGTCGGCGGGATCTCGGCGGCGTCGAGACACCCGAGGCGCCCGCTCGTCCCGGCGCCGACGTTGAACCAGCGCCCGCCCTGCTCGAGCACCGTCACCAGCGCGTGTACGGCGCGCGCCACGTCGGGGAGCACGGCGCCCACGGCCTCCACCGCGCGCCGGTCCTCGGCGTGGATCGCGGCGAGGATCTCGCCGACCTCGAGTCGGTCGAAGTCGCAGGTGCGGTCGAGCACGGCCTCGGTGGCCGGCGCGGGCCCGGCCGACACGGGGGCGGCGGGCGGTGCGCTCCGCTCCGGCCCTTCCAGGATCGTCGCCATCCGGCCTCGCCTCCCGGTCGTGGGTGCCTGTCTCGGGCGCGCAGGTGTCCGGTAGGACGCCCGCGCGCCGATCGGCGTTCGGGTCCAGATCGGCCCCGCATGACTGCAACTTGAACGATCGGTTGCGTCCCGCCGAAGGGCCGCCCGAGCTCAGCCCTTCTCGAGGCGCTCGATCACGGCCCGAACCAGGAAGGGCCAGGCGATCGTCGCGTCGGCGTAGACCTCGGCGAAGCGGCCGCCCTCGCTCTCCGGGACGAACTTGCCCCACGAGACGCCTTCGCTGTAGCTGCAGCCGGAGAGGCCTCCCCAGTGGTCCGGCTCGGGGCAGATGCGCACGCCGTAGCGGAAGCGCCGCACCGGCTCCTCGACCGCGAGCCGCTTGGCGGAGATGTCGAGGTACGGCCCCACCTGCTGTGCCCAGTTGCGGGGCACCCCGCCGCCGATCGTCACGATGCCGAGCCGCTCGTGCGCGCGAACCCCGTCCGTGTAGGCCTCGAGATCGAGGAACGGGTCGAACGGGCGCCGCCTCCGGCCCGACCGCTCCCGGCGGCGGTTGTACACCGCCACGTCGAGGCCGAGCTCCGAGTCCGTGAAGGCGGGCACGTACACCGGCACGCCGCGGCGCACCGCGCTCTTCAGGATCGCGCGGCCCGGGCTGTGGCGCTCGAGGTGGCGCCCGAGCGCGGCGGTGATCACGTGGCTGCACAGCACGGTGTCCTCGGGCAGCGCGTCGAGCGCCTCCGAGACGATCTTCTCGGCGTCGTCCAGGTTCTGCTCGAGCTCCAGCGTGTCGTAGACGCGGTTGTACCCCTTCTCGAAGAGCTCCTCGTCGTCCATCGAGGCGCGGTGCTTGAAGTGCAGCATGCCGGCGGCCTCGACGAAGCCGTGCGTCATCAGCGCCCCGGTGGCGACGATGGCCTGGATCCAGCCGCGGTCGATCATCTCGCACACCAGGAGGCCCTGCTTGGCGATCGTCATGGCGCCCGAGATGGTGAGCACGCGCCAGCAGCCGGGGTCCCGCACCATGGCCTCGAGCACGTCGGCGGCCTCGCCGAGCCGTCGGCCCCCGAAGGCGGTCGTCGCCATGCCGCGCACCAGGGCGTCGACCGAGCCGGCGGCCGCGACGTCGAGCGGCCGGAGCACCTCGAGGCCGTCCTCGTGGCCGCCGCGCAGCGAACGGCCGCCGGTCTTCTCGCTCATCGGACGCTCCTCGCAGGATCGGGCTCGGGCGCGAGCGCGCCGAGCGCCTCGGCCGAGGTGACGGGCAGCGAGCACGTGGTGCCGCGACACACGAATGCAGTGGGTCGACCGCTCAGCGGCGCGCGGCCCGCGAGCCAGGCGGGGTCGAGGGAGCGGGGGGCCGGCGAGCCCGGCGCAACCACGACGACGGCGTCCTCGGGCGCCAGCGTGAGGCGGGCGCGCGCCGCGAGCGCGCGCGTCGCCGGGTCGCCGTCGGCGCCGAGCACGAGCGCGACGGAGACGCCGCGCTCGGCGAGGGCGGCGGCGCGTGCGAGGGTCGGGAACGCCTCGGGCGCGCGCTCGAGCACGAACGCATGCCCGCGCAGCACCCGTTCCGCGACGCGGATCCACTCGGCGCGGCCCGCGAGGGTTCCGGCGCGCTGCAGTCCGAGGGCCGCGAGCCCGACGGCGTTCGGTGTCGCCCCGTCGGGCTCGGCCCGCGGGCGGTGCACCAGGCGCTCGCCGTCGGACGGCGAGAGGAAGAGCTCGCCCTCGCCGGCGTCCCAGAAGCGGTCGATCAGGTCCTGCGCGAGCTCGGCCGCCGCGGCGAGGTATGCATCGCCGGCGCCCGCGCGGTACAGGTCGAGGGTCGCCTCGAGCAGGCCCGCGACGTCCTCCAGGAATCCGGTCACGCGCGCACGCCCCTCGTCGTAGACGCGCCGCACGCGGCCGCGCTCGTCCCGCAGCCGCCCGAGGGCGAAGTCGCAGGCGGCTGCGGCGTCGCCCAGCATCGGCGCATCCCCGAGCAGGGAGCCGGCGCGGGCGAGGCCCGAGATGGCGAAGGCGTTCCAGGACGCCAGCCGCTTGCGGTCCGTGGCGGGCGCGATGCGCTTGGCGCGCGCCGCGAGGAGCTCCGCCCGCTCCGCCGCGAAGGCGTCGCGCCCGCGCCGCGCGCGGTCCGACAGATGCGTGGTGCCGTGCTCGAAGTTCCCCGCGTCTTCCACGCCGTACGCCGCGCAGAACGCCGCAGCGCGCTCGTCGCCGAGCACCGCCTGGACCTGCGCCGGCGTCCAGACGTAGTAGCGGCCCTCCTCGCCCTCGCTGTCGGCGTCCTGGCTGGCGAAGAAGCCGCCGTCCGGAGCGGCCATCTCGCGCTGAAGATACCCGGCGGTCTCGCGGACCGGCCAGACCAGGTCGGCGTCGCCGCCGCCGGTGCGCCGCCATGCCTCGGTGTAGACGCGCAGGAGCTGTCCCTGGTCGTAGAGCATCTTCTCGAAGTGGGGGATCGCCCACTCCGCGTCGACGCAGTAGCGGTGGAAGCCGCCGCCCAGGTGATCGTAGAGCCCGCGGCGTGCCATCTCGCGACAGGTCTGCACCACGTGCGCGAGCGCCTCTGCGGCCTCGGGCTCGGGCAGCACGTCGACGGCCGCGAGCAGCGCCTCGAGCGCCGGCGAGGTCGGAAACTTGGGCGCCTCGCCGAAGCCGCCGCGCTCCCGGTCGGCGCCTCCGAGCAGGCGCCGCGCCGATTCGCAGAGCGTGCGCGCGCCGGGCGGCTCCGACGCGACTCCGGTCGGGCGGCGCGCCAGCGATGCCGCGATCTCGCTGGCGCCGTCCTCGACCTCCGTGCGGCGCTCCTCCCACGCGCGCGCCACGGCGGCCAGCACCTCGCGGAAGGCGGGCATGCCGTGCCGTCGCTCGGGCGGGAAGTAGGTGCCTCCGGTGAAGGGACGACCATCCGGCGTGCAGAACACGGTGAGCGGCCAGCCACCGTGTCCCTGGCTGCGCGTCACGAAGTCCATGTAGATGCGGTCGACGTCCGGCCGCTCCTCGCGATCGACCTTCACGTTGACGAAGTCCGCGTTCATGCGCGCCGCGGTGTCGGGGTCCTCGAACGACTCGCGCTCCATCACGTGGCACCAATGACAGGCGCTATAGCCGATGGAGACCAGGAGCGGCTTGTCCTCTCGCCGCGCGCGCGCGAGCGCCTCCTCGCCCCACGGGTGCCAGTCGACCGGGTTGTGCATGTGCTGGCGGAGGTACGCGCTCGACTCCGCCGCGAGGCGGTTGGCGGGGCGATCGGGGGCTCGCTCGCTCATGCGGCGCAACGTAGCGGTTTCGGACTCCGCGCGGGGCGCGTGTCCACGGCGGGCCGACCGGATAGGCTCTGGCACCCGCTCGAGGAGGCCGCGATGCCCTCTGCTCCGACCGATGCTCCGATCGATGGCTGGTGCGACGCGCGATTCGAGCGGGTGCGCGAGGTCTTCGCGAGTCACCTCGCCGGCGATCTCGAGCACGGAGCCTCGGTGGCGGTCGCCGTCGACGGGCGTCCCGTCGTCGACCTGTGGGGCGGAGTCGCCGACGCCGCGCGGACCCGCACCTGGCAGCGCGACACGCTCGTCAACGTCTACTCCACCACCAAGGGTCTCACGGCGCTCTGCGCGCATCTGCTCGCCGATCGCGGCCGGCTCGATCTCGACGCTCCGGTGGCGCGCTACTGGCCCGAGTTCGCCCAGGCCGGCAAGGAGCGGATCCCGGTGCGCCACCTGCTGTGTCACCAGGCGGGCCTGGCGGCGCTGCGTCGAGACCTCCCGATCGAGGACCTCTACGACTGGACCCGGACGACGACTGCCCTCGCGGAGGAGACGCCGTGGTGGGAGCCGGGCACCGCGCACGGCTATCACGCGCTCACCTTCGGCCATCTCGTCGGCGAGGTGGTGCGGCGCATCAGCGGCAAGAGCCTCGGCGCGTTCTTCCGCGACGAGGTGGCGGGGCCGCTCGGCGCCGACCTGCACATCGGCCTCGCGGCCGAGCACGATGCGCGGGTGGCGGAGCTGATCCCGCCCCCCGTCGATCCCCTGTTCCAGCAGATGCTCGCGGCCGATCCGACGTCGCTGCTGGCGCGCGCGCTCGCGAACCCCGCACCGGATCCCCGGCTCACCGCCACGCGCGCCTGGCGGGGTGCGGAGATCCCGGCCGCGAACGGGCACGGCAACGCGCGCTCGATCGCGCGCGTCTACGCCGCGCTCGCGCGAGGCGGTGCGCTCGACGGCGTCACGCTCTGCCGCCCGGCCACGCTCGAGCGGGCGTCGACCGTGGTGGCCTCGGGACCCGACCTGGTGCTCCGGATTCCGATGCACTGGGGGCTCGGCTACGTCGTCAACGCCGCCAAGTCGATCTACGGCCCGAACCCGCGCAGCTACGGCCACACCGGCTACGGCGGCTCGTTCGGCTTCGCCGACCCCGACGCGCGTGTGGCAGTCGGCTACGCGATGAACCGGATGGCGGCGACGCTGGTCGGCGAGCCGCGCGGCACGGCGCTGATCGCCGCCGTCTACGACTCGCTCTCTGCCTGATATGCTGTCCCCTGCGCTCGCCTGGAGGACTCCGCCATGAGCCGACCCTTCCCGACCGACGACCCGACCCTGAGCGGTCCCTGGCAGCCCTGGCCGATGGAGGGCGAGGTCCACGACTGCGCGGTGCGGGGCGAGATCCCGCGCGACCTCCGCGGCACGCTCTACCGCAACGGCCCGAATCCCCAGTTCGCGCCGCGCGCCAGCTACCACTTCTTCACCGGCGACGGCATGATCCACGCCTTCCGCTTCGAGGACGGTCGCTGCCACTACCGCAACCGCTGGGTGCGCACGCCGCGCTTCGTCGCGGAGCGCGGGGCCGGCGAGGCGCTCTTCGGAAATCTCTTCGGCGGCGAGCCCGACGACGCCCGCGCGAAGGGCGTCGCCGGCGGGCCGGCCAACACCAACATCGTCTGGCATGGCGGGCGGCTGCTCGCGCTGGTCGAGGGCGGCCTCCCGCCGGTCGAGCTCGATCCCGTGTCGCTCGACACGCGCCGCGTCTTCGACTTCGACGGCAGGCTGCGCCGCCCGATCGATCCGGGTCTCGCGAAGCTGCTCGGCCTCGAGGCACCCGACGGCACCACCCAGGGAACCTTCACCGCGCATCCGAAGATCGACCCCGAGAGCGGCGAGATGCTCGCCTTCGGCTACTCCGCGATCGCGCCGTACCTCATGTACTACGTGGTGTCGGCGGACGGGAAGCTCACGCGCTGCGAGCCGATCGAGGTGCCCTTCCCGAGCATGGTGCACGACTTCATCGCCACGCGGGATCACGTCATCTTCCCGATCTTTCCCGCCACGCTGCGCCCGGAGCGGATGGCGCGCGGCGAGAGTGTGCTCGGCTGGGAGCCCGATCTCGGCACCCGCGTCGGCGTGATGCCACGCGGCGGCCACTCCGACGACGTGGTCTGGCTGCAGACGGACCCCTGCTACGTGTTCCACCCGATGAACGCGCGCGGCGAGGGCGCCCGCATCGTCGCCGAGCTGGCGCAGTACCCGCGGCTCCCGCTGGCGCTCCCCGGTGAGGAGCGCCACTTCGAGATCGGAGCCCGGCTCGTGCGCTGGACGCTCGACCTCGACGGCGGGACGGTCAAGCAGGAGGCGCTCGACGACCGCGTGATCGAGTTCCCGCGCCTCGACGAGCGCCGCTCCGGCCTCACCTACCGCTACGGCTTCGCGGGCAGCGGGAGCCGCGGCGCCGTGCACGGCATGAACCAGATCGTGCGCTACGACCTCGACACCGGAGCGGCTCAGGTCCACGGGCTCGGAGAGCGCGACGCCGCCAACGAGCCGGTCTTCGTGCCGCGCCGCGCGGACGCACCCGAAGGGCAGGGCTATCTGCTCTCGGTGGTGTGGCGCGGCGACGAGGATCGCAGCGACCTCCTGGTGCTCGACGCGGAGAACGTCGATCGCGAGCCGCTCGCGACGGTCCGGCTCCCGCACCGGGTGCCGAACGGCTTCCACGGCAACTGGAGGCCCGCGCACTGAGCCGCTTCTCCGGCAAGGTCGTCGCGATCACCGGCGCGGCGTCGGGCATCGGCGCCGCCACCGCGCAACGCTTCGCGGCCGAAGGTGCGCGGCTCTGGCTCGGCGATCGCAACGCGGAGGCCGGCAGCGCCCTCGCGAAGGAGATCGGCGAGGCGCGCGCCGGCTTCCTGGCGCTCGACGTGCGCGAGCGCGCCGAGGTGGAGGCCTTCGTCGCGGGCGCGGCCGCGCGCTTCGGCCGCCTGGACGTGCTCTTCAACAACGCCGGCATCGGCGCCTACGGGCAGACCCCGGACCTGGACCCGCAGCTCTGGGCCGACGTGATCGCCGTCGACTTGCACGCCGTCTTCTACGCGTGTCGCGCCGCGATCCCGGTGCTGCGGAGCGCGGGCGGCGGGTCGATCGTCAACACCGCGTCGATCTCCGGCCTCGGCGGCGACTACGGGCTCGGCGCCTACAACGCCGCGAAGGGCGCGCTCGTGAACTACACGCGCACGCTCGCGATCGACCACGCGCGCGAGGGGATTCGCGTCAACGCGGTGTGTCCCGGCCCGATCGACACCCCCCTCGCCGCGCCGCTGATCCGGCACGCCGCGATGTCCGCCGCGTACGAGCGCGCGATCCCGATGGGGCGGGTCGGGCGCGCCGAGGAGGTGGCGTCGGTGGTCGCCTTCCTCGCCTCGGACGACGCCGCCTACGTGACCGGCGCGATGATCGTCGTCGACGGCGGTCTCACCGCCGCCACCGGCCAGCCGAACTTCACCCGCATCCTCGGCGGGGGCGATCAGTAGGGCGTCCCGTCCTTGTGCGTGAAGCGCCAGCGGCCGTCCTCGCCCATCGCGGCCTGGATGTCGTCGGCGGGATAGGTCACCTCGTCTCCCGGCGGGCGGTCGCCGATCTCGAGGTAGACCACGTCGCGGCCGGTGCGGTTCACGAGATGATGCGACGTGCCCCCGGCTGCGAAGCCGGCGCACATGCCCGGCCGCAGCGGCGTCTCGGCCGCGTCGGTGACGAGCGTCGGCTCGCCCTCGAGGACGTACACGAGCTCCTCCTGGAGGGTGTGGCGGTGGCGCAGCGCGGACTGCGCCCCGGGCGCGAGGCGGGTCAGGTTGACACCGAAGCGCGTGAGGCCGAAGGCGTCGCCGAGCGGGCGCTTCTCGCGGCCGGCCATGCGCGAGGCGAACGGCTCCGGATAGTTGGTGGGGCGGCTCCGCGGCGGCACCGCGGAGGCCTCGATCGCGATCGGAGGGTGGGTCGTGGCCATGGCCGGGATCCTACTCGCGCGGAGCCGCGCCGCACGCCCGGGGGCACACTACTCTCCGGCACGTGCCCGCCCTCGTTGCCGCGCTCGCCTTCGGCTCGCGCGCGATCCTGATGATCGCGCTCGCTCTGCTCGCGCTCGCCGCGGCGGGTCCGGCGTTCGCCGCCGAGCCGGCCGTGCTGCGGGTCGGCACGAGCGGCGACTACGCCCCATTCTCGCAGGACGGGCGCGGCTTCGACGTCGAGGTGGCGCGGCGCATGGCCCCCGATCTCGGCGTCGAGATCGCCTGGGTGCCGTTTCGCTGGCCGGAGCTCTCCGCACGCCTCGCGGCCGGCGACTTCGACGTCGCGATGAGCGGCGTCACCTGGCGGCCGGACCGCGCCGTGGTGGGCTGGATGTCGAGCACGGTCGCGAGAGGCGGGCCCTGCGTGCTCGGAGCGGCCGCGCCGCCGAGCGTCGGCGTGAACCGCGGCGGTGTGCTCGAGCGCTTCGCGCGGGTGCACTTCCCGCGCGCCGAGATCCGCGCAGTCGACCGGAACGATCTCGCCGGCCTCCTCGAGCGGCACGAGGTCGCCGCCGTGGTCACCGACTCGTTCGAGGCGCCGGAGCTGATGAATCAGCGGGCCGTGCGGGAGCAGCCGCTCACGTGCGAGCCCGCGCTCGACCGCAAGGTCTACTGGGTCGCGCCACAGCGCGCGGCAGAGCTGGGGCCGCGCATCGACGGGTGGCTCGCCCGTCACGAGTCGGAGGTCGACGCGCTGCGCGCGCGCTGGCTCGGCGGCTCGGCGCCGCGGGCGGCTCCCGACGACCTCCTCGATCTCCTGGCCCGGCGCCTCGCCCTGATGCCGGCGGTGGCGCGCTGGAAGCGCGCGCGCGGCCTGGCGATCGAGGATCCCGCCCGCGAGGCGCGCGTGGTGGCGGCGGCACGCCAGGCCGCGGTCGAGAACGGGCTCGAGCCGGCGCCGGTCGAGGCGCTGTTCCGACTCCAGATCGCGCTCGGCAGCCGCCTCCAGGCGACGGGCAAGGCGCCGGAGGAGGGCGTGCCGGACCTCGATCTGGAGAGCCAGCTCCGCCCGGAGCTCACGCGGCTCGGAGCGCGCATCGTCTCCGCGGCGGCGAGCGTCGCGCCGCTCGACCCGGCCGCCCTCGACGCAGCCGACTGGGCGACGCTCGCGCAGTGGCTCGACGCGCCGGAGCGCGCCGAGCTGCGCGGCGCGCTGCTCGCGCTCCGGCCCGCGCCACCAAAAGGCGGAGGGCGCGATTGACCGGCGCCGCCCGCGTGCTATCGGTGCCGGCACGCCCAGGTCGCCCACAGGGGGCGCCAAGAGGGAAGGCCGTGCGATTCGGCCGCGGTCCCGCCACTGTGATTGGGGAGCCCCGCTCGCAAGTTCGCCACTGAGGTCCGACGCCGGCGTGTGTGGTCGCCACCCATGGGGTCCCCACACAGGACGGCTTGCGATGGACCTGGGAAGGCGCGCGCGGAGCGCGCAGGAGCCCGCCGTCCTGCACACCCATCAGCCAGGAGACCTGCCCGGGCGCGGATGCTCGTAGCTGCTCTTCGCGGAGAGAGCGGTGCAGCGACGCCCACACACGACTGTGCAACCGGTCCGGGTTCCGTGGACGCTCCCTCACCGTCGACCGCGGAGGGCGAGGGAGGCCGGCCGTGCGCCTGTCCGACTTCGCCCCTCGCGCGGTGGCGACGATCGCCATCGCCGCAGGGATCCTGCTCTTCGACCTTCGACCCCCCGCTGCCCGCGCGGAAGATTCCGCGCAGGCCGCTCCCGACGCAGCCGCCGGCGCGGCGCAGGCGCCCGCCGACCAGGGGCAGGCGCCTAGCGATCAGGGCCAGACGCCCGCCGATCAGGGGCAGGGGCAGACGCCCGCCGCTCAGACACCGGCGCCGCCGATCCGCCGCGTGGGCGAGGTGGCGGTGACTGCGACGCGCGCCGAGCGCGATGTCCTCGATACGCCGGGCAACATCAACGTGATCGACCGCAAGGCCATCGACCAGAGCGGCGCGCGCGACGTGCCCGAGCTGCTGCGCCGCGAGTCGGGCCTCTTCGTCACGAACGACACGAGCAATCCCGAGGGATACCGCGTCGAGGCGCGCGGATTCAACAACGGTGGTGGCAACGGGTCGGCGCTCCTGGTGCTGATGGACGGGCGCCGGCTCAACGAGGGCGACTCGAGCTTCGTGGACTGGTCGCTCGTCCATCTCGATCGCGTCGAACGCATCGAGATCGTGCGCGGTCCGGGCAGCGCGCTCTACGGCGACAACGCGATGGGCGGCGTGATCCAGATCATCACCAAGGACGGCGCGGGGGCGCCGCAGGCGACGCTCTCGGGGCGCTTCGGGAGCTATGACGAGGTCACGGGAAGCCTCTTCGCCGGCGGGAGCAAGGGTCCCTTCACCGCGAGCGTCTACGCCGACGGCTACACCAGCGACGGCTACCGGCAGCACAGCGACTTCGACTATCACACGTTCGTGGGCAAGCTGCGGTGGACGCCGACGGACGAGGCGTCGTTCGAGCTCTCCAGCGGCTACTCGGCCGACGATCGCAAGCGCCCCGGCACGCTGACGCTCGACCAGATCCGCGACCTCGGGCGCGACGCGGCGCAGCCGTTCACCGACAACTTCGACGCGGCCCACGAGCGCTGGGTGCAGGGCGTCGGTACCGTGATCCTCGCCAAGGACGTGACGCTCAAGCTGCTCCCGTACTGGCGCAGCCGCAGCGACAGCGGCGCGTTCCGGAACGAGATCAGCGGAGACGACGACTTCGACATCGACACCACCTCCTGGGGAGGGAGCAGCCAGATCGAGGTGGATCGCCCGATCGCAGGGCTCCGAAATCGCGCGATCGGAGGGTTCGAGTTCCTGAAGGAGACGACGGATCGCTCCTTCGTGTTCCCGCAGTTCTTCACCACCACCGACACGAGCGCGAATCGGCGGATCCCGAGCGTGTTCGTGCAGGACGAGCTCAACGTGCTCCAGAACGTGATCCTCTCCGGCGGCCTGCGCTACGACTGGAGCAGCTATCGGGGGGAGAGCATCAACCAATTGGAGGGGCTCCCGCCGGACGTCGAGAAGATCCACCACGGGCCCGGCGAGCTCAGCCCCCGCGCGGCGCTGACCTGGCTCTTCCTTCCGACCACCTCCGCGTACGCGTCCTACTCGCGCGGCTTCCGGCTTCCGAACTTCGACGAGTCGATCGGGTTCACGGGCCAGCTCGCCAACATCCATCCGCAGGACGGCAATTCCTACGAGGTGGGCTTGAAGCACCGCGGCGAGACGCTCTCCGCCAACCTCGCGCTCTACTGGATGGACGTGGACAACGAGATCTTCCTGAATCCGGCGCTCGCCTCACCGCAGAACACGAATCTCAGGCAGGTCCGGCATCGCGGCGTCGAGGCCTGGACGGACTGGCGCCCGCTCCACTGGCTCGAGCTCTACGGCAGCTACACGCTCGACGATACGCGCATCGAGAAGGACCCCG
>Ga0335085_10003880_pt1 | contig 25317 bp, 24 predicted proteins | sample Lox_Sample_45_FD_206712 | JGI IMG/M metagenome (GOLD analysis project Ga0335085, IMG submission 206712) | Soil microbial communities from Loxahatchee National Wildlife Refuge, Florida, United States - Lox_Sample_4.5 | ecosystem: Environmental > Terrestrial > Soil > Wetlands | place: USA...
CGCTAACCGAGTGGTTGGGCAAACACGGCGTCGATACGAAGAAATTCGCGGCCGCCTACCGCTCCTTCAGCGTCGAGAGCAAATTGAAGCGCGCCCTGCAGCTGACTCAGGCGTACAAGATCGACGGTGTGCCGACGATGGCGGTGGACGGCAAGTATGTCATCGTCACCGATAAGATAAGATCGTTCGAGCAGCTGATATCCTTCACGGATTACCTGATCGAGCAATCGCGCAAGAAGGAAGGCAAGGCGGCGCCGAAGAAATGAGATTCCCGCGGGCCGCGCGGGTCAGCGCCCGCCCGCGGTTCTCCCGGTAGGCAGGCCGGCGGCCGTCCAGGCCGCGACCCCGCCCCGATACCAATATACGTTCGTATAACCGGCGGCGGACGCGCGCTGCGCGGCGTTATACGACAGCCAGCAGTCGGGACCGGCGCAGAAGAACGCCATGGGTTTGGTCTTGTCGCCAGGGGCAAGCTGTCCCAGCAGCTGCACCACCAAAGACTGCACCGGATCCACAAAATTTTCGCCGCGGCCGATACCGGGCATCCAGACCGCGCCGGCCAGGGTCAGATGCCCCGGCTCGGACAGGACGTCGATCAAGACTGGCGGAGTCGGCGCGGCCAGCATCGCCTGCAATTGCCGCGTCTGCACAACTTGCGCGCCCGGTACCTGCGTCGGAGTCGGCGCGTGGTACGGCGGCTGGCGCAGCCGCTCGCTAGCCGCGACGCCCCAGTCCCGGCTCTCGTCGGCGTAACCGTACTCGCCCGCCGCAGCCTGGGCCGGTGCTGCGCAGGTCAGCAGCGGCGCGGCGAGAGCCAGGACGCGTAACGCGGACACGAGTGCGCGCCCCAGCCGCGGCGGTGCAGGCGCCGCGGCGGCGGAAATCTGTTTCACGCTCAAGCCTTGCATGGGGCGAGAATAAAGGCGTGCCGGCGACGACACAAGCGCTTTGGCAAAATTCACTGGATGAGCATATTATTCAAGCTTCCACTCAGGCTAGGAATGGCGCCATGAATATGCTCAGAAGTGCCCTCGCGGCGCTGCTGCTCGCGCTCGCGGCGGCGGCTGCCAATGCGCAGCCGGTGGCGCAGCTCGGCCGCGACTACATCCGGCTCGAGCCGGCGCACCCGGTTGCGAGCGGCGACAGGATAGAGGTGATCGAATTCTTCTACTACGGCTGCCCGGTCTGCTACGAGCTCGAACCGAAGCTTTCGCGCTGGTATTTCAACGGGCCCGGCTCCGTCGCGCTGCGCCGCGTGCCGGCGCTGGCTTCGGACAATTGGGACAATTTCGCCAAACTGTTCTATACGCTGGAGTCGATGGGCCAGCTCGCGCGCCTGCACTGGCCCGTATACGACAACTTCCACTTCAACGGCATGAAGCTGAACGAGGAGCCGGTGATGGCCGCCTGGGTGGCCCACAACGGCCTCGACAAGCAGAAGTTCATCGATACCTACGGCTCGCCGCAGATCCAGGCAAAGCTGGCTACGGCGCGCGAAATGACGCGCAGCTACGACATCAAGGGCGTGCCCAGCATCGTTGTCGACGGCAAGTTCCTGACTTCCGCGGCCATGACCGGCGGCACGGACGAGTTAATAAAAGTAGTCGAGCAACTGGTCGAACTGGCGCGCAAGGAACGCGCAAAATAACGGCACCGGTGCCGCGCGACCTGCCCGGATAGCCGGCAGATGTGGCGCGACGCCGTCGGTACGCTGCATGAGCGCGCAAGCGTTCCGGCGCGCATCGTTTCGCTGGTGCCCTCGCTCACCGAACTGGTATGCGACCTGGGACTTGCCGGCCAGCTCGTCGGCAGGACCGGCTTCTGCGTCCACCCGCGCGCAACGCTGAAGTCCGTGCCGAAGGTTGGCGGGACCAAGGACGTCGACCTGGCCAAGGTGCGCGCGCTGGCGCCGACGCACGTGCTCCTCAACATCGACGAGAACGAACGGCCGACAGCCGAGGCGCTGGCGCGTTTCGTGCCGCACCTCGTCGTCACGCACCCGCTCGACCCGCTCGACAACCCGCCGCTGTACCGGCTGATCGGCGGCATATTCGGACGCGAGCCGGAAGCCGAAGCCCTGTGCGCGCGATTCCAGCGGGCCGCCGGATCACTGCAGCGGGCCGCGCGCGCGTGGCCGCGCCAGCGCGTGCTCTACCTGATCTGGAAGGATCCGTGGATGACGGTTTCGCGCGATACCTACATATCGCGCACGCTGGCACTCGCCGGCTGGGACACTTTGCCGGCGGGCGCGACGGCGCGCTACCCGCAACTGAATCTGGACGACGCCGCGCTGCGCGATGCGGAACTGGTGTTGCTGTCGAGCGAACCGTATCGCTTCCGCGAACGCCATGTTGCCGAGCTACGCGCGCTGCCGGCGATGCGGGGCAACACGGCGGCGCTGATCGACGGCGAGATGACTTCCTGGTACGGCAGCCGCGCCATCGCCGGCATGAATTATCTGCTGCGCCTCAGGGCGCGCCAAACTGAATCGGCGCGCGCGCAAAGCCCGTTGCGCTAGCTGTGAAGCGTCAAGAGGTTATTTCTGGACTGAGCCAGGCGACTGATAGGTGCCAAGCCGCCGATACCCTGGTGCGGGCGATGCCAGTTGTAGTGATGGATCCATCGGTCGAGCATGTCGGTACGCTCCGAAGAATTGTTGTAGGGGATGCCATAGGCCCACTCACGCAGTGCCGACTGAATGAAACGCTCGGCCTTGCCGTTGGTCTGCGGTCTATATGGTCGGGTGAAGCTGTGTTTGATACGCAGACGACGACACGCCTTGGCGAAGGCTTTAGAACGGAATGCCGAGCCGTTGTCGGTAAGAAGACGGCGCACCTTCACGCCAAGGGAGCAGAAGTAGGCCACAGTATTGTCCAGGAACTGCACGGCATTGACTTTACGTTCGTCGGGGTACATGTCGGTAAAGCCGATGCGCGCATGGTCGTCGATGGCCACAAACAGGAACTCCCAGCCGGCCCCATCCACGCTATGCCGCCGATCACCGGTGATGCGGTAACTCATGCGCTCGATGCGGCCGAGTTTTTTGGTGTCGATATGGATCAAATCACCCGGGGCGGCATGCTCGTAGCGCACCACTGGCGCGGAGGGCTCCAGATCGCTCAGGCGCGACAACCCGGCGCGTGCGAGCACTCGGCTTACGGTGCTCTTGGAGACGCCCAAGCTGGCGGCGATTCGGGCTTGTGTAAGTCGGCGTCGGCGCAGCTCGGCGATCGCCAAGGCCGTCTCAGGCGTGATGGCCCTGGGACTGAGTCGCGGGCGAGATGTTCGGTCTGCCAAGCCAAGTTCGCCTTGGGCCAGAAACCGCCCCAGCCACTTGCGTGCAGTCGGCGCACTCACCCCCTGCGCGGCTGCAGCCGCGCAGGGGGAAAGACTACCTTGAGTCATTTGCTTGACCATTTCCATTCGACGTACAAACGTCAGTCGGGCATTCTTATGGGTGTTCATTCGGCTGGGCTCCTGAAAGATGCGGAACGGGTCGCACCTTCCAGTCTCTCAGACTCAGTCCGAATGAACAGAAACAACCTATTGGAACATCACAGCTAGCGCGTCTTGCCGCTGCCGGCGTGGACGCCGCAGCCGTGTCCGGTCCGCCGCCGGCCGGCCCGGTCCGCTCCCGAACACGCATTGCCGTGCTTGGTCCCCGTCTCGATGTCGCGTCCCATTGGCATCGGCGTCGGCAGAATGCCGCTCGTGCACGCGCTGTCGGCGTCGTCTTCCAGGTCGAGGGCGCCGGCGTCGTACTCCAGGCGCGACCGTCGCGGCCATCCCGGCCTTGCTTCCCGCCATCGCGGCCCGCTTGCGCGGTTGCACGCCATCCGGTCATCGGCGCTGATGGTGGAGTGCGAGCGCGATCGCGGAACAAATTCACGGTGCCGCCAAAAGACCCGCGACAAATGCAAAAGAATGCAAAATATTCCCGCGATGCGGTCGTCGGTTGTCGCTAGATTTGGCGCGACTCGCCGCTGCGTGCCGGCCGGCGAGCGATGAACGGGCGAAGAAGAACACAACTGGCGCGTACTGAAGGGGGACAGCAACATGCACGGGCAAGCGACCAAGGCGACGGGACAGATGCAAGTTCCTCCGACTCCTGCGCGCGGCGACGGCGCGGTGACTACGGTCGCCGCTGCGTCCGTGGCCGGCGGCGACAGCGCCGCCGCGGCGGTCGAGCGTTCGCGGCCGGCCGGACTGGCGGCAAACAGGAGGAAGCGCGCGCCAGCCCCTCCTGCGCCGGAGCGCGTGCGCGCGATCGTGAACAATGCCACGGCCGCCGCTGCGGATATCTCCGCACGCCAGAGCGCCGAGGAGGCCCTGCGAAACCTGGAGAACGAGATATTGCGCCAATCGGCGCAGCATCTGACGATCCAGGAAGCCGAACGCAAACGCATCGCCGCCGATTTGCATGATGGCCTGGGGCAATCGCTGAGTCTGGTTCATCTGGCGATTGAGCAGGTCTCGAGTCTGCTGCGCGCCGGCAACCCGGAAATGGCAGCCGAGTGTCTCGATCGCCTGAAGCCGAAAATAAAGGAGACGGTGGAGGAAGTGCGCCGCATAGCGATGAATCTGCGGCCGGCGACGCTCGACAGCCTCGGCGTGCTTGCGACCCTTGCCTGGTATTTCCGTGACCTCAGGGCTACCTGCCCCGGCATCAGCCTCGAATGGGACTGCAGCGTCGCGGAGTCCGATGTTCCGCCGATCGTCAAGACGCCGATCTTCAGGATCGTGCAGGAGGCGAGCAGCAATGCAGTCAAGCATGCGTCGGGAAATCGCATCAAGGTGGGTCTGCTCAAGGATTCCTGCGCGCTCGAATTGTCCGTCGAGGACAACGGCAGGGGTTTCGACGTGACCGGCGTGGCCGGCCGTAGCGCGTGGTTCAGCGGCCTAGGCTTGCAGAGCATGCGCGAGCGCGCCCAGCTTTCGCGCGGCACGTATTGGCTGGATTCCGCTCCGGGAAAGGGGACACGCATCCGGGTACGCTGGCCCCTGCCGCTCCTTGAACTGGAGGCAGGGCCCGATTCCGGTCTGCCGCCCCTGCGCAATCCGGGCTCGGATGAATCCGCGTTTGCGCGCGAATCGGGCACGCCGCATGACCTTCCGGATCGCGGCGGTCTTACCCGACGCATCGATCGCATCGGCTAGGACCGGCGCCGGCAATGCGCATACTCATCGTCGAGGACCATGCACTGTTTCGCGCCGGATTGCGGGCGCTGATGACGCAGGATGCGGAATTCGAGGTCGTCGGCGAATGCGACAACGGGCGTGACGCGGTCCGGTCCGTGGGCGAATTGAATCCAGATGTCGTCATGATGGATCTGACCATGCCCGGCATGAATGGCATGGAGGCGATCGCGAACGTGAAGAAGCGCCATGCGGATACGCGTGTGTTGGTGGTCACGCTGCACAAGACGGAGGAGTTCATTCTTGCAAGTTTGCGGGCCGGCGCGGATGGCTACCTTCTCAAGGATGCGACGCACGACGAGCTGTGCGCGGCATTGCGCAGCGTCGCGGCGGGCAGGACATACCTGAGCAGCGAAGTCTCAGCGAAGGTAGCCAACGGTCGTCGGGAATCCGGCGACGCTTCAGATCAGCAAGGCGCATGGGACGCGCTTACTCATCGTGAGCGCGAGGTCCTCAAGCTCGTGGCTGAGGGAAAGTCGAACAAGGAGATTGCGGAATTCCTGTTTCTGAGCGTGAAGACCGTCGAAAAACACCGCGCCAAACTGATGACCAAGCTCGGCGTAACCAAGGCCGCCGGCCTGACTGCATATGCCATAGCCAAAGGCTTGCTTGTCACCTAGCCCAAGGGGGTCCGGGCTAGGTCGCGTGCGCCTGCGCCTGGACCGTCGTATGCGCCGAGCGCGCGGCGTATGCATCTGACGGTTTGATGTCTTTCCCCGCGGACCGCCGGCGCGGGCGCCGTCGGTGCGGTCTAGGCGGCCCCGCGACGCACCCGCGCGGTGATCAGCGACGGCGCGCAATCCGCCGGGCGCAGGCCGCGACGTTCCAGATCGACATACTCCTGGCCGTCGTCGCGGCCGCAGACCGGTTCCTGAACGGTGTTCCAGCGCATACGTAGAGTTACGCCGCCGCTATCGTTATTCCGGAGCGAAAACGTTCCGCCGGTGAGCGTAGTGCGTTCCTGCGCAACGAGGAAGCGCATGCGCGGATCTGCCGCGACCGGTGTATGCGCGGCGGCGCCGCCAGGGACCGCGTCGATTGCCAACGTGATGGCGGTCGCGGTCTGCCCTAGATTGAGTTGAATCCGGTTGGCATTCGAATTGCCCGCGATGTCTTTGAGCGCCGTCTCGATGATGCGGTACATCGCTGTCTTGAGCGAATCCGGTATGTCCTCTTCCGCCACGGAGATCTGAGGGTCGATCCGAAACCCCAGATGCGAGCATTCAAGCTCCCGGCAATACCAGCGAACGGTCGGCAATAGTCCGAGCTCATCCAAGCTGGATGGCCGCAATTCCATCGCGGTATGCTGCAATTCGTCCACAACGCCCTGCAACGCCGATACGGCGGGCGCCAGCGGCGCCGCGGCGAAGGCGTCCCCCCCGGAGGGGGCGGTGCTCTCGATTCGCATCTTGATTGCGCTCAGGGTCTGCGCCAGGTCTTCCTGAAGCCCGGCCGCCAACTTCGTCTTTTCGATTTCTTCGTTCTTCAGCATCTCGGCCGAAAGCGCCTCCAGGGTCTGCGTCCTCGCGCGGATGGTCGCCTGCTGCGCGTCGATGATCTTGTGCGCGCGCTGCACGGTGAGGAACAGCACGCAATACAAGAGCAGCAGAATTGACGCGATTCCGGCGGCCGCCGCGCGCGCATCGTGCCCGCTTTGAGAAACAAGCGGGCTCAGGTCCGTGTGTATCGCGAGAACGCCGCTTACCGGCCCTGTCCGGCTGTGGCGCACGGGGACATAGGTAATCACCAGGCCGTCGCCCGGCGCGCGCTCGCCGAAACTGCCGGAGGCATCCTGATAGACCAGGTCGCTGACGGCTTTGCCGTTAATGGCCGAAATGAAACCAGGCTCGCCCGCCCCGATCGCGCCGATTTGCGCGGCGTCGGTCGAGAATACGACGACACCCTGATCATTGTAGATCCTGATCCCGGCGACCGGCGCCTCGCTCGCAGAGCTCGCCAAGGCCGAAGCGAGCGGCGTCGGCATACGCGTCCGGGATGCTTCCTGCGGGCCGTGCTTCGACACCGATTGCAGATAATCGCCGAGTTCCGGGCCGACGGCGTGCACGACCTTCTCGGCCAGCGTCAGGTCGCTCCTGGGTACGAGTTCGACGTTCTCCTGCATTTTCACGTGGCGATACAGCGCCGTGAGCAGCACGGCCGCAACGACCATGCAGGCGAGGCTGGTTATCGCGTAATGGCGCATCAGGTTGAACATGTCAGTCCTGGCTTTGCGGTGGTTACTGGGGTGGGCGCTGCCGCAGGGGAAGAATTCGGCGCACCTCGGGCAGAGCAATCCGATCGGATCTTTATCCAACCGCAGCGGCAGGCGGTAGTCGGGCTGCGGACGCCGTTCTGTTGAGATTTCGCCATTCTCACTCCTGCTCAAGTCGCCATCGTCCGCTTCGGCATGTCGCGGCGGCGGCATTCTAATCAGTTGAAATCAAACAAAAGAGCATTGCGGCGGAAAGTGGCCGCGCATTCTGCGCGCTATGAGGAAGCAATAGGCGTGCCGGAACGGGGGCGCGGCATGCCAGGTGACTTCTCGGTCAGTGGCCGGCGCGCGGCCGATTCAAACAGCCGGTGCGGGCGCGCGATCCCTGCGATTTGGAGTCTGTATCAAAACTAGGGGAATCCCCTTCGGCGACTTTTCCCTCAAGCGGGAACGAGGCCTTCGGGGCGCCTCGCCTCGCGCTCGCCCAAATCAGTCCGTAACAAAATGACCTTTGTTGCGGGTTCTTAGTAGCCGATAGCCGCGCCGTCACTGCGGGGGTCGGAACCGCCACAGCGGGCGCCGCTGACCGGATCGATGCTGATGCCGTGCGCGTGGCCGGCGAGTTCGTTCCATGCGCCCCAACGATTCAGGACGTGGCCTCGGCGCTCGAGTTCCTGCAGCGTGCGCTGCGGGTAGCGCCCCTCGACGTTGAGCAGGTCACGCGGCTCACCCAGGGCGAAGCGGCCGGAGAGCCAGCGCGGCGATTCGATCGCCTGCTGCACGTTGAGACCGAAGTCGATCATGGCGACGTAGGCCTGCAGCTGGATCTGCGGCTGGCCGTCGGCGCCCATGCAGCCGAACACCTGCCACAGTTTTTCCTCGCGGAAAGCGAGCGACGCGATGAGCGTATGCAGGGGACGCTTGCCCGGTGCAAGCCTGTTTGGATGCGCCGGGTCGAGTGAAAAGTAGGCGCCGCGGTTTTGCAGCACGATGCCGCTCGAGCCGGCGACGACGCAGGCGCCGAAAACGCCGTACAGGCTGTGGATCAGCGAGGCCGCATTGCCTTCGGTATCGACCGCGCAGATGTAGACCGTATCGCCGGCGAGGCTGCCGTAGGAGGGCACTTTGTCCCAGGGGAGCGCGCGCGCGGGATCGATCAGCTTGCGCCGCTCGTCCGCATAGGCGCGCGACAGCAGGCGCTTGACCGGCACGTCGGTGAAGGCGGGATCGGCGATCCAGCGGTCGCGGTCGTGATAGGCGAGCTGCTTCGCCTGCACCAGCAGATGCACATGGTCCGCGCCCAGGTATTCCATTGCGCCGAGATCGTAGTGCTCGACGAGGTTCAGCATCTGCAGCACCGAGATTCCCTGGGTGGGCGGCGGCGTCTGGTACAGCCGCACGCCGCGATAGTCGGTGTGGATGGGTTCGCGCCACTGCGCGCGCTGCGCGTGAAAGTCCGCCGCCCGGAAGAATCCGCCGTTGGCGGCCGCATGGCGCGAGAGTTCCTGCGCGATCTCCCCCTCGTAAAACGCTTCGTGCCCGCCCGCGCCTATCGCTTCGATGGAACGCGCGAGATCGGCGTTCGCCAGGCTCTGCCCCGCGCGCGGCGCGGCGCCATCCTTCAGGAAGATCGCCGCGGCTTCCTGATTCTGCGCCAGTTCCGCGGCGGTCGCGCCGATCCAGTTGGCGAGGCGCTCGGTCACGGGAAAGCCTTCGCGCGCATAGACGGCGGCCGCGGCGAGGTTGCGTGCGAGCGGCAGCCGCCCGTGCGCCGCGTGCGCTTCGCACCAGCTCGCGACCGCCCCCGGCACGGTGAGCGTCGCCGGCAGGATGCCGCGGAACGGTATTTCCGCCATGCCGCGCGCGCTGAACGCGTCGATCGACGCGCCGGCCGCGGCGCAGCCGGCGCCGTCGAGGTAGCGCACGCGCTTATGCTTCGCGTCATAGATCAGCCAGAAGGCGTCTCCGCCCAGCCCGGTCATATGCGGATAGAGCACGCTAAGGGCGGCGCTGGCGGCGATGGCCGCATCCACCGCGGAGCCTCCTGCCTTCAGAATCTCGACGCCGGCTTCCGCGGCCAGGGCGTGCGGACACGCGACCATGCCGCGCGGAGCGAGCGTAGGCGGCCGGCCCGTGTGCATTTCGATCATGGCAAATCTTTCCGCTGTGACAAAGTGGGGTATGGGAACATAAGCGCGGCGCTCGGGCAATGTCCGCATCGGGCCGGGCGGGATTGCCCGGCCGCAAGGAATCCCGGGGAGGACGTGGCATATTCCGGCGGTAGCCGGTTCGATCCGCGCATTTCGTTGAAAATTGGGAACAATCCGCGCTCCGCCCGATTGATCCGCGCCGACAAAGTACTTGCCATTCAGCGCAAAAACATCGTAGAATCGCGCTCTTTTTCGAGTTTCAGGACAAGAACATGGTTGTAATTCGCCTCGCCCGCGGTGGCGCGCATAAACGCCCTTTCTACAACATGGTAGTGGCGGACTCGCGCCGGGCCGCAGGCGGCAAGTTCATCGAGCGTGTCGGTTTTTATGATCCGAAGGCGCCCGAGGGCCGCGAGAATCTGCGCGTCGCCATGGATCGGCTGAGCTTCTGGCAGGGCAAGGGCGCCCAGCTTTCCCCCACGGTGGCAAGGCTGGTCAAGCAGTTTGGCAAGAAAGTCGCCGGAAACGTCGCGCCCGCAGCCTGAACGGCTGATCGTGATGGGGCGCATCGTCGCCCCGTACGGCGTCAAGGGCTGGGTCCGGGTCGAGCCTTACGGCGCAGTCCCCGACAGCTTGAGGAGCTACCCCGCGTGGTGGGTAGGCAGGAACGGCGACTGGCGCGAAGTGAAAGTGGCCGAGACCGTGTTGCAGCATGGAGCGAGCCTGGTGGCGCGCTTCGAAGGCTGCGTCGAACGCGATGCGGCACTGGCTCTCAAGGGTAGCGAGATTGCGCTCGAGCGCGCGGCGCTGCCGCAGAATGCTAACGACGAGTTTTACTGGGCCGACCTGGTCGGCCTGAAGGTGGTGAATGCGAAGGACGAGGAACTCGGCGCGGTTGCCGGGTTGTTCGACAACGGCGCGCACGCGGTATTGCGCGTCGTCGCTGGCGAGACCGAGCGACTGCTTCCCTTCGTAGGGCAGGTGGTGCGCCAGGTGGATATGGCCGAGGGCCGCATCCGCGTGGAGTGGGAGCTGGACTGGTGATCCACTTCGATTGCGTGACGCTGTTTCCGCAGATGTTCGCGGCGCTCACCGAATCGGGTATCACCGGCCGCGCGCTCAAGGAGGCGCGCTATAGCCTGGAGTTGTGGAATCCGCGCGACTTCACCAGCGACAACTACCGCACGGTGGACGACCGGCCCTATGGCGGCGGTCCCGGCATGGTGATGCTGGCCGAGCCGCTGGAGCAGGCGATCGTCGCGGCGAAGGACCGCGTTGCGGGGACGAGGCGCAAGGTGATCTACCTTTCGCCGCAGGGCGCGGTGCTCGATCACGGCAAAGTGATGGAACTCGCGGCTGGGCCCGGCGCGGTATTGCTGTGCGGGCGCTACGAGAGCGTGGACGAGAGACTGGTCCGCCGCGCGGTCGACGAGGAGATCTCGATCGGCGACTATGTGCTCTCCGGCGGGGAGCTCGCGGCGATGGTGTTGATCGACGCAGTGGTGCGGCAGTTGCCAGGCGTGCTGGGCGACGAGGATTCGGCGGCGCAGGATTCGTTCGTAGGCGGACTGCTGGATTGCCCGCATTACACCCGGCCGGAAGAGTACGCGGGTGAGCGCGTGCCGCCGGCGCTGCTCTCGGGCAACCATGCCGAGATCGAGCGCTGGCGCCGCAAGCAGGCGCTGGGAAGGACCTGGCTGCGACGGCCGGATTTGCTGGCGAAGCGCGCGCTGAGCGCAGATGAATTGAAGCTGCTTGAGGAATTCAAGCGCGAAAAGAATAGGTAAAGGCTGGCGCAAGGGCGACAGCCTCCGATGATGCAAGGAGCGAAGTCATGAATTTGATCGAAAAGCTGGAACACGAAGAAATCACGCGCCTCGGCAAGACCGTCCCCGCGTTCGCCCCGGGCGACACGGTGATCGTGAACGTGAGCGTCGTCGAAGGCGAGCGCAAGCGCGTGCAGGCTTACGAAGGCGTGGTCATCGCCAAGCGCAACCGCGGCCTCAATTCCTCGTTCATCGTGCGCAAGATTTCCGCGGGCGAAGGCGTGGAGCGGACGTTTCAGACGTACTCGCCGCTGATCGCTTCGGTCGAAGTGAAGCGCAAAGGCGACGTGCGCCGCGCCAAGCTCTACTACCTGCGCGACCGCTCCGGAAAATCGGCTCGCATCCGCGAGAAACTCAGGAAGCGCGCGGTGGAGGAGAATGTCGTGGAAGAGACGGCGGCCGAATAAGCCGGGGCGCTTGCTCGAATCGGAACGGGACGCTGCGGCGTCCCGTTTGCTTTTTTGGCGCCACCCCTTTGGAATGACCGAACGACGCCCCGAGGAGGGGGCGGGATCCCTCCGGGCCGACACTGGTGCGCCTGGCGCCCTATCCCGAACGACTCCCGCCGCGTTCATGCCCCGGCGGTCAACAGACCTAGCGCGCGCACATCCGCTCGAGCAGCCTCTCCATGAACGACTCGCACAACGCCACCTGTTCCAGCGCCACGTATTCATCGGGCTTGTGCGCCTGTTCTATCGAACCCGGGCCGCAGATGATCGCGGGGATGCCGGCGCGCTGAAACAGGCCGCCTTCGGTGGCGTAGGCGACCTTGGACGCCGACTTGCTGCGCGACAGCGCCTGCGCCAAAGAGGTGATCTCGTCCTGCTCGGCCGTATCGAGGCCGGGAATCTCGGCTTTGGTCTCGAAGCTGATCCCAGTGCCCGGATCGGTTCTTTGCATTTCCGGCGCGATCACGCGCTCGGCGTAGTCCTTGATTTCTCTCTCGAGGGCGTCCGGATCGGCACCGGGCAGGTAGCGGAACTCGAACTGAAAGACGCATTCGCGCGGGACGATATTGCCGGCGGTGCCGCCCGAGATCACGCCGGTCTGCAGCGTCGTGAACGGCACGTCGAAGCCGAAGTCGCGCGGCTCGCACGCCTGCATGCGCTCGGCCATGTGGCGGATGTAAGTGATGATGCGGGCGGCGTACTCGATGGCGTTGACCCCCTGCGGCGTCAGCGCAGAATGCGCTTCCTTGCCGCGCACGCAGCAGCGGTAGGCGCGCTTGCCCTTGTGCGCGATCACTGGTTGCATGCCGGTGGGCTCGCCGATCACGGCGCCCGCCGCGCTGATATCGTTGCGCACCAGGTCTTCGAGCAGGCCGCGCGCGCCGATGCAGCCCACTTCCTCGTCGTAGGACAGGGCGAAATGAATCGGCGCCCTGAGCGGCGCTGCGGCGAAGCGTGGCGCCATCGCCAGGATCACCGCGAGATAGCTCTTCATGTCGCAGGCGCCGCGGCCGTAGATCCGGCCTTCCTTCAGCGTCGCCTTGAACGGGTCGCTGGACCAGTTCTGGCCGTCCACCGGCACGACGTCGGTGTGGCCGGACAACACGATGCCGGGTTCATTCCCCTTTTGCACCGTCCCGAACAGATTCGCCTTGTTGCCGGCCGCGTCGTAGGTGAGGCGCGACTCGATGCCGTAGCCCTTGAGGTAATCGCGTGCCCACTCGATCAGACCGAGATTGGAGCCGCGGCTGGTGGTATCGAAGGCGATCAGGCGCTCGATCAGCGCCAGGGTCTCGGGTTTAATGGATGGCGGCGATGCTTGGTTCACGACGGTACCCCCGACATTCGGATCGCAAGCGGAAAGATGCCTTGGCGCAGCCCCGCGCGGGGCAAGCCGACAGCGGCAAGCCTCGGCAAGCGAGCAGTCATCCGCCGGGTCCTCTCGACATTCGCGCTGGAAGGCGGCTGTCGCGGCGTTAGCCGCGACTCGAAATTTCAGTATAACGGAAGCTGCAGGCGCGGTAGCGCCGATTGCAGCCTTGCCGCCGAGTGCGCGAGTTCGGACGCAGGCACTGCGCCGCCGCCGCTGCAGGATCAGGTATAAGATTAGCCGGCACGAGGCGGCGCGGCCCGCCGGGCCCGTTCCATGCCCGCGTCGTCTACAATTCAGGTTCGAAGTCGGGGAGTCCAATGGGAACAGTCGTGGCGTTGTCGGGTCAGGTGGGCGGCGCAAAACTCGCCGATGGGTTGCGGCGATTGCGCGGCCATGATCTCGCCGTCGTCGTCAATACCGGCGACGACCATGAGGTCTTCGGCCTGGCGTTCTCGCCCGACATAGATACGATGCTTTACACCCTCGGCGGAATCGCCAACCCCGCCGCCGGGTGGGAGCCCGCCGGCGAGAGCTATGCGCTGCACGACATGCTGCACCGGCTCGGCTCCGGGCACCGGGTACGCGTCGGCGACCGCTCCTACGCGCTGCCGCTGCTGCGCACCGAAGCCTTGCGGCAGGAGTCCACGCTGAGTCAGATCACGCTAGGATTCTGCGACACGCTCGGCATCGACGCGCGCGTTATGCCGATGAGCAACGATCCGGTGCGCACCGTGGTGATCACCAACGACGGGCACGTGAGCTATCACGAGTACCTCACCGAACTCGAGTGCGCGCCGGTCGTGAAGGGGTTCCTCTACGCCGGCGCGGACGTGGCGCAGATTCCCGATGAAGTCCTGGAAGCGCTGTATGCGCCCGACCTGGAGGCGATCGTGCTGTGTCCCGCCAATCCTTACCACACGATTCAGCCGATTCTCGCGGTGCAAGGCATGCGCGCGCTGCTGCGCGAGCGCGGCGTGCCGGTGATTGCGGTGAGCCCCATCGTCGGCGACCGGGCGCTCAAGGGTGCGGCCGGAAAAATGATGCAGGAGCTGGGACACGAGGTGTCCGCGCGCCGCGCCGCGCTCGAGTACTATCAGCTGATCGACGGCTTCGTCGTCGACAGCGTGGACGAGGCGGCCGCCGATGGCATTCGCGCCTGCGGCATCGAGGTCGCGGTGGCGCCGACTATCATGCGCTCCGAGGACGACCGCGTCGCCCTGGCGCAGGTGGTGCTCGATCTCGCGCGGCAGGTGCGCACGCACGCGGAAGCGGAACGCGGCGGCTGAGGGCCGTCGCGGCGGCTGACCAGGATGCGGCAGCTGGAACCGAACCTGACCCGCATCGGCTTCATCGGCGCCGGCCGGGTCGCCAAAGGACTGGCTTGGGGCATGGCAGCGAGCGGGCAGCGCGTCGTCGCCGTTGCCAGCCGCAGCCCGGCGTCGGCACAGCAGCTGGCGGCGCGGATCGCGGGCTGCCGCGCGGACTTGAGCGCGCAGGAGGTCGTCGATTGCAGTGACCTGGTTTTTCTGACCGTTCCCGACGATGCGATAGGCGCGGTCGCGGCCAGCGTCGAATGGCGCGAGGACGTCGCCGCGGTGCATTGCAGCGGGGCGACCGAGGTGGCCGCGCTCGCAAGCGCCGCGCGCGCCGGCGCGTTGATCGGCGGCTTCCATCCATTGCAGCTGTTCGCCGATCCGGAGGTGGCGCTGGCGGGATTGCCCGGGTGCACCATCGCCATCGAGGCCGAAACGCCGCTGGGGCCGCAGCTGGAGCTGCTGGCGGGGGCGTTGCGTTGCACCAGCATACGCCTGCCGCCGGGCTGCCGCGCGCGCTATCATGCCGCGGCCCATTACGCCGCGGGATTTGTCATTACGCTGCTGAACGAGGCGGCCGAACTGTGGCGGACCTTCGGCGTCGACCGCGCCGAAACGATACGCGCCCTGCTTCCCTTGCTGCGCGGCACTGCGGCCGCGGTCGAGCACTCCGGCCTGGCGCAGGGGCTCGCGGGAACGTACTCGCGTGGCGATATCGGCACGCTCGAAAAGCATCTGGCCGAGCTCGCCCGCGTTGGGCCCGATGCCTTGCGTCTTTACTGCGAGCTGGGATTGCGCTCGATTCCGCTCGGACTGGAGCGCGGCGGATACGACGAGAATCGCGCCGAGGCCATGCGCGCGCTGCTGCTGCGCGCGCTGAAGCCCTAGCGCGGCCGCAGCGATTGCGCCGGCGTCGCGTTATGGCTAACCTTGAGACGCATGGCATGCACTGGCATCGAGTTCGCTAACCTTGCTGGGAGAGAAACGTGAACGAAAGGATCTGGCTGAAGGAATACCCGGCGGGGGTTCCGGCGGAAATCGATGCCGGCCGTTATGCTTCGATTCCGGATTTGGTCGACAACGTCGTGCGCAAGTTCGCCGACAAGCCGGCTTACAGCAATTTCGGCTGCAGCATGACCTACGCCGAGCTCGACCGGCAGGCGCGAAACTTCGCCGCGTTCCTGCAAAGCCTGCCCGGAATGAACAAGGGCGAGCGCATTGCCGTCATGAGCCCCAATTTGATGCAGTATCCGGTGGTGCTGATCGGCATCCTGCGCGCCGGCATGATGGTGGTGAACGTGAACCCGCTGTACACGCCGCGCGAGCTCGAACACCAATTGCGGGACTCCGGGGCGAAGGCCATCGTCATCGTCGAGAACTTCGCCGGGACGCTGCAGCAGGTGATGCAGAAGACCCAGGTCGAGCACGTCATCACCACGCAGCTCGGCGACATGCTGCCGGCGCCCAAGCGCTGGATCGTCAATTTCGTCGTCAAGCGTCTGAAGAAGATGGTGCCGGACTGGCGCATTGACGGCGCGATCGAGCTGCGCAGCGCGCTCGCCCGCGGCGCCGCCGCCGAATTCAAGGCCGTCGGCGTGGGACATGAGGACGTCGCCTTCCTGCAATACACCGGCGGCACCACCGGATTGTCCAAGGGCGCCATGCTTACCCACCGCAACATCCTCGCCAACATCGAGCAGGCGGGGGCCTGGATCGGCACCAATCTGAAGGAAGGCGAGGAGATCGTGATTTCGCCGCTGCCGATGTACCACATCTTCTGCCTGACGACGACGCTTTACTTCATGACCCTGGGCGTGGTCAACGTGCTGATCACCAACCCGCGCGACCTGCCGGCCTTCGTCACGGAGCTGGGCAAGTGGAAGTGGTCGGTACTCACCGGCGTGAATACGCTGTTCAACGGCCTGCTCAACACTCCCGGTTTTGCCGACCTCGATTTTTCGGGCGTCAAGGTCGTCGTCGGCGGCGGCGCGGCGGTGCTGAAGCCCGTCGCGGAAAAATGGCAGCAGGTGACCGGCGGCCACCTGACCGAGGCTTACGGCCTCACTGAAACCTCGCCGGCGGCCAGCATCAATCCGCTGGGCACGCCCTGGAACGGCAGCATCGGACTGCCGATCTCGTCGACTGAATTCTCGATCCGCGACGACGATTTCAACGAATTGCCGGTGTGGCGCGGCGAAGGCGACATCGAGAAATCCACCGGCGAGATCTGCATCCGCGGACCGCAAGTGATGAAGGGTTACTGGCAGCTGCCCGCCGAAACTGCCAAGGTGCTGCAGGAGGGCTGGCTCAAGACCGGTGATGTGGGTTACATCGACGCCAAAGGCTACGTGACCATCACCGACCGCAAGAAGGACATGATCCTGGTGTCGGGCTTCAACGTCTATCCGAACGAGATCGAGAGCGTGGTCGCGACCCATCCCGGCGTGCTCGAGTGCGCGGTGGTGGGCGTGCCCGACGAGAAGTCGGGCGAGGCGGTCAAAGCGGTGATCGTCAAGAAAGATCCGGGTCTGAGCAAGGAATCGGTGATCGAACACTGCAAGCGCGAGCTTACCGGCTACAAGATACCGAGGTACGTGGAATTCCGCGACAGCCTGCCGAAGACGCCCATAGGCAAGATACTGCGGCGCGAGCTGCGCGGGAAGTAATCCGTTCTGCGGGGGGAGAGGCGATGAATCAGGACCGGGATGCTCTTGCGCGCCTGCGGCGCGCGTGGCTCAAGCGGGCGCTGCTCGGCGGCGCGGCCATGCCTTTGCTGCTGCGCGATGCGCTTGCCGCGCGCAAGCAGTCCAGCGGCCTGGTAAGAATGAACGGCGAGGTGCTGATCAACGGCATCGCGGCACGCAGAGGCGCCCTGGTGAAGCCCGGGGACAGCGTCATCACCGGGGCCGGCGGCTCGGCCGTGTTCGTGGTCGGCAGGGACGCGTTTCTTCTGCGCGAGGGCGGCGAACTCCTCACTGCCGGCAACCGCGCGCTGATCGCGTCACTGCGACTGGTGACCGGCAAGCTGCTGTCCGTATTCGGCCACGGGCCGCGCAGAATTTCCACTGCGACCGCCACCATAGGCATACGCGGCACCGGCATCTACATTGAAGCCGAAACCGAGCGCACCTACGTTTGCACCTGCTATGGCGTGGTCGACATACAGGCGAACAACATGCCCGAGGCGCGCGAAACCGTGCATACCACCCATCACGACGCGCCGCGCTACATCTACGCCCATGGCGAGATGCCGATCAAGATGATCGAGCCCGCGCCAGTGATCAACCATAGCGATGCCGAATTGATCATGCTCGAGGCGCTGGTCGGCAGGCAGCCGCCGTTTGTCGGGTCGGGGATGAATTACTACAAGTGACCGCCATCTCCGTGGCGGTGGCGCGATTTCCGTAACGTTCGACGGCTTGCTTGCGCCTCAATGCTGCAGCACGTAAGTGCCTGGCGCCGGGCACAGCGCCGGATACGCCGGTGTCGCCACGGGCGGCGCCGGCCGCAGCGGGCCGCATTGCTGCGCCAGCCAGCGCGTCCAGTCCTGCCACCACGTCCCCGGCAACTGCTTGTGCTGGCCGCGCCAAGCCTTGCCGTCGGTTTCGCCCTTCCAGTCGCCGGCCCAGTAGGCGCGCTTGGGCGGGTTTACCGGCGGGTTGACGATGCCGAGTATGTGCCCCGAGGTGGACAACGCGTAGCGTGCCGGGCCGCTCACCAGGGTGCAGGTCTTGAAAGTGCCGCGCCACGGCGTGATGTGGTCTTCGTCCGAACCGACCGCGTAGAGCGGCTGGGTGATGCAGCGCAGATCGATCGGGTGGCGGCCGATGGTGATGCCGTCCCTTTGTGCCAGGGCATTCTTCACATAGCAGTTGCGCAGGTAGAAGCTTTGCATCGCCCGCGGCAGGCGTGTGGTGTCGGTGTTCCAGAACAACACGTCCATTGCCGGCGGTGTCTCGCCGTAAAGGTAGTTGTGTACGAAATAGTGCCAGATCAGGCTGTTCGGGCGCAGCATGCGGAAGGTCATCGCCATTTCGCGTCCGTCGAGGTAGCCCTGGCGCGCGAGCAGCTCTTCCACTTTGCGCAGGCCTTCCTCATTGAGGAAGGTCTCGATCTCGCCGGCGCGCGAGAAGTCGACCAGCGACGCGAGCAAGGTCCAACTCGCCACCGGCATGCCCGCCCTGCCTTCGTATTCGCGATTGAGCCAGGCCATCAGCGTGGCGAGCGTGGTGCCGCCCAGGCAGTAGCCGACCGCGTGCACCTGCGGCACGCCGCAAACGGCGCGCGCGGCCTCGATCGCAGCCAGCACGCCCTTGAGCACATAATCCTCGAACGTGGTTTCCGCCATGCCCGCGTCCGGATTGCGCCAGCTGATCACGAACACCGAAAAACCCTGCTTCAGCAGGTAGCGCACCATGCTCTTCTTCTCGTTCAGATCGAGGATGTAGAACTTGTTGATCCAGGGCGGAACGAACACCAGCGGCAGCGCGTGCGTCTGCTCGGTGAGCGGCGCGTAGTGAATCAGCTCGATCAGTCCGTTGCGGAACACCACCGACCCGGGTGTGGTGGCGAGATTGTGCCCCACCGAAAAGGCCGAAGCGTCGACCATGCGCACTTCGCCGGTGCGCGCGTCCTGCGCGAGGTTCTTGAGGCCGGCAATGATGCTTTCGCCGTTGGTTTCCAGGTACTTGCGAATCGCCACCGGGTTGGTGAAGAAATAATTGGTCGGGGCAAGCGTATTGAACCACTGGCGCACCCAGAACGCCGCGCGCCGCCGGTTGTGCTTGGTCATCGCCGGCGTGTCGTAGACCGCCTCGCCGATCCAGCGCGTGTAGAGCAGGTACCACTGCTTGAGCAGGTCGTAGTAGAGATTGTCGCGCCACTCGCCCGCATCGAAGCGCGCATCGCCCTCGGCCGGCTTGATGTAATCCTCCTGTTCCAGGCCCAAGGCGCGGCGCAGAGCGTGCACCTGCAGCGCGCCGGCTTCGCGCGCGAGCTTATCAATCGCATGCAGCCATTCCTGCGGGTGTTGCGCCCATGCCTGCTGCGAATGCCATATCGATGTGAACATCCCGAACGGATCGAGCACCGACTGCAGGGTGCGCGCGAGGTCGGGCGGCGCGCCTGCGGCAGGGGGTAGGGCGGCGGTTAGATCGCTGGCCTTGGGTTGTGGGGTGGGCACGATTGCGCTCGTTGAGAGGATTACGTAATCAAATATATCCCCGTCCGAACCGATTTCAAGGCTTCCCGGCCTGTAAATGCGTGCTTTGTTTGACCTCGCTCAAATCGGCATTGGCACCGATGCCGGGGCGCCGGGCTGTGCCGCAGCGGCATGCGATTATGTGGCGTGAAGGTGACGATCGCGCTTCACCCGACAATGGCCGGGGATTTACCCTCACTTCTCAATAAGCTCTTATAATCGAGAGGTTGCAACAGGAGTGCTGTCACATGAACCCGGTTCACCGTCTATTCGAGCAGCAATCGAACTCAAGCATCAGTCGCACCGAGGAAATCATCGCGGACATCAGGGCCGGGAAGATGGTGATCCTGGTCGACGAGGAGGACCGCGAGAACGAGGGCGACCTGCTGCTCGCCGCCGATTTCGTCACGCCCGAGAAAATCAATTTCATGGCGCGGCACGCGCGCGGCCTGATCTGCCTCACGCTGACCGAGGAACGCTGCCGCCAGCTGCAACTCGCGCCCATGGCGCAGGAGAACCGCTCGTCGCACGGCACCGCGTTCACCGTATCGATCGAGGCAGCGACCGGAGTCACTACCGGCATCTCCGCCCACGACCGCGCGCGCACGGTGCAGGCGGCCGTGGCGCGCGGGGCGAAACCCGCGGACATCGTTCAGCCCGGGCATGTATTTCCGATCGAAGCGCAGCCGGGCGGGGTGCTGGTGCGTGCCGGGCACACGGAAGCCGGATGCGACCTGACCGCGCTCGCCGGCCTTACGCCCGCCGCCGTAATCTGCGAAATCATGAAGGACGACGGCAGCATGGCGAGGCTGCCGGACCTGATCGAGTTCGGCAAGGAGCACGGCCTGAAGATCGGCACCATCGCCGACCTGATCCATTTTCGCAGCCAGACTGAGTCGCTGGTGGAGCGCGTGGCCGAGCGCGACGTCGCCACCGCCTGCGGCAGTTTTCGCATGATCGCCTATCGCGAGAATATCTCCGGGGCGACCCACCTGGCGCTGGTGTGCGGCGCCATCGAGGCCGGCACGCCCACGCTGGTGCGCGTGCACGAGCCGTTGTCGATGCTGGACCTGCTCGATACCGCGCCGGGCGGGCATTCCTGGGGGGTGCACGAGGCGCTCACCGCGATCGGCGCCGCCGGCAGCGGGGTCGTGGTCCTGCTCAATTGCGCCGAAACGGCGGCGCAGCTCGCTCAGCGTGCCGCCTGCCAGGCGCAGTCAGGGGCGGCGGCGAAGAAGGAACTGCTGACTTACGGCATCGGCGCGCAGATTCTGCGCGACCTCGATGTCGGCAAGATGCGGCTGATGGCCACGCCGCGGAAGATGCCGAGCATGGCGGGTTGGGACCTGGAAGTGGCGGAATATGTCCAGCCGCAGCGCGTGTTGAAGGCGGATCGATGAGGGAGATCCGTGCGGATCTGAACGGGGCGGAACTGCGCATCGCCGTGGTGCGCGGGCGTTTCAACGAGCCCATCGGCGCGGGCTTGCTCGCCGCCTGCCTGGAGCGCCTCGCCGCGCTGGGCGTGGCGCCCAACCGCGTTACCGTGGCGAGCGTGCCCGGCGCCCTGGAAGTGCCGCTCGCGCTGCAGAAGCTCGCCGCGAGCGGGTGCTACGACGCCCTGATCGCGCTGGGTGCCGTGGTGCGCGGCGACACCTACCATTTCGAGGTGGTATCCAACGAGTCCGCCGCCGGCATCACGCAGGTCCAACTCGATTCCGGAGTGCCCGTTGCCAACGGCATTCTCACCACCGATACCGAGGAGCAGGCCATGGCGCGGGTCGCGCAGAAGGGCCGCGATTGCGCCGAAGTCGCGGTGGAGATGGCCAATCTGGCCAGGGAAATCAGGAATGAAAAACGCCAGGCATAAGGCGCGCGAACTGGCGCTGCAGGGCCTGTACCAGTGGCTGCTTGCGGAGGAGAATGCGCAGGAAATCCGCACGCACCTGGCCGAGTTCAAGGGCTACGGCAAGGCCGATCAGGAGTATCTCGAACGACTGCTCGACGGCGCCATCGCCGATGCCACCGAACTCGAGGCTGCGTTCGCTCCTCTGCTCGACAGGCCGGTCGGCGAGCTCTCGCCGGTCGAACGCGGCGTGTTGCTGATCGGCGCCTACGAGCTTGCGCATATGCCCGACGTGCCCTACAGAGTAGTCATCAACGAAGCGGTAGAACTGGCGAAGTCCTACGGCGGCACCGACGGCCACCGCTACGTCAACGGCGTGCTGGACAAGCTCGCCGCGCGCCTGCGCCCGGCCGAGATCAACGCGCGCAAGTCCGGCGGCGCCTGAACCGCCTTGGTTTCCGAATTCGACATCATCCGCCGCTATTTCACCCGCCCGGTGAAGCGCGCCCTGCTTGGCGTGGGCGACGATTGCGCCCTGATCGCGCCGGAGCCGGGCGCGCTGCTCGCGGTGTCCACCGACATGCTGGTTGAAGGCCGGCATTTTCTTGCCGGCGCCGACGCCGTCAAGCTGGGCCACAAGTCGCTGGCGGTGAATCTTTCCGATCTCGCCGCGATGGGCGCGGCGCCGCGCTACGCCACCCTCGCGCTGTCATTGCCCGAGGCCGACGAGACCTGGCTCGCACAGTTCGCCCAGGGATTCTTTACGCTTGCCGATGCATTCGGCCTGGAACTGATCGGCGGCGACACGACGCGCGGGCCGCGCAATATAACGATCACCGTGATGGGCGCGGTGCCGCCGGAGCTGGCACTGCGCCGTGACGGCGCCAAAATCGGAGACGAGGTCTGGCTGTCCGGCTGCACCGGCGACGCAGCGCTGGGCCTGGCGCACCTCGATGGGCGCATCCGCCTGGCCGACGCGGCGCTGGCGCATTGCCTTGCGCGCCTGCACACACCGGTGCCCTGCATTGCGCTGGGGCTGGCGTTGCGCGGGGTCGCGAGCAGCGCCATCGATGTGTCCGACGGCCTGGCCGCCGATCTCGGCCACATTGGCGAGCGCTCCGGCGTCGCGCTCGAACTGCGCTATGCGGACCTGCCGCGTTCGCGCGCGCTCCAGGCCTGCGCGAATGAACGCGTCGCGCGTGAATGCCTGCTTGCCGGCGGCGACGACTACGAGCTGGCCTTTACCGCTAACCCGGATGCGCGCGACCGCATCGCGGCGGCGGCGGCCGATCTGGGCCTTGCGCTCACGCGCGTAGGCGTGGTCCGGGCAGGCGAACCCGGCCTGGTGACGGTCGCGGATGCGGACGGAAAGCCGGTGCCTCTAGCGCGCAAGGGGTTCGATCATTTCGCCTGAACGGAAGCGCAGGCTTGGCGCAAGCGACGCGAGCGTTGCCGCGCCGCCGCTGCAGCCTCATCTTGCGCGATGAACGCGAACGTCATTCTGCGTCCCGGCGCAAGATTCATGCTGGCGCACCCGGCGCGTTGCATCGCGCTCGGGTTCGGCACCGGGCTGTCGCCGGTCGCGCCGGGCACCGTCGGCACGCTGCTCGGCTTTCCCGTCTACTGGATCGCGAGCCGGTTGCTCGCCCCCTACGGGCCGCTCGCGCTGCTGGCGCTAATCGCGGCCCTGTTCGTGCTCGGCGTGTGGGCCTGCGCGCGCACCGGGCGCGACCTGGGACTGGCGGATCACAGCGGCATGAACTGGGACGAGATCGTGGCGTTCCAACTGGTGCTGATGCTCACGCCGGATGCCTGGCAGTGGCAGGCGTTCGCGTTTTTTGGATTCCGCTTTTTCGACGTGGTCAAGCCGCCGCCGATCCGCCAGGTCGACGCCCGCTTGAAAGGCGGCCTGGGGGTGATGGCGGACGATGTTCTGGCGGCGTTCTACACGTTGTTCGCCATGGCCGTGTGCAAAGCCGTGCTCGGCTGACGCGCGATGCCCGCTGATCCTACGCTCTGCGCGCTTGCGACACAGGTCGGCGCCAGGCTCAAGGCGCAAGGCTTGATGCTTGCCACCGCCGAATCCTGCACCGGCGGCTGGGTCGCGCAGGCGGTCACCGCCATTTCCGGCAGTTCCGAATGGTTCGAGCGCGGTTTCGTGACTTACGCCGATGCCGCCAAGCAGGAGATGCTCGGGGTGAGCGCCGACACCCTTGCCAGGTACGGGGCCGTGAGCGAGCAGACGGCGCGCGAGATGGCGGCCGGGGCGCTCGCCCGCAGCCGTGCCCAGTTGGCGGTGGCGATCACCGGCATCGCCGGTCCCACCGGCGGTTCGCCGGAAAAGCCGGTGGGCACCGTATGCTTTGCCTGGTCGCGCGACAACGCGACACCCCGCGCGCAGACGCGGCGGTTCGAAGGCGACCGCGAAAGCGTGCGCAGGCAGTCGGTGATCGCGGCGCTAGAGGGGATAATGGCTTTGCTCGAAGGCTGAAACCAAAGGCCTTGGGAATCGCGGCCAGGCTTGACCCAGCCGCATGCTGGTCTAGAATAAATCATAGTCGCCCCCATATTCCCAGCATGGTCTCGCTTCGTCCCGCCGCCGTTGCCGGCATGTTCTATCCCGCCGTTGCGCACGAACTGGCTGCGGAAGTGGACGACATGCTAGATCGCAGCGCCGGCGGCGAATTTGTCGCGGGGTTCCCCAAGGCTCTGATCGTTCCGCACGCAGGCTATGTCTACTCCGGCGGCGTCGCCGCCGAAGCCTACGACCGGCTGCGTCCAGCCCGCGGCGTCGTGCGCCGCGTCGTTCTGCTCGGTCCCTGCCACCGCGTGCCGGTGCGCGGGCTCGCGCTGCCGGAAGCCGCCGCATTCGACACGCCGCTGGGCAAGGTGGCCGTCGACCGCGAGGCGGTTGCGTCGCTCGCGGCGATGCCGCAAGTGGTGGTGAGCAGCGCGGTGCATGCCGAAGAACATGCGCTCGAGGTGCAGCTGCCGTTTCTGCGCCGGGTACTGGGGGAATTCAGCCTGGTACCGCTTGCCGTGGGCGCGGCGACGCCTGCCGAGGTGGCGGAGGTCATCGAGGAACTCTGGGGCGGTGAAGAAACGCTAATCGTGATCAGTTCCGACCTGTCTCACTACCACAGCTACGGCGAGGCCCGTGCAATCGACCGCGCGACCGCGCGGGCGATACTCGATTTCTCCTCCGACATCGACCATGAGCAGGCTTGCGGCGCGACGCCGGTCGCGGGCCTGCTGCTCGCCGCCAAGCGCCACGGGCTGAATGCCGAACTGCTCGACCTGCGCAATTCGGGCGACACCGCCGGCGGCCGCGGCCGCGTTGTCGGTTACGGCGCCTTCGCCTTCTGGGATGGCGCGCCGCAATTTGCGCCGGCGCACGGGCGCACGCTGCTCGGCATTGCGAGGAACAGCATTGAGTCCGCGCTGGGCGTGTGCGCGGCCAAGCCGCTGCCCGACGATTCCTGGCTCAAGCCGGCGCGCGCGACGTTCGTCACGCTGACCCGCGACGGCAGGCTGCGCGGCTGCATCGGCAGTCTCGAAGCCCTGCAGCCACTGGGCGAGGATGTGCGCCGCAATGCGCGCTCCGCCGCGTTATCCGACCCGCGTTTCCCCGCGCTCGCGCGCGCAGAACTGGCGGGCACGCGCATCGAAGTATCGCTGCTGTCGACGCCGAAGCTGGTCACGTTCGCCGACCACGCCGATTTGATCGCGCAGCTGCGCCCGGGCGAAGACGGGCTT
>Ga0335085_10003881_pt1 | contig 25316 bp, 25 predicted proteins | sample Lox_Sample_45_FD_206712 | JGI IMG/M metagenome (GOLD analysis project Ga0335085, IMG submission 206712) | Soil microbial communities from Loxahatchee National Wildlife Refuge, Florida, United States - Lox_Sample_4.5 | ecosystem: Environmental > Terrestrial > Soil > Wetlands | place: USA...
GCTCCCAGTGCACCTCGTGACCGAAGACGGTCTCGGCCGCCGAGTCGGAGGCGATCGACGCCGCCGCGTTCGGCTGGACGCTCGACGAGTTGACGAAGCTGTTGCCGGTGTACGTGAACGGCGGGAAAGCCTCGTCGAACGTGACGTCGATGAGGCCGCCGTCCCGGAACGCCGGCGACGCCTCGATCTCCGGGATGACGTGCTCGAGGAAGAGGTCGGCCGCGTAGAGGCCGCCCGTGTAGTTCACCGGCGGATTCGCCGTGTTCGGGTCGCTGAACCCTCCGGAGAGGTTGTTCCCGTGACAGACGGCGTCATGCGCGTCGCTGCAGTTGTTCGGCGTGATCCAGCTGAACGCCGGCGTCGTGCTCTCGTGCTGCAGATCATGGTAGAGGCCGTTCGCCGGGTCGAACAGGTTCGCGATGTGCGCCGGGTTGCAGTCCCCGGACTGGAGCACCGACTCGAACCAGGGGAACGGGAAGTGCTTCGGCACGTACTGGTCGGTCGCGTTCGCCGCACCGGGATTCGCCGTGTAGCCCGCGTTCGGATAGCTGACGTCGACGCCGGTCGCGCCGGGCGCGGCGAACGGGGCCCCGCAGTACTGGGCGCCCGCGTCGTGGGACTGCCCCACTCCCGGGCTCGCGAGCGTCCCGCTCGACGAGGCGTCGGGGTTGCCGAGATCCTGTGCGTAGCCCTTCCAGCTCACGTGGGCGGCGTCGAGCTGGTTGAAGAGCGTCTGCACGCTCGACGGGTAGACGCACCCGTTCGCCGTCGGGCCGGCGTTCACGCCCGCGGCCGAGACGAGCTGGCCGTAGTTCGGGTTCGTGAACAGCGACCCCGACATGTCGACCGACCCCGTGATGTTGTCGTAGTACGGACAGTCCGACTGGTCGTCCGGCATCGTCGCCTGGCCGCTCACCATCGAGATGTAGTTGTCGAGGCTGTAGTGGCCCGTTCCGTAGTAGTTCTTCAGCAGGACGCCCTGCGAGGGGAGCGTCTGCCACAGATAGGTGTTGTTGTTCAGCCCGGTGAACGTCGCGTCGTACGACTTGTTCTCCAGGATGATCAGCCAGACGTGCTTGATCTTGCCGGGCTCGATCCCGAGGCCGTCGTTCCCGCCGGCGTGGAAGGCCGCGCTCGGCGGCTCGGCCGCGGAGGAGCTTCTCGACGTGACGGCGACGAGGAGGACGGCGGACAGCGCCAGCGCCGCGAGCGTGCCGATGCCGGCGAGGACCCTCCTGCGCCTGCGCGACCGTCCGGTCTGCCCGGTGTTGCCGCGATGTGCGAATGGTGCGTTCATGCGAGAACTGTTCATCTCCCTTCCGGAAACCACGTGAAGGACTGAGCGCCCTCGATTCAACGACGCGGCGCGGGAGCCTGGGTTGCGCTCGGGTGTACGTCCCGTAACAGACCGGGAACCGCCGAGTAGATCCCCGCACGCGGCGAGCGGGCTAGCCCCGATGACCGGAGAGGGCGCGGCCGGAAGGCTTTGTCCTCGTCATGGAGTCAGCGACGGAGTCGAGGCCGGTCGCAGCGGCGCGCGGCGCACGGCGCCGGCGCCTGGTGGAATGGCTCGCCCTTCCATCCGCGGCGGTCGCCGCGCTGCTCCTCGGCGCGGTGATGCTCGCCGCGCTCGGCGCGAACCCGCTGACCGGCTACCGCGCGCTCGTCTCGGGCGCGTTCGGCGGCTCGTACGCGCTCGGCGCGACCGCGGTGAAGGCGGTGCCGCTGCTGCTCGTCGGCGTCGGCATCTGCATCGCCTTCCGCGCGAACGTCTTCAACATCGGCGGCGAGGGACAGATCGCGATGGGCGGCCTCGCGGGGACCGCGGTCGCGCTCGCCCTCCCCGGGCTGCCGAGCCCCGTCCTGATCTTCCTCGTGCTCGTCGCCGGCGCGATCGGCGGCGGGATCTGGGGCGCGATCCCGGGCGCGTTCAAGGCGTACTTCAACGTCAACGAGATCCTCAGCACGATCATGATGAACCTCGTCGCGGTGCAGCTGATGAACTACCTGCTGGCCGGACCGCTCGTCGACAAGACCTCGGGCTCGGTCGGCGGGCTGATCCCGCAGACGCGGCTCCTCTCGCGGCATTCGTGGCTCCCGATCATCGTGCCGGGGACGCAGCTGCATCTCGGCGTCCTCCTCTCCGTCCTCGTCGCGATCGGGGTCTACGTCCTCCTCTGGCACACGAGCTTCGGCTTCCGCGTCCGCGCCGTCGGCCTCTCGCGCGAGGCGGCGACGTACGCCGGCATGCCGGTGCGGCGCACGATCACCCTTGCGATGGCGCTGAGCGGCGCGACGTGCGGCCTCGCCGGCTCGATGCTCGTCTTCGGAAGCATCTCGCACCGCATGGTCACGGACGGGAGCCTCACCGGCTTCACCGGCTCGGCCGGGTTCAACGGGATCGTCGTGGCGCTGTTCGGCGGGCTCAACCCACTGTGGACGATCCTCTCCGCCTTCGTCTTCGCCGGCCTCCTCGTGGGAGGCACGTCGATGCAGGTCGTCACCAACGTCCCCTCCGACCTCATCGTCGCGCTGAACGGGATCGTCGTCGTGTTCGTGGTCGCGCTCGAGTACACGCGCCGGCGCGCGCGGGCCGCCGACGCGGCCGCGCGGCAGCCGCAGCCGGCGCCGGCGCAGCCGCGTCTGCAGGAGGTCGCCGCGGGCGCACAACGGGACGGACCGCCATGAGCCAGTTCTTCACGTCCTCGATCCTGACCGCGACGGTGGCGACGGGCATCGCGCTCGCCGCGCCGTTCCTGATCGCCGCGCTGGGGGAGACGATCGGCCAGCGGAGCGGCGTGCTCAACCTCGGGGTCGACGGGATCATGCTGCTGAGCGCGTTCGCCGGCTACTACACGGCGCTGCACACGCAGAATCTCGCGACCGCGATCGCCGTCGGGATCGGCGTCGGCGCGCTGCTCGGGCTCGTGACCGCGATCGTGAGCGTGACGCTGAAGGCGCAGCAGGGGATCAGCGGCATCGGCGTGTATCTGTTCGCGCTCGGCTTCAGCGACCTCTTGTTCCTGAAGCTCGTCGGGACCCCCGAGCCGATCAACCAGCTGCACTCGCTCGACATCCCGCTGCTCGACCGGATTCCCACCGTCGGCGGGATGCTGTTCAAGCAGAACATCCTCGTCTACGTCGCGTTCATCCTCGTCCCCGTCGTCGCCTTCGTCCTCAACCGGACGACGTACGGCCTCAACGTCAGGGCCGTCGGCGAGAACCCCGCGGCGGCGGACAGCCTCGGCGTCAGCGTCACGCTCATGCGGTACTCGGCGGTCATCATCGGCAGCACGCTGGCGGGGCTCGCGGGCGCGACGCTGCTGATCGAGACCGGGATCTTCCAGGAGAACCTGACGCAGGGCGCCGGCTTCATCGCCGTCGCACTCGTCTACTTCGGCGCGTGGAGGCCGGCCGGCGTGATGGCCGGCGCGCTCCTCTACGGGCTGACGGCGGCGGTGATCCTCGCGTGGAAGGGCCTCGGGATCATCCCGCTGAGCGTCTCGGACCTCGCCGCGACCGCGCCGGCGGTGATCACCGTCCTCGCGCTCCTTCTGGTGGCACGGCGCTTCCGCCAGCCGTCGGCGCTCGGCCGCCCGTACGAGCGTGGCGGCTGAACCGGATCCGCGCTGCGGACTTTCCGCTGTCCGGATACGCACGAGCCCTGTTTCCCGGACGCTCTCCGAAACCCAGCATTTCGTCCATTCATCGAGTGCCCGGCGGTCGAATCCAAGGAAGGAAGCGCCATGCACAGATTGACCTCACGGCGGTGGCTGTTCGCAGTCGCCGTCGGCCTATGCGTTCTCGCGAGTGCGTCGCTCACGGGCGCCGCCTCCGGCACGACCCGCGCGACCCCGCAGCTCAAGGTCGCCCTGATCGCGCCGAGCGCCCACAACGACCTCGCGTTCACGCAGTCGATGTACAGCGCCCTCAACGTGTTGAAGGCGAAGTACCACTTCAAGCTCTCCGTCTCGGAGAACCAGTTCGTCGTCTCCGACGCGGCGAACGTGATCCGGCAGTACGCCCAGGAGGGCTACAACCTCATCGTCGCGCACGGCTCGCAGTACGGCGGGACGATCCAGGCGCTCGCACCGAAGTTCCCGAAGGTGTCGTTCGCCTGGGGGACGGCGAGCTCGACGTTCGGCATGCCGAACGTGTACGCGTATCAGGCGGCGTCGAACCAGGGCGGCTTCGTCCAGGGATACATCGCCGGGCTGATCAGCAAGACGAAGGTGATCGGCGCGATCGGCCCGATCGCCGTCGGTGACGCGAAGCTCTACGTCGACGGCTTCAAGGCGGGCGTGCTCGCCGCGGCGCCGGGCGCGACGGTGCCGGTGAGCTACACCGGCTCGTTCAGCGACCCGAGCCTGATGTCGAAGCAGGCGACGCAGTACCTCGCGCAGAAGGCCGACGTCCTCACGGGCAGCTCGCAGTCCGTCGTCGGGGCGATCACCGTCGCGAAGGCGAACAACGTCGCCTGGTTCGGGACGCAGTGGACGCAGGCGTCGCTCGCGCCGAAGCAGGTCGTCTCCTCGCAGGTCTACGACTGGACCGGGATCCTCACGAAGATCATCACCGGGATCCAGGGCGGCAAGCTCGGAGGCGCCAGCTACACGATCAACCTGAAGAACGGTGGCGAGAAGATCCAGTACAACCCGGGCTACGAGCTCTCCGCGGCCGTGAAGTCGAAGGCGGCGAAGGAGATCCTGGGGATCGAGAGCGGCGCGATCAAGGTTCCGGCCTGAGCGACGCCGTGCATGCGGCCGACTCCCCGGTCGACACCGCCCGCGGAACCGCTTCGGGCGCCGCGCCTCTCCTGGAGATGCGCGGCGTCACGAAGCGGTTTCCGGGAGTGATCGCCGACGACCGCGTCGACTTCGACGTCCGCGCCGGCGAGGTGCACACGCTGTTCGGCGAGAACGGCGCGGGCAAGAGCACGCTGATGCGCGTGCTGTACGGGCTCTACAAGCCGGACGAAGGGCAGATCCTGCTGGACGGGAGCCCGGTGACGATCTCGTCGCCCGCCGACGCGATCGCGCACGGGATCGGGATGATCCACCAGCACTTCATGCTCGTGAACACGCTGACCGTGGCGGAGAACGTCGCGCTCGGTCTCCGTTCGGCACGGGGGCCGCTCACCGACCTTCGCAACGTCTCGGCCCGCATCCGCGAGCTGTCGGGGCGCTACGGCCTCGCCGTCGATCCGGAGGCCGCCGTCTGGCAGCTCTCGGTCGGCGAGCGCCAGCGGGTGGAGATCATCAAGGCGCTCTATCGAAACGCGACGCTGCTCGTGCTCGACGAGCCGACCGCGGTGCTGACGCCGCAGGAGGTGGACGGGCTGTTCGCCGTTCTCCGCCAGATGGCCGACGACGGGCGCGGCCTCGTCTTCATCTCGCACAAGATCCGCGAGGTGCTCGAGCTCTCGGACCGGATCACCGTGCTCCGGGCCGGGCGGAAGGTGGCGACGGTCTCCCCGGAGGGGATCGGGCCGCACGAGCTCGCGGAGATGATGGTCGGCCACGAGCTCCCGTCCGAGGAGCCGCCGCCCACGACCGACGCGGGCGAGGCGCGGCTCGCCGTCGACGGCCTCGAGGTGGTCGGCGACCGCGGCACGATCGCGGTGCGCGGGCTCGGCCTCGAGGTGCGCTCCGGCGAGATCGTCGCGATCGCCGGCGTCTCCGGGAACGGGCAGCGCGAGCTTGCGGAGGCGATCGCGGGGCTTCGGCCGACGAGCGCGGGGTCGATTCGGCTCGACGGCGTGGAGCTCGCGCACGCGAAGCCGGCGCAGACGCGCAAGGCCGGGCTCGGGTTCGTGCCGGAGGAGCGGATGCGAGACGGCGTCGTCCCGGGCTTCTCCGTCGCGGAGAACCTGCTGCTGATCGACAACGCCGCGCCCGCGTACTCGCGCTTCGGCTTCCTGCGACACCGCATCATCCGGCGGCACTGCGAGGAGCTCGTCGCGGCCTTCGACGTCAAGACGCCGGATCTCGACACGCCGACGCGCAATCTCTCCGGCGGCAACATCCAGAAGCTGATCCTCGCGCGCGAGCTCTCGGGCGACCCGCGCGTGCTGCTCGTCGCGCAGCCGACGCGCGGTGTCGACGTCGGCGCCGCGCACTACATCCACGAGCGGCTGCTCGCGCAGCGCGACCGCGGGACCGCGATCCTCATCATCTCGGAGGATCTCGACGAGGTACTGTCGATCTCCGATCGCGTCCTCGTGATGTACGAGGGCGAGATCATCGCCGAGGCCGACCCGCGTACGAGCACGCGCGAGGCGCTCGGGCTGATGATGGGCGGCGCGAGAGCGTCTGCCTAGGAAGGCCCGCCGACCGGGCGCGTGATCTCGATGAAGAGCGCGTCGCCGGCCGTCTCGCGGAAGCCGAGGCGCGACCAGAACGCGACCGACGGGAGGTTCGTGCGCTCGACGTGCGCGCGCGTGGGGACGCCGTCGCGGTCCGAGACGGCGAGGATCTCCTGCACGACCTCCGTGCCGATGCCCTGGCGGCGCCGCTCGGGAACGAGCGCGATGTCGACGACGAGGCAATCCTCGTCCGTGCGGTGGACCCAGACGCGGCCGGCGGGCTCGCCGCGGAACAGGATCAGCTCGTGCGACGACCCGGGGAACATGTCGCTCCAGCCCCGTCGCTGTGCGTCGAACTGCTGCGCGAGGAACGCCTCGCGCGCGGGCTCCGGCCAGTCGGCCACCTCCGGGCGCGTCGACGCGAAGAGCGCGCGCAGGAACGGCTCGTCCTCGTCGACGACGGCTCGCCGCTCGACCACGGCGTCAGTTCTGGCTCGGGAAGACGCCGAACAGCGAGATGATGAAGTTGATCCCGAGGACCGGCTGGATGTTGTCGTGCGGCTGGCTGCCGCCCGCGTTCGCCACCGTGGGCGCGGGCATCGTCACCCCCGTCGTCGGAGCGGTCGAGTAGTAGCCGCCCGCCGACGGATACGCGTTGTCCGGCCGGTTCGTCGTCTGCTCGCCGCTGCTCGCGCCGGGAGCGAAGCCGTGCGTGTGCGCGGGGATCTGGTTCACGTTCAGCGTCACGCTCTCGACGCCGAACGACTCTCCGATCTGGTAGCTCTGGAGCCCGGGGCCCTGGCCGACGTGCACCGGGACGCGGCCGCGCAGGTCGGGCAGCGCGAACGTCGTCTGGCCGTCGCCGCCGTACGTCGTGCCGATCAGGTTGAACAGCGTCTCGTTCTCGGAAATCGGGAGCAGCGTCCCGTCGCAGAACGCCCACCCCGCGGGGGCAAAGTTGAAGCCGACCAGGCGGATCTCTCCGACGAAGGGACTCGACATCTACGACCTCGGTGGGAAGACGCCCTGCAGCGCGATCGCGAACGTGAGCGCGAGATAGGGCTGAAGGTTGTTGTGCGGCTGGCCGCCGGCCGTCGACGTGGATGTCTGCCCGAGCGGCGCGGCGCTGTCGTTGCTCGACGCGTACACGCCGCCGGTCGTCGGGTACGCGCCCGTCGGACGGTCGGTCGTCCGCTCGTCGTGACTCGCCGGCGTCGCCGCGATCGTGTGCGTGTGCGCCGGGATCTCGGTCGAGAGCAGCGTGACCGTCTCCGTGCCGGTGCTCTCGCCGAGGTCGTACGGGCTGAGGCCGGGGCCCTGGCCCGAGTCGCCGACGTGCAGCGGCGCCCGGCCCTGGAGGTTCGGCAGCGCGAAGTTCGTCTTGCCGTCGCCGCCGTAGAACGTGCCGAGCAGCGAGAACACCGCGGTGTTCTGCGAGATCGGCATCAGCTGCCCGTCGCACAGCGCCCAGCCCTTCGGGGCGAAGTTGAAACCGGCGACCATGATCTGACCGACGAACGGCGAGCTCATCCGGACTGCCCTCCGAGCCGGTTGATCACCGCTTCGAATTGGGGCCGCCCGTCCTCCGCCGGCCCGATCGGGACGAGGAAGAGCGCGAACTCGCCGAGCGAGCCGTGCTCCATCCGGTACGTCCGCTGGTCGAGCGCCGCGTCCGCGGTTCCGCAGAAGACGAGCGAGAAGCACTCGCCCGGGCCCCCACGAAGCTCCGACGCGTCGACGAGCTCGACGCCGACCGCGCCGCCGTCCGGCCGGTGCACCTCGAACGCCGTTCCCACGAGCGGAACGTAGGTGGCGCGCCGGTAGGTGACGTCGGAGTCGGGCATCAGCTAGGTCTGCGAGGGGAAGATGCCCAGCAGCGCGATCACGAACGGCAGCGCGAGCGACGGCTGCCGGTTCTCGTGCGCCTGGCCTCCCCCGGTCGCGTTCGTCTGCGAGGGGGCGAGCGCGGTGTCGGGGCTCGGCCCGTACGCGCCGCCCACCGTGAAGAACGCACCGTCCGGCCGGTTCGTCGTCTCCTCGTCCTTGCTCGCTCCCGTCGTCACCTGGTGCGCATGCGCCCCGATCTCGTTGACGTTGACCGTGTGCGTCTCCTCGCCGCCGCGCTGGCCGATCGTGTAGCTCGTACCGGTCGGACCGGTGCCCCAGTGGATCGGGACGCGTCCCTGGAGATCCGGCAGGGCGAAGTTCGTCTGCCCGTTGCCGCCGTAGAACGTCCCGAGCACGGAGAACAACGCCTGGTTCTGGTTGATCGCCAGCAGCTGGCCGTCGCAGAGCGCCCAGCCCTTCGGCGCGAAGTTGAACGACGTGATCATCAGCTGGCCGATGAACGGCTCGGACATGCCTACGCCCCCGCGATCCGGCTGATCACGGCCTGGAGGTCCTGCGTCTTCCCCGGGCGCCCGATCGGCACGAGGAAGAGCGGGAACGTGCCGATGCTCGGATGTGCGAGGGTGTACGTCTGCTGCTCGAGCGGCTCCTTCGCCGAGCCGCGGAAGATGAGGGAGAACGTCTCGCCCTCGCCCTCCAACCGTGTCGCGGAGACGAGCGTCGCCTTGAGCGGGCTCGCGTCCTCGCCGCGGTCGATGCGAAAGCCCGTGCCGACGAGCGGCACGTACGTCGCGAAGCGCAGATAGCGCGGGCCTGGGACGCGGGTGCGCAGGTCGAGCGCGCCCTTCGCGGCCGTGGCCTTGTCGCCTGCGAGCGCACGCGCTGCGCCGCCGGTGCCGGCGACGAACGCGGCGACGGCGCCGAGCTTCAGCAGCCCGGTGCGCGAGACGCGGCGGCCGAGGGCGCCGTCGGCCGGCTCGGCCGGCGTCAGCTCAGCTGCGCCGTCCACGCGACCTGACGGACGAAGGTGCCCGAGTTGTTCTCGATCTCGACCGCGATCACGTCGCTCGCCGTGAAGGTCGCCGTGTGCGAGTCGGAGCACGACGAGCCGCCGCTCGGGATCGTGCACGTGATCGACGTCGGGCCGCCGTTCTTCAACACGACGAGCGTGACGCCCGTGCCCCCGACGGACGAGCCGGCGTGAGCCTGGAAGCCGCTCAGCGTCCCGCCGATCGGCAGCGGTGAGGCGGCCTCGGCCGCGGACGAGAACACGTTCTGCGAGCCGGCGGTCCCGGCGAATCCCGTCGTGTCGAGTTTGTCGACGAACGCGACGGAGCCGGTCAGCGCCTGCGCGCCGGGAGGACCCTGCGGGCCGGTGGGGCCCTGCGAGCCGGTCGTACCCGTGTCGCCCTTCGGGCCGGCGGGACCCTGCGGGCCGGTGTCGCCCGTCGCGCCGGTCGCGCCCGTGTCGCCCTTCGGACCCTGCGGGCCGATCGGTCCCTGCGGGCCGGGCGGCCCCTGCGGGCCGGTGTCGCCGGTCGCCCCTGTCGAGCCGGTCGCGCCGGTCGCGCCCGTGTCGCCCTTCGGGCCCTGCGGACCCTGCGGGCCTGTGGCGCCGGTCGCGCCGGTCAGGCCGGTCGCGCCGGTCGCGCCCGTGTCGCCCTTCGGGCCCTGCGGACCCTGCAGGCCCGTGGCGCCGGTCGCACCGGTCGGGCCCGTCGCGCCGGTCGCCCCCGTGTCGCCCTTCGGGCCCTGCGGGCCGGCGGGTCCGGTCGCTCCCGTCGCTCCGGTCGCTCCCGTCAGGCCGGTCGCGCCGGTCGCGCCCGTGTCGCCCTTCGGTCCCTGCGGGCCCGCGGGGCCGGTCGCGCCTGCGGGGCCCGTCGGCCCCGTCGGGCCGGTCGGGCCGGCGGGACCTTGCGGGCCGGCGGGTCCGGCCGGACCTGCGGGTCCGACGGGACCCTGCGGGCCGGGGGGCCCTTGCGGGCCGCGCTCGCCGCGCTCCCCGCGCGGACCGGGCGGGCCTTGTCCGTTCTTCTCATGGAACGACGTGCCTGACGGCGACGAGCCCGCCGCGAGCGCCGACGCGCCGCCGATGACGAGCAGGACGACGCCTACGACCAGCGCAAGACTCCATGCTCTTCCGAGCTTCCGGACGCGTAGCATCCGCTCCCCCTACCCCTAGCGCGATCCCCACCACGAGAGTAAAGATGCGCGCGGCGGATTTCAAGGCGGACGCTTCGACGGTGGTAGGCTCGGCGGCCGCGATGGAAGGGACACCTCCCGCACCCGATCCGGAGCGGCGCCGCGCGGGTTCGCGTCGGCTGCTCATCGTCGTGCTCGGCGTCGTCGTGCTCGCGGCGCTCGTCGCCGTCAGCGTCGTGCTCATCGGCAGGGGCAGTGGATCGAGCGGGCTCTCGACGCTCACGACGACGGCGACGGCGACGACGCGGTCGGTGACGCCGCTCGGGCCGCTCGCGGCGAGCCCGGCCGTGCTCGCGACGATCGCGAAGGCAGCGGGACAGCCCGTGTTCTGGACGGGCACGCAGGCCGGCTACCGCTACGAGCTGACGCGGACGAGCGCAGGCGACGTGTACGTGCGCTACCTGCCGCACGGCGCGACGGTCGGCAACCGGCAGGCGGACTACCGCGTCGTCGGGACGTATCCATACGCCGGGGCGCTCGCCGCGCTCCAGGCGTACCGCGGCGGCAGGCGCACACCGCTCCCGGGCGGCGGCGTCGTCCTCTCGACGACGGCCGACCCGAAGAGCGTGCACATCGCGTATCCGGGCCTCGACTACCAGATCGAGGTCTACGACCCGGTGCCCGGCCGCGCGCTCCAGCTCGCACTCGCGGGCCGCGTCACGCGCGTCGGCTGAGTCTCACGGCTTCGTCCAGACGGAGACGTGCGACTCGCTGTCGGCCGTGAACGGCTCGCGCCTCCACCCGGCCCAGCGGCTCTCGAGCGTCAGCCCGGCGATGCGCGCCATCAGGTCGAGCTCCCCCGGCCACGCGTAACGAAACTCGAACGGGGTCGCCTCCACCTCCCCGTCGGCGAAGCGATAGTGCTGTGAGCTGAAGCGCTGCGTGACGACGTCGTAGACGTCGAAGCCGAGCCCGTTCGGACCGGCATGGAACGGTACGATCGTCTGGCCGCGTGGGAGCAGCTGCAGCGCCGGCACCATCGCCTCGACGACGAAGCGCCCACGGCTGCCGAGATGCGCCGCCGCGTTCTCGAAGCACGCGACCTGCGCATCCTGCGTGACGAGGTTCAGGATCGTGTTGAACACCAGGTAGACGACGGCGAACTCGCCGGCGACGCGCGTCGTCGAGAAGTCGCCCATCGTGACCTCGATATCGGCGCCCCCGTGCTTTGCGCGCAGGCGCGCGACCATCGCCTCGGAGTCGTCGATCCCGGCGACGCGGACACCGCGCGCCGCGAGCGGCAGCGCGATCCGGCCGGTGCCGATCCCGAACTCGAGCGCAGCGTCGTTGCCGGCGTACTCGGCCAGCAGGTCGACGACCGGCGAGATCGCAGCCGGGTCGCCCATGCGGCCAAGACGCTCGTCGTAGACCGAGGCGACGCGCTCGCGGAAGAACCCTTCGTTGGCGTCCACGTGCGGAGTGTGTCAAGCGCGGCCCGTTTTACGACTCCTTGACGCGAGCATTACATGGGCGCGGCGCTCCGCCGGGTAGCTCTTGCTGAGTCCGAACTCAGCCAGACACAGGAGGCCACATGACGGGCGAAACGACCCCACACCGACGGCGCTGGCCCGCCGCCGTGACCATCGCGGTCGCCGCGATCGCGATCGGCGCGGTCTTCGGCACGCCGCGCATCGGGAACGCGGCCGCGCAGGCGGTCCCCGCGAACACGACGCCGCCGGCGATCTCCGGCACGGCACAGCAGGGCTCGACGCTCACGACCGACAACGGAGCGTGGAGCAACAGTCCCACCTCGTACGCGTACCTGTGGAGCCGCTGCGACGCGAGCGGCAACAGCTGCGCGGCGATCTCCGGCGCGACCACGCAGACCTACCAGTTGCAGCAGGCCGACGTCGGCTCGACGCTCCGCGTCACCGTGACGGCGTCGAACGGCGACGGCGCCTCCGCGCCGGTGACCTCGGCGGCGACCGCGGTCGTCTCGAGCGTGTCGGCGCCGGCGAACACCGCGCCGCCGACCGTCTCGGGCACGGCGCAGGTCGGCTCGACGCTCACGGCGACGAACGGGACGTGGACCGGAAGCCCGACGACGTTCGTGAACGCGTGGAGCCGCTGCGACCAGAACGGCGCGAACTGCACGACGATCGCCGGCGCGACCGCGGCGACGTACGTGCTCGCGCAGGCCGACCTCGGCTCGACGCTGCGTGCGGTCGTCACCGCGACGAACGCCGGCGGCTCGACGCAGTCGACCTCCGTGCCGACCGCGGTGGTTGCCGGCCCGCCGCCGTCGACCGGGTGCCCGAGCGGCACCGGCGCGGTCCAGGTCGCCGACGTCACCTCCCCGGCGCGGCTCCTGATCGACCGGCAGACGATCACGCCGGGAGTCGTCACGCCGTCCGCGCAGACGGTCCAGGTGAGCTTCCGCGTGACCGCGTGCGGCGGCCGGCCGGTGCAGGGCGCGCTCGCGTACGCGACGGCGGTTCCCTACAACCAGTACTCCGTCCCGCCGGAGGCCCCGACCGGCGCCGACGGAATGGTGACGCTGACGATGACGCAGCGGAACGGGTTCCCCGCGGCTCGGCAGCAGCGGCTGCTCGTCGTGTTCGCCCGAGCGCGCAAGCCGGGCGAGCCGATCACCGGCGGCATCTCCTCGCGCCGGCTCGTCTCGTTCCCCGTGCACCTGGGCTAGCCGGAGCTCACTCGAGCGGGGCGAAGAACCGGCGCGGGTTGTCGACGAACATCGTGTCGACCTGCTCCCGGGTCACGCCCCGCTCGAGCAGCTGCGGGACGATCGTCTGCGAGATGTGCAGGTAGTCCGGCTTCTCGTTCGCGAACGGTGGGTTGCCGACCATGAAGTCGTAGAAGCACGCGCCGTCGTGGCCGAGGTGGATGCTGCCGGTGTAGCCCTCGGCGACGAGCGCGACCATCGTCTCGATCCGGTTCTCGTCCGGGTTGAAGTGCGGGATGTTGAAGCGGTCGCAGCCGAGGCTCGCGCCCGTGTCCGCGATCGCGCGCAGGTACGGAAGGTCGTTGCTGTCGCCCGCATGCGCGATGACGATGCGGCGAGGATCGACTCCTGCCTCGGTGAGGTGCTCGAGCGCGGGGATGCCCATCTTCGCCGGCGCGCTCGTGTGCACCATCACCGGCGCGTCGGTCTCGACGGCGGCGGCGGCGATGCAGCCGAGGATGCGCGGGATGTCGCCGACGATGCCATAGTGCTCGACCGCGCACTTGAGGAACGCCGCCTTCACGCCGGTGTCGTCGATCCCCTCGCGGATCTCGCGCACGAACAGCTCGGTGATCCAGTCGTCGCTCCGAAAGGCGAGGAAGCCGCGCAGCTCGAGGAACGCGTAGACGCCGGTGGCGACGACGATGTTGAGGTCGACCTCCGCGTTGATCCGCCTGAGGCGCGGGATCGAGCGGCCGAGCCCGTAGACGGTCGGGTCGACGATCGTGTGGATCCCGCCCTCGCGGAGGCGCGTGAGCTTCGCTATCGCGTCGGCGACGCGCGTCTCCTCGTCCCAGAGCGGCGCGCCGAACTGGTGGCCCCAGTTGTCGATCGCCTCCGGGTCGAGGACGAAGACGTGCTCGTGCATCAGGGTCGGCCCGAGCCGGTCGAGCTCGACCGGGCCGCGGACGGTCTCGACGGTCGGCATGGCGCGAAACCTAACGCGTACGATCACCGTCGTGGCACCGAGCGACTACAACCTCCAGGTGATCGAGGAGTTCCGCGCCAACGCCGGACGGGTCGGCGGCAGCTGGGAGGGGCGCAACCTGCTCCTGCTGACGACGACCGGACGCAAGAGCGGCCGCCCGCACACGACGCCGATGGTCTTCACGCGCGACGGCGACCGGCTGCTCGTGTACGCGTCGAAGGCCGGCGCGCCGACGCATCCCGACTGGTACCTCAACCTCGTCGCCGACCCGCAGGTCGTCGTCGAGGTCGGCGCCGAGCGCTACGACGCGACGGCCGCGCCTCTCGAGGGCGAGGAGCGCGACCGTGCGTTCGCCGAGCAAGCGGCACGGAATCCGGTCTTCGCCGGGTACGCGGAGAAGACCGACCGGGTGATCCCGGTGGTCGCGCTGACGCGCGACTAGCCGCGGCCGACGGTGCGGGTCAGCGTCCGCGGGGCGATGCGTGGGCCGGGACGACGCGGCCGCGCACCTCTCCGAGCTCGAGCTCGGCGGCGCGGGCCCGGAGCACGACCTCGTCGCCGTCCTCGAGGAACGACCGCTCGGAGCCGTCCGGCAGCCGGACCGGCTCCGCCCCGGCCCGCGTCAGCTCCATCAGCGAGCCCTCGGAGTCGCGCTCGCGACCGGAGATCGTCCCGGTGCCCATCAGGTCGCCGGTGCGGAGCGAGGCCCCGTTCGCCGTCGCGTGCGCGAGCTGCTGCGGCGGCGTCCAGTAGAGCCCGCGCGCGTTCCCGCGCGAGACAACGGCGCCGTTCAGCTCGACCTCGAGGTCGAGGTCGAGCGCCCAGTCCCGGCCGCCGGCGAGGTGCGGCAGCGGCGGCGGATCCTGCGGCGGCGCCTCGACGCGGTGCGGCTCGAGCACCGCGAGCGGCGTCACCCACGCGGAGATCGAGGTGAGGAACGACTTGGAGAGGAACGGGCCGAGCGGGACGCTCTCCCACGCCTGCACGTCGCGGGCGCTCCAGTCGTTGAGGAGCACGGCGCCGAAGACGTGGTCGGCGAACGCGTCGACCGGGACCGGGCGGCCCGGGGTGCTCGGCACGCCGACGACGAAGCCGAGCTCGAGCTCGATGTCGAGGCGGCGCGTCGGGCCGAACTCCGGCGCCGCGCCCTCCGCCGGCCGCAGCTCCCCGCACGGGCGGACGACGTCGGTCCCGCTGACGACGATCGTGCCGGCGCGGCCGTGGTACGCGATCGGCAGCCAGCGCCAGTTCGGATGGACGAAGTCGCCGGCGGGGCGAAACAGGCGGCCCATGTTCTCCGCGTGCTCGAGCGACGACGAGAAGTCCGCGTAGTCCGCGACCTCGAACGGCAGGTGGAGCGTCGCCTCCGCGAGCGGAATCCGCGGCAGGGTTCCGTCGAGCGCGCGCGCGAGCGCGTCGTCCCACGCCGCCCGCCCCTGCGCCATGAACGCGTTCAGCGACGGCCGGCGGAACACGTCGCCGAGCCCCGCCAGGTCGACGACGTCGTCCCCGGTGCGGAAGCCGGCGCGCGGCTCCCCGCCCGCGACCGAGAACACGCCGAAGCCGGTCACGGCGGTCACGCTACACTCCGCCGCGGCCGGGCTCCGCGCAGTGGAAGCTTGCGAACCGCGTCAGGTCCGGAAGGAAGCAGCGCTAAGCAATTCCTTCCAGGTGCGCGGACCGCCCGGCCGTGAGAAGCGGGTTATCCTCGGCCGGTGCAGCGGGCCACGCTTCTCGCGGTGGTCGCGATCGGCGCGATCGCGGTCGTGTACGCGCTGCCGATGCAGTCCGTCGGCTGCGCGCAGACGGCGCACTACGCGGGTGCGCGCGCGATCGCCTCCGGCCGTCCGACGATCGACCGCTGGTCGAACGAGACGTGCGACTCGATCCGCACCGGAGGCCACGTCTACGCGGCGAAGGGGCCGCTGATGGATCTCTGGGCCGCGCCGTGGTACGTCGTCCTGCGCATGGCGGGCGCGGTTCCCCGGAATCCGAACGCCGGCAGGCCGTACCCGATCGCGATGGTGGGAGTCCCGCTCCGGGCGATCTGGCAGATGGGTCTCTGGGCGGTGGTGCTCCCTGCGGTGCTGCTGCTCGTGCTCGTCCGACGGGCCGTCGAGCGGATCGAGCCGGGGCTCGGCACAGCGTGCGCGACCATCCTCGGGCTCGGGACGCTCCTCCTCCCGTTCGCGACGGTGCTCTTCGCCCACGTCCTCGCCACGCTGCTCCTCTTCGCGGCCTTCCTCGTGCTGTTCGAGGGGGGCGCGTCGCAGCTCGTGCGCGTGGCTGCGGCGGGGCTGCTGGCGGGGCTGTCCGTCTCGACCGACGTGCCGCTCGCCGTTCCGGCCGCGGTGCTCGGCGTCTACGCCGCAGTGCGCTCGCCGCACGGCCCGAGGCTCGGCGCCTACTCGGCGGGCGGACTCGTCGGGCTCGTGCCGCTGCTCGCGTTCGACACGTGGGCGTTCGGCAATCCGTTCCACCTGCCGTACTCGGGGCAGCCGGCCCAGGGCGCCGCCGGCGGCTGGAAGTGGGAGGGCTTCTTCGGGCTCGGCGTTCCGCATCCGTCGGTCGCGCTCGACCTCTTCCTCAGCCAGCGCGGCCTGTTCGTGCTCACGCCGGTGACCGCCGCGGGCGTCGCCGGCCTCGTCCTGCTCTGGCGGCGCGGTCTGCGCGCGGAGGCGGCGCTGATCGGCGCGATGGTCGTCGCGGTGGTCGCCTGGAACGCGGGACGGATCCACTACTTCGACGCCCTCGGCGGCTGGGTGCCGGGGCCGCGCTTCCTGATCCCGCTGCTGCCGTTCCTCTGCTTCTCGCTGGCCCCCGTGCTCCGGCGTCTGCCGTTGAGCGTCGGCGCGCTCGCGCTCGTGTCGGCGGGTGCGATGCTCGTCGCGACGAGCGCCGAGCCGCTGCTCTCGAACGACGACACGCACCACTGGATCGCGCGCATCGTCGACGGCAACTTCGCGGCGACGATCGTCAGCCTCTCCGGCGTCGGCCACGGGTGGATCGCGATCCTGCCGTTCTACGGCTTCGCCGCGGCCGCGATCGTCGCGGCGGTCGTCGCCACGCCGCTTCCGGTTCGGGGCGCGGACGCCGCCGTCGCCGTCGCAGCACTCGCCGCCTGGGTCGCGGTCGAGCACGGCGCGCCGGCGCTGCTCGAGGTCGACCGGCTCGTCCACCAGAGCTTCGGCGCGGCCGCCGCCGTCCTCCTCGTCGCGGCGGCCGCCTGGGGGATCCTCCGGCTCTCGCGCGGGGACGCGCTCGGAGCCGCGCCGGCGCTGCTCCTCGTCCTGTTCGCCGTGCGGCGGTTCGACGAGCACACGAAGTGGGCGCTGCTCCTGGCGCTCCTCGCGCTCGCGGGGCTCGCCCTCGCCCGTGTGCGAGGCCGGGGCATTCCTGCTTGAATCGCGGGGTGACCGCGCTCTACCGGAAGTACCGCCCCCAGACCTTCGACGAGGTCATCGGGCAGGAGGCGGTCGTCCGGACGCTGCGGAACGCGATCACCGGCGGGCAGGTGCGCCAGGCGTATCTGTTCGCAGGCCCGCGCGGGACCGGCAAGACGTCGCTGGCGCGGATCCTCGCCAAGGGGCTGAACTGCGTGAACGGGCCGACGGCCGAGCCGGACGGCAGCTGCAGCGCCTGCGTCGCGATCGCCGCGGGCACGTCGCTCGACGTGATCGAGATGGACGCCGCATCGCAGCGCGGCATCGACGACATCCGCGAGATCCGCGACCGGGTCGTCCTCCAGCCGGTGGAGGGCCGCTACAAGGTCTACATCCTCGACGAGGCGCACCAGCTCACCGACGCCGCCTGGAACGCGCTGCTGAAGCTGATCGAGGAGCCTCCGCCCCATCTCGTCTTCGTCTTCTGCACGACGGACCTGTCGAAGGTGCTGCCGACGGTGCGGTCGCGCTGCCAGACGTTCGTCTTCCAGCGGCCGCGTCTCCAGGATCTCGCCAAACGGCTGCGTCGGATCGCGGACGCCGAGGGCATCGACGCGCCCGATCCCGCGCTCGCGCTCGTCGCGCGAAGCGCGCGGGGGTCGTTCCGCGACGCCGAGTCGTCGCTCGACCAGCTCGCGTCCGCGACGGAGGGGAAGGTCACCGTGCAGGCCGTGCTGCAGCTGCTGGGCACGGTCGAGGAGGAGGCGCTGTTCCGTCTCTGCGACCTCGTCGTCGACCGGGACACGGCGGGGGCGCTGACGTTCATCGAGGATCTGTCGGAGCAGGGGCACGACCTGGGCCGGCTCGTCACGGATCTGATCGAGCACCTGCGCCATCTCATGCTCGTCCAGCACATGCACGAGGTGCCTGAGACGCTGCCGGTGACGGAGGAGACGCGCGAGCGGCTGCGCGCGCAGGCGAACCAGCTCGGCGAGCCGACCGTCGTCCGGCTGATCGACCTGCTCGCGGTCGCGGTCGACGACATGCGCCAGGGCGGCGACCCGCGGCTGCCGCTCGAGCTCGCGCTGGTGAAGGTGACGCGGCCCGCCGCGGATCTCTCACGCGAGTCGGTCGCTTTTCGGCTGGAGCGTCTCGAACAGGGGCCGGGACGCGTGACGATCGAGCCTCCTGGTCCGGAGCCCGGTCGCGGCGACGCGACGCTTCCCGAGCGGGCGCCGTCGCATGAGGGGCCGCCGGCTCCGGACATCGAGCTCGAGCAGCTCCAGGAGGCGTGGTCGCGCCAGGTGATCCCGGCGGTCGAGGAGCGCGGCGGCATCCCGACCGCGTCGCTGCTGCGCGAGGCGCATCCCGCCCAGCTCGCCGGCGACACGCTCACCGTCGAGTTCCCGGCGAGCGCAGGGTTCCACCGCTCGCTGGCCGAGGATCCGAAGAACGCGACGGTGCTCGCGGACGCGCTCTACGACGTGACGGGTCGCCGGCTCGCGCTCGCGTTCGCGGTCGGCGAGGACGACGAGGAGGCGGAGCCGGCCGAGGCGGAGGGCCCCGCCGGCGAGGACGCGATCCTCGAGCTGATGAAGGAGACGCTGGACGCGAAGGAACGAGGTGATTCGTGAGCTTCGACATGAACAAGCTGATGCAGCAGGCCGCGGAGATGCAGGCGCAGATGCAGAAGATGCAGGAGGAGGCCGCGGCCGAGACCGCGGAGGCGTCGGTCGGCGGCGGGATGGTGAAGGTGACCGCGAACGGCGCCGGCGAGGTGCTGTCGATCACGATCTCGCCGGAGGCGATCGACCCGGGCGACCCCGAGGCGCTCGGCGACCTCGTCCTCGCCGGGGTGAACGAGGCGCTCCGCTCCGCCCACGCCGCAGTCGAGGCGAAGGCGCAGGCGATGGTCAACCAGATGGGCCTCGGCGACCTCGGCCTCCCCGGCTAGCGCCTAGCGCGCGAAGTCCCAGACCCAGCCCCAGACGACGATGCCGATCAGGGCGAGGACGATGAGCAGCCAGATCCAGTTCGAGACGATGCGATGGCCCGCTTCGGAGCGGCGCGGCGGCGGCTCGGAAGGCTGCGAGGCCACGCTCTCACCATACCCGGCATGTCCGACCGGGGTGGCTACGCTCAGAGCGTGCTCAGCCCCGCCGTCGACAACCTCGTCGCGCAGCTGACGCGGCTCCCGGGAATCGGCAGCCGCACGGCGCATCGGCTTGCGTTCCATCTCCTCCAGGTGCCGAAGGCGGAGGCGCTCGCGCTCGCCGACGCGATCCGGGAGGTGAAGGAGCGCGTGCGCTTCTGCCGCGAGTGCGGCAACCTCACCGAGGAGGAGGTCTGCTCGATCTGCCTCGACGCGCGGCGCGACCGCACGACGATCTGCGTCGTCGAGCAGCCGGTCGACCTGCTCTCGGTCGAGCGCACCGGCGAGTACCGCGGCCTCTACCACGTGCTCGGCGGATCGCTGTCGCCGCTCGACGGCGTCGAGCCCGAGCACCTCCGCATCGACGAGTTGCTCGGCCGCGTCGAGCGGAACGGCGTCCAGGAGGTCGTCCTCGCGACGAACCCGAACATGACGGGAGAGGCGACGGCCGCGTTCCTCGCCGACCGCCTGCGCGGGCGCGTGCGCGTCACGCGCCTCGCGAGCGGGCTCCCCGTCGGCGGCGATCTCGAGTACGCCGACGAGGTCACGCTCGGCCGCGCGCTCGTCGGCCGGCGCGAGATGTAGCGGCCCCTAGACTGTTCGAGTGACGACGACCCAGTACGAGGCCGTCCCGGCGGTCGCCGCCGATGCAGATCCGCGCGGGCGCGACCTCATCGTGATGAAGTTCGGCGGCACCTCGGTCGCCGACACGTCGAAGATCAAGCAGGTCGCCCGCCGCCTCGTCGCGGCGCGCGAGGCCGGCAACCGCGTCGTCGCGGTCCTCTCCGCGATGGGCGACTCGACGGACGACCTGATCCGGCTCGCGCACGAGATCTCGCCCACGCCGCACCCGCGCGAGTACGACATGCTCATCTCCGTCGGCGAGCGGATCTCGAACGCGCTCTGCGCGATGGCGATTCACGACCTCGGCCACGAGGCGATCTCGCTCACCGGCTCCCAGGCCGGGATCGTCACCGACGCCGTGCACGGGAAGGCGAAGATCGCAGAGGTGCGCGCGGCGCGGATCAACGACGCGCTCGACGCGGAGCAGATCGTGCTCGTCGCCGGCTTCCAGGGCGTCTCCGCCGACTCGCACGACGTGACGACGCTCGGCCGCGGCGGCTCGAATCTCACCGCCGTCGCGCTCGCGGCCGCGCTCGGCGCGCGCGCGTGCGAGATGTACACGGACGTCGAGGGCGTCTTCACCGCCGACCCGCGGATCGTCCCGAACGCGCGCAAGCTCGCCGCGGTCACGTACGAGGAGATGCTCGAGCTCGCGGCCAGCGGCGCGAAGGTGCTGCAGCTACGCTCGGTCGAGTTCGCGCGGAACCATGACGTGCGGCTGCACGTCCGCTCGACGTTCTCGGACGCCGAGGGGACGTGGATCGTCGACGAGGAGGACCCGGTGCTCGAGAAGGCAATCATCTCCGGTGTGGCCCACACCGACTGCGAGCCTCTCTACCGCGTGCGCGAGATCGACGCGGCGAAGCTGTTCGCGCTCCTCGCCGCCGCCAGCGTGAACGTCGACACGATCCTCCAGGTCTCGACCGACGAGATCGTGTTCAGCGCGCCGCTCGAGGACCGCGCCGCCTGCGAGTCCGTGCTCGGCTCGCTCGCCGTCGAGTGGTCGATGCGCGACGACCTCGGCAAGGTCAGCCTCGTCGGCGCCGGGATGAAGAGCCACCCCGGCATCGCCGCGAAGACGTTCGCGACGCTCGAGGTGGCGGGCGTCGAGGCGAAGGTGATCTCGACGTCGCCGATCAAGATCGCGTGCCACGTGCGCACCGAGGACGTGCCGCGCGCCGTCGCCGCCCTGCACGACGCGTTCGAGCTGGAGACCGCCGGTGCGCGCTGACGCGCGGATCGGCGTCGTCGGCGCGACCGGCGCCGTCGGCTCGGTGACGATGCGCCTCCTGCGCGAGCGCGGCTACGAGAGCGTGCGCGCGTTCGCGTCCGGCCGCTCGGCCGGAAAGGAGCTCGACGGCGGCACCGTCGTCGAGGAGGCGACGCCCGCCGCGCTTGCGGCCGGCGGGCTCGACGTCGTGCTCTTCTCGGTCGGCACGTCCGCCTCCCGCGAGCTCGTGCCGCACGCCGTCGAGGGCGACGCCCTCGTCGTCGACAAGTCGAGCGCGTACCGGCTCGTCGACGGCTACCCGCTCGTCGTGCCCGAGGTGAACGGCGGCCGCGCGCTCGAGGCGATCGAGACGACCCGCGTCGTCGCGAACCCGAACTGCTGCACGATCCCGCTCACCTGCGTGCTGAAGCCGCTGCACGACGCGGCCGGCCTCCGCCGCGTGCGCGTCTCGACGTACCAGTCGGTCTCCGGAGCCGGGGCGCAGCGGATGGAGGCGCTGCTCGCGGAGCCGCAGGCGGAGCACAACCTCGCCATGGACTGGAGCTGGGACGGCGACGAGACGGACGAGGAGTCGAAGCTCCGCGACGAGACCCGCAAGATCCTCGAGCTGCCGGAGCTGCCGATCAGCGCGACGACCGTGCGCGTGCCGGTGCTCGTCGGCCACGCCGAGGCCGTCTGGATCGAGACCGTGGAGCCGCTCTCGCCCGAGCGCGCCGCCGAGCTGCTCGCCGCCGCGCCGTCGGTGCGCGTCGTCGACGTGCCGACGCCGCGCGACGCGGCTCAGAGCGACGACGTCCTCGTCGGTCGCATCCGCACGGACCGCGCCGCCGACGCGAACGGCCTCGCGCTCTTCCTCGCGTGCGACAACCTGAACAAGGGCGCCGCGCTGAACGCGATCCAGATCGCCGAGCTGCTCCTCACGCGCGAGCGTGCGGCGGCTTGACCGTCGGCTCGATCGGCTCCCGCGCGGTCTTCGCCCAGCTGTCCCGCCGGAGCAGCTGGCGCGCCGTCGCGCGGACGAGGACCGGCCACAGCAGCCACGAGTAGGCGGCCGCCACCGGCATCAGCAGCACGCCGCGGACGATCCCCCAGAAGCCGTTCTCCGCGCCGCGTGCGATGCAGCCGATGGTCATCCCGCCGAAGCCGAGGACGAAGAAGAAGACGAGGACCCACCAGTCCTGGTCGCCCCAGAACGGCGCCACTCGAAGGATCGCGAGGACGATCGCCGCGACGAAGGAGACGCCGACGACCGCCTGGAAGACCGGCTGCAGCAGGTAGGCGACGAGGTCGCAGCGGACGAGGAGCGAGAGGTCTGCGCGCGCCATCCGGCCGAGGTGCGACATCGCCTGGAGGTTTCCCTGCGCCCAGCGCGTCCGCTGGCGGAGCAGCTTCCGCAGCCCCGGCAGCCCCTGCTGGTCGACGCTCGTCCCCGCCTCGGCGACGCCGCGCCATCCGGCCGCGATCAGGCGCAGCCCGAGATCCTGGTCCTCCGTCAGCTTGCCCCGCCACGGCCCGCCCGACTCGGCGTCCGCGATCGAGTCGAGCGCCGCGAGCCGGTTGAACTGCCCGTTGCCGCCCATGCCCGCCGTCCCCCACGGCGTGCGGCCGGCCTGGTAGAGGAGCCCGTAGATCGCGAACTCGACGTCCTGGCACCAGGTGAGGAGCCGCGAGCGGTTGTAGATGCGGACGCGCACCTGCAGGCCGCCGACCTCCGGATCGGCGAAGTGCCCGACGACGTTCTCGGGCGCGCGCGGATCGAGCCGGCCGTCGGCGTCGACGACGCAGACGACGACGCGGTCGCGCGGCGAGCCGTCCCAGCGGCCGGACGAGAGCAGCGTGTCGAGGTGATGCCACGCCGCGTTCAGCGCCGCCGCCTTGCCCTTGCGCGCGTTCGGCGGCACGCGGCGCATCACCTCGAGCTCGGGGTCGTCGAGTCCCGCCAGCACGGCCGCGGTCCCGTCGGTCGAGCCGTCGTCGATGACGACGATCGCCTTGTTCGCCGCCTCGACCGCGGCGAGCCGCCTGACGCTGTCGGCGATCGTCACCTCCTCGTTCAGCGCCGGCACGAGGAAGACCCAGAGGAACTCGTCGGCCGCGGCGCGGTCGGGCGCCGGCGACGCGCGCAGCGCCTCGCGCGAGGACACGAACAGCACCGCCGTCCAGGCGAGCACACCGACGATCACGAGGAACGCGACGATGAACAGCGCCTGGGCCCATGCCGGCAGGCCGGCGAACGGGCCGGTGAGGAACACGATCATCGTCCCACCCAGCGGTCGTGCTCCTCGCTCCGGTCGGGCTGCACGTTCCGCCCCTCCAGCGGCTGCGCGAGGATCCCGGCCGGGTAGCCGGCCGCGAGCAGCACGGCCTTCCGCGAGAAGCCGGGACCGAACCGGATCGGCACCCTCGCGCCGCCGCCGACGTACTCGAGCGCGGTGACGATCCGCTCGGACGCGTGCCCGTCGCCGTACGGGTTGCGCGCCGGGTCGATCCTGAACGCGGCCGGGTCGGCGAGCACCGCCTCCGCCTCGGCGACGATCCGGTCGGCGTCGGTGCCGACGAGCCTCAGCGTCCCCGCGTCGACGCCCTCCTCCCGCTCGGTCGAGTCGCGCGCGACGAGAACCGGCACCCCGAGCGCCGGCGCCTCCTCCTGGATGCCGCCGGAGTCGGTGACGATCACCGTCGCTCTCGACATCAGCCGCGCGAACGGCGCGTACGCCTGCGGCTCCGTCCGGACGACGTTCGCGTGAACGGCGAGCGGCTCGCCCAGCTCGGCGCGGACGAGCGGATTCGGGTGCAGCGGGATCACGAAGCGCGTCTCCGGGTGCGCGGCCGCGAGGCGGCCGATCGCCTCGGAGATACGGCCGAGCCCGCCGTTCCAGTTCTCGCGCCGGTGCGCGGTGACGAGGACGAGGGGGTCGCCGGAGTCGACGGCGTCGGCGACAGCGGGATCGTCGAACTGCGCCTCCTGCGCGGCCGCGTACCGGAGCGCGTCGATGCCGGTGTTGCCGGTGACGAAGATCTGCTGGTAGCGGACGCCCTCGTGGACGAGGTTCTCCTCCGCGTTCGACGTCGGCGCGAAGTGGAACGCCGCGATGCGCGAGATCAGCTGGCGGTTCAGCTCCTCGGGGAACGGCGTCAGCGTCGACCAGGTGCGGAGCCCGGCCTCGACGTGCGCGACGGGGATGCGGAGGTTGAACGCGGCGACCGCTGCGGCCATCGCCGACGAGGTGTCGCCGTGGACGAGCGCGGCCGCCGGGAATCCGTCCTCCCAGATCGCGTCGCCCGTCGCGACCGAGGCGCCGGTCGCGCCGAAGCGGTGGCGGCAGTACGAGTCGAGCCGGTCGACGACGTTCATCACGAGCTCGTTCAGCGTCAGGTCGGCGTGGCCGACCATGAGGTCGTAGTCCGGCTCGATTCGCGCGAGCTCGAGGATCGGCCGGACGAGATCCGCGTGCTGCCCGGTCGTGATCACGACGGGCTGGAACCGCTCGCTCGCCTCGAGCGCGTGGACGAGCGGGAACATCTTGATCGCCTCCGGGCGCGTCCCCATCAGGACGAGCACGTGGGCGCGGCCGTCGCGTGCGTTGCTGGCCATCGGATTCGCAGCCTACGCGACGCGCCGCGTCCGTCGCGGGTGCGCGCGCTACGGGCGCTGCGGTGCGGGCGCGGGCGCGAAGGCCTCGCGCACGACGCGCATGACCCTGTCGCGCGTGCCCTCGGCGACCGGCTGGAGACCGCCGAGCTCGAGGCGGGCGAGCTCCACCCGACCCTGGCGCCGGACCGGGTTGAAGCCGAAGTCGGCGAGGAAGTCGCTCGGGAAGATCGTCTTGTGCACCTGGAAGCGCTCGTACGCGGACTCGCCCTCGGGGTAGTCGTACGCGAACGCCTCGAGCGCGCGGGCGCCCTTGTCGCGCGCGTCGCCGATCGCCGTGAGGAACAGCGACTGCATCACCCACGGCTT
>Ga0335085_10003882_pt1 | contig 25312 bp, 19 predicted proteins | sample Lox_Sample_45_FD_206712 | JGI IMG/M metagenome (GOLD analysis project Ga0335085, IMG submission 206712) | Soil microbial communities from Loxahatchee National Wildlife Refuge, Florida, United States - Lox_Sample_4.5 | ecosystem: Environmental > Terrestrial > Soil > Wetlands | place: USA...
CCACCGGCATCTTCCGGCAGTCAACTTTGAAGGTCTGGAACATGGTTTTCTCCGATGGCTTTTCGCCCTTCGGTCACCCTTGCCGATTCCCCATAGCCTCGATTGTTGACCGACAGCGGAAAACTCATCAGCGCTGCGTAAATATCCTCAATAGCAACAGGCTTGGCGAGGGCGAGTGTGTTGCTTTCGCGGGCAAAGTCAATCGCACGAACGAAGCCGCTGTAGAGGACAAAATGGATACCCCGGCGATGCGCTTCCTGGCGGACCACGTCCCACTCCTCCACCAAAAAACGGGAGTCCCGGGAAAGCGGGAAGGTGCCGTCCCAGAGCACCGCATTGTGCACTGGAAGGCTAAGAATCGCCGTCTGCAGGTCAGAGGCAAGGGCTATAGCCTCAAAACGTTGGGCAGGCCCATCCTGGGAACGGAGGAGTTAGGCGGTGAGCTCCGCAGGGTCGAATTATCTTCCACAATCAGAAGTTTCATAAGTCACCTATTCGCCGTTTACTGGCGGTAAAGTCCACACAGATGGGGGCCGAACGGCGGCAGAGTTATGGCCCCTTAAGAAGATCTCTCTGCAAAACGCCGACAGTATGAAGCAGTTAGTACGAAGCCCATTATCAAGGAGATGAGAGTATTGCCAAGGCACATTTCAAAGGGCATATGAACTATCAGAGGTATGGGTGCGCGAGTCCACAAGTTTGCCGTGCGCCGACCGTGGAGAGAGCCTTGCGCTGCCAACGGGGAATTTGCCCATGACGGGAAATGAAGAACTTTATGACCGTGAGGGACATGGGAGCCGGGCCGACAAGAATCCTGTGCTTTTATAGGCTACAGCCAATCATCATAGGTGAGCTATATTTCTCGCCTCGCAGGCCACTTTTGCACGTTGGCGGCCACGCTCTAATCGTGGCAAGAGCGTTAAAGCCCTTCCAGCCGGCTCGTTTGGCGCACGTGGTAAGCACGGACCGCGGTGGATTCCAGCACCCCGCTCAAGTGAAATGCGCATACCCCCCGCCTGCCGACCCTTTTCCCGGCCTTCAGGGCGGCCCGCTAGCCGCATTCCCATCTCGGCCGGCGCGGATTGGGTTTATTCTTGTTTGTCCCTCCGGAGGTTCCTGTGAATCGATACCGTTGTCTCGTCCTCATTGTGCTTGCATCGTGCGCGGTCGCGACTCGGGCGGGTGCGCAACACTACTCACCGACGCTATACGAGGAGATGCGTTGGCGCCTAATTGGCCCGCTCCGCGGCGGTAGGACGCGCGCCGCCACCGGTGTGCCCAGCCAACCCAACGTCTTCTACATGGCGCAGGTCAACGGCGGCGTTTGGAAGTCGGACGACTATGGCCGCACCTGGAACCCGATCTTTGACAATCAGCCGGCGCAGTCGGTAGGGGCCATCGCGGTCGCTCCTTCCAATCCCCATATCACCTACGTAGCGAGTGGTGAGGGCTTACAACGGCCGGATCTGTGGGTGGGGGATGGGATCTACAAATCCACCGATGCCGGCGAGACCTGGACCCACCTCGGCCTGCGCGACGGGCAGCAAATTCCCGCGCTCGTCGTTAATCCCCGGGATCCCAACCGTCTGTTTGCGGCGGGTACTCGGCCATCCTTACGGGCCGAGCGAAGACCGCGCAGAATCGTCAGCGCCGGACTCTCCGTCGGCAACCCTTTCCCACGTTGCGGAGGAATTGAACCAGCTTTACGGCCAGGTGGGCAGGGCCGATGCCGCCCCGACGGCATCGCAGACCGCCGCACTCGCGGCCGTCGAGAAAGATTATGCGGTGGTGATGGCACGCTGGAAGGCAATCAAGGCAACGGATCTTCCAGCGCTCACCCGTCACTTGAGCGGAGCCGGGCTTGCGGTGATTGTATTGAAGGCTGAACCGGAGCCCACGTCTGAGCCGGAAAACGAGGAGTGATGCCGCGAGGAGTTGAACAAGGAAAAGCAGGATTGACAGGATGCGGAATTGAAGCCGCAGCGCTGACTTTCCGTTCGGCACTACTGTCAGCTATCATAGTGCAGAAGAGGTAAGCTATAAGTTTAATGCGTGAAGGATAAAGAGTAAAAGCGGAGACAACTTCCCGTGGCGACCAATTTGCGGTCAGCGTCAGCGGGCGACAGAGTGTTGTGCCGTTATCGAAGTTTCTGCCGCCCCCTCCGGGGCTGCTTCGCTATTCTTGCGCATTTATCCCATGGCTGTCGCCATGGGCCACATTCTGCCGCCGCTACGCAGCTTGACTTCGAACCTTACTCTTACGGTCTAGCACTTTTCTGACTCCCTCATTCCTTCCCGGTGACTTTCGCAAGCCACTTCGACTCGTCCGATACCTTGCACCGGGGGACGCCCTTCTTCAACCAATTCGTCACCGGACCCCCTGAGAGTTTGCGCAAGATTTTGGCTCGCTGGGCTTCATCGGGCACGGTATCCATGACCTGTTTGCGAGCTTCGCGCAGAAACCGCAGGTAACTGCGGTATTCGCGTCCCAGGGTAAGCTGAAGCTGGCGTCGCAGCCGGCGGGCCAGTGTCGGGCTCGAGCCCGATGTTGAAATGGCTACCAGCAGGTCACCTTGCGCAAATGAGGCGGGCACGATGAAATCGGATTCCTGAGCATCATCAGCGGCGTTCACCAGCGCCCCGATCTCTTGCGCATGCTTGCGGACGGTCTTTTGGGTCTCGGGGCTGTCCGTAGCGGCGAAGACCAGCACGGGTCGAACTCCGTGCTGATTTTTCGGCCGCGCCGGCGCCGGTCCTTCCAGATCGGCGGTGCGGTAAGCGCATGTGGTGAGGTCAATCTTTTTGCGGGCGGCCAGCAGCGCCAAGCGCGGCGTCACCGTGGGGCTGATCACGTGTACGCTTGCTCCTGCGCGCAGGAGCGCTTTCACCTTCCGCTCTGCCACGGGTCCACCTCCCACCACGGCGCATCGCCGCCCCCGCATGTCCAGAAAGATGGGATAATATCGCATCAGCTTGACACAACCCCCGCAAGAAGCCTAAGTTGGTTCAGCGGACTACGCTCTTTACACGAGCCAGTATGAGGGAGCACAAGGGACAGGATATCATACCGGTGATTGCCGAATGCTGGCCGCTGATTGTGGTGCCGACCTAAAGGTCAGCGCTACTTTACACTTTGAACCTTGAACCATAGACTTTCAACTTCCCCATGCCCCATCTTCCTCGCATCGTGATTCTTGGCCGGCCAAACGTTGGCAAGTCCACGTTATTCAATCGCCTTTGCAAGCAGCGCCGGGCGCTGGTGGGCAACGAACCCGGCATGACCCGTGACCGCCTGTACGCTCGCGCCGAGTGGCTGGGTAAACCTTTCGAAGTCATCGACACGGGGGGGATCATTCCCTCGGACAAGGAACTGATCCCCATCGAGATTTACCGCCAGGCGCAAGTGGCGATTGAAGAAGCCGCCCACCTGATTTTGATGGTGGACGGCCGCGAAGGCGTGGTGCCGCTGGATGAAGAGTTGGCGCAACTCCTGCGCCGCACCGGAAAACCCCTGGCCGTGGTTGTGAACAAGGTCGATGCGGAGCAGCACCAGCCTCTGGCAGGGGAGTTCCATCGTCTGGGGATCAAACACATCTTTCCCATCTCCGCCGAACACGGCCGGGGGGTGGATGACTTGCTCGACCATGTGACCGCGGGGTTCCCGCAAGAACCGGCGGCAGAAGACGAATCTCCCGTGGTCGAGCAAGCTGCTCACCCGATCACCCGGTCACCGGATCAGCGGGTTACGACTGGCGTTTCACCTGAGGACCAGCGGCCTGTTCGCCCGATCCCCGGATCGCCCGATCATCCGATTCACGTCGCCATCATCGGCCGGCCCAACGTGGGAAAGTCCACCCTCCTGAACCAACTCCTCAAAGCAGAGCGCTCGATTGTCTCGGCGGTACCCGGGACCACGCGCGATGCCGTGGACGCAGAAGTTGAGCTTGACAGTCTGCATTTCCGATTTGTGGACACGGCGGGCATCCGGCGCAAGGGCAAAACCAAACTACTGGCGGAAAAGCTCAGCGTCATCCAGGCGCGCAAGCACCTGGAGCGCGCGGATGTGGCGCTGCTGATTTTGGACGCCCGGGAAGGTGTCAACGCGCTTGACACCCACATCGGAGGGTACGCCCATGAAAGCCGGCGCTCCGTCATCATCGTGGTGAACAAGTGGGACGCCATTAAGAAGGGCCCCACCACCACTCAGGATTTCACCAAGGAAATCCGCGATCGTATGAAGTACCTCGATTATGCCCCCATTGTTTTTATCTCGGCCCTGCGCGGGCAGCGGTTGGGAAACTTGTTGAAGGCCATCGCACAAGTCGCGGAGGCCCGCCAACTTCGCGTCAGCACTTCGGAGATGAACCGGTTTCTGACGGAGGTGGATTTCGAGCGCGTTTCCTCTCCGGCTGGCAAGCCCACCCGGCTTTACTATTTGACCCAGGGCGGGGTGGCCCCCCCGGTTTTCATCGCCTTCACCAATCGCTCTGGCAAACTGCATTTTTCCTTCGAACGCTTTCTCGAAAATCGCATTCGTGAGAGATTCGGTTTCGCCGGCACCCCCATTGTGATCAAGTCGAAAGCCCGGCGATAAATCCCGCTCAGTCTGTGGAGCGCTGACCTTTGGCTCACGAGGTCGGGGATGCCGACCCTCCGCCCCGCTCTGGGCAGGCTCTAATGGTTGGTACTACAATGTAGACCGCGCACACCGATTGAGGTTTTCACTTGGTCTTCTCCCGGGGCCGTGGCAGGGGCTGTGCCACGATTCTCAAGGAAATGTTTATCATCTGGTAAACCAGACCTTTCTTAACTTGCTTTCGCCCCGCCCGAGGGGATGGTATACTCCCTCAGTTAAACCGCGAGCGAATAGGGGGCCGGTAGAATCATGTCGGGATTGGTTAACTGGTTCCAGAAGGAGGTCAGGCCCTATGTCGTGGGAAATGGGAGCAGTCCGCGTCATTTTTGTCATCATCCTTACTGCAACCGCAATACACCTTCGTCCTTTTGGCTTGTCCGAAATCAAATCTGCAATTTTAGGCTTAGCCCTGGGGATTTTCTTCATTTTCTTTGAAATGCGGTTGGAGAAAGCGAGCCTGAAGCGCCTCATGGGCGCAGCTTTCGGTTCGATCCTGGGCATTCTCGGCGCGTTCATGATCAGCTATCTGCTGAGCCTGACGGCAATCAACCCCGAGGCGAAGTCATTCTTTCAGGTAACCTTGCTGCTTTTGATGGCCTATGTGGGGTTGGTGCTGGGCGCCAATAAAGGTGACTTGCTCAATCTCGCCGCCCTCGGCGGAGTTTTCGCCACGGAGAAGACGCCTCGCAAGAATTACAAAGTGCTCGACACCAGCGTCATTATCGATGGCCGCATCGCTGACGTGTGCGAAACGAGCTTTATTGACGGTACGCTGATCATCCCCCAGTTTGTGCTGCGCGAACTACAGTTGGTGGCTGACTCCTCCGACCCCATGAAGCGCAATCGCGGGCGGAGAGGGCTGGACATCCTCCAGCGCATGCAGAAAATGACCAATATAACGGTGCAGATTGTCGATGAGGATTTTCCCCAGGTCCGCGAAGTTGATTTGAAGCTCATTGAGTTAGCGCGGGCTTACGAGGGAAAAATCGTCACCAACGATTTCAACCTGAACAAAGTTTCCCAACTTCAGGGCGTCCCGGTGCTCAATATCAACGAACTGGCCAACGCTTTGAAGCCCGTCGTCCTACCCGGTGAGATTATGCGGGTGTTTATTCTGAAGGAAGGCAAGGAATACAACCAGGGTGTGGCATACCTGGACGACGGCACCATGGTGGTAGTGGACAACGCCAAGAAAATGATTTCCAAGACTATCGATATTTCCGTGACGAGCGTTTTGCAGACCACTGCCGGAAAAATGATCTTCGGCAAGTACGATGAGCGGAGAGCCTTGGTCGAGACGGTTCACCAGTAAGTGAGGATCCAGATTGTAAGAAAGGCGACGGAGGCTTGAAGGCCTCCGTCGCCTTTCTTTTCCTGCTGGCCACCCCGGGTTCGGGGCGAGTTCTGCACATTGCAGGGATGCACAATAAGTTGCCACTGACCACGACGATGATATGAGCGTTTTAGCCATCATTCCAGCGGCGGGTACGGGCATAAGGATGGGCGGAGCTACGCCCAAGCAATTTCTCTCCCTCGAGGGCGTACCCATTTTTGTTCACACCCTGAGGAAGTTTGCTGCGTCCGAAGCTATCGACGAAATCTTCCTGGGAGTGCGGCCGGAAGAAATGGATCGGGCCTCCAAGGAGATTGCCGCTGAGCAGTTTGCCAAAGACGTGCGGCTGATGGTGGGTGGCGCGTCGCGGCAGGAAACCGTGGCCCGATGCCTGGATCAGGCCTCGCCGGAGATAGATGTAGTGGTGGTCCATGATGCCGTACGCCCCTTCATTGAACTCGCCATGATTCGCCAAGTCGTTGACGCCGCGCGGAAAAACGGTGCAGCTATTCTGGGCATTCTGAGCGTGGATACCGTGAAAAAAGTGGAGCGGCATACCATTATCGGGACCATTCCGCGCGAGCGCATTGTTCTGGCCCAGACACCGCAAGCCTTTCGCTTCACCATTCTGCGGCAAGCTTTTGACCGCGCCCTGGCGGAGGGTTATTACGGCACCGATGAATCCAGTCTGGTGGAACACGATGGTCACGATGTGACTGTCCTGCTGGGATCGGACCGGAACATCAAAATCACCAAACCCTCGGATTTGCCCCTGGCCCGCCTCTACATCGCGCAAGAGCGCGAACACATCCGGGGTGAGGCCTGACTTGGGGAAAATGAATCCTTCACGTGGGCCCGCGAAATGGGCCAGAAAGGGCAATTTGTCCTTGCGCGCTCCAGGGATGGGGATGGCATTGAGAGTTGTCCCACCCTCACTGTGTCGGGTGGGGATCGGCAACGATCTCCACCGGATGGCGGAGGGGCGCAGGCTGATTCTGGGCGGCGTGCGAATTCCCTTTGAAAAGGGCCCGGTGGGCCATTCCGATGGCGACGTGCTGACCCACGCCATTTGCGACGCCTTGCTGGGTGCGGCGCGCCTTGGTGACATCGGGCGCCACTTCCCCAACACCTCTCCCCAGTGGAAGAATGCTTCCAGCTTGCTCTTTCTGCGCCACGTTCGCCAATTGCTGGATGCCGCGGGGTACAGCATCGTTAATGTTGACGCAACGGTGGGTCTGGAGCGGCCTAAGCTGGCGCCACACATTTCCCGGATGGAGAGGAGAGTGGCCGCCGCGCTTGCCCTCGAGGTTGGCCAGGTGAGCGTCAAAGCCAAATCGGGTGAAGGCCTGGGCGCTGTCGGGCGCGGCGAAGCTATTCGTGCTGATGCCGTGGCGCTGATTCAAGCGCGCGCCTAGATCGCCTTCTCTGGCGCTTGGTGCCGTCTTCATTTCACGTGTAGCGCCGGCTTCTAACCGGCATTGAGCTGCCAAGAGGGCGGCGCTACGTTCTCATAAGAACAGGCCCGGCGCTTGAACCCGCATGCTTTTAATGGGATACTGTGTCCGTACACAGAAAGTGAAAATGCATTTGCACTTAAACCAAATCACCGAATGCGGCATCATAGAATAGGCTTATCCGGCGGTTCCGGTGAACCCGCCCAATGCATTCGGAAATAGAGGAGAACGTATGGCAGACAAAGATCCCAACCCCGGCCACTCGATGTTTGGCTTGAATGATGAACCCACACAGCGCGTGAACGCACCGGAGGAGGCGCCAGGCTCGCCTCAAGCCCAACCCGGAGCCCCCCAGTATGTTTATGTCCAGCAAGCCCCCCCATTGGCCCCCACCTCAGGAGGTGGGAAAGCGCTTCCCTGGCTGGTAGCGGCATTGGCTGTTCTGGCCATTGCCAACCTGGTGTTGGTGCTCGTGGGGCGGTCGCAGTTTAACGACTACGCGACGAAACAGGCTGACTCGATGAATCTGCTGACCCGGCGCATGGATTCCAGCGACGAGCGCTACGCGACACTGCGTGGGCAATTCCAGGTGACCTCGGAGAAACTCGGCATGACCCAACAGGAACTGGCCCGCGCTCACGACCTGGCCACACAAGTCCAAAAGCAACAGCAAACCGCGGTGGCCCAGTTAAACCAAGCCATCGCCAAGAAAGCCAGCGCCGACGAAGTGAACAAGCTTCAGGAGGACTCCAACGCCAAGATCGGCGGCCTGAGCACGGATTTGGCCGGAACCAAGCAGGATCTGGCCAGCACCAAGTCCGAGTTTGCCAACGCCCTCACCGGCACCAAGGGTGAGTTGAACAGCTCCATCGCCCGCACCCACGACGAACTGGTGGCCCTGGCGCACAAGAGCGATCGCGACTATTTTGAGTTTACTCTGCCCCGGAAAAAGGCTCAGCAGAAGCTCGGTACGGTTACCGTGGAGTTGGAAAAGACCGACCCGAAGAGAAACGTCTTCAGCGTTTATCTCTATTTTGACGATAAGAAGACCGAGCGCAGCAACAAGGCGATGAATGAGCCCCTGTTCTTCTACGTGCAGGGAGCGTCGAGCGCCCTGGAGATGGTAGTCAATAAACTGGGCAAGGATACTGTATCGGGTTATATGAGCACGCCGAAGGGGTTCTTCCCCAACACTACGAACGTGCTGGGCCAACGGCCCGGGGCGTAGAGACGCGTGCAGTGACGGCACACAGCTGCCTGAGGCAAGAAATAGGGCGCCCTTGTTTTTGTGTGCCGAGCAAGTTCGACAGGTAGGGGGTGAAAGTCCCCTTCACAACCTGACGGAGGTGAGGTGATAGCGAAGCGCCAGGGTGTCGTCGCGAGGCGGGGTGGGAAAGAAGGGTGGAGCAAAGGTGTGAGCGATGAACCAAAAGCGGATGAAAGCCATATGTAGCTGGGCGAGGGGGCAAATAACCGCGAAGCCCCTATCCATCCAGGGCGCGGGTTGGAGATCCGCTGGTTGCGTGCGGAAGGCGGTCGAACTTACCTGGGGAGGTCTGCCGTGGGTCCCGAAATGAGGACGGAGGGTCGAGCGATCCTGACGGGGCGGCAGAAGTCAGCAGGGGACCAAGGAGTCCCGACACGTGGGGACGAAGGCCCAAAATGTCCCGACCAGCGAGCGTAGTGCAGGCCTGATGGGCAGGCCCGCAGGTCGTGCCGCATTAAAGATCAGAATCCGCCGGCAGGACAGGTCTGCCGTTATAGATGCGCTACTCGCTCCGGTATTTCTGCCAATCGCCCGGGACCCCGGAAAGCACCCGCCACGCGTGCTTCGAAACGCCCGGACTGTCATCCGCGTTTACCAGAAGCGCCCAGCCGGACGGCTGCCAGTCGGCGGGGATCTTCTCGGTTTCGGCAACGACGGACTCGAGAATACGGCAAACCGTAACATTTTGCAGGTGCAGGGTTATCTTCAGTGCTGGGATTTGGAATGCGCCCGAAAATGCTTGTATCCCATTCGGCGGCACTGGGTGTTCTAAAGCATAGATCGTTTCCAGTTCTGGTATGAAGCTCTCTGGATGAGCAATGATCGAGGTCGCGGGCTTATTCGTTGCGGAAAAGTGCGCGACGTGAATGTCCAGCAAGTCTTGCCGGGGTTTCTTGTCAGGGCGCGGGAACACTTCGAACAGGCGAGGGGACACGTATCGCATCTCATAATCGGGGAGTTGGCGCAAGACCTCGCGTAGATTCGATCCGAGGGTACCGCTAGGGTCATGAGGCAGGAAGATCGTAGGCTCCTTGCCGTCCTTGAGCAATGCCTCCACCCCAAACACGACGTACCCGCCAACCAGCCGCGATCCAACGTCCGTAAGTGCCGAGGTGAGCGGCAACCCGTGAATCTCCCCTGAGAGTGGTGTGACCGGTAGCCTCAGAAGCGACTCCTGGCTGCCCGAAGGCACATCGCCGTAGGTGACTATGACAGCCAATGAAACTGTTAGAAGCAAACCTATTTTATCCATCATGGGCCTCCCATTCCGGACATTCCGATCATCGTGGTGCGAAATCACGCGGTGCGCAACTGGCGAATCGGTATGATCCTCTGCTCCCTCGTCTGCGGAAGCAACCCATAAGATGCCTTTAAGGGGTACAACTGCTCGGGTTGGATGTGACGTCTGCAACGTTCACGTTTGAACCGCTCCACTGATTACAATTGAATCGCACGGTCCAAGCCTGCTGGTTGTTGGTAACAGTAATTGTCTGCAAGATCTTCTGAGCGTAAGTCGGCGGTATTGGCCCGGTCGTGCTAAAGATTGACTGCTCGTCTCCAATCTGGCCTAGAGCGTTCGAGGGAACTCCTGTCCACGCCTGAGGTAGATTTGTATCACCAGATTTCCACTGAAAGGCCTCGCTGGCGGTCAGACCGGAGCCGTCAATCGTACCTGGTGTGGGAGTCTGCTGATCCTGTAGCGTGTAATATAGGAAGCACATCTCAGTCCCCCAGCGATTTGCGCTCGGGTTAGGTTGGATGTCCGACCCATCACAGTGTGTCGCATGCTGGTTGGCGAAAGTGTGTGTGACTAACGTTGGGGTTAAAAGCTTAGTCGGCACCTGGACGTAGAATGTCTTATCGCTATTGCTCGCTCCCGCCGACGTCGTCACCGTGACGCTGTGGCTCCCAGCGGGTGCGTTCTGGGCTATCCGGAATGTTGCATTTATAGCCTCACTTGACCAAGCCTGCACCGCAAAGGTTATGCCCGTTCCAGCATTCAGAGTGCTTGACCCCTGCGGGTACCCGAATGCGCTGCCCGTGATGTTAACCGGGTTGATGTTCCCCCCCATGATTCCCTGAGACGGCGTAATCCTCGTTATAGTAGGCCTGACATTGGCCGTGCCGCTGCCGCCGCCCCCCGTAGGAGCATCTGAATGATGGTGATGCCGCCCTCGGGCGCTTGCGCCGGGGTCACTCCCAAGCTTGCCAGCAACTGCGAGATCTCCAGCGCCTTGGTCTCGAAAGGCAGGAACTTGAGCGGGGTCGGCAAGGGATGCCGTTGCCCCTGAAAATCCAGATAGACCTGCGCGGTTTGTGAGCTGACGCTCGTATTCGAGACCATCACGCGGCCCTCGCGGCCGCCCAAGCCCCACCAGACGCCGTTCAGCGCGGCAGGAATATCGCTGCGGCCGGGGTCGTTCTCGACCATCACCGATTCATGCACCAGGCTTAGTTGCGGGTTGCGGATGGTGAGCTGGCCCGCCAGGGGCATGATCGTTCCCATAAAGTGCACCGCGACGCTACCTTCCGCAAAGGCTCCGGTGGGGTCGCCACCGAGTTGCGTGATAAGACTTGCAAGATCAATCGCGAGCTTGGCCGACGGTTGTATCGTCTGTGCGGTGGTCAGCACCTGGCCCAACTTGCCCTTGATCGCAAGCGTAAAATCCAAAGGCTGGGACGAATCACTCACCAAATTCAGCGTCGAGATCCATCCGTTGGTGAGATTGTAATACGGAAAGTCCACTTCGCGAGGAGCCACCGGATACTGCGGCCCGCAACAGGAAGTGCCCCCGCCTTGCGCTGTCTGCGCGCGGAAGCGATAGGGGCGAGTGAAGAGAACAAGACACGCAGCTGCACTGAAAAGGAAGAAGAGGAAGGAAAGTCGGAGCTTCATAGCGGCCTCCAAAGCGTGAAGTTGTATTGACTAGATCGCTTGTATCCCCCTCCTTGTTAATTTTTAAATCATAAAATAATTAGGTATGACACTATGTCTTACCAACGAAATGTCGCTAAGGCCGGCCAAGGGCCCGTACTGTCCTAATTTCAGGTGTGGCGCTGGCTTTCAGTCGGCATTGGGCCGCTAGGATGGCGGCGCTACTTTCAAATTAGAGCAGCACCCAAGACCGGATTGCGTTTTCCACGGGTGCCAGCTTATGATGAGCTAAGAATCGGGTTACAGGGCCAAATACTTCTCGCCAGCGACAGAGGGAAATATGAGCGTTCGCACCAGCGTCGATTTGAAGCTCGACTTATCCTCCGCCTTCGAGGCGTTTGTTGAGGAACTGACTCTTGCGCTGTCGCGACTGGGGATGCAGTTCCAGCCCGGAGTTGACGGTCACATCATGGAAGGTGCAATGAAAATAGGACGGGTAGTCCGCTGGCATCCACCAGAAGAGATCGCGATCGAGTGGCATGCGGCTGATTGGCAGCCCGAGGAATCAACATTGTTGGCGATCCGGTTCGAGCCCTTTGAGGGTGGCGCGCGGGTAATACTGGAGCACCGCGAGTGGGGGAATCTAGTGGGAGACCAGGGGAATGAATTGGCCGGCTGGTTCGCGAGCGAGGTTGCCGCTCCCCTTCTCAGCGCGATGGCGCCGGGCCGCTTGGGCGATTGGATCACCGATCGCAGGGCACGGCGTCCATCGGGGCCGCAGGGACGCGCCACTTATCGCGATCCCATTTACCATCGCCCCAACTTCAAAGCCATTCTGGCTGTCCTGAAACTAGGACCAGAGGATTACTTGCTCGAGGTCGGTTGCGGGGGCGGGGCATTCTTGCAGGACGCTATGAAAAGTGGCTGCAAGGCGGCGGCGATCGATCACAGTTCAGATATGGTAAGAGTGGCTCGTGAGGCTAATCACTCGGCAATCCAACAAAACCGGCTGGAAATTCGCGAAGGTGACGCCGGTTCACTTCCCTTCCCGGATGGAATTTATACTTGCGCCGTGATGACCGGGGTTTTCGGTTTCATCTCGAATCCACTGAAAGCGCTCTCTGAAATTCGACGAGTTCTCGCGCCGGGAGGACGCTTGGTGCTCTTTACCGGCTCCAAGGAACTGCGTGGCACACCCGCCGCGCCCGAACCCATGGCATCGCGCCTGCATTTTTACGAAGACCATGAACTGGTGGAGTTGGCGCGAACGGCAGGATTTGGTGAGGCCCACCTGGAGTGGCCCGACTATGAGCCATTCGCACGTGAGGCAGGAGTACCCGAGGAAGCCTTGGAACTTTTCAAGGGCCGCGGCGGCGGGCAGCTCATGGTTGCGCGAAAGGAATAGCGTAGTACTGCCGACGCCCACTCCTGTCATCATGATCCCACTGGTGTAGGGACGGAGGAGCTGTAGTGAGGTTTGCACGGAAACACCGATGCGGATCCTTCCCCCTGAAGTGCGGGCTCAGGATGACAGTCGGGGATGCGGGGCTCGGGATAATGGCATTTGAATTTGGACGGGAGGTAAAACATGGACTTGCAATATCCGATCGGAAAGTTTGCATGGAACCGCAGTGGCGACGGTTTGCTGGCCAGCGAGGCGGAGCGGCAACAGTGGCTTGCCGATATCGAGGAGACGCCGGCGCGGCTCTGGGCAGCGGTGACTGGGCTGACGGAACCGCAGCTTGACACGCCTTATCGGCCCGGCGGTTGGACTGTCCGCCAGGTGGTCCACCACCTCGCCGACAGCCACCTGAACTCCTATGTCCGATTTCGCCTGGCTCTGACCGAGGACGAGCCCACCATCAAGCCCTACGACCAGGAACTCTGGGCGAACTTGAGAGACGCGCGGACGGCGCCGGCCGAACTTTCCTTGACCCTGCTCGAAACGCTGCATCAACGCTGGGTGATGCTGCTTCGCTCGCTGAAACCTGAGGATTTCTCCCGCGCCCTGAAACATCCCGAGCTGGGACGGGTTACGCTGGAGAAGTATCTGGCGCTTTACGCGTGGCACGGGAAGCACCATGTGACCCACATCACCGGCCTGCGCCAACGCTCCGGTTGGAAAGCTGCAAGTGTATGAGGCCCGAACGACCTGTCATTTCTGCATGACCAATAGTGTTGGGTAAGACGTGGCAGCGGTAAAGGGGCTGAACATTACGAATTTCGTGTTGGAAATGATAATGCCGGCCACGGCGCCAGCCGATGAACTGACGCTGAAGGTCCCGTCGGAATTGACCGTGTAAGTTGCGGCCGGAAATGACAAGTCTGCGTCTTGCGCGCTCGTCGAACTGATCTCCATGACGCCGGTAATACTGCCGCTGCCATCCGGGGTGATGGGGTCCACTTCCGCCTGCGCGCTTTGCATGACGACCTCCGCCATCCCGCCGAAAAAGCTCCCCGACAATGAGGCGTTGTTAAAGGGTCCCGCCGACTGCGGTTCGAATGATCCCGTGTCCACGCCCGGGGCGGCATCGACGATGAAGCCCTTGTTCAGGCCCGTCAAATAAAACACGGGCGGATTGCCTCCGCAACTTTGGGTACTGCTGCCCAGGGTCACCCGGCCGTTCGGCTCGACTGCGTACGCACAGGTAAAAGTACTGGAAGCCTGCATCGTGCCCGCACGATCCTCATAGAACGTGATCACCAGGGAACTACTCCCATCGGCGTTCGCCGTTTCCATGGAGACCGCCGACGCGGTGCCCGCCAGGCTCAGCCCGTTGAGGTAGAAGACCAGATTGCCGTTCAGCGCCGCTTGCGTGAAGCCGGAATCGCCTGCGGGAACGCATTGCTGCTCCCAATCGCCGCTGGCGGCGGGGCCGGCGTCGGCATTCACCACCAGCAATTGCGAACTGGAAACGGCATAGAGCGTGATGTTGGCGTTGGTCTCTCCCAGGGCGACGATTCCCGTGCCGCGGCCATTGGCGTTGAGGGTGGTATAGGTACCGGCAACGTTGGGGGCCGCCGTGTTGGAGATGGTCCATGCGTCGTTGCAGTCCTGCTCCAGGCCATTGAACGTATTGCCGCTCGCGCTTACCACGCCCACACAAGCGTCACGCCCGCCCATGGGTGAGTGATCCCAGCCGACGGTGCGGAAAGCGTAACTGCCGCCCAGCCCTCCGGCAAAGGCGCTGGAGGTCTGGCGCAGCAATTGGCCCGTAGCGATGTAGGCGCTGGCGCTGGGATTGTCCCACTCGATTATCCGGCCTCCGGTGGCGACGTTGGAAGTTATCGGTCCCAAGGCGAAGTGTGTGACAAGGGTTCCGAACGGCGTCGCCAGGGTGGCGCAACCGCGATTGTCTGATCCCACCGCGTAGGAGCTGGCAGGGGTAATGATGTTGGCGTGCTGCGCACCGAGGACGCCGTTCGTGTCCGCCTCGCCTGCGGTGATCTTGCCGGTTCCATCCGCAGTGAAGGAGCCCACCACGGTCAGGAAGCCAACATCATTAAACCCGCTCAGGCTGAAGGCATAGGGCCCGCTGAGGACCGCGTTGTTGCCCGAACTGGTGCACACTTCCGGTGGGTTGTCCACGGTAAGACTGAGCGCCTGAGTCTGGGTCAGGGGCATCGAACTCGCATCCGTCACGGTGACGGTGAAATTTGCCGTGCCGGTCGATGCCGGTGTGCCCGAAATCGTGCCCGTCGAGGAGCTGAGTGACACGTCGGCGGGCAGAGCCCCGGCAGCGATGCTCCAAGTGTAAGGGGGTGTGCCACCCATCGCCGCCACCGCAGCGTTGTACGGTATGTTCAGGGTGCCGTCGAGCAGAGAGGATGTGGTAATGGCCAGTGGCCCCGGAGCGCCAATGGCGATTGTCAGAGACTGGGTTTGGGCTTGGCTTGTCGGGCTTGAGTCCTGCGCCACAACGGTAAAGGTGGCGCTCCCCTGCGACGTCGGGCTCCCCGAAATCACTCCGGAGCTCGGCTGCATCGTCAACCCGGGGGGAAGTGCGCCAATCGCCAACCGCCACCTGTAGGGAGGGGTGCCGCCACTGGCATCAATTTGCGCCAGATAGGATATGCCCTCGGACCCGGCCGGCAACGACGCGGTCACGATGCTCATCACCGTGACGACCGTAAGACTAAGCTGCGCTTGCGTCGAAGCTGGACCGCTAGGCGCGGTTGACGAATCGTTCACTTGCACCGTGAAGATCGAAGTCCCGGGAACAGCGGGATCGCCGGCGATTACGCCGGAACTGCTCAACGACAAGCCCGTCGGCAAAGTGCCGCCGGCCAAGGTCCAAGTAAGCTTCCCCGCCCCACCCGTGGCTTGGAGAATGGCGCTGTAATTCGCGTTCGGCGTGGCATTGGTAAGCGTGGTAGGGGTGATGCTCGGCGGCGGAGAAACCAGGACCGTCGCTGATCCTGTCTTGGTGGGATCGGCAATGGAGGTGGCTGTAACTGCGACGCCAAGGCTTACCGAAACCGTGGACGGGGCATTATACGTTGCCGCGCTCGTCGTTGTGTTGGTCAAGGTCCCATAGGCCGCGCCCGTGGCCCCCATCGCGGAAACGCTCCAAGTCACACCCTTGTTGCTCGAGTCGTTCTCCACCGTCGCGCTGAATATGACGGTTTGTCCCTCATCGATATTGGTCTGAGTCGAGGGGGACATGGAAACGATAAGTGTGGGAGGACTGGCAACAGGGTTGGTTCCGCCTCCACCGCACGCACAGGTGATCACCAAACCACAGATCGCGGGCAAAAGTCTTTTCATCGAGGCGATTCCTCCCGAGGTACAGAGTTCACACTACGCGTTGGGAAGGGTGGGGTGGAGCCTGCCCGGACTTGTCGGGCGCCGAACTGCCCCACATTAGAATTCCTTCATAATGGGTTATCGGCGGATGCTGCACCCAGGTTGAGGAAAATTGGAAGGTAGTGCCAGCCTTGACAAAGCACAGGCGTACTGTATCCTGCCTGGAAATGAATGGAAAAGTTCTCCTCCACGGAGGCCAACCCACTTTCGGGTTGACCCGGCAATCTTCCGGTAAGTAGAATCCATATTGTGTTCTCCGCCGGCGCGGGGAGTGGGCAAGAGCCCACAATCTTCGAGTTTATGGAGGGGTGGGTTTTGACCAAGAGATGGCGGACCTGTCTTATCGGCGCGGTGGTTCTGTTGCACGGCTGCGCGACGACAGAAAAGCACCCAGCGGTGGTGCAGGCGCCCACTCCCCCCCCACCCCCGAAAGCTCTGCCCTTCCAATCCACTGAGCGTGTTCTTCCCCCCGAGGTCGCTTCCCTTCCGGATGCCATAGACTTGCTTGTGAAGCAGGTGGACGCGCTTTACTTGAGCGGAATGAGTGATTTCCGGGCGGGGAATCTCGAAAAGGCCAAACAGGAGTTTGACGAGGCGCTGTCCACGCTTTTGCAATCGGGGCTGGATATCCAGGGCGATGAGCGGTTGAGTTCCGAGTTTGACAAAATTGTGGAGAATGTTTACTCGCTGGAGGCCGCATCGTTGGAGCGCGGCGATGCCCTGAGCCTACACAACTACGAACCCACTCCCCTGGAATCGTTTTCCGGTTTGACCTTCCCCGTCGATCCCCGCACCAAGCAGCGGGTTCAGGAGGAATTGAAATCGGTCCATTCGGATTTGCCGCTGGTTTCCAATGATGCCGTGGACGGGGTCATTTCTTACTTGCAGAATCACGGCCGCGGTTACATGGAAAACGTCCTGCGACGAGTGGGTACGTACGGGGAAATCATCGGCGAGGCCTTGCGTCAGCAAGGCGTGCCGCAGGACCTCATCTATCTAGCGGCGGGGGAAAGCGCTTTCAATCCCTTTGCCGTTTCCAACAAGAAATGTGTCGGCATTTGGCAGTTTTCGCTGGGGACGGGAGGCCTCTACGGCTTGAAAAGGGACCGTTGGGTGGATGATCGCAAAGACCCCTTCAAGTCCTCCGCCGCTGCCGCCCACCATTTGAAAGATCTTTACAACACATTTGGCGACTGGTTCCTGGTGATGGCGGCTTACGACAGCGGCCCCCTGACTGTGCAGCGCGCCGTTGAGAAGACCGGATACGCCGATTACTGGGAGTTGCGGAAGCTCCACGCATTGCCGGGGGAGACCGAGAACTACGTCCCCATCTTCCTAGCCACAGCCCTCATCGCCAAGGACCCCAAAGCTTATGGATTCGATACACAACCCGATCCGCCCCTGGCGGCGGACAGAGTCAATGTGGACACACCCACGGATTTGCGCCTGATTGCCCAGCTTATTGACCATCCTGTCGAGGACCTGATCAAGCTCAATCCCAGCTTGCAGCGCTGGACGACGCCCGGCAACGCCCCCAACTTCATCTTGACCCTTCCCGCTGGGACTAAGGACTTGTACGAGCAGAGCATTGCTTCGATTCCCCCCGACAAGCGCATCTGGTGGCGTGCGCACAAAGTGGAGGAAGGCGAAACGCTGGCCGGTATTGCCAAGCAACTCCGCGTGTCAACTGTCGCCCTGGCGCAGGCAAATCAACTGACCGCCAGCTCTTCTCTGGAGCAGGGCACGCACCTGGTGGTTCCCATGGCGGCGGGAAATGAATCCTCCCTGGCACGGGTTCGAGAATCAGTCCCCCATCGGCTCATCAACTACCGCGTGCGGCCGGGAGACACCATGGATCTCATCGCTGATCGCTTCAGCGTGACGGCATACCAGATTCGCCGTTGGAATGGCCTGAAGTCATCGAAACTGGCCCCGGGCAGAACCTTGCACCTGTACGTGGAAGCACCGGCTACCACCACTTCCCGGACTTCCCACTCGCGGGCGGTGGCAAAATCCAAGCACCAGCCCGCTCGAACCACGACTGCCCATAAAAATGTCCCGGCGTCCGGTAACCCCGCCACCCCTGCGGCGGCGCTGACCGTTCACTAGGCCCCCACAAAACTTCCGCGATTGCTCTTGACAGGATGATTCGGCTGGTATACATCTCCCCCAACCACCAGTTTTTGTGGCTCGGTAGAAAGCCACCGATGAATGTAACGGAAAGACATGGCTGAACATACGACGATAGGAGGAGGGTTGCATGGCCTTCGATGATGAAAATGAACATGGGGATGAGCTGGAGGATTTCGGTGAAGAACTCTCCTCCGATTATAAGGAAGAGACGGAAGAGAGTTTAGGAGAAGCGGCCGAGGAGATTGAGGAAGAGGTCTCCTATGAAGTAGAGGAAGCGGTGACCCCGGCGCCGGCGCCTGTGCCTTCCGCCGCGGAAGCTCCCAAGCCCGCTCCCGCCGCAAAGAAAGCCCCGGCGAAGAAGCCGCCGGCCAAGAAGGCGCCACCCAAGGTAAAGAAGCCGGTGAAGAAGGCGGCCAAAGCCAAGAAGCCTGCGGCCAAAGCGAAGAAGGTGAAGAAGGCCGCGAAGAAGCCAGGACGGCGGCGCTAGGCGGAGCTTTCTGCACAGGGCTTCGGGCGAGGCCTCTCGCGTCTGCCCCCCGGCCGAGGGCCGGCGGAGGAGGAGAGTTTCGCGCGTGAGTGGCTGTGTGCATTCGAAGGTTCCGTGTGTCCCGGGATATGCTCCCCACCGAGCCCACTTGTTTGGGCAGCAATGCAGAAGGGTCGCGGCGCGATTTGCCGGTGACGAACCCAGCAGGCGGTGAAGCAACGCCGCGGGTTCGTGCATTGGAGTTCGTCCGCCGGATGCGTGGTGCATCGCAGCCGTGGTTGGTCCGCTGCGAAGACGGCGAGAGTTACGTCGTAAAATTTCAAAATAACCCTCAGCATGCGCGGGTGCTCGCCAACGAGATGCTGGCCTCACGCTTGGGGCAAGTCGTCCGCCTGCCCGTCGCCGCGGCGGCGTTTGTTGATGTCTCCAGTTCTTTGCTTGGCAGTAATCCCCAGTTGACATTTGACGTCGGCGAACGCCGCGAGCCGATCGAGCCGGGAGTGCAGTTCGGTTCCCGCTTCCCCGGCATCCCGAGTCAAACCCTGGTGGTGGATTTCCTCCCCGATCGCCTTCTGCGGCGTGTTAAAGACTTGCCCTCCGTCTTCCTCGGAGCCTTTGTCTTTGACAAGTGGACGTGCAACTGCGACGGTCGCCAGGTGATTTTCCATCGCCCTGCCGACGACGAAGGATCTTCCTACTCGGTGGCAATGATCGACCAGGGGTTTTGCTTCAATGACGGGGACTGGAACTTCCCCGACAGCCCTATTCGCGGCCTCTACCCCCGCCGCCTGGTGTACGAAAAGGTAAAGGGATTGGAATCATTTGAGCCCTTTCTTACCCGCATCGAAAACCTCACCACCTGTGAACTTGAGGAGTGTGCGCGGGGAATCCCCACGAATTGGTGCGAACCGGATCCGGGCCAATTGGCGCGACTGATGGAGGTCCTCTACGCGCGGCGGCGAACACTGCGCCAGGCCATCATTAACGCCAAGAATTCCGCGCTCGCTCCGTTTCCGAATTGGGCGTGATGAGGAGGAAGGAGTGAGGAGCCAGATTTTAGAAGTGAGAAGAGAGGCGATTCCCTTTCGACTCCTGTCTACTGGCTACTGGCTTCTATAAGCTCCCATGGCGAATGAAGACAGCTTGAAAGCCTGCTCCTATTACTTGGTACGCTACGTTCCCCACGCCGAGCGGGAAGAATTTCTCAATATCGGCCTCCTCCTGCACAAACCCGCGGAGCAATTCCTGGATTGCCTTTTTACCGACGATCTCCGCCGCGTCAAGCGCTTCCACCCGCAAGCCGACTTGGAATTCCTGCGCGACTTGCAGAACCATTTCGAGCAGCAAATACAACAACGCGAAGACAACCTGCAAGGCTTTATCGAGGAGATGCAGCAATCCCTGTCCCACGTCATTCAACTGGCGCCGGCGCGGCCCGTGCTGGCCGCCGAACCCCAGGCGCAATTGCAGCAACTGTTCGAAAGGCTGGTGGGCAAACGCCAAACTGATTTTCCCGCGGCAGACACTCGCATGCGCATCAAGCAGCACTTGGTTGGCGCGCTTCGCCGCGCCCAGGTGTTCGACGACAAGCGCTTCGAAAGACGCATCCCCGCCGAACCCTTGACGAACGTCGGCAACCCTTTTCATTTCGACTTTGGCTATCGGCTACCGATGGCGGCCGGAAAACCTGATGGGCATCTGAAACTGATTCACGCTCTTTCCCTGCACCGGGATCATGAACTCGCCAGTGTTCTTTCGCTAACCATGGGTTATGTACGCGCCAATCAACCCGCTGAACTCACCGCCATCATCGAAGGATGGCCGGCAAGGGGAGATAAAATCGCGGCCCATTCCCAGCGGATCTTGAGGGATGCAGAGATCGCCTTGCGGCCTGTCGCGGAAGTGGAAACGTTTGCCACGACAATCCACGACGAACTCGCACTGAGCAATGCCAGCGCGAGCTGAGTCAATAACCTTGGCTACCTGGGATGGCAACTGAAATGCTTATATAATAAGTTCGTCGCAAACGTGAGGGCCGTCTTAAGGTCACGGTCCCGCGGCGATGAATAGAAAGTTTCCGAGAACATAAGTAAGGCCTTGGCGACCTCCCTGCAAGTCGAAACTCGGATGGAATGAGCTGTGGCACTAAATCCTCATCCTGCCCCCACTGGCACCCAAGATAAGAACCAGCTTAAGGTCCAAGGCTTAGCATTTGGACAAGCTTTCCAGACGGTATTCAAAGTCAGCGCCATGTACTCCGTGGATCACCCGGCGGCGGGACGTTCCATGCAGCAAAGTTGGGACCTCCTGGTTCCGTTGCTCAAGATGGGCCGGCAATTTACGTTTGGTTTTATGAATCAGAGGATTCTGCTGAATAGCAGTCTTGTATCCTCAACCAACCTGACCCATTTGGAGGTGGAGTTTACCAAGCGGGAAATCGCGGCGATCACTTTTCAGTCGGGGGTGGCGCTGAAGGATTTCAAACGCGCGCTGGCGTTGCTCAGCACCCGGCCGACGGTAATTCTGGAGCGAGGAGGAATCCAGAAATTCCTGGCAGGAAATCCCATTGAAGGAGTGCGCATCACGCCCGCGGCCAAACCCAAAGAAGAGGGCGATACTATCGAAGTAGGGATGGATTTCGAATCCTTCCTTACGGCGCAAGCCATCCTCGGGTCGGAAGCTACGTCCGGGGCCTCCGCGCTGGACCTGCTGATGGGTGCCGCTGGCATTAGAAAGCCGCAAGGGGTTGCCGCCAGCCCGCGCGAATTGGTGGAGGTGGCCGAGGAAGCCGCGCGCAACACGGTGAAGGATCCGGATGGCAATCTCTCCGAGTTGTTGGTTGCCGTGGCGCAAATACTTTCCGGGATGAAGCCTGATTCCCTGCTTTCCGCTTTGCCTCCGGAAAAACAGGCCGATCTCCGAGGCCACACCCCGCAGGTTATGTCGGTGCACTTGATGGAAGACGCCATTGCCGGATGGGCGGCGGAGCGCCTGGGCTCGGCGGCGGGTGCGGGAGGAGGCGGCGGAGGGGAGTCTGGCGGAGAGGGTGCCGGAGGCGAGGGACGCGGAGCAGGTGGAGGAAAGGATAGCGGAGAGGGCACTGAAGGCGAAGGCAAGGGAGAAGGTAGCGGGAGCCGGGGAAATGTGGAAAAAGAGGTTCTCCATGCCTTGTTGCGGGGACTGAGGGCAACACGCGTCGCCGAGCGTCTGATGCAAAAGTTGGCGCAATTCGTCGAGCAAGCGAACCTGCCCAAGGAAGTCTACGAGCGCATTCACAGGGAAGTGATGTGGTATACGCTTCCGGCGGAAAACAAGCACTCCCACCTGCTCAGCCAGGGGCAATCTACGCCTCAGGACTTTAACCGCCTCGTACAATACGTGCAGGAGGCCATGAGCGAAGGAAAGATTTCAGAGGCAGCCGATATTGCTCAACACTATTTTTCTGCCTGGGAGAAAGCTCCCGCCTCAGTGCGGGCGGAAGAAATGAAGCGTGTGCCGGAACTGTTGCGCGTCCTGGCGAGCGTGCAGACCCTGCCCTTGATGCACACGCTGGCGGAACCGTTGGTCAGGGAAATTCTGGACGAGACTCGCCTGCATTGGCCCTGCCATTTGGAGGCCACCAACTGCCTGGCCATCGTGGCGCAGAATTCCGGCCGCCTGGAAGATTTCGAGTTTGTTCACAAAATCGCCTCGGACCTTAAACGCTCCATGGCCCGGCACCCCAGCCAGCACGCGGACTGCTGCGGCAAGGCCCTGGCCGGGTTGCTCACTCCGGAAGGCCTGGAGAGGCTCATCGAGTCGTTTCTGCAAAGGCGCAGCGACGGAGCCTGGGTGCGCACCTCCACTTCGTTGCTGACCATGATTGGACCTCCCGGCGCGGAGGCGGCCTTCCGGCGCCTGGACGAGGAACCCGCGGCTTCCAACCGCTTGCCGTTGATCCGCTTGATCCGCGGCCTGGGCGCTTCCGCCATTGAGGCCGCACGCAAGAGGCTTTCCGACCAGCGCTGGTACGTGGTTCGCAACGCGGCATATATCCTGGGTGATTTGGGTGATCCCGAACTGCCCAGGCAACTGCGCGGAGCGGTTCGCCACCCGGAGTTCAGGGTACAACAGGCCGCCATGACGGCCATTCTGAAAAGCACTGTCGTTGGCCGCGGGGAAGTTCTGGCGGAAGCCTTGACGGAATTGCAGGCTGGAGTGCTGGAGATGGCACTCGATGAGTTGACGGTCCTGAAAGATCCTGCGAGCGTGGAGCACTTGGAAGCTCTTGTCCTTGGTAAGAAAGAATTCAAAACCGGCGTGCTGGAGAAAGCCGTTATTGCCCTTGGGGCGGTCCCTTCCGACCGCGCCGCCGAAGCTCTTTATAAGATTACAGTGAATGCAGCTCAACCCGTTCTGGTGCGGCGAACGGCGTTAGGCGGCTTGTACAACCATGGATCAGCCATGGCCCCCAGTTTGGTGATGAAACTCGATGGCCTTCCTCCCAGCGATCCTTTGGCGGCCGAAATGAGGAAGGCAGGGTAAAGCTTATCGGGTTGGAACACCGGGGCGCAGGTGCGATTGTCCCTGAGCTTCATGTTATTGTCGTCGGGGAATCGCCAGACGAGAGAAAAGCAGGGCCAAAAATCTCGACTCATGAAACGTGATCCCGCAGTAGTTCCAGATATACTTCTTGTTGCAAGCCTTCATCGTTTATGGCAGCCTCTCGGATGCGGGAAAGGTATGTGATGCTGATTTTCGATCGAGTTCGCCTCCAGGACATTGACCGCCGCAACTGGCAGTTATGGGTTTTGGCCATCGCCATGATTCTCATCCTAGCGGGGGGATTGGCCTTGCACATGTACACTCTGGCCTCGATGCCGGGGGTCTCGCTGAGCGAACGCGCCATCCTGCAAGGAATGATCGGCTTCTGCGTGCTCGCCATACTCTTCGTGGGTTACTTGATCGACCGCCAAGTGGTAATCGCGCACCTGCGCAGGGAATTGGAAGAAGAGAAGAAGCATAACCTGGAACGGCGCACCCAAGGGAACAAGGAGCTGTTGCGAACGTTGTTCGGCCCGGGCCAGTTTTGCGACCGGCTGGCCTTGGAACTCAAGCGCGCCACCAACAGCAAGCTGCCTTTGTCCGGACTCACCATTTCGCTGGAAGTTTCCCCCAACCTTTCTGACAGCGAGGACATCTATGCCGCCTTCGGCGAGGCCGTGAAGGCCATGATGCACAGGTTGCGTGGAGAAGATTCCATTTATCAATTTTCCTCCGGCGTCTTCGGGATCCTGCTTCCCGGAACGGGGGCGGAGTTGGCGCGCCGCGTCGCTGTGCGCGTGGCCGACGGACTGAACGAAGCCATGGGAACCAGCCACCGCTACTCCTTTGACATCCGCATAACAAACTTCCCCGAGCACGCCAAGACCGCTCCCGAAATGGAAAAGCTCATGCGCGAGCCCTGTGCGCGCTGAGGCGGGTTACTTCCCTGCCACGACCCGGCCCACACGCTGCATCCAGGCCAACTCATCTTCCGTCATGGGACCCCGCCGCAGGGCTTCGAGCGCGCTGTCCATTTGCGCCGCATCCGCGGGACCCGTCAGGCACACATCCACTTCCGGGCGGCTCAGAACGTACCGGTAGCAATCCGCGGCGGTTGGGGCGCGCTCGCCCTGGGGAAGCGGATGCGCACCCATGAAGAAACCCTGCAGGCCGGACTTGCCGAGCAGTTGTCCCCAACTCGTGGCGGTAAACGAAACCAACCCCGGACGATTGATGGCGGGCAGGTGCGGAAAGATGTCCTTTTCCGCGCCCGGATGTGCGGCGTTGTAGCGGAAATGAACGACGTCGAAATCATTCGCGGCGACAATCTGGGGGACCAGCGTCCGCTGGTGCGTGGAGACCGCCAGGAATCGCACCCGTCCTCGCTGACACAATTGCCGCGCGGCGTCCAGAATCCTGGGGGGCACCGGCTTGTTCCACATGCCAAGCAGCAGCACGTCGGCGTGGTCAAAGCTCAAAGCCCGCAGGGCACGCTCCAGGCTCCCTGCCATCATTCCGGCCGCTCGCGTGTAAGATTGGATGACCAGCACAAAGCGATCGCGCTGAGAGCGCAGGCGCTTCAGCCCTTCACCGAAGGAGGCTCGCCGCCGGCTTCCCCAATAGATGTAGTTTACGCCGCGCTCGAACGCCCGCTCCAGGGCGTCGCCTGGAACTCCATAACTGGCGCATCTATAAGGTTGTCGGCTCCGTCAAGTAGAAAGTCGACGTGGGTCCTGGTCGGGTTAAGCCTTTCGGTGGCCAGGTTCCACCACACATCTATTCGATCCCGCGGTGGG
>Ga0335085_10003883_pt1 | contig 25299 bp, 25 predicted proteins | sample Lox_Sample_45_FD_206712 | JGI IMG/M metagenome (GOLD analysis project Ga0335085, IMG submission 206712) | Soil microbial communities from Loxahatchee National Wildlife Refuge, Florida, United States - Lox_Sample_4.5 | ecosystem: Environmental > Terrestrial > Soil > Wetlands | place: USA...
CTAACCATTGTCACGGGATCATGGTGATCTCGGGCCCAGGTAGGGGCGTATTGCCATACGCCCCTACGACACGTCGGACACCGTTTGGATCCCCATCGCAAACCATCGGCGCAATTGTACGCGGTTTCAAATCCGCGGTCACGAAACGTATCAATACCAAACGTCATGTATCGCGTGTTCCTGTCTGGCAACGCAATTATTATGAAAGGGTGATCCGCGATGATTCCGAAATGCACCGCATCCGGGAATACATCGCCGAAAACCCCGCCCGGTGGTTGGAGGACGAAGAAAATCCGAATCGCCAATTATAGGGGCAGGCCCCCGTGCCTGCCCGGATCAGGATATGGGGAACCAAAAAGGAGCAATTTATTCGACCTGTATCTATTATATATAGGTATATATAGGCCGAAGGGCGGATTTGGCCAGAGGGCAGGGTTGGCGGGGAAAGACTTGGGCCGGGTCTTAAGATATAAATTGCTCCCCGCGCCGGAGCCGAAGGTGGCGTTCAACCGTGTTTGTCAATCAAAGGAGGTCAAACATGAAACCCGCGAGATATTATTTTATAACGGCAGGTCTTCTGATCTTCGCCACCGGGCTCTCAATCAGCTGCGCCACCCAACGGCAACACCATAACAGCAGCGTGGTCGACTATCTTTACCCGGGCAAATCCGACCCGATAGAGAATGCCGCCATCCCCGTCTTGTCCCTGCCCATAAAAGTCGGCATCGCCTTTGTGCCGGGAAGTGAACAATCGAGGACCGGGTTCACGACAAACTTTTCGGCTCCGATGACTCCGCCTCTTCCGGAGAAAGAAAAGATCGCGCTGATGAAGGAGATCGGGGACAATTTCAAAAAATACCCGTTTGTTAAATCGATTGAGCTGATCCCGTCGGCCTACCTGAGGCCCGGGGGAAGCTTTACCAACCTGGATCAACTCCGGACCATGTTCGGTGTCGATGTGATTGCCCTTCTCTCCTACGATCAGGTTCAGTTCACGGACGAAGGCATGCTCTCCATGAGCTATTGGACCCTGGCCGGCGCGTATGTCGTGAGAGGAGAGAAGGACGACACAAATACCATGGTGGACGCGGCGGTTTACCATATTCAAAGTCGTAAGATGCTTTTTCGTGCGCCCGGCATCAGCCAAATCAAAGGATCGGCAACGCCCGTCAACCTGAGCGAGCAACTTAGAACGGACAGCACCGCAAGTTTCCATGAGGCCGCGAAAGATCTCGTGGTGAATCTCCAAGAACAACTTGAACTTTTCCAAGAAAAGGTCAAAACCTCGCCCGAAGAATTCAAGGTCGTACAAAGACCGGGTAGTACCGGCGGGGGTGGGATTGATCCTTTCGTACTGATTCTAGTCTCCGGGATGGGAGCTTACAGCCTATGGCAACGCAAAAATCACAATTGAGGGACAGCCCTAATCCCGTCTGGACCTTGATGGTGGTCGCCGCCGGGATTCTCGCTTATGTCGTTCCCAACTCGGCGTCGCTGATTGTATACGATCGCGCGGCTATCCTTTCCGGCGAGGTATGGCGGCTCATCACCGGGAATTGGGTGCATTTCTCCCTCAGTCATCTTGTTTATGATTCCGCGACGCTCGGCATCGCCGGCTGGATGATCGAACGCCGCGGTTATCCATACTACAAAAGTTTATACATCATTTCGCCGATTCTGATCGGCGCCGGACTGCTTGCTGCGCAACCGAACCTCCAATTCTACGGAGGACTTTCCGGAATTGCCTGCGGAGCGGTTGTTTATCTCACCCTCCAGGGCCTACGAGATGCCGGACCGTGGCGCTGGATTTGCCTGACCGTACTTCTTCTCACCACCGGCAAGATCATTCTGGAATCGGCAATGAACGCGTTTGCCTTTGTCAAGGTGGACGATGCCCCATTCGCGCCGGTTCCATTGAGCCATGTTTTGGGAGGGATGACAGCACTTTTGATTTTCTGCTGGCCCTTTGCCAGGGATTTGATGCGTTTAAAAACCCCCGGTGTCGGTTCGTGAAATTTGACCTTGCGCCCCCGCGCCGGAGCCGGGGGCGTGGAAAAGATCAAATAATACCGGAGGACCGATGCGTAACCATCTGAAATCAGCAGTTAGCATCTTAGCCGGCATTCTATCGCCGGCGTTGTCTTTTGCGTCTGATAACAATCCCGACCCGATGGGTTTCTTGGTTACATTCCTCGAAACCTGGGGACCCTTTCTCATTTTCATTATTGTATGGTTTTTTGTCATGCGTCGGATGCGATTCAACCAGCCCTGGGATCAAATCACAAAACGCCTGGAAGGAATCGAGAACCAGCTCGGTCGCATCGCGAACATTCTGGAACGGCGGGACAAGTAACATTCTTCCCCCGCGCCGGAGCCGGGGGCGGTGCGGGGGCGCGCGTTCGCAGCCGTGGTCGTTTTGCAGTTCACGGGCTTCGTTTAGGAGTTTTTCGGCATGGCTGACGGCGAGGACAGAAACCAGCGGGACCACTCCGGTGTTTTTCTCCCGCCCCCGCTCCTGTACGCCTTCGTTTTTATCGGCGGGTTGCTGCTGCAGCGCATTTGGCCTGTTCCCATGCTGCCGTCTGCCGTCGGCCGGAACGCGGGAATCGCTTGCATATTGTCCGGGGTGACGCTGGAAGTCTGGAGCATTCTAACCTTCTGGCGTGCCGGGACAAGCGTCATTCCGGTCAGACCGTCGACCGCGGTTGTTACCGACGGGCCGTTTCGCTTCAGCCGGAATCCGATTTATGTTGCATTGACACTTCTATATTTGGGAGCGACATTCTGGCTGAATTTAGTTTGGCCGCTTCTACTGCTTCCGGCGCTGCTGTTGCTGGTTCAAATCTACGTTATTTCTCGCGAGGAGCGATATCTCGAGCGGAAGTTCGGCCGGGAATATCTGCAATACAAGTCCCGTGTGCGGCGATGGCTGTGAGAAACCGACCTTCCCCGCGCCGGAGCCGATGGCTCCAGGCCTGCCGGGATACCTGACCGGAAGATTTTATCCCCTTGTGTTTTTTCCGTTTCTCCTTTAAGCTCTCGCTCGATGTCTCTACAATGGTCCAAAGATCAGGTGGCGCAGGAGGTGGAGGCCTTGGCGCGTCTTGTCGCCTTGGAGACGGCCGACGATCCCAAGATCGGTCGATCCTTCGATGAGCGGCTCGATCGACTGCGGGACCTTTTCCGGGCGGAACCGCGGCTCTTCAGTCCGGCTCTGATCACTTCCCTCAAGCGGCTGTCGTCCTCCGTCCCTCCCCAAATTGAGCTCCCATCGACAACGCCTCAGGAAATCTTACAGTCAACCTTCGGCTATCCCTCGTTTCGACCGGGGCAGGAAGAGATTATCCGTGCGGTTCTTTCGGGGCGGGATTGTATCGGGGTGATGCCGACCGGGGCGGGCAAGTCGCTGACGTATCAGATCCCGGCCCGAATCCTTTCCGGGACGACCCTCGTGATTTCACCGTTGATCGCCTTGATGAAGGATCAAGTCGACGGCCTGACGGAAATCGGAATCCGGGCGACCTTTATCAATTCAAGTTTAACCCCTTCGGAGCGTCGGGAGCGCATGGCGGGATTATCGGCGGGGGAGTACGATCTGGTCTATGCCGCCCCGGAGGGCTTGGAGGGTCCTCTCCTTGATTTTTTGTCAACCTGTCGGATCCGTCTCATTGCGGTCGATGAGGCCCATTGCATCAGCCAATGGGGCCACGACTTCCGGCCCTCCTATCGAAACCTCTCGGGGCTGAAGTCCCGCTTCGGGGATGTTCCGGTCCTGGCGCTCACGGCGACCGCGACCGAGGAGGTCTCGGTCGATATCATCCGACAGATGGGGATGGTTGCGCCACTCCGCTTTCGCGGATCGTTCTTTCGACCGAATCTCCGTCTCCATGTGTACAAGAAGGGAAACGGAAGAGAGACCAAGGAAGATATTCTGCGGCTGGTTCTATCCCGCGCCGGACAGTCGGGGATCATCTATTGTCTGAGCCGAAAAAGCGTGGAGCAGACCGCCGCGTTTCTGACGTCGCGCGGCGTTCGGGCCTTGCCTTATCACGCCGGGATGGAGAACGACCTTCGGTCCCGATCGCAAGAGGCTTTTCAAAGGGACGATGTCGAGGTGATGGTGGCGACGGTGGCCTTCGGCATGGGGATCGACAAATCGAACATCCGCTATGTGATCCATCGCGACATGCCGAAGAGCATCGAGGGGTACTATCAAGAGATCGGGCGCGCCGGTCGGGACGGGCTGGGGAGCGATTGCATCCTCTTTTATTCCTGGTCGGAGGTCTTGAGCTACGACCGGTTTTTGGACGACCTCACTGATGATCGACTCCGAAACAGGGTGAAGGCGCAGACGCGGGAGATGTTCAACTGGGCCGAACGCCATTCCTGCCGGCATCAAAGTCTGGTCTCCTATTTCGGCGAGACCCTCGCTCCTTGCGGCGCCTCGTGCGATGTCTGCGGAAAGTGGGACCTGCTGGAGAGGCTTCCGTCCGCGGCAGCGGGTCGCCCGGTTCATCGAAGCAGAAAGCGGATCCCCGTTCCGTCGGATGAGATGCCCGACGCGGCCGGCGCGTTGTTCGCCCGCCTGAAGGTATTGCGAAAGCGCCTGGCGGATGAGAGGGGCCTTCCGGCCTACATCGTCTTCAGCGATGGGGTCCTGCTCGCCATGGCGGCGCAGCGGCCCTCCACGGAAGAGGAACTGCTTCGGATCAGCGGGATCGGGCCGAAGAAGCTTGCCCGGTACGGGGCGATTTTCCTGGCCGAGGTGAATAAATGAGCGCCCGCGTGCTTACCTTCTTCGCCTATCCCAAATGCGGCACCTGTGTCAACGCGAAAAGGTTCCTGGCGAAGCTCGGACGCACGGTGAATGAGATCGACATCACCCCGTCGCCGCCGTCGGCAAAAGAGTTGAGCGGGCTGATCGACCGGAGCGGCCGGCCCTATACCGACTTTCTGAATCGCAGCGGCGTGCCGTATCGCGCCCTCAATATGAAGGAGAAGGTCAGGACGCTGCCGCCGCCTGCGATCATCCAACGGCTCGCATCGGAAGGCCGGCTGATCAAGCGTCCGATTGTGACGGATGGGACACGGGTCACGGTGGGATTTTAACCGGAGGCGTTTTCAAAGGTCTGGGGCGGAGATGAGGACGGCAGGCCCGGCAAAAAATAAATCTCTCCGTATTGTTCATTAACGGCCCAACCCGCGCCGGAGCCGGGGGCTTGGAGGGCCTTGCGCGGCGGCTCGGATTTGAGTATCATCAACCGTACCTTAACAGGAGAGGAGAACCGATGAAAATCTTTGTGGGCAATTTATCGCGCGACGTCATGGATGAAGATCTGCGTCAGGCCTTCGAGGCGTTCGGAAAAGTCGAAACGGCCGAGGTGGTCAAGGATAAGTTCACGGGTTCGTCGAGAGGTTTCGGGTTTGTGGAAATGCCCACCGCTTCGGAGGCGCAGGCGGCGATCGAGGGCATGAACGGAAAAGATTTAAAAGGGAGGGCGGTCAACGTCAATGAAGCCCGTCCCCGCGAAGATCGAGGGGGAGGAGGACGGGGAGAGCGAGGAGGACCGGGAGGCCGACGCCGCTACTGATCCACCCCGCGCCGGAGCCGGGAGCGGAGCGAGCTTTTGACCGGGAGCATTGACGTAAATACAGCAACGGTGATCGCGTGAAGAAGGATTACTGGCTCATCGGGATCGCGGCGGCCGGCGGGGCATTAGTATGGATCGTACTGTCAGGGGTCTCCCATCATCGTGAGGCGTGGGATTCAGAGCTGTACTTCATCTATGGCATTCCGGTCATTTGTGTCGTGGCGGCGGTCCTGGCGTACGTCGAACCGCAGCAGCCGTGGAGATGGGCCGTAACTCCTTTCGCGGCGCAAGGCGTCTGGATGTTTCTCACGCAAGGTTTGGGGAGCATGTTTCCCATAGGGCTCGTTGTCCTCGGGATATTTTCTATTCCGGCCCTCCTGACCGCAGCGCTGGGAGCCTCCCTCGGGAGAAGGAGGGCGAATCGCGCCCCGTCCTGATTCACCCCGCCGGAGCCGAGGGCTTGCCGTCCCCGCGATTGTGATAAAATGCCATCCAAATGAAAACGCTTTTGTACACGGCATTCGCCCTCGTGGCCTTCGCCGCGAACTCGGTGTTGTGCCGCTTGGCGCTCGGCGCGGCCACGATCGACGCGGCTAGTTTCTCGACCATCCGGCTGGCCTCTGGCGCCTTCACCCTGCTGTTGGTGATGTCCATCTTCAAGGAGAAGGCTTCCTTCACGCCCTGCGGCCGCTGGGTCTCGGCGATCCTTTTGTTTGCCTACGCCGTGCCTTTTTCCTTCGCCTACATCGGTCTGAGCGCGGGAACAGGCGCGCTGATCTTGTTCGGCGCCGTGCAGGCGACCATGATCCTTGCGGCGCTTCGATCGGGCGAGCGGCCGCATCAACTGGAATGGGCGGGGCTGATCCTCGCCATCGGCGGACTGGTCTGCCTGGTTTTTCCGGGCCTGACGGCCCCGTCCCCGACCAGTTCCTCGCTGATGGCGGTCGCGGGCATCGCCTGGGGGATTTACTCGCTCCGCGGACGCGGAGCCCCCTCTCCCCTCGCCGACACGACGCGTAACTTTGTACACGCCGTGCCCCCCGCCCTCGGAGTCAACCTGGTCATGCTCCGGGATCTCCACGTATCCGCGGAGGGCGCCTCCCTGGCCGTCCTGTCGGGAGCGCTGGCTTCCGGGATGGGCTATGTCGTCTGGTATGCCGCCTTAAGGGGGCTGACGGCCATGCGTGCGGCAACGGTGCAGTTGGCCGTGCCGGTGTTGGCGGCCGCGGGCGGGGTGCTTTTTCTGTCGGAACCTGTTTCGCTTCGACTCGTTGCATCGGCGATCGTCATTCTTGGAGGCGTCGGTCTCGCCCTGGCGGGTCGACAGCGCTCGGTTCAGGTGAAAACGGAAAAGTGAGCGCCCGCTGTAAAGGGTCGAATCTTCTGTTGTGCCCTAGCCGCCATTTGCGGTATTCATAGAACCATCGCGATATGAAAACGATCGTCTACATCGGGACAAGTCTCGACGGCTTCATCGCAAGAAAAGATGGGGACCTCGATTGGCTGGTCCAATTCGAGAAACCCGTGAGAGACGACTATCGGAAATTTATAGCGAAGATCGACGCGGTCGTCACCGGAAGGGGGACCTTTGAAAAAGCCCTCACCTTTCCCTCCTGGCCTTATGATAAGAAAGTCTTCGTGCTAAGCAAGACCATTAAACACATACCGGAGAAGTTAAGAGGGAAAGCCACCGTTCTTTCAATGAAGCCGAGGGCGCTGCTGAAATATCTTTCCAAGGAAGGCTTTTCGAATATCTATGTGGACGGCGGGAAAGTGATACAGGGCTTCCTAAAAGACGATTGCATCGACGAAATGATCATTACAAGGGTTCCGGTTCTTATCGGGAGCGGCATCCCATTGTTCGGTGATCTTGACCATGATCTTCCGTTCAGACACGTTCGGACCAGGGTGTTTTCCAACGGGCTGGTAAAGAGCCGATACGAAAGAATCAAAGCGAGTTCAGGTAGGCGACGAGCTGATCGAGCTCGGCGTCGGTGAAGCCCTGGGTCAGGTTCGAGTGGACATCGGCCGGGGCGTCGTGCAGGAACACCTCCCGGAGGGTCGCCGCCCGGCCGTCGTGCAAATACGGGGCGGTGGCCCACACCCCTCGAAGAGTCGGCACGTTGACCGGCGCGAGGCCGGTCCCGACGCCGCCGGAAATGGTGAGCGGATTCGGCGGCAACGGGATGAAATTCGGTGCGGCGTGGCAGGTGGTGCAGCCGCCGGCCCCCTCGAAGAGGGCCTTCCCGGCCTGGGCCGCGGAACTCATCACGCCATTCGGCCCCAGGTAGACGCTTGTCGGCGCGGCGAAGGTGCTGAGAAACGATTGCATCCGGAAATCGGCGTTGTTCATGATCGTGCCGCCGATCTTGCCGTGGTGGGTGAAGGTGCCACGAATGATGCCGAGCAGGTTGGTGCTCGTCCCCTGCCAGAAATACGGGCCCGTGCTTCCAAGGCCGAACATGGGCTGAGGCTGCCGGCCGACCGTGATGTTGTCGGAGGCCCCGTCCGTGTGACAGGTCTGGCAGGTCACCGGATTCGGGTTAAAGGGACCGCCGTTGAAGAACTGGACGCTCCGGAAGAACCACTCGCCCTCCTCGGCGGGGCTCAATTGGCCGGACAGGGGAAGGCGGGGGAGACCCGAATGCGCAAGGGCGATCTCGGGACCCAGGGCAAACGGCGGCCCGGATCCGAGGAACACCGGACGAACGGTGTCTCTAAAATGGTCAACCACGTAAAGTTTGGTGCGGCCGATGAATACCGCGTCGCGAGGGGTCGCGGTCGGCGAACCGCTGCCGGTCTCTCCGACGTCCACACGATCCAGGAGCCGGTCCGTGGACGAGTCGGCAAGGAGCACGACCCCTGAACCGCTCGCGACGACGGCCGTGAAGGTCCCGTTCACCGCGACCCTTTTATAATCGGTGCCCTGATCGTCGAACAGCGCGCCGGTCACCTGGTAACTTGACAGATCGACGCGGAGAACCTGATTGACGCCGTCCGGACCTCCCATTCCGATGACCGTGAACGTCGGAACAAGCGCCTCTCCTCCGGACACCGCGATATCGACCGGCAGGTTTTTTGGCAAGGGGATTCGGGCGACCGTGCCGCTTCCGGGTGCGGCGTCGGGGTCGACCACCTCCAGCTCCAGCGTGGTGCGGTGGCCGACCATGAGAAGACCGTTGGGCAATACCGCAATCGGGCCCGGGCCCAACCCCTGCAGCGGGATCGGGTCCAGATTACCGAAGCTCCCGGGAGTCGTCTCGGTGATCACAAGAATCGAATTCGTGACCTCGTTCGTCACGTAGACGCGCTTAGGCGACACGGAGAAATCGAAGGCGATGCGGCGGCACCCTTTTGGCACCGGAAACTGGGCGGCGACCGAATCCGTCGCGACATCGATGATCGTCAGCGCGGCCGCCGCGGCGTTGGCGATGAACGCGTGTCGTCCCTCGGGATCGACGGCGACGTCCATTGCGCGGTGCGGGATGGCGCGGGCCGACGGCCCCACGGGAAGGTCCGCCATCTTAACGTCCGCGGCCGCGTCGATCACCGTGACCGAGCCGTCGAGCTGGTGCGCCACGTAGGCCTTGGTCCCATCCGGGGCCGCCGCGATCGCCAGCGGGACACGTGGATCGGCCGCGGGCTTCGACTGGGCGCGAATCGGGACGGCATTCGTAAAGCGAGACTGGCCCGACGTCGTGACCAACGCCTGGACATAAAAAATGACGCCGTTCAGGGACGACGAATTCGGGATCGCGAGCTGGACCGGCGCGCTCCCGTCGCCGCCGATCGTCCCGGAGGCGAACGTCGTGGTCGTGCCCGGTTTCAGGAAAAGCGTGCCGCGCGCGCCGAGCGGGACCTCGGCCGGCTGGGTGGAAAGGATGGCGGCGAAGCTCGAGCCCGGTGCACCGGTAATCGTAAAGGTCGCGCTGGTGCCGATCGGCACGAAGGGATTGATCACGCTGAGCTTCGGCGTCTCGGCGGCCAGGGCCGGCGAGCTGGTCCATGCGATCATAACGATCACCTGGGCCACCTTCATCAGGGCGCTGGTCCGGTTCATTGGAACACCCTTTCACGGACGGTGGTGAAGCCCGACGTCAAATTCGAAAGAATGCCTTGTATTCCGCCGTGCCCATTGGACCCTGTCACGGCTTGGGTCAAGCCTATCACAGGCGGAAGACTAAATCCATAGGGGAAGTGGAGGGTTTTGACCCATGTCCACACTGCATTATGGGTGGGCCGTCTCGGCGATTGGGGTCCTTCTCATAGCCGGACTGGGCATAGGGACTTGTTACTGGTATCGGCGGGACATTCATCGTGCGCGTGAGCGTGTCTCGACCGGCAGCCGGATCGTCGACACACCCTGCGGGCCCATCGAATATGCCGTCGCCGGAGAGGGTCCCCCCGTCCTCATTGTGCACGGCGCGGGGGGAGGGTACGACCAGGGCATCGATCTCGCCGGGGCAACGGTCGGCGGCGGTTTCCGGATCATCGCGATGTCGCGTTTCGGTTACCTCCGCACCCCGCTTCCCAAGGACGCCTCCCCGACGGCCCAAGCCGACGCGCATGCCTGCCTGCTGGACGCGCTGAAGATCCGTCGGGCGGCGGTCATCGGCTTTTCGGCCGGCGCGCCTTCTTCACTCCAGTTCGCGTTGCGCCATCCCGAGCGTTGCGTCGCGCTGGTCCTCGGAGTTCCCTATACCTATGTGCCGCGCCCGGAGGGAGTATCGCAAGCGCCCCCTTCAGCCGTCTATGTGATCCGGCCGGGGGGAGAATCTCAGGCGCGGCCTTCGGCCGCTCTCTCGTTCCTTTTCGACACCGCTTTAAAATCGGACTTTCTTTTTTGGCTCGCGACGAAAGCGGCCCGCACGATATTGATTCGTGTCATTCTCGCGACGCCCCCCGGCGTATGGCACGCCGCGGGTGCGGACGAGCGGGCGCGCATCGGGCGGATGCTTAGCCACATCCTCCCCGTTCGTACGCGCCGACAGGGACTCCTCAACGATGCGGCGATCACGTCGTCCATTGCGCCCTATCCGCTTGAGCGGATCACGGCCCCGACACTGGTCCTCACCGCCGAGGACGACCTGTACGGGACCTTCGAGCGGGCGCGCTATTCCGCCCGGCAGATCCCGGGCGCACGCTTCATCGGTTACAAACACGGCGGCCATATGCTGGCCGGTCACGCGAGGGAGGTCCGGGCTGAAATCAAGGCCTTCCTGGATCAGTCGTTCCTGAACATTCAGAAATGACAAAGGACGGCCGAATCGTCTTGCATCCTCACACCGTTGCGGGTATGCTTGGATCAATGCAAACGGTCGTCTCCCTCACGAAAACCGCCCGGCCCCTTTGGCCCTACCTCACGACAATATTAATGCTCCTGCTCCCTTCCACCGCGCCTGCGGCGTCCGAAAGCGAGGCCGGGCGACTCCTGGACCTCACCGCCAGTTGGTTCGGAATCATTTCGATCGTCGTATTCGCACTGGCTTACGCGCTCGTCATCAGCGAAGAGCTGCTGCATCTCCGCAAATCGAAGCCGGTCGTGGTGGCGTCCGGCGTGATCTGGACGCTGATCGCCGTCGCCTATGCCCTCCAGGGGGACACCACCACGGCCGCCACGGCGATCCGCCATAACCTTCTCGAGTACGCCGAGTTGCTGCTGTTCCTGATTGCCGCGATGACCTACGTGAACACGATGGAGGAACGGAACGTCTTCAACGCATTGCGCGCATGGCTCGTCTCGACCGGCTTTTCCCTCCGGTCGATTTTCTGGATCACCGGCCTGCTGGCTTTTTTCATCTCCCCGTTTGCCGACAATCTCACGACCGCGCTGGTGATAGCCGCCGTGGTCATGGCCGCGGGGGAGGGCCATCCGCGATTCATCGCGCTGGCGGCGATCAACGTCGTGGTGGCCGCGAACGCCGGCGGGGCCTTCAGCCCGTTCGGCGACATCACGACGCTGTTGGTCTGGCAAAAGGGCGTCGTCCGATTCTTCGAGTTCTTCGACCTTTTCATTCCCTCGGTGATCAACTGGCTCGTTCCCGCGCTGATTATGTCGTTTGCCGTTCCGAGAGGACAACCGAGACCGGCCCTGGAAACCACCGGATTGAAGCCGGGCGCCTTCGTGATCGTCGGGTTGTTCCTCACGACAATCGCCATGACCGTCTCCTTCCATAACTTTCTCCACGTGCCGCCGGTCCTCGGCATGATGACCGGCCTTGGATTTCTGAAGATCTACGGCTATTTCCTCGGGCGGAACGGAATCGTCGTGCAAGAAGCCCGAGGGAAAGTCCAAGCGTTCGACATTTTCGACAGCATGAAACGGATCGAGTGGGATACGCTGATGTTCTTCTACGGAATCATCCTGAGCGTCGGCGGACTGAACACGATCGGGTATCTCGCCTCGGTCTCCCACCTCATGTATATCGATATCGGCCCAACCTGGGCCAACGTGCTGGTGGGGTTGCTGTCGGCGATCGTGGACAATATTCCGATCATGTTCGCCGTCCTGACGATGAACCCCGACATGTCCCACGGACAATGGCTGCTGGTCACCCTGACGGCCGGCGTCGGTGGATCGCTGCTGTCCGTCGGTTCGGCCGCCGGTGTGGCGCTCATGGGACAGGCACGCGGCGTCTACACCTTTTTCTCTCACCTCCGATGGTCCTGGGCGATCGGCTTGGGGTATGCGCTCAGCATCTGGGCGCATTTTTTGATCAATGCCCGATTGATGTAGGAAGGCCCCATGCCGTCCCCCCACCCGCAACCGGTCCTCTTCACCGATCTGGACGGGACGCTTCTGGATTCCGCCACCTACTCCTGGGAAGCGGCAACGCCCGCGATGAAACGGCTGGAGGAACGGGCCATCCCGTGGATTCTCTGCACCAGCAAGACGCGGGCCGAGCTTTTGCCCCTCCGGCGCGATTTGGGCCACCGTCATCCGTTCATCGTGGAAAACGGGGGCGCGATCCTGATACCGGAGGATTATTTCCGCGTCCCGTATTCGGCCGATCCGCCTGCCGAGGGATTTCGGAGGATCCGGATCGGGGTCCCCTATCCGCTCCTTCGAGCTGCCCTCAAACAGATTGCGGAGGAAACCGGAATCGCACTGCCTGGCTTCGGAGACATGGATGCAAACGAGATCGCACGACGGACCGGACTGACGCCCGCGGAGGCCGGTTTGGCCAAAACCCGGGAATACGACGAGCCCTTTCTCTTGCAAGGGAATCCACGGCAACAGCAGGCCGTGCTGGACCGGATCGCGTCCGGGGGTCTCCAGTGGACCCTGGGCGGACGGTTTTACCATCTAACGGGGAACAACGACAAGGGCCGGGCGGTCACCCTCCTTTCCGAAATCTACCGGAGACAGTGCGGTCGGATCGTCACGGTCGGGCTCGGTGACAGTCAAAACGATCTTCCGATGTTGGCTGCGGTCGATCGGCCGATTCTCGTTCAGAAGCCGGACGGCGGGTACGAAGACGCGATCGCGCTTCCCGGGCTTGAACGGGCGGATGGCATCGGCCCGGTCGGCTGGAATCGAGCCGTTCTCGGACTCCTAAAAGAGTTCCCGATATCGCCCTGACTTCACTCGCGGGACTGTTTGACAAGGCGCGGGATATATGGTTTCATTATTTGAATAGGAAGGTTCATGGAAAATAAGCCGACAGAAGAAAACCCGGGTCGAACGCCCCGCGCGCACGGTTTCGGTCCGGCCAGCCCCTTGACCGACTACGACGTCTTTCTCTTCAAACAGGGGAATCATACATTATTGTATGACAAACTGGGCGCGCATCCGATGACGATGCAAGGGAACAGCGGAACACTATTTTCGGTATGGGCGCCGAATGCCGAACGGGTCTCGGTTGTGGGAGATTTTAATCAATGGAATCCGTCCGCCCACCCGATGGAAGTCCGAAAGGATGAATCCGGAATCTGGGAAGGTTATTTTCCCGGAATCGGCCCGGGGGACCTTTATAAATATCACGTCGTCTCCAGAAACAGATCGTTCAACGTGAACAAAGGCGACCCGTTCGCGTTCTGCTGGGAAGAACCGCCTAAAACGTCCTCGGTGGTATGCGATCTGAAGTATGACTGGGGGGATCGGGACTGGATGACGAACCGGCACCGGCATAACGCGCTGTCTGCTCCCCTCACGATTTACGAAGTCCATCTCGGTTCATGGAGGCGGGTCCCCGAAGAAGGAAACCGTTCGCTCACTTACCGCGAGATCGCCCCGGTCCTTGCGGCCTACGCCAAAGAAATGGGCTTCACCCATGTCGAGTTGCTGCCCGTTACGGAGCATCCATTCTACGGCTCTTGGGGATATCAGACGACGGGATATTTTGCCCCGACCCGACGGTACGGAACGCCGCAGGATTTCATGTACCTGGTCGACCACCTCCATCAACAGGGAATCGGCGTGATCCTGGACTGGGTCCCCTCCCACTTTCCCTCGGACGAGCACGGCCTGGCCTATTTCGACGGAACCCACCTCTACGAGCATGCCGATCCGCGGAAGGGATTTCATCCGGAATGGAACAGTTACATTTTCAATTACGGCCGCAACGAGGTCCGGGCCTTTCTCATCAGCAGCGCGCTGTTCTGGCTGGACAAATACCACATCGACGGCCTTCGCGTGGATGCCGTGGCCTCGATGCTGTACCTGGACTACGCCCGAAAAGAAGGCGAATGGATCCCCAATGAACACGGCGGGCGGGAGAATCTTGAAGCGATTCATTTCCTCAAACGTTTGAACGAAACGGCCTACGGGAAATTCCCGGACACCCAGATCATCGCCGAAGAGTCGACCGCCTGGCCGATGGTCTCGCGACCGACATTCGTCGGAGGGCTGGGCTTCGGGATGAAATGGAACATGGGCTGGATGCACGACACGCTGGCCTATTTTTCGGAAGACCCCCTGTACCGCAAATACCATCACAACCAACTCACTTTCAGCCTTTGGTATGCCTTCATGGAAAACTTCGTACTGCCCCTCTCCCACGACGAGGTGGTGCACGGCAAGGGCTCGCTGATCGGTAAGATGCCGGGGGATGAATGGCAACGGTTCGCCAATCTTCGGCTGTTGTACGGTTACCTGTACGGCCATCCCGGGAAAAAACTGCTTTTCATGGGCGGGGAATTCGGCCAGGTTCGCGAATGGAAACATGAGGAGAGTCTGGAATGGCATGTGCTTCAATTTCCGAACCACCGCGGGATCCAGCAATGGATGAAGGATCTCAACCGGCTGTACCGGTCCGAACCGGCGTTGCATGAAAGGGACTTTGAAGCCGATGGCTTCGAATGGATCGACTCCAACGACTGGGAGCAGAGCGTCGTCAGTTTTTTGCGGAAGGCCAAATATACCGACGAGGTCCTCCTGGTGGTCTGCAATTTCACGCCGGTTCCAAAATATCATTATCGGGTCGGCGTACCGAGAGGAGGCTACTGGCGCGAGCTTCTCAACAGCGACTCCGCCTATTACGGAGGGAACGGACTTGGGAATTCCGGAGGGGTCGAGGCCGTACCCGTCCCCGCGCATCAACGTTCCCATTCGCTCACGCTGACCCTGCCGCCTCTGGGCGCCCTGTTTTTTAAAGGATAGATACTCAGCGAGCAAGGCGAGCGAGAGGGGGAGGCTGAAAATTCCCCGCCAGGGGTGATTTTCCTCTATTTTCCATTTACAGGTTCCATCCTTGGCGGGAAATTTTAGTGAATTGAAAATGGTAAACCGTAAATAGGAAATCCCGTGCCCCCAAAATCCTAATGAGAGGGGGCGACGCGAGCCCCTATCAACTTGAGGAACGAATCATGAGAACCATGCCGGGCCATCCCTATCCGCTGGGGGCCAACTGGGACGGGAAAGGCGTCAATTTTTCCATTTTCTCGGAGCACGCGACCCGGGTCGAGCTTTGCATTTTTGACTCGGTGGAGGCCCCGAAGGAAAGCCACCGAATTCCGCTGACGGAGCAGACGAACCGGATCTGGCATATCTATCTGCCCGACGCGCGGCCCGGATGGCTCTATGCATACCGGGTCCACGGTCCTTACGACCCGAATTCGGGGCAGCGGTTCAATCCGTCCAAACTCCTGGTGGACCCCTATGCCAAGGCGATCGCAAGGCGGACCTATTGGGATGCCGCCATGTTCGCCTACCGGATCGGTCATCCGGCGGAGGATCTGGCGATGGACGAGCGCGACAACGGGGCCTTTGCCTCGCTGTGCGCGGTCATCGACCCGGCCTTCACTTGGGGGAACGATCGTCCTCCCAAGATCCCCTGGCATCAGACCGTGATTTACGAAACCCACGTGAAGGGTTTCACGGTCCGGCACCCGGGGGTTCCCAAGCCGCTGCGCGGCACCTACGCCGGCCTGGCCTGCGAACCGGTCATCCAGCACCTGCTCGGGCTCGGGGTGACGGCCATCGAACTCCTGCCGGTTCATCATCACGTCGATGACTACGACCTGGCCAAACGCGGACTGACCAATTACTGGGGATACAATACCCTCTCGTTCTTCGCCCCGGACCACCGGTACGCCTCCGGAACCATGAACCTGGCCGACGAATTTAAAATGATGGTCCGCTCCCTGCACGATTGGGGCATCGAGGTCATCCTGGACGTCGTCTACAACCACACGGCCGAGGGCAATCATCTCGGCCCCACCCTGTCCCTCCGGGGCATCGATAACGCGGCCTATTACCGGCTGGTCAAGGACACCCCCAGATATTATGTGGATTATACCGGGTGCGGGAACACACTGAACATGCTCCATCCTCAGGTCCTTCAACTGATCATGGACAGCCTGCGTTACTGGGTCACCGAAATGCACGTGGACGGTTTTCGCTTCGACCTGGCCAGCGCCCTGGCCCGGGAACTCCACGAGGTGGACCGGCTGGGGGCCTTCTTCGACATCATCCAGCAGGACCCGATCATCTCGCAGGTGAAGCTCATCGCCGAGCCGTGGGACCTGGGCGAGGGGGGATACCAGGTCGGGAACTTCCCGGTGTTGTGGGCGGAATGGAACGGGAAATACCGCGATGCGATCCGCCGTTTCTGGAAGGGGGAAGGGCGCCAGGTGGCCGAGCTGGCCACCCGACTGGCCGGCAGCAGCGATCTGTACGCCCAGGGCGGCCGCCTCCCGCACGCCAGCGTCGATTTCATCACGTCGCACGACGGTTTCACCCTGCACGACCTCGTCAGCTACAACCGAAAGCACAACGAGGCCAACGGGGAAGACAACCGCGACGGGACCGACGACAACATCAGCTGGAACTGCGGCGCGGAGGGACCGACCGAGGATCCCGAAATCAGGGCCCTGCGGGAGAAGCAAAAACGAAACTTCATGGCCACCTTGATTTTCAGCCAGGGTGTCCCGATGATCTGCGGCGGGGACGAAACCGGGCGGACCCAGCACGGAAACAACAATGCGTATTGCCAGGACAACGAACACACGTGGTACGATTGGGAACTGAACAAGGAACAGCGGGAGTTCCTGCAGTTCGTCCGAAACGTCATCCTCCTCCGGAAAACCCACCCGGTGCTGCGGAGGCATAAGTTTTTTCAAGGGAGGTATATCCGGGGATCCGAGATCAAGGACATCGCCTGGTTCTCACCCGACGGTCACGAGATGACGGACGAGGAATGGAACGCGGAATCCGTGCGTTACCTGGGCGTCCGCCTGGCCGGAGATGCCATCGACGACGTGGATGAACTGGGACAGCGGATTACCGGCGATACGCTCCTCATCCTCCTGAACGCTCACCACGAGGCCGTCCCTTTCGTCCTCCCGGCGCACAAGAAAGGAACACGTTGGGAACGCATCCTGGACACCAGCGACGGGGCGGCATCGCGATCCAAACGGCTGGCCAAGGGTGGACGGACGTATCGTCTGCAGGAACATTCCCTGGCGGTTTTCCGCCTGGTCCCGCAATAACAACGCGCGAGGCCGGCGCCCGGCGAGCCACGCGAGCCCCTCTCATTCGCTCAAAGGTGGGAGAAATCTTCTTCCTTCTGCTCCTGTTCTCTTTTCAAGCGCCGCTCGATGAACTGCTTGGCCGCGTCCCGAGCCCCCAGGCCGAAGGCGATCGCGAAGGCCAGCACGACGCCCCCCAGCGTGATCGAGAAGGCGGCGACGATGACGTTCTTCGCGATCCCAAGCTGGTCGAAGGCCATCGCCAGCGCCAGAAGAAGGATCGCGATCCGGACGGCCCGGGCCAGAAACCGCGCCTCGACGATCTGGGCGTTTACCGCCGCGATCAATGTGGCCCGTGCGAAGAAGTTGGCCAGCAGAAACCCCACGACCAGGATCACGACGGCGATCAGCATATGAGGCAGATAGGAAAAGACCTCCGAGACAAACTGATCCACCGGCTTCAAATCCAGAACCTCCAATCCCAGCATGAGGAAGATCAGGACGATCACCCAGTACGCAATCCGGCCGACCCAGTGCGCCGGCGACTCTCGGATCCCGCCTTTTGACAAAGCCAGCGACAGGCCGATCCGGCCGGAGTACTGATCGAACTTGGCGGTGACCAGAACGCGAAACACCGCATTCTTCACGACCCACGCGATCAGGACGCCCAGGGCCAGAACCACGATCATCGCGACCAGATGGGGCAGAAAGGCCCCCGTCTGATTGATAAACGCCTTCATGGGCTCGATAAAACCGGTTTGCCAGACCTCTTTCATGACCCACCTCCCTGGATCGGGGGTTTGTCCCACTGATCCATCACATAAGATTTTTCCCGTTCAAAACTTTGACACAATCGCTCGATCCGGCTCTCCGCCTCCGGGGGGCTCATCGATTGGGTATCCAGAATAAACGAGGCGACCCTGCCCAGATAAAGGGGCGTAAAGGATTTCAATAGGTGCTCATGGGCCATGACACGGCGATGAAAGGCCAGGGCGAACTCGTAGACGATCCGGGTCCAAAGCGCGTCCGAGAATCCGGGCTCCGATCCGTCCAGCCTTACGGCCACCAGCCCGGCGAGCGTTTCCGGGGCCAGAATTTCGGTCCAGACGGCCGTCAATTCCGTCCGGCCCAGTTCGAAGGCCTTGATCAACCGGTCGACATTGACCGGAACCGGTTCCAGTCCCACCTCGTACTCAAATCCGAAGATCGGCACGGACTCCGAACGCCCGACCGTTTTCCACTGCTCCGCGTATTTCTCCATCAGGGCAAAGGTCGAACCCACCACCTGGGTCAGCATGGCCGAGAGGTCGGCGGCCGGGTCCTTTGGATCATGGATCTTCGCGCCCAAATAGGCCTGGCAAATTTTGCAGCCACGCGCAATCGCCGTGGTCGTCATCCAGATATCGATGCCGTACCGCGCGACGTCTGTATCCCAGACGTCCTGGGTCAGAAAATAGCCGGCCAGGTCCCCCGAAAACCCGAACTCCCCGCCGATCGGCTGGCGGATCCGCGGGCCGTAGAGCGCGCGGGTCAGCGGATAGACGATGCTGTTGGTGATTGTGCCGTCGTACTTGTGCCGCTGGTAATACGGCGCGACGTAATCGAAGCCTTCTCTAAAAACCGGCCGCAGGAGCAGCTCCATCCAGTCCGGATTAATACTGCGCAGGTCGGCGTCCACCACCGCGCAAGCCTTGACCTTCAGGGCCTCCGCAATTTCGAATATCAGCCTGAAGGCGCTCCCCTTTCCGGGGATGCCGTGGTAGGGCGTTACGATCTTGTGAAGCGCGTTGACGCGGTGGGCCACGAGAATGCTCTGCAGATCCACCGTCGATCGGTCGACCGTCTCCGGGGTTCCGTCGCTCGATCCGCCGTCGGAATTCACGAGGACCGCCTTGGCCTCGGGAAAATACTTCGCCAGACCGGCCCCGACGGCTTGCACGACGCGGCCGATGGTCCTCGCGTTGTTGTAGCTGGGGATCCCGACCAGGATATCGGCCGGTCCGACCGCCGCAAGGCGCGTCTTCAGGTCTTCTCGCACCATCGAAACCGTCATTCCGCGTTGTCCACGTCGACGGCGTTCTCCAGCATCTCGAAAAACTTCGGAACGGCCGAGACAACCCGGTTCCAGTTCGTGATCAAGGGAATGCCCAGCGGATCCTGGACAAATTCCTCGGCCGCGATCCGGATCGCCCGGGTGAAGGCCTCGACCGCCAGCCGCTCGGCGTGCCGGTCGAAGACCAGCCCGTTGATGATGGCGTCGTCTTCGTATTTCTTGATCGTATCCTGTGCGGCCCGCTGGTAGGCCGTGCGGAGCGTGTTGAAGAACGCCGCGTCAAAAACCAGACCTTCCGTCGCCAGATTTCGAAGGAGCGATTTGGCGATGTCGATCGCCATCTTCATCAGACCGGTCTGCGGATCCTCCGAGGAGAGGGCCTGATGCTTGTGCTCGTAGTTATCGGACAGGTCCACCTGGCACACCCGCTTCACGGAAACGTTCCGGTAGATCTCGGCCAGGACCCCGACCTCCAGGCCCCAGTCGCCCGGAATCCGGTTCACCCGGGCCAGATCGGCCAGCATCGAGAACTCGCCCGCCAGCGGGTAGCGGAAGCTGTCCAGATAAACCAGAAAGGGATGGTGGCCGATCATATTCACCAGGGTCCTTATCAACGGGGTGACGAAAAGCCGGGTGACCCTTCCGTGCAACTGGTCGGTGATGCGCGGGTAGTAGCCCTTGCAGAATTCATAGCCCATGTTCGGATTGACCACGGGATAGCAGAGGCGCGCCAGGAACTCTCGATTGTAGGTGAGAATGTCGCAATCGTGGAGCGCGATCACCTTGCTTTGCCGCCGCGCCAAAACGTACCCGTACGCCAGCCAGGCCGCGCGGCCCTTGCCCTCGCTTCCGATGTCCAGCTCGCTCTGGGTCAGGAGGGCCAAAAGCTTTTGCACGCGCTCCCCGTCGACCCAGACGATCCGGTGTTCGCAATACAGGTCCTTGAAAAACTGCCGCGCATAGCCGAACTCGTTCCGGTCGGCCCGTCCCAGCGAGATGATAATTTCCCGGAGGTATTTCACGGATTGGAGCTGTTTGACGATTTCCTTGAGCGCCGGCCCCTCCAGCTCGGAGTAAAGACACGGAAGCACGAGCGCGATCGGCATCTGGTGGGAGAAGGCCTCCAATTGCGTCTCCAGCCAATCCAGATTCACCCGGCCCAGGCGGTGAAGAGTCGATATGACTCCGGTCTGATAAAAATCGGCCATCAATCTTCCTTATTTGTTGGAGCCAGGGGGACTTTACAGTATAATGGAAACGGTTCGAGGGCTTAACAGTTTACTAAGTATACCGCATCAAGGCGGACCTTTCAACTTTTTTAACGGAGGCGCGCTCACCGCGTTCCTCGGATATATCATATGACGGTAAACCTGGCATTCGCCTTAATCGGAATCATCATCTTCATCGGCTTTTTCGGCACGGTCGTCTTTTAAAAGACTCGAATCCCCGATCTGCCCGTGTTGATCCTCATCGGGATTCTCCTCGGCCCGGTTTTTCGCCTGATGGATCCGACCCAGCTCGCCGGCTTCACCCCTTACTTTGCGACGTTCGCGATGATCATGATTCTTTTCGACGGGGGCATGACGCTCGACCTTCGGAGCATTCTGCGGCAATTTACCGGCGCCGTCCTTCTGGCCGTGCTGGGTTTCCTGGCCACGGCGGCACTCACCGCCTTCATTTCACGGTTTTTCGGATACCCTTTCCCCCTCGGCGTGCTGCTTGGGTCCATCGTGGGCGGAACTAGCGGGGCGATTGTGATGCCTCTGGTCACCCAGATGCGGATGAGCGAGGAGGCCAAGACGATCCTCAGCCTGGAATCGTCACTGACCGACATTCTCTGCGTGGTAATCGCCGCGAGCTTGGTGCACTTGATTCCGACCGGCCAATCGGAATGGATCACTCCCCTCCAGGATCTGCTGGGACGATTCATCATTGGGATTCTCCTGGGCGCGGCCTGCGGGATCGGGTGGTCGAAGATTTTGGAACGGCTTCAAAAGCCTCACTTTGCCTACATGCTGACCCTCGCGGTATTATTTCTCCTGTTCAGCCTGGCCGAATTTATCCGCGGCAACGGCGCGATGGCGGCCCTGGTCTTCGGCTTGATTTTAGGGAACTACAAACGCTTCCCCGCTCTCTTCGGACCCGCCATGGCGGTAAACACCAACGAAACCGCGATCCGTGGGTTTCACGGCGAGCTGGCCTTTTTCATCCGGACGTTCTTCTTTGTCTATATCGGCCTGATCTTCACCATGGACCATCTCAGCCCGCGAACGCTTCTGTTATGCCTGTCGAAGCCGACGACACACACCTCCGGCGGGGCTACGGACGGAGCCGACGGCTGAGGTTTCAAAATAATTTTTAAAGAGCGAAGAGCGCGCCCAATGCGCCCGGGGCGATGAGGGGAACCCATCCGCCTGGGTACCGTCCAGATCCTCCCCCCCGCCGGCCTCCCTTCTTGATTCCGTCCGTCGATCAGGGTATCATCCAAAATCATTCCGGTCCGCCCCGCATTGGTCGTGAGAGGACAGCCGGGGCGGGACGAGCCCGCCCCGACGACGGGTTAGGCCCCCCGGAGCCGGTGCAATCCGGCAACGGGAGAGCCCACCGGAAGCTGCAGGAAGAAAAACCCGATGACGACACCGGCCCCGACCGGGGGAATTCAACGAAAGGCGATCGGAACGATTGTCGAGGTCCACGGCCCCGTGGTGGATATCGCCTGCGAGGTTTTGCCCCCGATCCATCGGGCCCTTGTCGCCTCCCTCGATCATGAGGCCTACATGTTCGAGGTTCACCTTCATTTGGACCAGCGGCACGCGCGCGCCATCACGCTGCATCGGACCACCGGACTGCAGCGCGGCGTTCCAGTGTTCGATACGGGGGGGCCGCTGCGCGTGCCCGTGGCCCCGGAATGCCTCGGACGGATGCTTAACATCTTCGGTGAGCCGATCGACGGCGGTCCGCCGATCACCGCGAAGGAATTCCGCGACATCCTTGTAAAGCCGATCTCGCTCCACGAAACGAAGAGCGTCAGCGGAGTGTTGGAAACCGGCATCAAAGTGATTGATTTGCTCTGTCCGTTTGTCAAGGGCGGCAAGACCGGGCTCTTCGGCGGGGCCGGGGTCGGCAAGACGGTGCTCATTATGGAGTTCATGCATGCCATCGTCCATCTGCACAAAGGAGTCTCCGTTTTCGCCGGGGTCGGCGAGCGCATCCGTGAAGGCCACGAGTTATGGCGGGAGATGCAAAACGCCGGCGTGATGCCCCAAACCCTGATGGTCTTGGGTCAGATGGACGAATCCCCCGGGGTGCGTTTTCGGGTGGGCATGACGGCGCTGTCGTATGCCGAGTACCTTCGCGACACCCTTCACAAGGAAGTCCTGTTTCTCATGGATAACGCCTTCCGGTTTGTGCAGGCCGGCAGCGAAATCTCGGGCTTGCTGGGGCGGATGCCGGCCACCGTCGGGTATCAGCCGACCCTGATGACCGAGGTGGCCGAGTTGCAGGACCGCATCATCTCCACCACCCGGGGCGACATCACCTCGGTTCAGGCCATCTATGTTCCGGCGGACGATATGACCGATCCGGCGGTGAGCGCCCTTCTCGGCCATCTGGAGACGACGGTGATCCTGTCCCGGGCCCAGGCCGGCAACGGGATTTATCCCGCGGTCGATCCCCTGCAGTCCGCCAGCAAGATGATGAGCGCCTACTTTCTCGGCGATCGGCATTACGCCGTGGCGGAGGGGGTCCGGGAGCACCTGGCCCGTTATCACGAGCTTGAGAATATTATCGCCATGCTCGGCCTCGAAGAGCTCTCGGAAAAGGATCGACGTATCGTGTTACGGGCCCGAAAACTACAGCGGTACCTCACCCAGCCGTTCCACGTAATGGCGGAGCACACCGGCATCAAAGGGGTCTCCGTCCCGCTTCGGGACACGCTGGACGACTGCGAAGCCTTTCTCCGGGGGGATTTCGACGGGTTGCCCGAAGATCGCTGTTACATGCGCGGGACCCTGAAGACCGAACGACGATGAGGCCCTTCATCCTCCATCTCCAGAGCGCCACCCAGTTTCAACGGATCGAGGGGGTGACCAGCTTTGTCGGAGAGGATCGCTCCGGCCAATTCGGAATTCTGGCCGGGCACGCGCGGATGATCACCTCGCTCGCATTCGGTTTGGCCCGTTATCGGACCGTCGAGAATGTCTGGAACTATTTGGCGCTGCCCGGCGCCTTGCTTTATTTTGTAGATGATCGACTCGCCATTAATACGCGGCGTTACCTGATTGATACCGACTACCAGCGCATCAGTTCGGCCCTGGAGGAGCAACTGGGGATGGAGGAGGAAAAGCTGCGCGGCATGAAGGAAAGCCTGCATCGTCTCGAAGCCGAGATGTTCAAGCGTCTGCAGAGGATGGAACGCGGCGAGGAAGGTTCCCCATGAACCGTCCAGGCGCAAGACAGAAGCCGAATCAGAATAAACTCAAAAAAAGCATGGAACGGGACGCGGAACGGATGAAACGGGCCGAGAAGGACCGTCCCACGCTGCTGGCGCAATCGGTCTATTTGGGCACCCTCGGCCTGCTGATGGTCCTGCCGATGATCGCGGGCGCGTATCTCGGCCGCTGGCTCGATGGCTGGTCTGAGGGTTACTCCGTACGCTGGACCGTCAGCCTGATCGTTCTAGGGATATTCATCGGCTCGATCAACGTCTATTGGTTCATTAAGGAATAGAGAATGGCGACCTCCGGTATATTCGGCGCGTCCGTATTTCACCTCGGTCCGCTGGTGATCACCCAGACAGTCGTGACCACGTGGGGCATCCTTCTGGGGTTGTCCTTGGTTTCATGGTTTTCGACACGCCGTTTGAGCCTTGACCCCGGACCCTGGCAGACCGTCGTGGAAGGGGCCGTAAGCGCGATCGAGGACGCGGTTTCCGCCGTGTTGCCCGATCATTCCCGGCCCGTGCTTCCTTTCATCGGCACCCTCTGGATATTTATCGTCACCGCCAATCTCGTCGGGTTGATCCCGGGCTTGCAGGCTCCGACCGGCGATTTATCCTTGACGGCGGCCCTGGCGGTGCTGGTATTCCTATCGGCACACTGGTACGGTGTCCGAACCCAGGGACTGAAAAATTATCTGCGCCATTACCTGACCCCGAACCCCATCCTGCTTCCGTTTCACCTGCTCAGCGAAATCTCGCGCACCATCGCGCTGGCCGTGCGGCTGTTCGGTAATATGATGAGCCTGCAACTTGCGGCTCTGTTCGTTTTGCTGGTGGCGGGTTTCCTGGTCCCGGTGCCTCTCTTATTTCTCCATATCGTCGAGGCCCTGGTGCAGGCCTATATCTTTGGAATGCTGGCGTTGATCTACGTGGCCGGTGGGATTCAATATCAACAAATCAAACGAAGGGGAGAATAGGAGTATCACATGAGCGATATGACCTGGTTTACCTTGATCTCAACCGTGGTTTCCGCGCTGGCCATTGCACTGGGTGTCATGTTTCCGGCGGTCGCGATGGGCCGGGCCATTACGCAGGCGCTCGACGCACTGGCCCGGCAGCCCGAGGCGGAACGATCGATCACGCGGACCTTGTTCATCGGCCTGGCCATGATCGAATCCCTCGCCATTTACGTTCTGGTGATCGTTCTGATTATCCTATTCAGAAACCCGCTCCTCGAATATCTGATGAAATAGTTCGAAGGTGGATCGGGTGACATTATTTTTCATGGGCGTAATTCCCATAAAAGG
>Ga0335085_10003884_pt1 | contig 25291 bp, 22 predicted proteins | sample Lox_Sample_45_FD_206712 | JGI IMG/M metagenome (GOLD analysis project Ga0335085, IMG submission 206712) | Soil microbial communities from Loxahatchee National Wildlife Refuge, Florida, United States - Lox_Sample_4.5 | ecosystem: Environmental > Terrestrial > Soil > Wetlands | place: USA...
GAATCATGGAGGCCAGTTCGGCATAGCAGAGTCCGGCAAAGCTGCAGGCGACGGCGACCAAGAGAAAGGAAATCGCGATGGAAGGGCCGGCGGGCGGACGCCCGTGCATGAGCGCTCCGGCGGTGCTGCCGGTACGCAGGAAGTTAACGACCAGATCGAGCACCTGAGCGTGCAGGATGGAGGGGACCTCGAAATGCTCTCCTGCGGCCGCCGTTCCGGTGAGGACGAAGATGCCTGCGCCGATGATGGCGCCGATGCCCAGGGCGGTGAGCGACCAGGGGCCCAGAGTCTTCTTCAGGCGGTGCTCGGGCTCGTCCGCTTCCGCAAGCAGTTTGTCAATGGATTTGCAGCACAAGAGCTGGCTGCCCGAGGTGCGGAGGGCGCCGTTCTGCGAGTTGGCCGGTGTCGGCGACTGAGCCAAGCGGTCTCCAATTCACGAAAAGCTGCAAGAGGCGCGGAGATTGCGCTCCGCGCCCCAGGTTGCCGTCTCAGCTACCGCTTGGACTGGCCGCGTGCCAGCTTCTTCACTTTGCGCTTCTGCGAACCGCGCGCGTACTCGCGCGGCTTGAGCGGCTTTTCGAGGCTGCGCTTCTTGCGCGCCGCGCGCTTGGCTTTCTTGCGATCTACCTTGCTGAGTGTCGATGTATTGGCCATGAACCTTCCTGATTTTTAATTGGGTAATTGGGTAATTGGGTAATTTTGCAGTTTGCGGCCCGGTTCAGGAGGCAATTACAAAATTACCAAATTACAAAATTACCAGATGCTCTTCATAACCCTTCGAGCTGGGCGTATTTCTCCACCAGTTTTTTCAAACCGAAGCGAGAGAATTGTACCGTAATCTTGGAATCTTCACCTTCCCCTTCGCGACGGAAAACCGTGCCCTCGCCGTATTTCGGGTGGCGGACACGCTGGCCGGGGCGGAAACCTTTCTTGCCTTTCGGCTCTTCGACGGGCACTTTGGGGATGCGGAATTTTTTACCACGGGAGGCGAAGAACTCGGCGATATTGTCAATGGAGTTGTATTTCGGGGCCGAGGAGGCGCGCTGCTCTCTGGGCTCTCTCCAGGCTGCCGATTGATCTTCATCTTCGTAGGCATAGTGCCTCTCAACCGCGGAGCTTCGCTCCGCCCGGCCGGGGCGAAGTGCCGTCCCCACACGGCCTCGGGAACCGCCCAGTTCTTCGATGAGCTGCGAAGGCACCTCTTCCAGAAAACGCGAGGGCACGCTGGCCTCCGGCATGTCGGTTCCGTAGCGGCGGCGATAGACGGCGCGGGTGAGGATGAGCGTGTTCATCGCGCGCGTCATGCCGACGTAGCACAGGCGGCGCTCCTCTTCGATGTCGTCCGGGTGCAGAAACGTGCGCGAGTGCGGGAACAAACCTTCTTCCAGCCCACAGAGAAAAACCAGCGGGAACTCGAGACCCTTGGCGGCGTGCAGCGTCATGAGCGTAATCTGGGCGCGTTCGTCGTAGGCGTCGGCGTCACTGACGAGCGCGGCGTGATCGAGAAACTGGTCGAGAGTTTCGCCGCGATCGCGCGAATCCATGGCGGCGTTGACCAGTTCGCGGAGGTTCTCGACGCGGGAGAAGGCTTCGGGGGTATCTTCTTGCTCGAGTTGTTTGATGTAGCCGGTGCGGTCGATAAGAAATTTCAGGAGCTCGGCGGTGGTGGAAGCCGAACCGGGAGTGCGGAAAGGCTCGGCGGCAGGCTGAGGTTCTTGTGCTGCCGGAAATTCTGTTTCCCGCTGCGGAGCGCCGCTCGGCTGAACAACTTCTTCTTCCGCAGCGCCGAAATCGAATGAAAAGTTTCCGAACTCGGAGGGATCGAATGCTGTAGCGTCGCTGGTTTCGGCTTGATTGGCGCCGTCCCATTCGGGATTCGCGGCTTCGGCTTCGATCTCCCAGGACTTACGTCCTGAGCTAACAGATTCCGTCCCTGCGGGACTTAGGGGCGGGTTGCCGACGGCATCGATTATTTCCACAGCGTTCGCGGGCGAGGGCGCCCGCGCCACATCTTCCTGCAATTTCTCGGCATAGGAGCCGGCCAGCATGGCGCGGCCGTCTTCGATGAGGTCGCGGAAGCTTTTCAGTGCCCCCAGCGCTCTTTGCGGAAGCAACTGACGCCTGATGGCCTCTCCGATCGCGCCCCAGAGCGAGAGCCCGGTCTCCAGTGCCAGGCTTTCCAGCAGGTCGATCGTGGCCTTGCCGATGCCGCGCACCGGGGTGTTGATGACCCGCAGCAGAGAAATCGTGTCGTCCGGATTCTGGATGACTTTCAGATAGGAGATCAGGTCTTTGATCTCGGCGCGCTCATAGAAAGAAAATCCGCCGACCACGTGATACTTCAACTGATAGCGGCGCATGGCTTCTTCAAACAGGCGCGATTGGGAATTTGTGCGGTAGAGCACGGCCGCGCGCGGCGACTCCTCTTCCTGGCCCGCTTCGCGCAGGTAGCGCGCAATGTAGTCGGCGGCGAACAGGGCTTCGTTTTCGCCATCCGGCGCTTCGTAATAGCCAATCTGCGCGCCGCCCTGGCGCGAGGTCCAAAGATTCTTACCCTTGCGCTTCCGGTTGTTGGACACGACGGACGACGCGGCCTGCAGAATGTTCTGGGTCGAGCGGTAGTTCTGTTCCAGGCGGACGATTTTGGCTTCGGGAAAGTCCTGCTCGAATTCCAGAATATTGCGGATGTCGGCGCCGCGCCAGGAGTAGATGGACTGATCTTCATCTCCGACGGCGCAGACGTTGTGGCGCGTGCCGGCCAGCATCCGCATGAGTTCGTATTGCGGGCGGTTGGTGTCCTGGTATTCGTCCACCAGAATGTATTGAAAACGGCGATTGTAGTAATCGCGCACTTCGGAGGAAGACTTCAGCAGGCGCACGGCTTCGAGCAGCAGGTCGTCAAAATCGAGGGCGTTTGCCTTGGCCAGCTCTTTTTTGTACTCGGCGTAAATCTGGGCCACGCGTTCGGTCTGCGGATCGGAAGACTGCAGGTAGACTTCCTGCGGGTCGAGCATGTGGTTCTTGGCCCAGGAAATGTGCGAGAGGATGGCACGCGGCTTGGTTTGTTTGTCGTCAATCCCCAACCGCCGCATGATGGATTTGACGACCGACTGCTGGTCGGATTCGTCGTAGATGACGAAATTCTTGGTCAGGCCGATAGCAGGTTTGCCGGGCACGGTCGAGGGGATGCGCAGGGCTTCGATGTCGCGCCGCAACACGCGGACGCAGAAGGAATGGAAAGTGGAGATAACGGGTTTGGCGATGGAGAGACCGCCCGCCAGCTTGTCCACGCGCTCGCCCATCTCTGCCGCCGCTTTGTTGGTGAAGGTCATGGCCAGGATGGACTCGGGCATTACGCCCAGGTGTTCGATCAGATGGGCAATGCGGTAGGTGATGACCCGCGTCTTGCCGCTGCCAGCACCGGCAAGGATGAGCACCGGGCCTTCGGTGGTTTCGACAGCTTCGCGTTGCTGCGGATTGAGTTGGGAGAGAAAAGACAAAGTTAACTCCATCTTAATAGATGAATTGATCTCTCACTGAATCGCGGACTACTAACTCCTTCATAAAATAGAGAATCTGATTGGTCGCCCTCTCGGCAGGATGGGATGTTAACAATTTAGGTGAACTTGGCTGAGAATTAGGTGAACTTAGCTAAGAACGGCATTAAATCACGTGCATAAGTTATTTATATTCATCATCTTGCATAATACTTCCAAGCTAGAATCAGAGCGTTGACTTTAGCTGGATTAGCGGCTAGTGTGAAGCCATGCAGGAAATTTCATCAAAAGACATCATTGCCCGTATGCGCGTTGAAAATCCCTGGTGGTATGGCGAACCAAGCATAGCGCCCACTTATCGTGCTATGAAACCACGGGCTTATTTTGCGCTCTTATATCCCTTGATCAAAAACTTATCTGTTCGCCGAGCCGTAGTTTGCATGGGACCACGACGGGTTGGAAAAACTGTCATTATCCACCAGGCAATTCAATCACTCCTCGACGAGAAAACGGCTCCGAAATCCCTCTGTTACCTATCCGTCGATCATCCCATTTATAACGGATTAGGCATTGATAAGCTGCTTGATTTTTATGGACAGGCTACCGCCTTGAACTGGAAATCCGAGCAGATTTTCATATTTCTTGATGAAATTCAGTACCTGCGTGAATGGGAAGTACACCTGAAGTCTCTTGTGGATACGTATCCGAACATCAAGACTCTCGCCTCTGGGTCAGCGGCTGCCGCTTTGCGATTGAAGAGCCGGGAGTCCGGAGCGGGCCGATTTACCGATTTTCTTTTGCCACCACTGAGTTTTTACGAATACTTGGACCTTCAAGATGAAACGAAGCTGGTTGAAAAGTCTGCCGAGCCGAGCCGCGACGGGAGATCTTCGTTTTTCGCTACAAAAGAAATAGATGTTGTGAATCAGCGATTTATTAACTATTTGAATTTCGGTGGGTATCCTGAAGTGGTGTTTTCTCCGCAAATTCAAGCTGACCCATCTCGGTTCATCAAGAACGACATCGTCGATAAGGTTTTGTTAAGAGATCTACCAAGCCTGTACGGAATCAGCGATATTCAAGAATTGAATTATCTGTTCACGGCATTGGCATTCAACACAGCGAAAGAAGTATCTCTGGGAGAACTATCGAAAAATTCAGGCGTAGCGAAAAACACCATTAAGCGATACATAGAATACCTGGAAGCCGCCTTTCTAATCAAGGTAGTTCACCGAGTTGATCGTAATGCCAAGCGTTTTCGCAGGGCCAATTTTTTTAAAGTTTATCTGGCTAATCCGTCCATGCGCGCCGCATTATTTTCTCCGATAGTATCCACAGACGATGCGATCGGCGGGCTCGCTGAGACTGCAATTTTTTCTCAGTGGTTTCACAGCGACTTTGCCAACCTCTATTATGCTAGATGGCCGGAAGGTGAAGTTGATCTAGTTTATCTGCTCGCCAACAAACAGAAAGCTGAATGGGCAGTAGAGGTGAAGTGGTCGGACCGCTACTGCGAGAAGCTAGATGAGTTGAGGAATGTAACAAGCTTTTGCCATGCCAATCGCCTTAAGGACTGTTTGGTTACATCGAGAACCAAGACTCTAGCCTGTGAAGTGGAGGGAGTAACCATAAGGTTTTTGCCAGCTAGTTTGTATTGCTATACGGTGGGATTCAATGTGATTCATTCTAAACAGCTGCCTGCTTGAAGCGGTGTGTTGCTTATATCTACCCCATTAGACGGGGTGCCAATCCTGGCGCCCCTATTTTGTCATCTCTTATTTACAGTGCACTCGTTGCAGGGGCAAACCTTGCGCAGGAAATCCCAGGAATAGATTCCCAGGTCGTGGCCGTCATTCCAGTGGAACTTGATGGCGTACTTGCCCACGCCTTCCGCAGACGTCGGTTTCACTAAAGGCCTGAAGATCGGCAACGGACCCGCGCCGGCAGGATCAGCCGACTCCCCGGGTTCACGTCCTGCCTTCTCCCGCTCTTCGTTGCACAGGGCGCAGGGGCAGGCATCCCGCAGAAAAGTAAAGGAATAGTGGGACTGATGGCCGTCCTTCCACTCGATGTCCATGCCAGCACCGCTGGTCAGGTTGACTTTGACGCTCTTTGGGTCTGGCGAGGTCACATCTTCCAGTATTGCATAGTGGGGTAAGGGGATAAGAGGGTCCTACTGGGCCTTTTTCCGGGCGTGCCCTGGGGCGATTAACAGAGTACTCTGTGTCCTACATTAACCGAACGAAAGACTTTAACCGCCGAGATCGCAAAGAGAACCCGCTAAACTACACGGGTGGGCGACAAGTTGGCGGGAAAGCGGGAAATCCGGTAAACTTGAAGTTCGCCTTTTGAGTTTCAGACCACCCTGGAGTAGTCATGGCACAAGTTTGTGATATCTGCGGCAAGGGGCCGCAATTCGGCAACAATATCAGCCACGCCCACAACGTCACCAAACGGCGCTGGAACGTCAATTTACGCCCGGTACACGCTAAAGTGAAGGGCGCGACCAAACGCATCCGCGTCTGCACATCCTGCCTGCGCAGCGGCAAAGTGGTGAAAGCTTAGTAGTCCCGCTAAGGTTTGGAAGACGCATTTGGTTTCCAGCTTCCCCCACTTTTGTGCCATTTCAACAACGCGTCCCGGACCGTACCTTGTAACCATTCGGGCTGCCCAGATGGAGAATCCAGCCCCGATCGGGCCTTGAATCCGCTGGGCGGAAGGCCACCCGTTCGCAACGCCATTGTGGAGAAGACCGGTTGATCACACTGCCGAGAGCGTGCATCGCGATTTTGCTGGTAGGCGCTGTGCTCGCGATCCTGATTGCTCCGGCTTTTGACGGCCCCCCGGGGACGGCTCCGCACGTGGGCCATCGTACGGTCACGCTGGCGTCGGTGTTTCTTTCCTGGCGTTCTCCAGTCCGTCCGGCAACTGCAAAGTACAATGCGGCGGTAAAACTACCGGCGCTGGACACGGACGTGCTTACGCTGCAATGCACTCGTCTCTGCTAGACCTTCCTGCTCTCACGGTCTCTCTTACTTCCGGCACCCTTTGTTCGCGGTAAACCTCGTTAACTCCAATCCAGGCGGCGCTCCTCTCGCTTTGGGTGTGGAGTTTCAAACGACGTGCCACCCGGGGCGCCGGCACATGCTCATAGTGCGGACCAACCCAGCATCCTGAAGCGGGTGCAGTAAGGCAAAAGACTACGTATGAGCTCTTCATCGCAGATTATTCATGCACAATCCTGCAGGCCCTTTCGCCCCCTGCACGCAAAAATCCTCTCTTCCCTGCGGGAGCGAGGTTGGCTCGCCACCGCCTGGGCGGCGGTGCTTTACCTCCTCAGGCCCTGGTGGTTCTGGTGGTACGACCTGACTCATGGGGTAAGCACGCGGCATGAAGTTCCTTTGTCGCAACTGAATCTGCCGCGCGAAGCCGCACGCTATGCTCTTTTTTATGAGGCAAGCGACGGAAATTGCCTTAAAAAACTCCTGCGGCAGCTACCCATCGATTATGAGGACTTTCACTTTGTGGATTTGGGGGCCGGCAAAGGAAGGTCCCTCTGCGTGGCGGCCGAGTTTCCCTTTCGCCGCATTCAAGGGGCGGAACTCTCGCCCAATTTGTCGGAAACCGCGCGCCGGAATTGCCGGCTGTTTCGGAGCAAAGCCCAACGCTGCAACAACTTTGAGGTGACGTGCCAGAACGCCGCGGAATTCCGCTTTGCGGAGGTTCCGCTGGTGGTCTACATGTTCAATCCGTTTAACGGAGTCATTCTTGCCCGCATTCTGGAAAACCTGGAGCAGTCGTGGAACGAGCATCCCCGCGACATGTTTGTGGTCTACCACAATCCGGTCCATGCGGAACTGGTGGAAAATAGCCCGCTCTTTGATGTTTTTCTCTCCGGCACCGACCGCTGGGATTATAGAAAGCTGGGTTATAAGATCTATCGCGCCAAACCGGTCGAACGCGGGGTATTGCGAAGCGAAGTTGGCCCGCTCGGGCAAATGGCACAGATTCCGAGGCAAGTAAGTTGGGATTCCGTGAATCCCTGAATTCTGCGAGAGGGGATCGTACGAAATGGACATCGGCCGAAGCGATGCGCCGAATGGAAAAAACGAATTGGATCGCTTTCCTCCGCCATGCTAGATTTTTCAAAGCTTATGAGTCCTATCCAGAGTGCCGCACGACTTATCGTCACTGTATCGCTTAGCGTGCGACTGCGCACGCCCACTCTGGCTTCGGGAAAATGAGCTAAAAGCATAATTTTAGAGCACTTATACCCACCGCCAGAAAATCGGGAGGTGGGTTTTCTATTTGCGGTGCAGCGGGGAGATACGGGTGACGCAAGTTGCCGATATGCGCCGGAGGAAGGAAAAGTCGTCATTGACGCCGTTCCTCATCCAAATTAAGATAAGCCAACCGACCGGTCGGTTTGAGAATGCCGGTAAATCTGAAGCGACACATCCAGGAGACCTTTGTGGCCACTGTTTTCTACGAGCATGACGTAAAGCCAGCCGCCCTGCAGGGCAAAACTATCGCCATCATGGGGTACGGTAGCCAGGGACACGCCCAGGCGCAAAACCTCCGCGACAGCGGATATAACGTGATTGTGGGGCTGGATCCGCAACGCAAGAGCGCCCAGCAGGCCAAGGCCGACGGCATGACCGTGGTGGCCCCTCCCGAGGCCGCCAAGCGCGCCGACTGGATTCAAATCCTCACCCCCGACGAAACGATGGGGGACTTCTTCGACTCCGCTATCAAGCCTAATCTGACCAAAGGCAAGGTTCTGGGCTTTTCCCACGGCTTTGGCATTCATTTCAAGACCGTTGTCCCGCCAGCCGATGTGGATGTCCTGATGGTGGCTCCGAAAGGCCCTGGGCACCTCGTACGGAGCGTTTACGCGCAGGGTGGGGGCGTACCGGCTTTGCTGGCGATTCATCAGGATGCCAGCGGCCGCGCCAAGGAACTGGGCCTGTGTTACGCGTATGGCATCGGGGCGACGCGAGCCGGAGTGCTGCAGACGAGCTTCCGGGAGGAAACCGAGAGCGATCTTTTCGGCGAGCAGGTTGTGCTCTGCGGCGGGCTGACGTCGCTCATGAAGAAGGGGTTCGAAACGCTGGTCGAGGCGGGCTATGCGCCCGAGATCGCCTACTTCGAGTGCATTCACGAGGTAAAGCTGATCGTCGACCTGATTTACGAAGGCGGCCTGAACCGGATGCGCTATTCGATCTCGAACACCGCCGAATATGGCGACCTGACCCGCGGGCCGCGAGTGGTACCCGACGAAACGCGCGCCACGATGAAGAAGATTCTGGCGGAAATCCAGAGCGGCCAGTTCGCCAAAGAGTGGATCGACGAAAACAAGAGCGGTTGCAAGAAGTTCAACCAGCTACGGGAGAACGAAAGGAATCTGCAGGTGGAAAAAGTCGGCGCCGAACTTCGGGGGATGATGTCGTGGCTTTCCAAGGGCGCCAAGAAAGCGGAAGAATCCAAGCCACAGGTGGTCCATGCCTAGCGCAACGCAAACGGAAGTGACTCAGATGCGGGGCGCGGAGATTGTTCTCCAGTGCCTGCGCGCTGAAGGGGTCGATCTGGTATTCGGTTACCCGGGTGGCGCGATCATGCCCTTGTATGACGCGCTCGAAGGCAGCGGCGTGCGGCACATCCTGACCCGGCATGAGCAGGGCGCGGTTTTCGCGGCCGAAGGATATGCGCGCGCCACCGGCAAGACCGGTGTGGCAATGGCTACGAGCGGCCCCGGCGCCACGAACCTAGTGACCGGCATTGCCGACGCCAAAATGGATTCCGTTCCCCTGGTGTGCATCACCGGCCAGGTGCGCAGCGCTCTGATTGGTACCGACGCGTTCCAGGAAACCGATGTTTTTGGCATGACGCTTTCGCTGACTAAGTGGAGCCGCCTGGTCAAGACGATCGAAGAAATTCCCGCGGTGATTGCGGAAGCTTTCTATTGGGCGCGGACTGGCCGTCCCGGGCCGGTCATGGTGGATATCCCCACCGACCTGATGAAAGCGAAGATGGAGTTTTCGGGTCCGGTCAAGTTCACCGCACGGCCTCGGCTGGTGGATGACACGGCCGATCCGAGTTTCACCAAGTCCCTGATTGCATTGCTGGAAACATCCAAGAAGCCGGTCGCGCTGGTGGGCGCGGGAGCCAAACTTTCCGGCGCGATCAACGAACTGCGTGCATTGCTCGATTACCTGAAGATTCCGGCCTTTGCCACGGTGCACGGCCTGGGAGCGGTCGAGCCGGAGGCGGACTACTACCTCGGTATGGTCGGCATGCACGGCACGCGCGCCGCCAATATGGCGCTGCACGAGACCGACCTGCTGCTGGTGTTCGGGGCGCGGCTAGACGATCGCGTGACCGGCGATCCTTCGCGATTCGCCCCGGAAGCGCGCATCGTGCACTTTGAGATCGATCCTGGCCAGCTTGACCGGGTGCGCTCCTGCGATCTGCCGGTGATTGGGGATTTGGCCGATACCATTCCGATGTTGCACGATGCGCTGCGAAAAATTGCTTTGCCCAATTGGTCTGCGTGGAGCGCGGTGGCGTGCGGTCCGGACCGCGCCGAACTCGACCCGCGAGGCCTGGCGCAGCCGACGATCCGCTTTCTGGACGAGCTTTTCAGCCGTTTGCCGAAGGACAGCATCGTGCTCGCCGATGTGGGCCAGCACCAGATGTGGGCGGCGCAGCGGTATCACTCAAACTCGCCGCGAGGCTTTATCACCTCAGGCGGGCTGGGCGCCATGGGCTTTGCCTTGCCAGCCGCCATTGGAGTGCAGATGGCCAAGCCTGAAACCACGGTGGTTTGCGTCTCGGGCGACGGGGGCTTCCAGATGAACATTCAGGAACTGGCCACCGTGCACCGGCTCAGCCTGCCGATCAAAATGGTGATTGTGGATAACAAATTTCTCGGCATGGTGCGGCAGTGGCAGCAGCTCTTTTATCAACGCAACTATGCGGAAACGGATTTGAGCGACAATCCGGATTTTGTAGAGATTGCCAAGGCGTACAAGATTCACGCCTGGCATCTGGAAGAGGCGGCCATGCGCCAGTTCCCGGTGTCACAAGAAACCGGCGATCTGCTGGAGCGCTTCCTGCATTCTTCCAAGCCGGAACTTCTGGTTTTCGATTGCCAGCGCGAGGCCAATGTTTTCCCCATGGTCCCGGCAGGAGCGGCATTGTCGGAGATGGTGTTCGAAGAAGAATAGTTTGCTGGGCGTTTAAACAGGAGACCTAAATATGCAGGCATTTCACATCCAATACCGCAATACGCAAGGCACGTTGATGCGCATCCTAACGGCGGTTTCCCGGCGCGCCCTGGATATCGTCTATGTACACGCGCAGGCCAGCCCGGACGACAAGACTTACAAGGTGACGTTGCTGCTGGAAGTCAATGCCAAGCAGGTCGGGCAATTGCGGCGCGACTGGTACGCGATCATGGATGTGAGCGACGTAAGGGTGGCTCCCGCCGAGAGCGTCGCCGAACTGGGCTCCGCATGGCCGGGCGCGACGGCGCATCCGCCATCGCATGTCACGGACCAAACTGCCCGCGCCGCCAGGGCGTAGGATCTCGCTCCCCCAGCAGTTCCCTAGACCGGCATCCACGTAACCCGCCGAATTGCGGCACGCTTCCCCGTTGTTTCTTGCCCAAATTGGCTTCCCGATAAGACAATTGTGCCGGTACGTTTCCAGTGATCCCGCCCGGGGATCCACTCCTCCGATGGAAGTGAAGCCATGCTGACCACCGAATCACGCCGCCTTGCCGGCATTCTGTTGGTTGTGTTTCCCTCCGTGATTTACGGAGGAGTTTCGCTGCTCATGTTCCTGATCAATCCGGACTCGGGATATATGGCAAACCCCTTGCGCCAGAACCTGTTTCGCGCCGGCCACGCGCATGCGGGAGTCCTGCTGGTGCTTTCGCTGGTTGTGTTGCGCTACGTCGATGAAGCCAAACTAGGAGATGGATGGAAACGCTATGTGCGTTCGTCGGCGCCCTGCGCGGCCATCCTGTTGCCGGTGGCGTATTTTTTGTCGGTGGCATCGCCTTATGCAACCGCGCCAAACGGACTCATTTATCTGGCATATGCAGGCGCGGTAGTTCTGGCGGTTGGACTGTTTGTACTGGGAGTCGGGCTGCTGAGAAAGAGTGCCTAGCGGCTCCTCTCCGCGCGGGCAGCTTCGACCGTTTATGATGATCACTCTATGTCCGATCTGACTGGCAAAATTGCTTTGGTTACCGGAGGCGACCGTGGGATTGGCGCGGGCTGTTCCCTGGCGCTGGCAAAGGCAGGCTGTGACGTGGCGGTGAACTTCCGATCGCGCCAGGCAGAGGCGGAGGCCATCGTTGGTCAGATCCGCAGCATGGGGCGGCGGGGGATCGCAGTGCAGGCGGATGTTTCGCAATCGGCCCAGGTCACGGCGATGGTGGAAAGAATCGAGCGCGAACTGGGGCCGGTGAACATTTTGGTGAATAACGCCGGGATCGCGCGCAGGCAGAAAATCGAAGACATTACGGAAGCTGACTGGGATGAGATCATCGATGTCAATCTCAAGTCAGCATTTCTGGTTACGCAGGCGGTGCTACCGAAGATGCGCGAGCGGCGGTGGGGAAGGATCATCAACCTGTCTTCGGTGGCGGCGCAACTTGGCGGGATTGTGGGTCCGCACTACGCATCTTCCAAGGCGGGATTGCACGGGCTGACGCATGCCTACGCCGGGCTGCTGGCGCAGGAGGGCATCACGGCGAATGCGATTTCTCCGGCATTGATCGACACGGAGATGGTGCGGGAAAATGCGCTGGCAAGGCCTAACGTAATTCCGGTGGGCCGTTTCGGGGAGGTGGAGGAGATTGCGTCAGTGGTGGTGATGCTCGCCGAAAACGCTTATGTGACCGGGCAGACGATCAATGTGAATGGGGGATGGTACATGAGTTGAGGTTGTATCGGAGTGGACGATCTGCCGAGCCTCAGGCGATGCGGGCCTGGCAAGCAGGGCAGAGCGTGCTTTCCTTGAGGTCAATCCATTCCACGGCGTGCGAAGGCGCCATGGCGCAACGGTAATCGTCGCAGTGCGTCAGTCCCAGAGTGTGGCCGATTTCGTGGACCGCTTCTTTCAGCAAGCGCAGACCGAGTAATTCCGGTTCGGTGGGCAAGCCGTAAAACTCCTGGCGCAGGCGATGCGCCGAAACCACCGCACAGGGGCCGCCCACCTGTGCCTCGCCAAAAACAAAAGTCAGAATGGGGATGTAGAGGTCCATGGCGGTCACGCCGAGCAGGCGTCCGCTGTCCGGTCTGACGAAACTCTGCATGAGGTGGAGGATTTCCGAAGAGTGATACTGCTGCCGTTCGCCGTGGAACGTGGCGGCGGGATCGAGGATGCCGGGCAGAATCGTGCAGGAGACAGGAAAGCACCGCGGGATGGAAGACTTGAGGTAACGCAGCAGCTTGTCATCCACCGGCCCGACCGGCAGCAGTTGCAGGGGCTTCATGGGGTTGCGACGGGGTTGCGGCTCCAGCCGTATTTTTTGAGTTTGTGATAGAGCGTGACCCGGTCAATGTCGAGGGCTTCGGCGGCACGGCTTTGATTGCCGCCGCACTCCTCCAGCACGCGCAGAATGTGGGCGCGCTCGACGTCTTCGAGGCTGCGACTGCCGGAATCGGCCGCAGACTCCTGTTTGAGATTGAAGTCCTGCTCCTGCAGTTCCGGTTCGTCCCCGACCACCATGGCGCGTTCCACGGCATTTTCCAACTCGCGGACATTTCCTGGCCAGGGCTGCTGTTGCAGCCGGTTCATGGCGGCTGCAGACACGCGGCTGATCCGCTTGTTCATGGCGAGGGAGAATTTCCGCACGAAATGATCTACTAACAGCGGAATGTCTTCGCGGCGCTCGCGAAGGGCGGGCAACTCGATGCGGAAAACGTTGAGCCGGTAAAAAAGATCGGGACGGAACTTCCCTTCCTCAATCAACGCTTCCAGATTCTTGTTGGTGGCGGCGACACAACGGAAATCCACTTTGATGATCTGGTTGCCGCCCACGCGGGTGATTTCGCGTTCCTGCAAAACCCGCAACAGGTCGGTCTGCGTCTTGAGGCTGATGTCGCCAATCTCGTCGAGAAAAACCGTGCCACCTTCGGCGATTTCGAATTTGCCTTTCTTGCGGTACTGGGCTCCGGTAAAGGCGCCTTTTTCATGACCAAAGAGTTCGCTCTCCAGAAGAGTCTCGGTAAGGGCTCCGCAATGGATGACCACCAGAGGATGAAATCTTCGCGGGCTGGCAGCGTGAACCGCACGGGCCACCAATTCCTTGCCGGTGCCGCTCTCCCCGGTGACGAGCACGTTGGCATCGGTGGGGCCGACGGTTTCAATGGCCTCAAACACCTTGCGCAGAGCCGAACTCTGACCGATGATGTCTTCCGGCCGGGCGACTTCGGCAACGGTTTCCCGCAGCAGCACGTTCTCAGTCTCGGTGCGCTTATGCGCCAGCGCATTCTTCACCAGGTGCGCGATTTCCTCAGGATCGAGCGGCTTGGTCACATAGTCGTAGGCGCCGTTCTTCAGAGCGGTTACTGCAGTTTCCACCGAGGCGTAGCCGGTCATCATAATGACGATCAGCTTGTCGTCGATCTCGTGCATGCGGCGCTGCAGTTCGATTCCATCCGTGCCGCGCATTTTGATATCCACCAGGGCCACGTCCCAGGGGTGCTCCGCCAGACGGGTGAGAGCATCGCCGGCATCCTCGGCAGCGCCCACTTCGTAGCCTTCTTCCCGGAACCATTTGCTCAGCGAATCGCGTACGCTGAGCTCATCGTCCACAATCAGGATTTGTCCTTGGGTACTCAAGTTCGTCACCTCGCTGTCTCTGCGGCCGGTTTGGCCGCCAACGCCTGGCTCTTCTCTGCGGCCAGGCTCGCGTCTTCCCATGGCAAAGCCACGGTGAAGCGCGTGCCTTTGCCCAACTCCGACTGCACGTCAATCCGCCCGTGGTGGCGCTCGACGATGGCATGACTGATGGCCAGCCCGAGGCCCACACCGTGGCTGGCTTCTTTGGTAGTCAGGAACGGTTCAAAAATCTGCGGCAGGATTTCCGGAGCGATGCCGGTGCCATCGTCGCGAACTTCGATCTCCGCCTCTTGCGGTTCTTTCCCCGGGCGGGTGGTGAGCCACAGGTTCCCGCCGCGGGGCATGGCATCAATCGCATTCATGGTGAGAGCCAACAGGACTTGCTCCACCTGCGAGGGATCGCAGTGAACTTTCGGCAAACCGGTTTCGAGTTCCGTGTGAAGCTGGATTCCGTTCAGCTCGCATTGATGCACTACCAGACGCACGCAACGATCCACCACTACGTTCAGGTCGGTGGGTTCGGGGTTCATGGGCGCAGTCCGGGAAAAGGTGAGGAGGTTCTTCACCAGGTCACCGCAGCGACGGCTTTCTCCGGCGATCAGGTCCAGGCATTGCAGTGACTCGTGGCGCTTTTCTTCCGGGAGGGTGCCGCGCTCCAGCCACTTATGCAACAGCTTGGCGTAAGTCAGGATTCCCGAAAGTGGATTGTTAATTTCGTGGGCCACCACAGCGGCCATTTTTCCAATGGTGGCCATCTTCTCGGCATGCAGGATGTGATCGTGAGCGCGGCGGAGTTCCCGCGTTTTCTGGTCTACCCGTTCTTCCAACGTCTTATTCCAGGCAACCACTTCTTCGTGGGCCGCATGCAACTGCAAACTCATGTCATTGAAGGAGTGGGCCAACTCTCCCACTTCATCGCGGGAATCAACTTTCAACTGATATCCGAGATCGCCCTGCGCCAGCTTTTCCGTCCCGCTCTTCAGGGCTTTGATCGGTCTGCCTACAACCCACCAGACGGCAATCCAACTTAAAGCCCCGATAAAAATCATGCCCGCAATCGTGTAGGCCAGCATGCGATTGGTGCTCTGAGCGAGCTGGGTATCGGCCTTGGCGAGCGAGATATTGGTATCCAGCACTCCCAGCACCTGCTGACTGGCAGGGTGGGCGTGGCAATCGGCATTGGCGCAGGACGGCTGATTTTCGATGGGAGTGATAATGCCGAGCACGCGATGTCCCGCAGCATTGCGGTAAATCCGAAAGCGGTCAGGCCGGTTCAGCTTGGCGAGCGGCTGCGACTGGGCATGGCAGCCATAACAGGCCTCAGCGCCCTTGTCCACGGTGTGGTTCACTTCGGCGGCCTCGGTGGAGTAGCTGATTCGTCCCTGCTGGTCGAAGATGCGAACCCGCTCCATGCCCGGCTCGTCGCCGATGGTGCGCATCACGTGGTAAAGACCTTCGCGGTCATTGCCCAGCATGTAATAGGTGGTGCTGCGGCGGATTACGTCGCTGACCCGCTCAGCGCTGGCCAGCGTGCTCTGTTCCAGATGTTGGCGGTGCAAACGGATGTTGAGATAACCAAGCAGCCCGAAAACCACGGTCATCGAGGCTATGAGGGAAAGAACCAGTTTTGCGCTCAGACTGCTCGCCTTGTGCTTCCAATGGCGCCAGGACGGCGAATTCGATTCATGAGCGGACATCGGTCAACTCAGGTACAGCCAGCACGGGCGTCAACGCTTGAGCAACCGGCTCGGGCCTTTGGGCATAAATCTCGTGCGCGTCCGGAAACACCGGGAGATATTTCACCGCCAGCGCGAACAGGGCGAATGCCGAAGCGACCAGGCTCAGGGTAATGGCCAGTTCGGTCCACTTAGGAAAGTAGTAGGTGCCGGAGTTGGCTTCCATGCCGGTGATGGCTACATTCATACGGTTCGCGACGACGCCCAGCAGGGTCAGCACGGAGCAGAGATAAAGTGCGGTGAGGTTCTCATGGATGCGGCGGAAGAAGAGCAGCACCATGGGGACGATCAACAGAGCCGCTTCGAGCAGAAACAGGTAGGTTTCCGTGCGCGGCAGCTTGAGCAGGGAGAACACTCCGCGATGCAGCAGGTCCAGCGTCCGCACGGCGAGATAAAAGGCGAGCAAGACTGCCAGCACGCGGCCGAGGCCGGTGAGCAAGGGCAGTTCCAACTGCTTTCCAAAAGCTTTGCTGCTGTGCCAGGACTCGAAGATTGTCATGGCCATGCCGGCACACAAGGCGGAGAGGAAGAAGAACACCGGCTCGAACGGGGAATACCAGAGCGGATAGAGCTTGCCTGGGACGATCAGATAGAGACTTCCGAGGGAGGACTGGTGGAGCGTCGAGAGAATGACTCCTGCGATGACGACTGGGATGGTAATGCCGTGCACCCAGGCCAGCGAACGCTTCCATTGCAGGCGCTCGAACAGCGCAGGGATGAACTCGAGAAGCAGCACGGTGGTGTAAAGCATGACGCACCATGCGATTTCGAACATCACCGAATGGTCATTCCACATGACCAGCGGGTGCCAGACGCGGTAGGGCCTGCCCAGATCAATAATCAACGAAACAATGAACATCGAGTAGCCGAGGAATGCGGTGAGAATGATGGGCCGCAACACGGGCCGGTAGCGGCGGAGATTGAAAATGTGAACGACCGCCGCCAGGGTGAAGCCTCCGCCGGCCAGAGCCACGGAGAAGAGCTTGAAACCCACCCAAAGCCCCCAAGGGAAAGCGTCCGTGAGATTGGTGGAAGCGCCCAGGCCGCGGAAAAAGCGGAGGAGCAGCGAGTAAGCGCCAACCAGCAGAACGACCGCGAGAACGAACTTCCAGAAGGTAAATTTTGGCTTACTCATGTTTTTTCGTTCCTCTTTCTTTGCTTTGCGCTTTGCTTTGCGCGCGGGATGCTTCCTCGTCCCGCTCGGCTGCAGCCACTTCGACGCGCCGATTCGTGATCCACCAAACGCCGCCCAGCAAAACTCCTCCCAGGCTCACTACATCCGGAACTTTGGAAAGGACGCGATAGGTGAGTTCGGGCATGGCTTCCTTCGACAGGCCGCCGGGATAACCAAACTCCTCGACGGGCACGCTGGAAAGCAGCAGCACGGAAGTCCCGCCGACTTCGTTCAGGCCGTAGATGCGGTTTACATAATTGCCGGGATTGTCGCGGATGCGCTTCTGGGCTTCGGCGATGAGTTCGTCGCGGTCGCCGAACTTAGTCGCTCCCGTAGGACAAATCTCCGCGCAGGCGGTCTGTTTTCCCGCCGCGACCCGATCGGGACACATGGTGCACTTGCGCACCTTGGGTAATACCTTGCCCCATTCATAGCGCGGCACCGAGAAGGGACAAGCCAGCATGCAATAGCGGCAGCCCATGCAGCGGCTCTCCTCGTAAATCACGGGGCCGGCGGGGGTCTTGCGCAGAGCCGCGACGGGGCAGGCCGAGGCACAGGCGGGATCCTCGCAGTTCATGCACAAGCGGCGCATGAATTTGTCGCCCTTGGTCAGGACGACGGTGAATTTGTGCTCGGATTGGTTCTGTTCGGCGGCAACGGCATCGTTGTAAGGCAAGCCGTTTTGTTTGGCGCAGGCCTCCTCACATTGCTTGCATCCGATACAGGCGGTCGCGTCGTACAGGAGTGCCTTGCTCATGCATGTTCCTCCGCCCGGCGTTTCGTTCTTAACGGGGAAGGAATACCCAAGGCGAGGTTCTTTAGCCCGGGCGCTCGCCTCGTTGTAAGTTTCAACGTTCGGCACCTTTCGCCTCAGTGACCCGAATCACCTTTGGCCGTGATGTTGATCAATAGAGAAACACAGCACCGCGAGATCGCAGCTATTCACCATTGCGTTTCACAACGCCGCTAGTGCGATTTGCAGCACCGTTTCTGTTTCCGCTTAAGTGCCTTGATATCAGCGGGCTAGCCGGATGATTGCGGTTCATCAGCACAAGCAGTGAGTTCGTGGGGTTGCGATTTTTAACAGCAGTCGCCGTTCAAAATTCAGCAGCGAAATTCGATCCGTGGCGACAGCATTGGCTATCTCATTGATTCCGCATCAAATGAAGGCGCGCCGGGAGGGGCTTCGCAGTTCGGCATGTGGATTGCCTTTATGAAAAGTGCGAGCAGCCAGTGGAAAGGCGCTCCGGCGAGGTGACTTATGACAGTTATTCTGGTTCTACTGACTTTCGCAGGCTTCTTACTTATCGATTATTTCCGCAGCCGTGAGCACGTGGTGGTAAAGCAGGCGCTGCAACCCGTAAGACAGGAAGTGGCTCCGCGGCTGGCGCCCAGCGTGGTTGCCGGGTTCCAGGTACCGGACAATCTACGCTATCACCCGGGACATACGTGGGCACTTAGCGAGAGTCCGAACCTGGTGCGGGTGGGGCTGGATGACTTCGCTTCCAAGCTGATTGGAAAGATCGAGAGAATTACGGTCCCGCAGCGCGGACAGTGGGTGCGTCAGGGGCAGAAGATTTGGACGATCTTCCGCGACGGAAAATCTGTGGACATGGTTTCTCCGATTGAGGGCACGGTGGCAGAGATCAATGAAGCCGCAGTGCGCAATCCGGAGTCGGCGCGAACCGATCCTTACGGGGAGGGATGGCTGGTGACGGTGCAATCGCCCGATGCCAAAACCAATTTCCGCAACCTGCTGGGCGGAGCGCTCGCCCGCTGGTGGACGCAGGAATCGGCGAACCGCCTGTTGCAGAGAATGCCGATGGCGGTCGGCGCGCTAGCACAGGACGGTGGCGTGGCGGTGGACAATGTGACCGCACAGATGCCCGACCAGGATTGGGCGGCGCTGACGAAGGAATTCTTCTTAGCCTGAACCGCCTGAGAGCCTCACCGGAAGCCGGCAACCCCGGCTTCCGGTTTTGTTTGATGAGGCTGCCCCCTTCCAACTTCTTCCCTTCCGCAGAGAAACATCCCGTCTTCGCACGCGATTAACGGCTACGCTGCGGTGTTATGATGGCGCGGCTATGAAGAAGTTCTGCTTATCCGCGCTTTCAGCATGCGCAATTGTGGGTGTGTTGCTGTTCGCCCGGGCGGGCTACTCCCAAAACTCGCGACCGACTCACCCGATTCTTCTGCGGGCGGCGCATTTACTTGATATTGAAAAGGGAGAAATTGTCAGTCCCGCGGAAATCCTGGTTGAGGGAGACCGGATTGCTGAGGTGGGGAGGTCGGTAAGCCATCCTGCGGGGGCGGAAGTGATTGAACTGGGCGAACGCACGCTTCTGCCCGGCCTGATCGATGCCCACGTGCATCTGTTTCTTCACCCCGGGGCTGAGGATTTGCAGACGGTCGAAGAGCCGGTTCCGCAGAGAACGATCCTGGCGGTGCTGGCGGCAAGAGATGACCTGATGGCCGGCTTCACGGCGGAACGCGACATGGGGACGGAAGGGGCTGGCTCAGCCGACACGGCGGTTCGCAATGCGATCAACCAGGGGCTGATTCCCGGGCCCCGGCTGCGCATCAGCGGAAATGCAATTGACATTCTCGGCGGACATGAGGATGCGAACCGATTCAATCCTGAGCAGCACGTTTTATCGAATGCCACTCGCGCCAACAATGAAATGGAGTTGGTCAGCGCGATGCGGGAGCAATACAAGGAAGGGGCGGATTTTACCAAGATTTACGAAACCGGGCACGATTCCCTGGTGAATGGGAAGTTTACGACTCCATACCAATTCAGCGAGGCGGAATTAAGAGCGGCCGTCCAGGAGGCGTCCCGGGTGGGAAAGACGGTTGGCGTGCACGCCACCGGCGAACCGGGAGCGCTCTATGCGGCGCGGGCCGGAGTGGCGTCGGTTGATCATGCATTCCAGCTCAGCGACGAGACGATGGGAATCATGCGCGACAAACAGATTTTTGCCGTGCCAACGTTCACCATTTCGGAATATTTTGCGGAGCACGCAAGCTCCCCAGCCGAAGCTGACCGCGAACGGGCACTGCTCGAGTTTCACGCGCAGGAGTTTCGCAAGCAACTTGCGACAGGCGTACCGATGGCGGTGGGCTCGGATGTAGGCCCTTTTCCTCATGGGACGCAAGCGCGTGAATTCGTGCTGATGGTGAAGTACGGGATGCGTCCCCTGGATGCGCTGCGGGCCAGCTTTTTACACGGCGCAAAGTTGCTTGGCTGGGATGGTCAGATCGGCGCATTAAAGCCCGGTTACTTCGCCGATGTGATTGCCGTTTCCGGTAATCCGCTGGAGGACATCAGCGCAGTACAGAACGTCACGTTCGTGATGAAAGGCGGCGTCGTGTACCGCCATTAGTCCTGCGGTCGAGCGCTCCCCGAAGAACTATTTCGCCGATTTCACCGAGAGCAGTTGCACGTCGAAAATCAGAGTTGAGTTGGGCGGAATCACGCCGGGATAGCCATCGGCTCCGTAGGCCAAGTTGGGCGGGATGTGCAACTGGCGTTTGCCGCCGACCTTCATGCCGACGATGCCTTCATTCCATCCCTTGATGACGGGTGCGGTGCCCAGCGGTGTGACTTCGAAGGGGCCACGGCCGATGGAGCTATCGAACTTCTTGCCATTGGTAAACCAGCCGGTGTAGTTCACCTTCACGGTATCGCCCACTTCGGCGGCGACTCCGGTTCCGACTTTGATGTTCCAATATTCCAGACCATCGGCAGTTTTCGTCGGCGGACCGGTCACCTTGGAGGGCCCGGTGGCGGCGTGATGAGTGGTAGTGGCGGTGTGATGAGTGGCAGTTGCTTTGTGAGCCGTAGTGCCGCTTTGCGCAAAGGCCAGGGCAGCGGCCAATATGACGAGCAGGGGAAATGTCTTCATCAGCATGGATTGTCTCTCCAAATCCTGGACGGTAAAGATTCTACGCCAGCGCAACCACGTCGATTTCGACCAGAACATCTTTCGGCAAACGCGAGACCTCGACGGTAGCCCGGGCGGGCGGAGCGGAGGTGAAATAGCGGCCGTAGACCTCGTTCATGGCAGCAAAGTCCCCCATGTTTTTCAGATAGACGCCGGCGCGGACCACCTTCTCGAGATTGCTGCCCGCGGCCTGCAGAATGCCGGAAAGATTTTTGAACACGCGGTCTGTCTGCGCGGCAACGTCGCCCGGGACGATTTGCTGCGTGGCTGGATCAATGGGAATTTGCCCCGATACAAAGACGAAGCCGTTGGCCCGAATTGCCTGCGAGTAGGGCCCAATCGCCTGGGGAGCATCTTTGGTGGAGATTACATCGCGCATGAAGCCTCCGAGGATAGTGGCTAGTGACTAGTGATTAGTGACTGGTGATTTAGTGAACAACGCCGGAAGTGAAGGAGCTAGTCACTCACCACCAGCCACTGTCTAGACTTTTTGCAATCTTTGTACGTCGTGCACGCCGGGAATTTTTCTCAGGCCGGCGATGATTTGCTCCAGATGCTGCAGGTCAACAACATCCAGGACGGCATCTACGCTGGCCTGGCCATTTCCCGTCTTTGCATCGATGTTGCGAATGTTGGTTTTGGCGTCGCCAATCACGGCGGTGATCTGTTTCAGCATTCCGAAACGATCGTCACAGAAAACGGTGAGCTTCACAGGATAGGAGGCTGGCGTGCCATCGTCGCGCGCCCATTCCACATCGATGCGGCGCTCGGGCTCGTAGAGCAGATTCATCACGTTCGGACAGCTGACCGCGTGTACCGCAACGCCTTTGCCGCGAGTCACGTATCCAACGACACCCTCGCCACGGATTGGGTTGCAACACCGCGCACGATAGACCAGCAGATCATCGTGCCCCTTCACGCGAATGGCATTGCTGCTGCCACCGCCAAACACGCGGCGTACGGCGCTACCGATGCCGGACTCTTCCACTGCGCCATCCGGGGAGGGTTGAGTGCCGGCGGGAGCCAGCCGGCCCAGCACATGGCGGGCAGAATACTTGCCGTAGCCGATGGCTGCCATCAGATCGTCGGCTCCGCCCAGACCGTGGTCGGAAGCGATCTTCTGCAGGTCTTCGTCCTTGATGTCTTTCAGAGCGACCCGGTACTTGCGCGCTTCCTTCTCCACCAGCTTGCGGCCGATTTCGATGGCGCGCTCCCGCTGATGAATATTGAGCCAGTGCTTGATTTTGTTGCGGGCCCGCGACGATTTGACCACCGCCAACCAGTCGCGGCTGGGCTTGTGCCCGGGCTGGGTCAGGATTTCGACGATATCGCCGCTGTGAAGCTTGTGACGCAACGGCACCATGCGCCCGTTGACTTTGGCACCCACGCAGGTGTGACCCACTTCGGTGTGAATGCTGTAAGCGAAATCAATCGGCGTGGATTCGCGAGGCAGGACCAACACTTTGCCCTTCGGGGTGAAGGTGTAAACCTCTTCGGGGAAAAGGTCGATTTTCAGAGTGGAGAGGAATTCGTTGGGATCGGAAACGTCGCGTTGCCACTCGACGACCTGACGCAACCAGGAAAGGCGCTGTTCATCCTGAGCGGAAACCGGGCCGTCCTTGTATTTCCAGTGGGCGGCAATGCCTTCTTCCGCCATCTTGTGCATCTCTTCGGTGCGGATTTGAATTTCGAAGGGCGTGCCGTCTTCGGTGATCACCGAGGTATGCAGCGACTGATAGAAATTGGGGCGCGGCATCGCAATGAAGTCTTTAATGCGGCCCGGCACGGGGCGCCAGATGTTGTGTACGATGCCCAGCACGGCGTAACAGTCCTGGACAGATTTCGTAATCACCCGCATGGCGCAGAGGTCGTAGACCTGGTCTACGCTGATGCGCTGCCGCTGCAGCTTTTTGTGGATGCTGAACAGCCGCTTGATCCGGCTCTCGACTTTCGCGGTGATTCCGGCCTCTTTCAGTTTGTCCTGTAGCACGTCTTCGACCCGCGCCAGAAACTGCTCGCCTTTTTTGCGGCGAGCTTCTACGGCGTCGTGCACCTGCTGGTAGGCGATAGGATCGAGGAAGCGGAAGCCCAGGTCTTCCAACTCGCCGCGAATTTTGCCCATGCCGAGGCGGTGGGCGATGGGAGCGTAGATCTCCAGTGTCTCTTCCGCGATTTTATGCTGGCGATCCGGCTGCAAATGCTCGAGCGTTCGCATGTTGTGCAGGCGGTCGGCCAGCTTGATGAGGACGACGCGGATGTCGTCCACCATGGCCAGCATCATCTTGCGCAGGTTTTCCGCCTGCTGCTCTTCGCGGGTGGCAAAATCTATCTTGCTGATCTTGGTGACGCCCTCGACGATATGAGCGACCTGCTCGCCGAATTCCTTGCGGATATCCACGATGGTGACGGAGGTATCCTCGACGGAGTCGTGGAGCAGGCCGGCGGCGACCGCGACGGGGTCCATCTTCATCTCGGCCAGGACCAGGGCAACTTCGAGAGGGTGCTCCAGATAAGGCTTGCCGGAAGCCCGGGTCTGCCCGGCATGGTGGGTCTGGGAAAATTCGTAGGCTTTGCGGACGATTTCCAGATCGTCGGTCGGGCGGTTTTCGCGCATGGTACGCATGAGGTCACGGAACTTGGTGACCGTCAGGACGTTGGTCGCGATCTGCTGGCGTAGAGTCGCCATATCAGATTATAGCTTGTGGAGCCGGGGACGCCGGGTGGAGTGGGCTACAGCCTTCCGGTCGTTTTCGTAACATCGGTAACCTGTTACATTTGAGGGCTATGAGCCCGGGCGCTGGCAAAGTGCTGGTTAGCGGAGTTTCTGGGACGATCGGGGCGGCTCTTCTGCCGCACCTCCGCGAGTGCGGGTACCAGATGGTTCGGCTGGTGCGCGGGGCGGCGTCCGGCGAGGACCAGATTGCGTGGGACCCGCTGCAGCCGCTGCGGCCGCAATCGGTCTCTGGGTTCGACGCAGTCATCCATCTTGCGGGAGAGTCGATCGTCGGCCGCTGGACCGCGGCCAAAAAGCGCAGCATCCTCGATAGCCGAGTGCAGGGCACGCGCCATCTGGCGGAAGCTTTAGCCGAGGCGCCCCAACGCCCGCAGGTTTTCATTACGGCCTCGGCGATCGGGTACTACGGGGATCGGGGCGATGAGATTTTGCGCGAAGACAGCAAGCCGGGCCGCGGGTTTTTGCCTATGGTTTGCCGGGAATGGGAAGCGGCCGCGAGCCGCGCGGAAGACGCAGGCATTCGCGCGGTGCAGATCCGTATAGGGCTGGTGCTTAGCCCATCCGGCGGAGCTTTGCAGAAAATGCTAACGCCATTTCGGCTGGGACTGGGCGGCAGAATGGGCAATGGCCGGCAGTGGTGGAGCTGGATTCACGTGCAGGACCTGGCGAGCGCGATTCAGCATATCCTGGCCGGGAATCTTAGCGGACCCGTGAACGCGGTCGCGCCCGCACCCGTCAAGAATGCGGAATTCACCAAGGCACTGGCCGCGGCGCTTTCCCGTCCTGCCATTTTCCCGATGCCCGCGTTTGCCGCCCGCCTTGCTTTCGGGCAGATGGGCGATGAGCTTCTTCTGGCCAGTCAAAGGGTGGAACCTACAAAACTGGCGATGAGCGGCTACAACTTCCGGTACCCGGACCTCAAGAAAGCCCTGAGTGATGTTTTGAAGTAGCAGGGAGCTAGTGGGTCAAGGAATCGAGGACGCTATTTTCTGCGGGCGTCCGCGAATGCTGTCACGCGCTGGCAGACGCTGAGCACAGGCTTCGGCAATTTCAGCCGGCTACCCTCCTCAAGAATGGGAACGAGCTTGTCGAATTCCGGGCCGGAGTGTGAGCCAGTGACCACCAAGCGGATGGGGTGGAACAGTTCCTTGCCCTTGGCTCCGGTTTCGGCCTTCACTTCGCTGACGATCTGCTTGAAGCGCTCCGGAGTGAGTTGCGCAGAACGGGCGGATTCATCCGCCAGGATTTTCGTGGTGAACCTGGCGATGACCGCGTCCGTGTGATGCCAAGCCAGGACCTCGGCGTTGTCGGGCGAGGCGAGAGCGGTGGCGGGATCGTAATGGAAAATA
>Ga0335085_10003886_pt1 | contig 25289 bp, 19 predicted proteins | sample Lox_Sample_45_FD_206712 | JGI IMG/M metagenome (GOLD analysis project Ga0335085, IMG submission 206712) | Soil microbial communities from Loxahatchee National Wildlife Refuge, Florida, United States - Lox_Sample_4.5 | ecosystem: Environmental > Terrestrial > Soil > Wetlands | place: USA...
GCGGACCGCCAGTGTAGCCGTTGAGGGTCTGGTACGATGCACTCAGGAGGACCGAGAGGTTCGAAGCCTGATAAAGCACCTTGATCCGTCCTTCCCAGGTGTTGACAGTGCCCCCATCGACGTTCCACCAGAAGCCGTGCCGATCGGCTATGTGCGCGGCGGCGCGCAACGCCAATGAATCCCCAACGGGCAGATTTAGAATCGCGATCGCGTTCCTCAGATCGTCGGAACCATATTCCGCGAAGAGGCCTGAACTGAATTGGTTCAGGACGGGATCGTTGGTGTGGAACGCGACCACGCCGGCGGTGCTACTGCGTCCGTAGAGCGTCCCCTGTGGGCCGTAGAGCACTTCGACACGGTTGAGGTCGTACGCCGTCCCAATGCCTTGGAAAACATCATCCACGTAGGTCGCGACAACCGCGGGGCCCGCTGTCCCTCCCGTTTGCTGGGCCGGCTCAATGCCGCGGATCGATATGTCGCGGTTTGGATTGTCCGGAGTGGCCTGTGTTGACGGCGGCACGCCGAAGGTCACGTTCGGGACGTCCTCAAGCATCTGCTGCACTGAGATGCGGCCCTCGTTCTGCAGGGTCGGACCCTCCAGTACAATAATTGACGCAGCAACGTGTTGCGCATCCGCAGCGAACCGTTCGGCGGTGACCACGACCTCTTCGAGTTGCGCGTTGCGGGTCGTGCCCGGCGTTCTGGTAGGCCGGGACTCGCTGGGCGAAGGCGTGGCCGCACCGCCTTTCGGTGGTGACTGCTCCTGAGTCGTCGTGGCCGTTACCGGCCCCTCAGCGCCATCGATTTTGACATCCGCGGCATTCGCGCTGAGGGGACCGAGTACGCAAGCGCTGAAGACTGTCGTCCGCAGCAAAATGCTCAGAAACGAGCCGAGGTGGCGCAGTCTCCTGGTCCCAATGAAATGTGTTATCAGCAGAATGTGCAAAATCGAACCTTGGAAGAGTGCCCTCATTGTCATCCACCCATAAACGGCTATACAGGCCGGAGTGGGCACACCCAGGGTCGCGATTACGATGCTCAGCGGCATGCGCTCGGCGCCTGAATCGGCCGCACCGCAGCCCAAGAATGCCGCCACGGTCGAAAACATCTGACAGCGTTCAACGGTCGCGCGGGGCATCGAAACCTCCCCCCTCTTGCGCCCTGGTCTTCTTGATGAGCCTGGGACCGCACTCTGAAACGGGCTCACCCTGCGCGGACAGCCCCTTATGGGGCGGCGGATCTACCTAAAACGGGGCTGAGGGTTGCACCGTCCGGCGCGCTGGCAGACGGATCCTTGGGGGCGCTTGGGACTAGTGCGCGCGAGGATCTCCCGACCCGTTGTCCGGAATCTCGATGCGCTTCCATCCGAACAGCCGAGCGTCGATCGACCAGGCCCCGGGCCCCAGCAAGGCCAGCGCCAGACCCACCGCACTCAGCAAAACCGACGGCCATGCGTCGGGTGGATAGGCAAAGGCATGGGCGAGCGCCTGAATCGCCAGAAGAACCCCCGAGACGGGCATCCAAAATCCCACGACGAGGGAGACCCCGAGAACTGCAGAGAGCGCTTGATCCAGATGCGTCGCGAGCGCGCCCGCACCCGTCAGGCCCACAACAGCGTGAAACGTCAGGTCCGTTCCGAACGCCAGGCGGACGAGCAGCAGTCCAGCTCCAGGGGCGCCGCGTGCGAAAGTGGAATAAAGCCGGCGCACATCTCCAAGTCTGTGCCGTCGCTGGGCGCACGCCGCCCCCCGAATGGGGCCGAAAAGGGACTCTTTTGGGGGGCTAGAACTCGATGATCCCGCGTTTCAGGCCGATCATCGCCGCCTGCGTGCGATCCTTGACCCCCAGCTTTTCCAGAATGTTCCCGACATGTCCCTTGACGGTCTCCTCGCTCAAGGAGAGCCTGAAGGCGATTTCCTTGTTCGCGTTGCCCTCGGCAATCAGCTGCAGCACACGGATCTCGGCGGCTGTCAGCAGATCATCGGTTATATGCTCGGCGAGCTTGAAGGATACTTCCGGCGAAATCGCCTTCCTGCCGGCGTGCACTGCCCTTATGGTCTCCAAGAGTTCGAGATGCAGGGTGTCCTTTAGCAAGTACGCCGAGGCACCAGCCCGTATGGCTCGCAACGCCTGGACGTCCCCGGAATAGGTGGTGAGCACGATGACCCGGGCGTCGGGAAACTCGCGGCAAATGGCACTGATCGCATCCAGCCCACTCATCTCCGGCAGGTGCAGGTCCATCAGCGTGATGTCCGGTCGGTGCAACCGGAACTGCTGAATTGCCTCCCGACCCGTCGCCGCCTCAGCCACGAGCGTCATATCGGGTTGTGCCGAAATCACCGCCGCGAGCCCTTGGCGGATGAGGGCATGATCGTCGACGGTCAGGATCTGAATCGATTTGCCGGTAGTCACGCCTCGCTCCGATCGCGCCCCCCGACCATCCGTTCATCGCGCGCCGCGCGAGCAGGAGCGTACGCGAACTTAGCCGGCACGCGCAGATCAACCTCCGTGCCCGCCTGCAGCGCACTCCACAGGGTGAGCTTAGCGCCGATGAGCTCGGAGCGCTCGCGCATGCCGCGCAGGCCGTAGTGACGTCGCGGTCCCTGGCCGCCAAGCACCTCCGGATCAATGCCAATGCCGTTATCCCTGACGCGCAGACGAAACTCCCACTGCTCAAAGCGAAGCTCCACTTCGATCAGCGTCGCTTGCGAATGGTGAAAGGCGTTACGCAGCGCCTCGCCCGCAATGCGGTAAAGCTCATCGCGTACGATCGGCTGCATGGGCCGCGGGATACCCCCCACATCGACGCGAAACTCGATCGGGTGCAGCGCGGCTTCCTTCGGTGTGAGGCTCTCACCGAGCCGGCGGATGGCGAGCGCCAGGTCATAGGGGTCCTGCTGCGTCGAGGTACGCAATCCTTCCACCGCGTTCCGGCCCTCGGTGATTACCTTGGCTCCTTGCTGGATCGCCGTATTGAGCATTTTTTTCGCCTCGGCCGGGCGCCCCGTAAAGAGATCCTCAGCCGCTTTCAAGTACAGCACCAACCCGTGGAAGCCCTGCAGCAGCGTATCGTGCAGTTCGCGGGCGATGCGGGTGCGCTCAGCGACGCGCTCCTCCAAGCGGACACTGAACGCGCGTGCGATCTGACGCATACGTAGCTCATAGAGAGCCCAAAGTACGAGCAGAGTGGCGGCTAGGCACGCTGCACGAAACCAGCCGGTCTGCCAGTAGGCGGGTGCAATCGAGAAATCCAGCGATGCGCCTTCCGGGTTCCACACACCGCTGTTGTTTGCCGCGATGACACGAAAGCGGTAACTGCCGGGCGCAAGGTTCGAGTATTGCACGCGGCGAATGTTGAGGACTTCTCGCCACCCAGGGTCTTGCCCTTCCAGCTTGAACTGAAAGCGCACTTTTTCCGGAGCGGCCAAACTCAAGGCGGTGTAATCGATCGTGAGGTCACGCAACCGTGCCGGGAGGTGCAATCCGGAAGTGGCAACGTAGGTCTGCCCGTCCGCCGTGATCTGCTCGATGTAGACCGGCGGGGGAACCGGGTTGATGCGCAAGTGGAGCGGATCGATGGTGCTGATCCCGTCCACATGCACGAACCATAACCTGCCATCCGGCGATTTAGTCACTACCGGATTTAACGCGGCGCCGAGCGCATGCATCCTGACCCCATCGGTTCTATCAAACACGCGCGGGTGAATCGAACGCTGCGAATCCGCCACCCAGGCGTTCAACTCGGTTCGTTCGATACGCACGAGCCCGCAGCCGGTGTTCAGCCATAGGGAGGAGGCGTCGTCCTCAATGACCCACTTAACGGAATCGCAAGGCATCCCATTCTTACGGGTCAGCGTCGTGACTCGACCGTCCCTGATGCGGCTGAGGCCGCCTTCAGTCGCGGCCCACAGCGTGCCCTCGTGATCGATCAGCAAATTCCAAACCGTGTCCGACCCGAGACCCTGCTTGGAGCTGAAGGATGTTTGGAGCTTGCGGTCCTTGAAATAGCCCACGCCGCCGTGGAGAAATCCGAGCCATAGTCCACCGGTTAACGGATCGGAGACGAGCGCGGAGAGTCGCGGATCTGGCCCGCGCGGCCACCATGGCCACGCCACGGACTCCGCCACGCTCCCGTCGACTACGCGAAACAGCCCCGAACCTGGGTAGCCGATCCAGACGCCTGCGCGGGCATCGGCAAACATCGCGATCCAAATCGCCTTCGGCAGCCCCGCGACGCGATGGAATCGACCGTTCTCGAACCAGGCTGTGCCATCATCAGTGCCCACCCAAATGCGACCGCCCGGGTCTTCGAAGAGGGAGGCGATCGCGTTGCCCGGCAATTCACGATCGGCTTTTTGTACGATCGTGCCAAGTGTCGACTTCCTCGGTGGCTCCTCGGCGGAGACCGAGCGCCTGACGGGCCGAGCCGTGGCGCGATAGATAGTGAGCTGACCGCGGTTCCATCGGTTCAGGCCCCCGTAAGAGCCCACCCAGAGACTGCCATCGCGCGCGGCGAGCACACACCCCACTGGTGTGGACAATCCTTCATCGGCCGAGATCGTAGAGACGGCCGATTCACGAAAGCGGTCGAGGCCATTGGTCGTGCCTGCCCAAATGCTGCCCTCGCGATCTTCCAGCAGAGTGCTGACGAAGTCGCCCGAAAGACGGCTCTTTTCCTCCGGCCAGCTGAAAGTTCCGTCCTGAACACGCAACAGGCCGTCCTCCATCGTTCCGACCCAGAGCGCACCATGACGATCCCGCAGTGCGCTCTCTGCTCCGAAGAGCTGCGGGACGCCTGGTATGGTGTACTCCTCCAGCCCATCATGGGCGCTCCGCATCAGCATGCGCTCGGCCGCGCCGGTGATGGCGATCAGCCCCATTCCCCGCTCCCCTGCAACCAGAGCCTGCGGCGCGCTAAAGCGCTGGGAGGCGTAACGGTGCGCAGGACCGGGCGTCCACTGCCACAGTCCCGAGTCGGTGCCGGCCCACAGATGCCGCTCCCCATCCTCGTACAAGGAATAAACCACACTGCCGCGGCCCTCATTTGAATAAAACAACCCGCCGCCGAGGCTCCCTTCGATCTCGCTGCAATGAACTTTCGTGCCACGAATCGAGCAGAGCCCTGCAGTACCTCCCGCCCACACGGTTCCCTCGTGGTCCTCCAACAGAGCGAAGACAGGGTGTGCCGCGAGCTCCGGGTATCGAATGAGCTGGCCCTGGTGCCAACTGGAGAGCCCGTCCAGCGTCCCGATCCACAGGCTCCCATCGCGGGCAGCCAACAGGGACCAGATGATGCTGCCCGGTAAAGACGGGCCCGCGGTGGGTCCAGGCGGGGCGAACCGGATGCCATCAAAACGAACCAGGCCAAATTCCGTGCCGAGCCAAAGATAGCCGTCACTCGTCTGCGCCATCGAGTAGACCCGGCCCTTTAATCCCACACTATCGGTCCACTTGGTGTGCGTGTACTGAATGGGGAGACCGACTACCTCCGAGGCGAGAGCCGCAGGGTATCGGGCAAGCAGGAGGAGCACACCGCAGAGCAAAAACCCCCGAGCGCAAGTGCGCCCACGCCCCGCGGGCGAGACTCCACTCACGGAAGGCAGGTGAATGGCAGCCCAGAGCAGCTTCTTCACAGGGCTACGGAGAAGGTAAGACCCGCGTAACGCACCGCGTCGCGCGCCGGCTCACCGATGACGGCAACCCCGGTGTGGGTGGGACTTCCGGTCCACAGGCCGCTGAAGAAATCCTCGACGTCGGCATAGTAGACGTGGTTGGTGACGTTCTTGACGAACACCGTCGCGGAATACCGTCCGTCGGTGCTTCGGACTCCCGCACTGAGATTGAGGAGACCAAACCCAGGCTGGATCGCATAGGGATTCTGATCCGGGAGCATTTGCGCCCTGGTGCGGTAAATGTAGCTCGCATCGAACACCCATTGATAGCCGTGATCGGCGAGCGGTACACGCCGCTCGAGCGAGACGATGCCCTTGAACCTGGGCGAGTTCGGCATGGTATCTCCGCTCACATCCTGATACGGGCTTCCTTGGGGCATTCCTGCCAGGGTCAGCTGACCGCATAGGCCCGCCGGTGGCTGAGCGTTCGGTTGAGTGATCGGGATGATCGGCTGCGTGCCGTAGCACGGCGCGCTCTTGTAGTCTTTGAACCTGGCGTCAATGTATGCGCCGTTAAAGGTCAGCTCGGTCGTCGGCGTCGCAAGCCATTCGGCCTGCACCTCCAGGCCTCGGGTCTCCGCGCGACCGGCCGAGGCGAGCGTCAGCGGTGGCGACAGCACGCCGGGTGTATAGGAATAGCTTTGAATCTGATAATCCGTGTAAATCGAGTCGAAAACGTCCACGTTCGCGATGAGCTTGCGGTCCAGGTAACTGCCCTTGATACCGACCTCGAAGCTATCGATGTTCTCGCGTGACACGGGCACCAGCGCGGCGTCGCTCGTGAGAGTGGCGGACGTGTTGTATGCGGCCGGCGAATAGCCGCGCGAATAGCTCACGTAGCTCATCACGTCGCCGCTCAACTGCTGCTTAAGGGCGATGTCACCCACCAGCGTGTTGTTCGCCCTGCTGCCGGCGCTGTCATAGGGGAGCGGCGGAGTGAGCTGATCGATTCGATAGCTGATGACGTCATGATTGAAGCGCAACCCGCTGATCAGCGACGTCGCAGATGCCAGCTTCAGGGTCGAGCGAGCGTAGAGGTCATAAGTCGTAGTCGTTGGAACCACGAAAGAGTCAACGAGCGCCGGGGGGAACGTGCGCACGCCATGCTCATTCACCGTCGTGTCGGAATAAAAGAAGCCCGACAGCCAGCTGAGTCCCTGATCTTCGGGCGATACAATCTGCAGCTCCGCACTGCTTTGTTGAACAACGTTGAGTTGTTGCTGGGTGTTGTTAAACACGTTGGACCCGGTCAGTACGGTCCAGTAATACTCGTTGACGGCAAATAGATCCTGCACCTGGTGCTGGTTTTCCTGCGTGTAGGCGGTCGTCGCAGCCAGCGTGTAACCGCCCGGCAACCGATACTTGATGATCGCGCTGTAGTCGGTGTCACGATAGGTGGAGCCGGCCGTGGATACCGGGCTCGTGTAGCTAAGGTTTTGCCAGGAGGGGCTGATCCCCGGCAGCATAACCGCCTGCGTGAACGGGCTGCCGTAAAAGAGAAACGTATTGCCCGGCGTGATGTAGAGGTACGTGAAGTTGAAACCCGTGCCGACGGTATTTTCGTCGTGAGCCATCAACGTGAGGTCGAGATTATCGGTGATGAGGAATCTCAGCTTCGCACGCGCGCCATATATATCCTGCGTGGTCGTCTCATTGAGCGTGCGGTTTGTGATCGGATAGGGCGTCGTCCTCCGGTACGCATCGAGGCTCCCCTCGACCCGATCGATGAGAGGTCCAGAAAGAAAGCCCTCGATACGATATTCACGATCGGTCGTCACGGTCGAATTGGCGAAGGCGTAGGGCGAGCCGGTCGGCCCACGCGTGGTGAGGTTGATGACGCCCGCAGCCGCCGTGCGGCCGCCCAGGGTTGACTGGGGGCCAAGCAGCACTTCGATGCTCTGGATGCCCATGACGTTGTTGGCGTCAAATGAGTCCGAGGGCACCGGGACACCGTCGATCATGACAGCGACGCCGGATGAGATGCCCACGGTGCCTTCACTGGAGACACTAGAGATCCCGCGAATGCCAGTCGGCGCGCGTCCATCGATCGTGCCGTTCAACTGCACCGATGGCACCAGGTTGTTGAGATCCGACAGGTCCGCCACGTTGGCCGCGGCGAGAGCCTGCGAAGACACCACCTGCGCGGCAACGGGTATGTCCTCCAGCCGCTCGCGACGCTTTTGCACCGTGACAATGACTTCCTCGAGCTCCTCCGGCCCCTTTGCATCCGGCCGGATTGCATGCTGTTTCGAAGGCAGCGACTCGCCGGGTGCCGTCTGGGGTGCCTGAGCCGACGGCGCGGGTGCGGGTTCGTCGGTGCCATCGATTGGGCGATCTGCGGCGCTCGCGGTCAGCGGGCCGAGCAGGAGAGCGCCAATCACCATGAGACGCTTCATGACACGCGGGTCGACCTAGGCAGAGCCGGCATCGTCCGGGCGACGGCTCTTGACCCAGTCTCTTTCTGTGGGTTTCTTCCGCGGCTTCGAATGCGAGCCGCTCCCGGAGATTGCGGCACCCATCCCCTAAGACCCCCGGCCGTCCGCGTCTGACCCGTGCTCGAAAACTCTGCGCCACGCGGGACGACGGATTCTTATGCGCTACGGAGGATTATGTAACCGAAATCCCGCCAAGGCGAGGTTGGGAGCCAAATCGTTCGCAGCGCTCCCGCGCGAAGCCGCAGCGCGAATCGGTGACCTGCGCCGTCTGCCTCTCGGACATAGAGTCTGATGTGCAGCCGAAAGGAATTGGTGCGGAAATCAAGCATCTACGAGATTTGGGCGCCTTCCTGCCCGGGGAACGACCCAGGCGCGGCCATTGGCACTGGCTGCTGCTCGCGGGCCAACGGACGCAAGTGTTGGAGGTCTCCTTAGCATCCCGACTAGACGAAATCTCCGCCGTCACTGCCTGAGTCGGAGTCGTCATCCGAGGACTCGTCGGCGTCGGCGAATTGATCGGAGTGCTCGCCGTGCCCCTCATCGTGCGGTGCCTCGCTCGCGTAGTAATTATTGACCGTCACGTCCTCGGGGAAGGCCGCCGGTGTGGGCGCATGAGCTGCGAGGGGGCCGTGGCCCAACAGGTCCTCGATGCCCTGAAACAGGAACGCCCCGCCGGCGACCCCAGCGGCCGTCGCCGCCGCCTGTCCGAGGAAACTCCCCGCCGCGCCACCGCCACGAGAAGGCTCCGGCGTCGGCTCGCCAAGGCTCTGGCGAGCGAATCCTTGAGAGGGTCCGCTGACGCGAACCGCAGGCGTAGCTACCGAGGCCCCTCTCGAGCTCATAGCGGGTGGCATCGCCACCGCTCCGCTCGACGGACCGCTGTCGAAAAAGCTTCGATCGGTTTCTTCAAGCTCAGCGATCCGCGCCTTGGCCTGCTCCAGCGCCTGCTGCAGCATCAACGCTCGTTGCACCAGCAGGTAGGCGGCATCGGGCTGGTGCGCGAGCGCACGCCTGATCATCAGATCGGCCTGCGGCACCTTGCGTATTCCACGGACCTGGACCAACTGGTCAAGGAACTCCTCCAGCACGGCACGTTCTTGTGCATTCATGGAGAGTCTCCGGTGTCCCGAAGGAATTGGCAGCCCCCTGTGACATCGCCCACAATGGGGTTAGTGCGTAACACAAGTTGAGTTCCAGCGGTATTCACCAGCGATGCGACTTACTTGCGGTACGAGGTGTACTCGAACTCGGGGCTCGCCCTGAGCGCTTCCTTGGTCGCGCCCGGCAGCACCAGCTTGCCGTCCTGCAGCTTGAGCTGCGATACCGGAACGGCGACGTCGTGCCGGTCGACACCCAGAAATCCTCCCGCACCGACAATCACGTAAGACACGGCGCTGTCAGGGGCGACGATGATGTCGTCGACCGCACCGATCCGCTCGTTCTTTTCGTTGAACACGGACGACCCGAGAATCTGGTGTTTGACGCTCCAGCCTGCCGCCAGATCGCGGACTTCCGCGGTCTCCACTCCGAGCAGAGTCGAGCCTGCCACCTGCGCGGGCGCCGCGGCCGGCAGCAGCAGGGCGATCACAATCGAAGAGGTCAGGTATCGCTTCGTAAATCTGGAGCGGGAATGAAACGTCATGGTCTTCTCTCCTGTGAGCTTGTCGCGCCGCGTGGTGAAGGCTCGCATGGGCTCCTCGAGAGAGGCCCACTGTCTTCGTCACTCAGCGCCTGGACTCCCGCGGGGCATGGCGCTCGCTAGCGGCCGTTGAAGTTAGCTCACCCAGACAACTGAGTCTTGGCGTGGCGTGCTCGCAGTTGTGCTCTCGTGCGCGTCGGCGCCGACGCCTCTCACAGTGGCTCACGTTTCCGTGCTGCCGGGGCGGGCCGATGAGCCGCAGGCGGACTTGCTGCCGATCGAGGTCTTCGGGCCTTCCGCGGACGGTCCGACGACTTTATCCGCTCCCACGGGTCTCAACAGGCGGACCATCCGTCGGTGGATCGGCGTCCGCGACGCGGACCAGGGGTCCAGTCGTCTGCGGATCGAGCGACTCATGCGTCACGAACAGCGTCGCGCCGGGTGTCAGTATGCCGTTGAGCCGCGCTACGAAGTCGGCAGGCAATTTGATTCTGGCAACTGCCCGCGCATCGACCTGAGTACCCTCCTCGCCCATGTGTCCCGGCACGCCGATTCTCAACCAGCGGAATTTCGTGGGATCGGGAACGTACGGCTGGGACACGCTGCTCGGGCCTTCGGCGAGTACCAGGGCGTGATTGACCAGGGGCGCATCGCCCGTGACGATCAATCGGGCCCGGCCAATCTCCACCCCGTTGCGATAGACCACGATGCGTTGACTGCCCTGGCTGAGCACGATGCTGACCGGCCCGCTGGGAGATAACTCCGGTTGCCAACGCTCAGCTTCGCTGGGCGCAAAGGGCGTGCGCTCGACCGCCTGGCCGCCGATGGACTTCACCGGTGCGAGATACCCCGGATGCGCGACCCGCCGCGGCACGGTCGCCTCGGTGCCGATCACTACCGTCATACCATTCGGCGAGATATCGAACAGCCGCCGTGCAAACTCGCTGGGCAGGTGAATGCAACCGTGCGATTCGGGATAACCGGGCAGCCCGCCGGCATGCAGCGCAACGCCACCCCAGGTGAGTCGCTCCATGTAGGGCATCGGTGCACCGTCATAGATAGTGGACCGATGCTCCCTTTGCTTTTGCAGGACGGTGAAAACTCCAACCGGCGTTGGGTGACCGGGGCGACCCGTGCTTACGGTGGTCGCCCCGATCAGAATGCCGTTGCGATACACATAGGCCCTCTGTTCGGTGATGCTCACGACCATGACCACCGGACCCGCGCTCACGGCCTCGCCCATCCACAGGAACTCACCTTTCTTCAGCTGAGTGGTCGGTGTTTCGATCGGCACGGAGGCCCTGGCACCCCAAAAGGGGACCGAATCGGCGAACACCCGAGCCTGGAGCGCCAGGCCCGTCACGCTCAGCACCCACCAAAACGCATGAATCGTGCGACGCATGGCAGAAATCTGAACTTCCCCGAAGGAGACGAGTCTACGAAGGCCCCGCTGGGCTGGAGCTCAACCCTCGTGCACGTTTCCCGTCGTTCCTTTCTCGGACTCTCCCTGGCCGGCCTGGTTGCCGGAACCACGGTCACCCCGCCGGCTCTCGGACAGGAGCAAGGCGTCAGCGGGCCAATCGCCCCTGGGTTGCTGCGCCGGGCGCTCGAAGCGCTCGAGCGACATCACGACGACATCACCTACCGAGACTTTATCGGCGTCGCAGATTTTTCCCTGCCCTCGCGCGCACCGCGCCTGCACTTGGTGAAGCTCGCCGACCGGAGCGTGCAGTCGCATCTGGTTGCACATGGCCGGGGATCCGATCCCTCTCGCAGGGGATGGCTTGAACGCTTCTCCAACGAGCCCCGCTCGAACGCGACCTCCGCGGGAGCCTATCGAACGGACTCCTTCTATATGGGTGCCCATGGTCACTCGATCCGTCTCGCAGGACTCGACCCGACCAACAGCAACGCCTTCGCCAGAGCGATCGTGGTGCATGGCGCCTGGTACGTGAGCGAGGCGATACTCAGCTTCTCCGGCATGCTCGGTCGCAGCCAGGGCTGCTTTGCCGTCGCCAGTTCCAGCCTGCCCGAAATCATGGCGCGGCTCGGGCCCGGCCGCCTGATCTACGCGGACAAGGTGCCGGAGGCGGGGTAACGGCGCTTTGCGCGCAGTCACCCGCCCCGGGCTCTCGCACCACCGGATCCTGCGGGCTCGTGGGTCGCACACCGTGATCAGCCGCGCGCCCGGCACTTCGCGTTCGGGCCATCAGTGGAGCGACTCGATGAAGGTGGCGACGTCGGCGACGTCCGCGTCACTGAGCGGTGACGGATAGAGCTTCGGCATCGGTGAGATCGGCTCCTTGATGAATGCCATGGCTTGCGCGAGGTCCTTCCTCGAGGATTCCCCCTTGAGAGCGGGACCGACGCTGCCTTCACCGGCCGCACCATGGCAGCTGCTGCAATACTGACTGAAGAGCGCATGACCGTGCTCGAGCGGGCTCGCGGGGACGGCGCTTGCCTCCTGCGGCACCTGCACGATCGCCGGCTCGTCCTTGTCGAGTCCCGTCGTGAAGATGATGATCTTGGGAGAGCCGGCGGTTCCCGCAAAGGTCATGCGCGAGATGTTGCCCGAGGTCGTCGCGAGGTATTGTCGGCCGCCCGATTCGTAGGTGATCACGCCGCCGGCGATCGAACCGCCGGTGTTGTACTTGAAGAGCAGCGTGCCGTTCTGTGCATCGAGAGCCAGAAGATTGCCGCCCAAGTCGCCGGTGAACACCACGCCTCCCGCGGTCGGCGTAACGCCGGCGACCACCGGTGCGTCGGCGTGGTAGTTCCACAGCGTCTGCCCGCTGTCACCGTCGATGGCATACACCCAGCCACGACCTGGGCCGTCACTTGCGATCGGCGTCTGGGTCGTGCCGAAGTAGAACTGCCCGGGAATATATTTTGGGGTTCCCGCGACGATGGTGTAACAAGCGTCGACCGCTCCCACGTAGATTCGGCGCGTGGCGGGATCGACCGCCGGTCCATTCCACTCGACGCCGCCCAAGGGGCCGGGACACGCGCGGCCGCCGGGCAATGGCCGGGTGCCTTGGTTATTGATGGTCGTGACGGCTGTCCTGAACAGCACCTGGTGTGTGGTGCGATCGAGGACGTACACGTAGCCGTCCTTGTCTCCGGCCACCAGACGCTCTTTCCCGTCGGCGCTGCGATAAAGCGCCGGCGCGGCGCCCAGATCGTAGTCGAGCCCGTCGTTCGAATCGAACTGGTGATACCACTTCAGGCGCCCGCTCTTCGCATCAAGCACCACCAGCGAGTCGGTATAGAGATTCGACCCCGGGCGCGTGTCGGGCGCGTAATCGGGAGCGGGATTAGCGACTGGCAGGAAGAGCTCCCCCCGTTGCGTATCGAGCGTGTACGTGGTCCAGAGTCCGCCGCCGCCATGCAGCGCGGTCTTCGGATTCTTCCAGGTCTGAGCTCCCGGCTCCTTGCCCATGGGAACCGTGTGAAAGCGCCACCTCTCCTTCCCCGTGCTGGCATCGAGCGCGAGCATGAAGCCCCGTATACCCCAGTCGCTGCCCGCAGCCCCGATGAACACAAGCCCATCCCAGGCGATCGGTGCGGAACTGAAGAATTCCCCGCGCGCAGGCTCGCCGGCCTTCACGACCCAGAGCTCCTGTCCGGTCTTGGCGTCCAGCGCGAGGACGCGGCCATCGCTCGTGCCGCGGAATAGCCGTCCGTCGAGATAAGCGATTCCGCGATTGACGGGGTAGACCTCGGTTTGCTGCGGATGATAGACATAGTGCCAGCGGATGGCGCAGCTCCGCGGGTCGAGTGCCACGGTCGTGTGGGCGGTATTGATGTAGAGGGTGTCGTCGACCAGGATGGGCCCCGCGTGAAAGCTGCCCGCATCCCCGAGGTCGATCTCACACACGCGCTTCAGACCGCCGACATTCGCAGGGGTGATCTGTGCGGCCGCGGAGAACCGATCGCTGTCGTAGCCGTTGTTGTAAGTGAGCCATTGATCGGCACTTGACTCAGCAAAAGCCACGTTGAAGGCCGCTGCCGCGATCAGCAGTGCCACCGCCAATTGCTTGCTCGCTTGAAATCGAACCATCACGGCCGTTACTCCTTAGTACCAGTGGTCATGGGGGGCTGGCGCGCACCAACTCTGTGAGAGTTGTAAGGGTGACCTCCTCACTTCTGGCACACGCTTCAGCGTGTTCAGCGGGAGCCGCGCCGACATTCCGGAAGATCGCTCAGAGCGATAAAGTCCGGCCCCGGCGGAACGGCCGCCGGGACCGGACACCACGGGACTAGCGGTTGGCGATGTACATCGTGATTTCCATGCCGAAGCGCCAGTCAATTGCCCGCGGGGTTTCCCATCGCATACGCATCTCCTCCGTTGTTCCTCCGTAGAATCGAGTTTCACGCTCGCGATCAGCCGGGCGGCGCCGCGGCCTCGAGCCGCACGCTGCGGTAGATCGCGAGGGTCTTGGCGTTCGGCTGCACTCCCAGCATCTTCACCAGCAGCTCGCTGCAGCGGCGATAGGCCTGAACGGCCGCACCGTGATCGCCGAGCTCGCGGTAACAGACGATCAGACCGCGATGGAAGTCCTCCGCAAGAGTGTCCACCTCGATCCCCATCTGGTAGACGTTGACGGCCTCCTGCCATAGCCGGCGACTCTCGTAGCTGCGCGCGACCTCGCGGATCGCACGCACGTATCTCTCGCGCAGCATCTGCCGGCGCTTCAGCGCCCACGGCCGTTCGGACTCGTGCTCAAGAAAGTGACCGGTGTAAAGCTGGCGCAGCCGCGGCAAGCGCTCGGCGGCGCGCGTCGCATCGGAGGGGATCTGTCGCAGCTCGCTTTCGAGTGCCCAGACGTCCACCCAGAACTGCTGTGGGTCGAGGGTCAGCTTACCGCCGGTCATGGTCACCGCCGCAGGCACGCCCAACAGCTGCCGCAGGCGATACAGCGCGCTCTCCAGGGCATGGTAGCCCGCATCCCCCTCGGACTCGGGCCACAGCGCATCCGTCAGGACGCCGGTGCCGACCTCGACGCCGCCAAAGGCAACCAGGGCCTGCAACAGCTCGAGTGGCTTGCGCTGGGTGCGGCGCGAGAAGCGGATCGGCGCATCGTTCTTCAGCAGCCGGAAGCGCCCGAGGAGCGAGACCTTGAAAGGCCAAGGCCAGGCGCCGTCGGCATGCGCCGGCGGTGGCAGCCGGTACTGGCGGATCAGCTCGCGGGCGCAATCCGGCTCGATACCGGCTTGTAGCGCCTCCAGACACAGCTCGGCCATCTGACCCGGGAACAATGCAAAGGCCTGCGAGGCGAGCGGTGCGCCAGCCAGCGACTGACCGAGCAGACGATGGCACTCGGCCCGCTCTGCGCGGTGCAACGCCAGATACGCGGTAAGCAGCTCGTGCTCGCGATGCGCATGTTCCGCAGTCTCCCCCTCGAGGAGCGCCTGCGCCTCATTGAGCACGCGGCTCGCTTCCGCGCTCTCGCCCTGGGCGGCGAACGCGGCGGCGAGCGCGAGTTTTGTCGTCCGCTGCAGCGGGCGGACGCCCGCCTGCTCGGCGCGCGCGGCAGCGGCGACCCACTGGTTCAGGGCAGCCGCGCGCTCGCCGCGCAGCTGCGCCTGTTGCGCCAGGGCGAAGGCAAACATCGCCATCCCGAGGTGACAGGAGGGATCGATCAGCCGCCGCAATGCCTGGATACAGTTCGCCAGCTCGGCTGAGTCACGCCGCCCGACCGCAACCAGCTGGCGGGTCAGATGATGCAGCACGTCTGTGGTTGTCAGCGCGTCTTTTGCGGCAGCTTGCGTGGCCTGCTCCAGCGCCGCATGGGCCTCAGCGAACGAGCCCTCGAGCCAAAGGCTCTGGGCAATCGCGCTCAACGCGGCGGCGCGCGTGGCGGGCGCACAACCCGGCTCCTCCAGCATCGAGCGCATGCGCGCCGCCAGCTCCCGGGCCCCATCCGTATCCGCTCTGGCACAGCCGGCCGCGATCAGGATGCGCGCCGCCAGCAGCCGCTGGTTCACGTCAAGATCGGCCTCCAGGAGCGCGTGCAGCCGGGCCACGCAGGGGGCCGCGCGTCCCGGGGCCGTGCGCAGGTTGGTCAACGCGAACACGAGATTCGCGAGGACGCGCAGCTCGAGTTCGGCCGACGGTAAAGTCGGATTCGACTCAAGGCACGTCGCGAGCCGATCGAGCCAGACGTGCGCGCCCGTGTAGGTCGACCACTCACATTGATAGGTCTCCAGCATGGTCGCGGCTGTCACCGTTTGACCGACTCGATCGGAGTTTTCCGCAAAGGCCGCCCACGCCCTGCTCAGCAAAGCGCGCGCAGCGACCGGGCTTTCCGCGAGCACCGCGGCAGCGGACCAGTATGTGACCCACGGAGACTGCGCTGCGACCTCGGCGGGAAACGCCCCCACCCATTTGCGCACTGTCTTCACCTGCCCGCGCCCGAGCATGGTCATGCCGTGACTCGAGAGCAGCCGCAGCATGGCTTCCCAATCCCGGATCTTCGCGCGCAGCGTCATACTCGCCTCGAGCTCGCCGCCTCGCTCCAGCACCGCCGCGGCCACGGAAGCGGACCTCTCAAACTGGACCGGCGCGAGCGTCTCTTCAATGCGGCTCAGGAGAAACTCGCGAAAGAGCGGCAGGTATTCGTACGTCGTCGCATCGCCTACGGTGCGGGAGATGAAGCACTGGCGGCTCGCCAGGCGCTGCAGCAGCACCGGGGCGCGCGGACTGCCGCTCACTTCTTCGGCCATTCGCGCGGACAGGCTCGGCAGTAGCGCCGTGGCGACGAGCGCACGTCGCTCTTCCTGAGGAAACCGGTCGAACGCCTCGCCGGCGAAGTAGTCGAACAGGGCACGGCGGATCTCGCCTTTGAGGTCTTGCGGCTGCGCGGAGGTGCGTCGCAGCCGCTCGAGCGCAATCGCGACTCCGGCCGCCCACCCGCCACACTCTCGATGCAATGTGTCCGACCACACTTCATCGGCAGAGACTCGACCCGCTATGGCCCGCGTCTCATCCCGCGTCAGCTGCAATTCCCGTGGATCGAGCACCGCCAGCATCCGATTGGCGATCAACCGGGCATAGGCCGTCGGGGGCTCGCCTCTGCCGATCAGGACGAGGCGCTGACCCTGCGGCATCTCGCCGACGGCCTCGGCGATCAGCGCGTGCAGCGGCGCATCCCCTGGAACCTCGTGACAATCATCGAGCACCAGCACCGCCGAATTCGGCAGACGGTGGTGGAAAGTCCGCAGGGCCTGCCGGCCGAGACCCACCGGGTAGGGACCTTCGGGTCCGGAACGGGCGGGATTCTGTCGCCGCGGCGCCACTTGCCCGCTGTCAGCCAACCTCGGCTGCGCGAACAACACCTCCGCGTCGCGATCCTCGCTGCCGAGGTGGTACCAGATTCCGTGAAGCTGACGCCGTTCGAGGTAGCTCGCCACCAGGGCGGTCTTACCGGCGCCCGGTGGCCCTCCGATCCAGAGAACGGGGTGCTTGCGAAGCTCATCGAGGAGGCCGAACAGCCGCTCGCGCAAGAGAAGCTCCGGGCGCGTCGGCCGGCGGGAGACCCCAGCCGTTTCAAGCGAGTGCTTACCCATGGTAGTGATCCCTGCGGTATGCGGACGATGTGACCTGCCGTCCCTCCCGCGGTGTGGGTCTTTTCCCCTGCCGCGACGAGTCTGGGAGATACGCTAGGCCCAGTTCTTCCCCGAGTCGTGATGGCTCGGTCATCGTTTGGTAAGGGACTCGGCGCGCCCCAGCAGCCGCAGCGACGCCGCCGTAAGGGCCTGACCGCCGGGCCGTGGTCCGCGCGCCGGGGGGAGTTGTGCGCGCGGCAGGGCCGAGGAACGCGCCGCGAGACGGCTCAGGGCGACTGCGGCGGCGCCAGTGGTACGCGGTTAGCTAAGCGTAGCCCGAGGTTGATGGCGAGCGGCGAGACCAGGAAGGAGAACGAGATCGCCAGCAGCGCCAGCGCGTGAGCGCGAGGACTCAAGAGCCCGTGCGCGTAGGCGCTCGCGAAGACGACGTAGCCGATCTCATCGAGCGGCATCAGCATCAGCGCCCCAAGGAACGCGCAGCGCGCATCGAGGCGAAATGCGCGTGCCGCGCCGTAAGCCACACCGACCTTGAGTAGCAGCACACTCACCAGGTAGAAAGGCAGCTCGATGCGAAACGTCGCTGCTTGCGGGAGATCGATCGACATGCCCACCGCAACGAAGAACACTCCGAGAAGCAGTTGCCGCGCCGGGTTCACGGCGGCCTTGACCTGAGCCTCGAACGCACTGGTCGACAGGAGCGTCCCCATCATGAACGCGCCGAGTGCCATGGAGACGCCCACCTTTTCCATGACCCAGGCCGATGCGAATACTCCGGCCAGCACCACCAGCGTAAAGCTTCCTTGCCCGGAGTCGCGCGTGATGAGCACGAGCCAGCGGGGCAACAGGACGCGCCCGAGCAGCAGCACTCCGAGCAGTGCCGCCAGCACCTGAAGGACGCTGATCGCGGTGATGCCGGTGCCGCCCGCGTGCGCCATGTTGCCCAACAGCGGAATGATGGCGAGGATGGGAATGACGATCAGGGTCTGGAAGATGTCCGCGGCGATCGTGACGCGCCCATAGGGACTGGCGGTTTCGTGGCGTGCCTCGAGAATCGGCAAGGGAATGGCGCTCGAGCTCAACGCGAGCCCGAGTCCGACGACCAGCGCCGACTGCCAGTTGATGGGCGCAACCGCGCGCAAGAAACCCGCTATGACGCCTGCGCTGGCAAAGAATTGAATGCCGCCAAAGCCGAGCACCGCACCGCGCATGGACCAGAGGTTGCGCGGTCGGGTCTCGAGCCCCACCAGGAACAGCAGCAGCATGACGCCAATCTCCCCAATCGCCTGGAGGTCGGCGACGCGACTGGTGAACAGCGGCAGCGGCGAATGCGGACCGAGCAGCATCCCCACCCCGAGGAGCGCGGCGATTGAGCCGAGATTGAGCCGGCGCGCCAGCCCGACGGCAAGCGCCGTGATCGCCATGAGAACGGCGGCCGCGAACAGCAATTGCTCCGTGCTCATGCGCTTCAGTGCCGCCCAGTCGCCGGGCAGCAGGCTTGATCAGGGAGGACGCGTCAGTGGCCGGCGGGCGCCGCAAGAATGGCCATCACCGCCGGAATCGCCGCTGCCAGGACCATCAGACAGGGAATCGCCAGCCATACGAACTCCCCCACCGCACTGCGGTGTAAATGCGGGCCGTCGCCCGCGCGGCGCGTGCTCCAGAGCGAGACGGCCATCGTGGCGAACACGCCGCCGGCAACGAGCGCACAAAGTCCGAGAATGAGCATGCGCATTGCTTCAGCCCTGGTTTGAAGAGAGTAAGCGCCGATAGGCGGTCGGCGTTCGTCCGACGAGTCTGCGAAACGCCGTCGTGAATGAGCTGGTCTCACGGAATCCGACGTCGAGAGCAATCTCGGTGACCGAGAGAGCGGGGTTTGCGAGTAACAGCTTGGCGCGTTCCAGCCGTCGACTCGAATGATAGCGATGGGGCGAGACTCCGAATGAGCGTCTGAAGGCGCGGCAGAAGTGATAGCGGCTAAGGCGTGCGAGCGCGGCGAGGCGGGCCACCGGAATCTGCTCCGCAAAGTGCTCTTCAAGGTGTTGGGCTACCACCCGCCGCTGCCAGACGGCCAGCCCTCCGCGCGGCGCCGCAGCCTCCTGGCTTGCGGCGAGATTCACATGCACGAGCTCGTGCGCGAGCACGACGCCGAGCGCCTCGCCGTAACGCACGCAGCCGCTATCCCCGCTGTCGACCAACGCCTTCAGTTTGAGCACCGTCTGCCACAGTGTTGAGCTGTGAAAGTGCAAGCGCGGGGCAAGTGTGTGTGCGCCGAGGCGTTCCTCAGCGGTCATGGGCGCTGCCGCCGGGTCGATATGAATGTAGATGACACAGGACGGGAAGTCCGGATCGTGCCACTCGTAGAAGCTGCGACCCGCGGGCACGAACGTGAAGGTATGATTCAAGTTCTCGCGATCGGATTCCGGCAGCCCTTCAACCGCGGTGACGCCCCTGCGCCGGCTCAAGCGCTCATGCGCGATCAACAGGTGAAGCGGACCACAGTAGCGAGTCTCCAGCCTCTCGCGGCCGCTGATTGAAACCGTCTCCGCCGTCACCCCCGGGCAGACGCAACAACGGCGCCTTCCCTGCGGCGCGGGCTGGAAGTTGAGCTGACTGGCTCGCGGACGGGTTCTTGCCGCACGTAACGCACCTCCGAAGGGTGTGCCCGTCACGTCCCGGCACTCGATGGGCGCTGCGGTCTCCATGTGCAGTGAGCCTACCGATACCGACTCACCGTTGACTGACGGACTGATGGCAATCCGCTCCCACCGATGGCAGCCGGCGAATCGCGACGCCAGCGCATGCGCGTTGACCGAATGACAACCAACAGACTACCGGCGCGTCACGATTTTCCGTGCGGCTCGCCCCTAGCATGCGGTTGGCTCCCAAGGGGTGCGCATGCTCAGGAATCAGAGGAACGCAATTGGACATGGCACGCAGACTTCCACTCTCCGCGAGCGGCTGCGTTGCTGGGTAGGTCGTGAAGGCGCGGCGCCAGTCCGCCTCGCTCTGGTGGTGCTGTTAGGATGTGCAACGTACGCTCCACAAGACGCACACGCGCAGTCGGTCTGCGCGAGCTGCCAGGTATTTGCGGGCGTCGGTTCCACCTATCACTTCTGGAGCGACACCGGCGGCGTGGTGTTCCCACTCACCGTCGCATGGGATGAGAACCGCTACGAGGTGGGCATCTTCCGCTTCGCCACCCGACAGACCCTTAGCGAAGGCGACGCAGCGCCGCGAGTGATGGCTGATCCGTATTGGGGCCTCTCGGTCTCGCGGCGCTGGCGGCTATTTCAGCACGGCCGTGTACAAGGGATCTTCGGATTCGGCCTGTCCTTAAAGACCGAATCGGACATCCTCAGTATTTCTCGGTGGGACTTTGCTTCGCAGCTCGGTCTGCGTATGCGACTGGCGGACGGCCGCTTGGCCGAGCTCGCGATTCGTCACTGGTCTAACGGCGGTTGCAGGCTCCCAAACCACGGTCAGGATTTTCTCACCCTAACGGTGCAGCTGAACGCCCACTGAATGCGCCAATGGTTCCGCTGAATCGCCTCGAGCAGCGAACTCCCCTGCTAAGCCCCGTCAGTACTTGACCCTCAGTCCGGGCTGCGCAGCGAAGTAGCGGGCGAGCTCCTCAATCTGTGAGTCGGAAAGAGACTTCGCCATCGCCCCCATGATGGGGTTCTGCCGCGTACCGTCGCGGTACTGTCCCAGGGCGTGCACGAGGTAGCTGGACTCCTGGCCGGCGAGCCGCGGAGTGTCGGGGGAGACCGGTTGATTGCCTCCCGGACCGTGGCAGGCAGCGCAGGCCGCGGCGGCTTGCGGCTGTGGCGTCGGTTCAGCTGCTTGTGCGACCTGCGCGGCTGACAGGACGAGCACGATCGGCATAACCCATGGCGTCAAACGGTTCATGGTGACCCCCGCGTCACTTAAGGCTGGCGGCGTAATACGCAGCCAGCGCCGCGATGTCCTCATCGCTCAGGGTCGCGGCAATGCTGCGCATGGTGGCATGTGGGCGCAGACCGGAGCGGTACTCCTCGAGCGCCTTCGCCAGATACTCGGCCTGCTGGCCGCCGAGCTTCGGCACTGAATAAAGGTCCGGAAACGCGCTGCGATAGCCCGCGATGCCGTGGCACCCGCGGCACATGGTGAGGTTCACCTGTGGATGCGCGGGCAGATCACCGGCCTGCGCGATCGACACGCTGAGAATGGCTACAACACCGGCTATCCCAGAACACGCGAGGGGTCTGAGCCTCGCCAAAACGTTGAGGTTTGCAGCTGTCATAACACATACACCACTACGAACAGGATCAACCACACGACACCCACGAAGTGCCAGTACCAGGTCGCCGCGACGAAGCCCACGTCATGCTTGGGCGTGAAATCACCGCGCAGGACCCGCTCGAGCATCACGATCATGAATGCGGTTCCGATCGCCACGTGTACCCCATGCAGCCCAGTCAGGGCGAAGAAGGTTGCCCCGTACGCCCCAGTCGCCAGTGTGAGGTGCAGGTCCGTCCACGCGTGGTAGTACTCGTGAGCCTGATTTCTCAGAAACAGGATGCCGATCACGACCGTGGCGAGCAGCAAGGCGATCACCCGGCCTCGATGACCCTTCTTGAGCGCGGCGTGCGCGAGCGTGACCATGACTCCAGAGGCCAGCAGCATGATCGTGTTGAGCAGCGGGATGCCCGAGGCTTGCATCGTTGGAACCGGACCCGCGATATCCGGACCGCTCGCCGGCCAGCCGCCCTTGAACGCCGGCCACAGCATGGCGTGCGTATCCCCGGACGCCAGGTCCGGTATTGCGATCCAGCGTAAGTAGAACAGAGCCGCGAATAGCGCACCGAACACCACGACTTCTGAGAAAATGAACCAGGCCATCCCGGAACGCAGCGAGCCTTCTACCTGATCGTCATACAGTCCGCCGCGGCCTTCGTTGATGTCGCTACGGAACCAGCCGACCGACACAAATGCCAGAACGGCGGCCCCCGCTGCGAACAAGTAAGGCCCGGCCGCCGCGGCGTTCAGCCACGCAGCGGCACCGAACGTCACGAGCAGCAGCCCGGCAGCGCTCACGATCGGCCAGGGGGACGATGCGGGTACGAAATGCTCTGCAGTCGCGTTCATGTGTGTATGCCTTCTCACTCAGGAGACTTGACATCGGTCCATCATGTGCCCCGCCCGAGAGGCGAAGCGGACGCACCGACGTAGAAAAAAGTATAGGAGAGCGTCAAGGTGGAGACTTCCTTGGGAAGACTCGGATCGATCATGAACAACACCGGCATTCGTCTGACCTCATGGGGCGCGAGCGTCTGTGTTGAAAAGCAAAAGCACTGCACCTTCCTGACGTACGCCGACGCGCCCTGCGGGGCGTAACTGGCGACTGCCTGGCCTATGATCGCGCGGTCCGAGGAGTTGCTGGCCTCGAATGCGACCTGCACGAGCTGTCCTGGGTGGACCGCTATGCTGCTCTGCAGGGGGCGAAACGCCCACGGCAGGTCGTCACGCACGTTGGAATCGAACTGCATCGTCACCGTGCGACTCATTTCCGGCGCCACGGTGGACGCCACGGCGTCCGCCCCCCCGACCTGATTGAAGCCGGTCACGCGGCAAAACACCGCATACAGCGGAACCAGCAGGTATCCAAAGCCAAACATGGCTGCGGCGGTCGCGGCGAAACCGAGCACCAGTCTGCGTTTGCTTTGCGCGCCCGCCATTGCCTACTCAATAACCGGTGGCGTCAGGAACGTATGCTTGGGTGCGGGCGAAGGCAGCGTCCACTCGAGCCCCACCGCACCATCCCACACCTGGGCAGTCGCCGGCTTGCCGCCACGCACGCACTTCAGGACGATGTAGAGAAACAGCAACTGTGTCAGCCCGAAGCCCGCGGCCCCGATGCTCGCAATCATGTTGAAGTCGGCGAACTGCAACGGGTAATCGGGGATACGCCGCGGCATTCCCGCGATGCCGAGGAAAAACATGACGAAGAAGGTCATGTTGAAAAACACGATCGACAGCCAGAAATGCCATTTGCCGAGGGTTTCGTCGTACATGTGACCGGTCCATTTCGGCAGCCAGTAGTAGGTGGCCGCAAAGATTGCGAACAGCGCACCCGCCACCATCGTGTAGTGGAAGTGCGCCACCACGTAGTACGAGTCCTGCAGCTGCACGTCGACCGCGGCCATCGCACACATGACTCCCGTGACGCCACCGACGAGGAACACGAAGATGAATCCCACCGCGAACAGCATCGGCGTCTCGAAGCTCAGGGACCCCTCCCACATCGTTCCCAGCCAATTGAAGATTTTCACCCCCGTCGGTACCGCGACCAGCAAGGTCGCATACATGAAGAACAGTTGCGCACCGAGCCCCATGCCAACAGTGAACATGTGATGTCCCCAGACGAGGAAGGAGACGATCGCGATCAGCATGGTGGCCATCACCATCGAGTGATAGCCGAACAATGGCTTACGTGAGAAGGTCGGGATGACGGCCGAGATCATTCCGAATGCCGGTAGGATCAGAATGTAGACTTCCGGGTGTCCGAAGAACCAGAAGATGTGCTGCCAGAGCACCGGGTCGCCACCGCCGGCCGGGTTGAAGAAGTGCGTGCCGAAGTGCCGGTCGGTAAGCAGCATCGTCACATCGGCTGCGAGGACCGGCATCACTGCAATCAGAAGAAATCCGGTGGCAAGCCAGGTCCATGCGAACATGGGCATCTTCATGAGCCTCATGCCGGGGGCGCGGCACTTGAGAATCGTCACGACGATGTTGATCGCCCCGAGGATCGAGGAGATGCCGAGCAAGTGAATGGCGAAGATGGTCATGTCCATGCCGGGGCCCATCTGCACGGACAACGGCGCGTACAGCGTCCAGCCCGCGGCAGCGGCCCCGCCCGGCGCGAGGAACGAGGTGACCAGCAGCAGCGCCGCCGGTGGCAGCAGCCAGAAGCTGAAGTTGTTGAGCCGCGGGAACGCCATGTCGGATGCCCCGAGCATCATCGGCAGCTGCCAGTTGGCAAATCCGACGAGCGCGGGCATCACGGCACCAAAGACCATGATCAGACCGTGCAGGGTCGTGAGCTGGTTGAACAGCTCCGGCCGCAGGAACTGCAGTCCTGGTTCGAACAGCTCCGCGCGGATCAACAAGGCCATGATTCCGCCGACCAGGAACATGGCGACACTGAAGCACAGATAGAGAGTTCCGATCTCCTTGTGATTCGTCGACGTCAGCCAGCGCACGAGGCCCCGAGCCTGGTGAGTCGACGGTTCGGCGGTTTGTTTGGGTAGTGCTTGCATGGCTGACGGTCGCTCCAGAGCTCGATCATTGGTTGCGAGCGGCGGCGATGTCCTTGGGCTGCACAAGGTCGCCATCGCCGTTGCCGAATGAGTTGCGCACGTAGGTGATCACGGAGGCGAGTTCGACGTCGGACAACTGGCTCTTCCACGCGATCATGGCCGGGTTCTTCTTGCTGCCGTTGACGACGATGTCGATAGTCCCCGCCACGGGACCGGTCGCAACCTTGTCATGCGCGAGGGCCGGAAAGGCCGGCGGCGTTCCCTGGCCATTCACCTGGTGGCAGGCAACGCAGGTGCGGCCGTACACTTTTTCTCCTGAGGCCTTGAGCTCCGCCAGCGTGAAGGTCTTGCCCGCGGCGGCGGCGTTGGATCCGGCGGAGGCCTGCTGCGCCGCGTGCTGCTGCGCAATCCACGCCTCGTAGTCGCTCTGGGACACTGCCTCGACGACCACCGGCATGAACCCGTGGTCCTTGCCGCACAGCTCAGCGCACTGCCCGCGGTAGATGCCAGGAGCGTCGACCCTGAACCATGAGTCGCGCACGAACCCTGGAACAGCGTCCTGCTTTACGCCGAACGCCGGCACCCACCAGGAGTGGATGACATCGTTGGCCGTGGTCAAGATGCGGATCTTTTTTCCTACGGGTACGACGAGCCGACGATCGACTTCCAGAAGGTA
>Ga0335085_10003887_pt1 | contig 25287 bp, 26 predicted proteins | sample Lox_Sample_45_FD_206712 | JGI IMG/M metagenome (GOLD analysis project Ga0335085, IMG submission 206712) | Soil microbial communities from Loxahatchee National Wildlife Refuge, Florida, United States - Lox_Sample_4.5 | ecosystem: Environmental > Terrestrial > Soil > Wetlands | place: USA...
GATACCACGTGATTAAGAGAATCAGTTTTTTTCTTGCTGTAATTTCATTTGTAGTTTTTTTTGTTTCAAGTTCCAATGAACAAAAATCGTTTGATCTTCCAGCTAGTATACAGCTGGTAGGGGACAAACTACTTTTACAACAAGGAATTGATGGTCAAGGAGTAAAGGTGGGAATTATAGATACCGGAATTGATTTTAGACATCCCGACTTGCATGGATATGGTCCTTCAGGAAAGGTAGTTGGAGGATATGATTATGTCAATACGAGAGAAAATTCTACAGATAGTAATGGTCACGGTACCGAGGTTGCAGGAATAGTTGCAGCAGACGGTAACTTTTCAGGTATGGCCCCAAAATCAAAATTATTTTCATATAAAGTTTCATCTAGTGGAGAATCCGTCTCGTCTGATTTTATAGTACAAGCAATTACTCATGCAATTGAGGACAAGGTAAATGTGATTAACATCAGCCTTGGTGTAAATCGTACTAATGATGATATAGAAAATGCAGTAGATAATGCAGTAAAAAAGGGAATAGTCGTTGTTGTAGCAGCAGGTAACAATGGTCCCGATAATGAAACCATAGGAAGTCCAGGTAGAGATATGAATGCAATTACAGTTGGAGCTTCATACAACAACATAACCTCAAGTCTGGTTGCAACTTTGAAGGTTGGAAATAATCAGTTTGATGTTCTTCCCATGGTTGGCACCAAGGCCTTGACAGATTCAGTTGAGGGCAAGTTAGTCTATGGAGGATATGGAAGATTAAAGGATCTCAAAAATTCGAATGTGAAAGGATCTATTTTACTTGAACAAAGAGGTAGCGATACAAAAGGTGAAAAGGTATTTTTTGTTGAAAAAGAGAAAAATGCCGCAGACCTTGGAGCAAAGGCACTTGTGGTATTCAACAACCAGAGCGGGATTTTTTTTGGAGAGCTTAGAGATCCTAGCTCAAAGATAAATTACATACCAAGAATTCCAGTGATTTCCATGTCAAAAGATGATGGTCTTAAGCTAAAATCCATGCTAACAGACAAGACCATTGGCAATTTGGCCATATTTTTTCATCCCGATTTTGTAGCACCTTTTAGTTCTAGGGGACCAGTCTCTCCCTTTTATGTAAAGCCTGATCTTGTTGCTCCCGGTGTTCTTGTCAATACTACAACTCTGGAGGGAAAATACAATCTGACTAGTGGAACAAGCCTTGCAGCTCCACATGTTACTGGTGCTGTAGCTATATTATTGCAAAAATATCCAAATTTGGATCCATCATCCATAGCATCCTTGATATCAACAACAACAGATCCTGTTACCGATGCCTATGGAAATGTTCTTCCAATTGAGGCTGGAGGAAGCGGAAGGTTGAATGTTACAAGAGCGTATTTTGCAAATCTAATCATCAATCCCCACAGTCTTGTCTTTGATCTATCTTATGAAAATACCAGTCAAACTAGAATCCTTCAACTACACCCAATTGATAATTCAAAGATTCAAAAGCTAACAGCTCAATTCCTGTCTAATGAATCAAGTCTTTCCTTTAATTATTCTGCCAAAAATGATATGATAACTGCAACAATTAGAGATAATGCAAAAAAGGCAGGAGATTATGAAGGCTTTATCATATTAAACGATTCAAAAACATCCTATCGAATACCTGTTCTTGTTCATTTGACTAGAGGAAATCTAAACGTAAGTGAAAAGGATGGAATTCTCAATTTTTCATTGGACTATCCCCAAAATTGGTCATATGCAAAGATCTCTTTAATGAGAGCTGGTTCACACGATACAAGAATATCTGCAATTACTCCGCAGAATAATGCCACTATACCTTTACATGATACAGGTGAATATTGGATAGAGGCGGATATCAAGAGTGGGAACAATACAGATTATGCATATCAGACAATATCAGTAAACCGCATAACAGAAAACCAGCTAGATTTAGAGAACATACTACAAATACCATTTAAGCAACTTGCAATCATTTCTGCCATACTAATCATTGCCACTATAGTGGGATTAAGTGTTAGACCCAGATAAAATCAGATTTGAGGTCCAGCGTCCCTAATTTCCTTAGAGACGTCGCCAAATTTCTTAAAATTATCTACAAACATTTGAGCTAGCTTCTTTGCAGAAGAATCATAGGCATCTTTTTCAGTCCAAGTATTTCGTGGATTTAATACTTCAGATGGTACATCTGGACAAGACAATGGAACATCAAAGTTAAAGATTTCATCCCGTCTGTATTTGACCTCATTTAATTCTCCTGAGAGAGCTGCAGTAACCATCCGTCTAGTGTGGTGAATATTCATCCTCTTTCCAATTCCATATGGGCCGCCTGACCAACCTGTATTTATCAAATACACTGCTGCATTGTGTTTTGTGATTTTCTCTCCCAATAATTTAGCATAAACTGATGCATGCCTTGACATAAAGGGTGCACCAAAACATTCTGAAAAAGTTGCCCGTGGCTCAGTAATTCCCCGTTCAGTACCTGCAAGCTTGCTTGTATATCCAGACATGAAGTGATACATGGCTCCTTCCTTTGTGAGTCTTGCTATTGGTGGCATCACTCCAGATGCGTCTGCTGTAAGAAATATTATGACTTGAGGGTTTCCGCCAAGACTTGGTATTACTGCACCTGGAATATAATCAAGAGGGTATGCAGCTCTTGTGTTTTCGGTAAGGCTACCGTCGTTGAAATTTGGCATCATGGTATCTTCATTGATTACTACATTTTCTAGAACAGCGCCAGATCTTATTGCATCCCAGATTTGTGGTTCAGCCTCTTTGTTGAGATTGATACATTTTGCGTAACATCCTCCTTCAAAATTAAAAACACCTTTGTCAGACCACCCGTGTTCATCGTCGCCAATTAATTTCCTGTTCGAGTCTGCAGATAATGTAGTTTTTCCTGTCCCTGAAAGTCCAAAGAATAAAACTGTATCACCTTTCTTTCCTATGTTAGCAGAGCAGTGCATTGGGAAAATACCCTTTGATGGTAAGATGTAATTCATGACTGAAAACATTGCCTTCTTTATTTCTCCAGCATATGGTGTGCCACCTATTAGAACAATTTTCTTGGTGTAATTAAGAAGAATGAATGCCTCTGTTCTTGTACCGTCTATTTCTGGAACTGCCTTGAAATCGTTTATGGCAAGAAGTGTATACTCTGGTTTATGCGACTCTAGTTCTTTCATAGTTGGTCTAATGAAAAGTTGTCTTACAAACAAGCTCTGCCAAGCATGATCATTGATAATTCGTATTGGTAATCTATGCTCCAAGTCAGCTCCGACAAATCCATCAAAGATGAATACCTCCTTATCTTGGATGTGCTTTTTCATTTTTTCAAAGATTTTGTCAAATTTTTCTCCTGGAAATGGGTGATTGATTTTGCCCCAATCAACAGTTTTGTGAGTTAATTCATCGTCGACTATAAAACGGTCATCTGGAGATCTTCCCGTGTACTTTCCTGTTTTTACTGCAATGGCTCCATTTGCAGTCAGGACACCTTCATTTTTTTCCTTGATTAAATCCATTAGCTCTTCAACCTGCAAGTTCCTCAGTAGCCCCTTTGGCCTTATTCCCATTTGCTCTAATTGAGATACTACTTGGCGTGTCCTTGCTGGCTCTAGATTCTCTATCATTGGGTAAGACCATTCGCCACGAATTTCCTTATTATCTCTTCGGTTGATTTCCTAAACAGGAAACGTATTTATTGTAAAATTCAATCAGAGTTCTTTACATGCCTATAAATAAAGAAGCTCTAGAACTTAGGAAAAAATTGGCCGATCGTAGGCCGGATTTTATCAGGCAGGAGAGCTGGAGATACTCAAAACTAGCAAAGACTTGGAGAAAGCCAAAGGGTATCGATAATCATCAAAGAAAACAGAAAAAGGGATGGCCTGCTCTAGTAAGAGTTGGATATGGTAGCCCAAAGAACGCAAGAGGATTACATCCGTCTGGATTTACTGATAATTTAGTTTTTAATTTAAAAGACCTAGTGAAACTTGACCCAAAGAAAGATGGAGTAAGATTTGCTCATGGAGTAGGAACAAAGAAAAGACTTGAAATAATCACTAAAGCAAAAGAGATGAATTTCAAAGTCTTTAACGCAAGGGTGTCAGCAAGTGGTAGTAAATCTTAGAACAAAAAGACAGCTGGTCTCAAGAATTCTTGGAGTTGGAATAGACAGGATTAGATTTGATCCTGAATATCTGGATGATATTACAGATGCCATTACGCGCGATAACATTCGAAGTTTAATGACTGCAAGTGTTATCCAAGTAAAACCAATCAAGGGAACCTCCAAAGGGAGAGCCAACTTTAAGAAAGCTCAGAGACGCAAACGTGGTACAAAGCAAGGTTCAAAAAAAGGAAGAAAAGGATCAAGAATAGGTAAAAAGGAAGTATACGTTAAAAAAATCAGAGCAATGAGACATCAACTCAAAGTCTCAAAGTCAAGAAAAGAAATAACTAATGAAAACTATTGGAAACTTTACAAGCAAGTTGGCGGAAACCAAGTGAGAAACTTGGCTCACCTTCGCACCTTGATCGAAGAAGTTCGCTCCAAGAAATAGATTCAAAATTTGTAGATAGCATCCTTGTCTAGAATTTTTCCATTCTTAATTTTTATTCCTTCTTTAGAAAGCATCTTGGTTTTTACTTTTGTTCCCCACGCGTATCCTCCGATTTTCCCATTTGATAAAATTACCCTATGACAAGGAACTATAACTGGAAAGGGATTCTTGTGCATGATTCTACCTATTGCCCTTTGTCCATGTCTTAGATCCACTGCTTTTGCAAGCTCTGCATAAGTTGTTACTCTACCTTTTGGTACTTCTAAGAGTTTTTTGTACACCTTTTGATCAAGATTCAAATCTTAATCATTTCCAAATCTGTGGATTTAATCATATCTATCACTTTCTGTTTATTATTACCAAGTCCGCTCCAATCAATTAGAGCAAATTTGGCTTCATTATTTCTTGATAAAATATGTTCAAAAAGATTCTCATCAATATTGCCAAGTGCATGTTTTGGTATTACGGTTCCAAGTGCCAGGTCACCTTCTAACAATTCTTTGGTAAATTTCTCTGGATAGTGAGTTCCTCCAAAACATATCGCTACATCATATTTCTTTTGTGGCATTGACATTTCATTCAAGACAATTTTTGCTACATTTTCACATAATTCTCTGTCATTCCATTCCTTTTCCGTAGTACCAATCTCTATGAATAAGGTAGGTTTGCTTAAAGCAGTCGGACCATGATGGGTTGCCTCTATAGTTATTTCAAATTTTGAAAAGACATTCCTTTTGTCCCACAAATGTTTCATGTATGATTTTTGTAAGTGAGGATGAGGTATAGATACTTGTCTTGGGCTGCCACCAAATAATGCATCTCCAAAGTTTCCCGTACTATGACAGGTAAGTGCAAGTGTTCCACTTTCTGAAGCGTGTTTTGATAAAAAGACATATCCATCATATTGATATTTTTCTTCAAGCCAGTCTGCCGAGATTGCAGGTGTGGGTATCACTACGAGGTCAAAATCATCTCCACTATAAACTTCATCTTCCTTTTTCATTTGTTTAGAAATGAAAGATGCCATGTTAAAGCCTGCAGGGTCTGATTGATAGGCTATTAGTAATTGCATAAAGTAAGTATTTTTGAATGGTCAAATATACTTTAGATCATATTAAGAGATTTTTCATAACGGAATAAAAATTGTTAGTATGTTTGAATACATGCATAGAACTGATCTCTATTTATTTGTCAGTTGCTTAGCTAGGGTCAAATTCTAGAGTATAGTGAACGTTTCCAACTGTTACACCATTACTGGTTAACTTCACACCCATAACTAAAGTATCACCTGCTGAAACAGAAACGGAGTGTGTTGTATCAGAACAACTAGATGGTGTAGAGCTAGGAGTCACACAAGTAAGGGTTTGAGCTACGCCATTTTTATAAAGTGTAATTGTGACGGTTGTGCTACCACCTGATTGAGTTATTTTGTTTGCATAAAGATTTTTGAAAGTGCCTGATATAGGAATTGTACTGTTTAGTGCATTGATGCTTGAACTTATTGCTGAATCGCCCCCGATTCTCATGTATTTCTGAGTAGTACCGCTAGTAGTTCCATTAAATCCACCGAACATGACTGTCTTTGTAGTTGGTATTCCTTGAATTGCATTGATAGTGACATTCCTTGAAACAACATTGTTTAGATATCCATTTTTCAGTGAAGTTTTGAAGTTTACTTTTTGGCCGCTAGTTCCAGTTACATTGTACACCCACTTGAAATATGCAGTATCTCCCTTGTCTAGGAATAGATATTGTGAAGGATCTGGACCAGAGACAAGTGTGGCTGTAGCTCCAAATGAAGTGACTGTCATGTTTGGTTGAAGATTCGTAAGTGCTGCATTATTTGACATGTTGTTAGTCACTCCAAAAAGAACAGTGGTTGAAAATCCCGTAGGTAAATTTTCAGGTAGCGCAAACACCTGTAGGTAGATAGGCTTGGCACTTGCAGAATTGACCAAAGCTTCTTGAGTGTTTCCGCGCTCTGTTGCAATTGTAAGATCATATGCTTGAGTTGTCATAGCCATAACGGGTAAATTCTGGCCTATTTTTGTTAGGGTCTGTCCTGGTGCGACCAACTGATTTACTGCAAATTTAGACACTGGCCATGAAGGATCGGTTCTGTTTTGCACCCATAATCTGGTGATGTTAACTGGAATCTGACCGCTATTTTGAACTGTGATATTGAAGTGATTCTTGTCTTTTGTCACACTTGTTATTTCAAATACTTCTTGTTGCCTGTTTCTATCATCTTGACTCTTTGAAATTACTGCCTCACCAAACTTGTCAATTTGATTCATGCTATATGTAACGTAACCTACTGCACTTGCAAAAACAATCATGAAAAATACGCTTCCTACTACGGTGCTAATTCCTTTTCTATTTTTTAGATTGTTATTTGATTTAGTCATAAATTTCATTTCCTAGATTTATCCTATTTGGTGTTGGTAAAAATGCAAGTTGTTACTCCTTTAGGTACTGTTACTGTTATTGCAGTCGGATTGGATAGAGTAAAGCCATTGTCGCATTGACGATCTATTAGTGTCCATCCTGGTTGTGTAATTTCGTTGATGGTATATTTTCCTGGATCTACGAAGAAAGCGCTTGTCCTACCAACACCGTTGGTTTCCAGTTTTATGGTTGTAGTTATTTTCATATCAGAAGCAACTGTGTGACGTTCAGCATAGAAAAAATCAAAATCATAACTATTTCCTCTTGTAATGCCTAGTTGTTGTGCTTGGTTATCCAAATTGATACTAGCTGATAGCGCACTATGAACTCCTCCAAGGTCTAGCGCAAGTTTATGATTAATGAATACCCATACATCATCATCACCGACAAAGTCGAAAGTCTCCCCTCCGTTATAGGTGAATGTGTTATGGGTTTCAAAAGTAAAGTGGAAATTATGTTGTGGGCCTGAATATGAAATACCTGGTCCGGAATAGTTTCCAAATAGTTGATTGTCAATAGGGAAAAATGCTTGGTTGTTATATTGCCAAATGGGCGGATTTTGTTGAATTCTGTTTAATGTGATATTCAAATTTTTCTTAAGGTTTACGCCAGGTGTATCATGGAACCATTGATAGAAAGGCACAAAGCCATGATTGAATGCATAGTTGGTTTGGTTATTGTATACAGGTTCATGATCAACACCCAAGTCTGGCCGAACAATTCCTGTATGGAGTCCATACGTTCCTGAAGCTTCAAAATCCGGATGTGCCCCTTGCATACCAGTACCGTTGAAATCACGGATTACTCCATTTAGGATAAGGTTGCCATTTTGATCAAGATTTGCGCCTGGAACATATCCCGTTGTTGTTACATTAAACAATCCGAGGTCTCCTGTATAATTGAAGTCACCATTACTTAATTTAGAAACTTTTTTGACAATCAATACACCGTCAGCAGGTGAAATCAAATTAAAGTTAAATATCGAGCCTCGTGCTGTAGTGACATAAACACTGAGAGGATCCCCTAACCAGTCATACTTTACTGGTAAAGTGTAAAACCCTTGAGAAAGTATTCCAGTATTAGAAATTTCTGAAATGTAAGTGGTAGGTCCTTTTATCTCTATTTGTGTAACATTAAGACCTATGTCTCCAGTATTTTTTAAAACTAGGTTTATTTTATGATTAGGAGTATCATACCAAAATCTTTCAAGTCCCAGAGATTCTTTTACCTTATTAACAATCGCGTTGTAATGCGTGTCCTGACTATTTTCGTGACCGTTAACGCTGGCTTGTGTATACACGACTGCTCCAATACCAGCTGTGCTAACTGCTGATAGAAGTATTGCAGTACTTACTATGTCAGCTATACCTCTCCGACTTTGTGGAAATCTCTTTTTTGCTACAAAATTCCAAAAAGATAACATCGAAGAGTTAGAATCTGTTCTTAATCTCATGGTGTGAATACCTCCGTTGCAAAAGTAGCTCCCCTTGAAGTAGCTACTACCACATTAGTTGGAATATTATCAAGATAAGAGTATGTGGTAATATTTAATGACCCAATTTTATTGGGCAATATCTGCTTGTTGTTTACTGGAACATTGAAAGTCCCAGATCCTGTAGAAAATTGTACTTGTGTTATAGTTATTCCTACAGGACCTTGATTTGTCATTGTAATATTGATAGATTTTGCTTTCCCAAACCAGATTTTTTCAAATGTGATATTCTCATGGATTTTGTCGACTTTTGTCGAATACAAATCATTTAGCTCACGCTGGCGCCCAGAGAAATTACTATTTTCCCACACTACAACACTAGAACCCAATAATGTAACCGATGAAAGGAGTATGGCACTAGTAACTATAGTAGACAATCCTCTTCGGGAATGGTTCCCCTTCCTTTGCATGTTAGATATAGAAAAAGACGACTATTCTATAGTAGCGTGTATTAAGCTGTTATTACCAAATTTGGAAATGATCGCAATTCCTTAAACCGAGTAGCTCGACGAATTAATTATTCTGAAAACTGTCTGTAACAGTTCAATACACATACCTCTAAGTGGACTAGATATGAATAACTACGATTGATTCTTAATACTGATGTGCCTTAGGATTTTGAGGAAAAATTAATGAACAATAGAAATTTCATCATCTCTTCTTGTCTTGTTGTTGTATTTTGTTTCAGTGTGATTCCTACATCATCTATCTATGGGAGTGTTAGTAACACAAAAAGTGTTTTCATTGCCTCTTGCGAGTCAAATAATTCATGTTTTATCCCTTGTCAAACTACAATAGTTAAAGGTGATACAGTTACGTGGATAAATCTAAGCAGTGAGTTCCGAATGATTACTAGCGGGAGCGGACAGCGTGGACCAGATGGATGGTTTTCAAGTTCCATAATTCCTCCCCATGGCACTTTTTCGCACACATTTGATAGGACTGGTTCATACATTTACTATGACAATTTGCATCCTTACGGCATAGGAGTAATCATTGTGGGATCTACTTTAGATTCCCCATATGTTCATCTGCAGCAATCATATTTTTCCCACTGGTGTGTCAACTGATGATTTGTATTGATATTATTTGAGCATGAAAAGATGACGTTCAATCATGATATCGTTCTATAAACTATAAAGATAGACTGAACTAGTTTTGTAGAGTACGAAGAGAATTGATACGAGACGCGTTTATTAGAGCATCTGATATCCAATAAGAATTATAAATGCACAGCGCTGACTCTTGATAATGGTTAACCCTAGACAGATGCTAAAGGACATGGCAAATACTATCAAACTTGCCAAAAAATCAGACAAGGATGACTATATGCAACATCTGAGGCTAGTGCTTCTTGGAATGGCTACCGTTGGTACCATAGGTTTCATCATTCAATTCACGTTTGCCGTCATTAATTTAGGACACGGGTAAAATGACACAAGAGATTAAATCACATTTTTTCGCGGTTAGGACAACAGGCGGTCAGGAGAAGGTCGTTCTCGGACTCCTTGAAAATAGAATCAAACTAAAGAAATTAAATATCCAGTCTGTTCTACTGCTAGAAAATCTCAAGGGATATGTTGTTGTTGAAGCAATAGATGCCAATGCAGCATTTGATGCTTTACAAGGAATTAGACACATCAGAGGTCAGTTAAGGGGAGAGCTTCAATTCAAAGATATTGAAGGGTATTTGGTGAAGAAGTCTACTGTATCAGAACTATCAGTAGATCAGGTTGTTGAAATTATTGGTGGTCCTTTCAAAGGAATGAAAGCCACCGTTACCAGAATAGATCATGATAAGGAAGAAGCTACTGTAATTTTACTTGATGCGCCTTATCAACTCCCTGTTACCGTTGATGCGAATTACCTAAAACCGTCAACTCATTAGCAAGGATTAAATTTACAGTTAAGGGGGAAGAAAAAATATGGCCGATATACAAACCGTTTCTGCACTTGTAACTGGTGGTCAAGCCAATGCTGGTCCACCATTAGGACCTACACTTGGGCCATTAGGTGTGAATATTTTACAAATAGTTACTGCAATCAATGAAAAAACCAAAGATTTCGAAGGAATGAAAGTTCCTGTTACTGTTAATGTCGATAAAAAGACAAAACAGTGGACAGTTGAAGTAGGAATTCCATCTGCAGCTGCATTGATACTAAAAGAGGCTGGTTTACAGAAAGGATCTGGTACTTCTGGTGCCACTTGGGTTGGCGAGATAACGGCCGATTCTGTTATCAAAGTTGCAAAATTGAAAATAGATTCATCCTATGCTCTAAGCGTACGAACTGCTGCCAAAGAAGTAATTGGGACATGCCTATCCTTAGGAATAAAAGTGGATGGAAAGAATCCCAAAGAAGCTACTACCGAATTAGAATCAGGGAAATGGGACAGCAAATTCAAGTAAATTAATCTACTGTGTAAACCGGGTCTTTGTCTGTTCTCTGTAATTCAACGAATGTTTCCGTATTTTGAATTCCTTCTATTTTTCCTATTTTTTCTATTGCCACCGTGTGCAGTTCTTCCAAATTCTTTGCCCTTAGTGTGATTAGGATGTCAAATCTTCCAGTAACCTCTGATATTGCAACTACTTCAGGCGTTTTGATTAGCGCTTTGTGAATCTGTTCCTTTAACTTGGGATCCCTGTTAATACCCATAGTTGCCTTGACACCTATCCCAATCAGATATTCATCAACTACTATAGTGAATTTCTTTATCAGTTTCTTCTTGACCAGCCGCTTTATTCTGCTATAAAGAACTGAGGTGTTTATTCCAAGTTTTTTTGAAAGATTTGGAACAGAAACATTACCGTCTCTGCTAAGCTCAGTAATTATTTTCATGTCCAATTCATCGAATTTGTGCAACTTTGCGACTTGTTTTTATTCCTATTTAATAAATGTAAGTTCCTTTTCCTAAAACCATTCTTCTTTCAAAATTACTTTCAAAATATGAAAATTCCACATATTGCACCCTTTTGAACCAGCTTGCCGCTAAACGATTTTAAATAGGCAATTCAGAAAGCCTTTCGTAATGATAAATGAATCTCAGATAGCCCAAATGATAACAGAGGCTAAAAAAAGTACCAAGGAGAGAAAATTCAAGCAGGCAGTAGAGCTAATCATGGTTTTCAAAGATATCGATGTAAAAAAGGGATTTGCAATAAACGAAACGGTGCAGCTTCCAAGAAAAATGAACCAACCAGCTTCTGTCTGTGTAATAGCATCTGGAGATTTAGGTTTGAAGGCAAAGAGTGCAAATGCTGACAAGGTTGTGGATGGGGCTCAGATAACACAAGTGGGAGCAAACAAGAGAGAATCCAGGAAATTGATAAATGGTTATGACTTTTTCCTGGCAGACACACAACTGATGGCAAATGTGGGTAAGACTCTTGGTCAGTTCATGGGCCCAAGAGGTAAGATGCCAACTCCGGTTCCGTTTAACGCGCCCATAGATGCAATATTGGAAAGGTTCAGATCTTCTATCAAAGTAAGACTGAGAAATTCTCTCTCATTAGCATGCAAGATAGGAGATCAGACGATGTCTGATGATGATTTACTTGCAAATGCTAATGCCGTGATTAGTACTGTAGAAAAGAAGCTGCCAAGCGGAGATAAGAATATCAAAAAAATTATGATAAAGACTACAATGGGAAAAATAATCAAACCAACGCAAACTGGAACGAAATAATATGCATCAAAATAGAACAAAATATCCTCAAAAGAAAGCTTACATGTATCAGCAACTCCAAGAGCTGCCAAAAAAATACAAGGTTATTGCCCTAGTTAGAATGGAAAAGGTAAGATCTTCGCAGTTACTTCCTTTGCGAAAAAAGTTCAAAGGAGAAGTAGAAATTGTGAGTATCAAGGACAAGGTTGCTCAAAAAGCACTTTCTACACTCAAAATTCCAGCAATTGAAAAACTCGCGGAAAAACTAGTTGGGCAGTGTGTTTTGATGTTTACAAACATGAGCCCAATAAAGCTAAACATACTACTGGGTAAAAATAAGATAATGTTAGCCGCTAGAGGTGGGGACAAGGCTAGCATAGATGTAGTCATCAAAGCTGGTAACACAGGAATTACACCTGGACCGATTCTTACTGATTTTAAGGAAGCTGGAGTAGCAACAAAAATTGATCAAGGTACAGTCTGGATTACTAAGGATTCAGTAGCTGCAAAGAAGGGAGATGTCATATCTACTAAATTAGCTACTCTACTCAGTAAGCTTGATGTCAAGGCTGTAGAAGCTGGAATCATACTAAATTCTGCATTGGAAGAAAATCTCCTGTACAGCCAAGAAGAATTAGCAGTTGATGTAGAAAAATACAGAGAGGCCTTTGCCCGCGCCCACCAAGAAGCATTGGCGTTATCAATCGAGATAGGGTACATAACCAAAGAAAATATCAACATAATCCTTGCAAGAGCTGCCCAGCACGCAAGATCACTTGCAATTGAATCAGGTTTTCTCACAGACGAGACCAAGAAGGAGACAATCCAAATGGCTCACTCTCAGGCCAAATCAGTAGCTGGAAAGCTAAAGAACTATAGTCCTCAATAAATAAAGACTATTTCTCACGTGCTTTAGGCAAGTTCCAGTTGTATTTCATAGCAACCAACCTAAGTGTGGTCGTGGCAAGTATTGTGACTATTGTGGCTGTCTCTATTTGGAGTTTAGATATCATAGCAACATAAAAAACCACGGCTCCGACAAAGCTCGCAGACGCATATAGCTCTTTAACAAAAACCATCGGTATTTCATTTACAAACATATCTCGCAAAATTCCTCCCCCTATGGCTGTCACCATTCCCGACATAACAATTGCCAAGAAATTCATTCCAAATAGTTGATAAGCCAATGTTGAACCTATCGCAGTGAAAACACCTAATCCAATGGCATCAAATTTTAAAAATAGATTCCAGTGTTTTTGCATCTTTGAATATAGAAAAAAGATCACAATGCCACTAGATACAGTAATAAGAACATAACTTGGATTTGATATAGAATGAGGAGGGAAATGACCAAATATCAGATCCCTAATACTTCCCCCTGCAACACCTGTGATTGTGGCAAGAATGATTATCCCTACTATGTCAGATTTGTGTTCGATTGCTTTGAATGCCCCTGTTACAGCAAATGCCATTGTCCCAAACAAATCTAACACTAGAACAATAGTTTGAATCGGAGATGACAGGTCTGTCAAATAACCAAGTAAACTAGGAGATATTAATTAACATTTAATGGATCGTAAAAAAGATAATAAAATTATGGTTTTAACCGAATAAAGCTGAAAGCCCTTCCATTGCTTGCTCTTCTGTCTTTGCAGATGGAATTTCAGCTTCCTTTTTCTCTTCTTTTCCTCCGCCTGCTGGTGCTGCTGCCGGTGCTGCAGCTACTGCAACTGGAGCAGCCTTTATTGCCTCTTCAATATTAACATCAGCAAGTGCAGCCACTAGTGCCTTGACTTGAGCTTCATTTACCTCAGCTCCTGACGCTTTGATTATATTAGCAATGTTTGCTTCGTTTATCTCCTTTTTCTCTTTGTGTAGAAGCAATGCTGCATATACATATTCCATTGTAAAGCAATTTTAAAAGAGGCATAATATAAAACTATGGAGATTTAATGAAAAATCTAGAATTAGTTTTTCTAATTGAGGATCTTAAGACTTCGGCATATTGAATACATGTATTTCTTCAAGTCTTTATCGTAAAGTGTATCCATTCTTTGTTTTAGTATTCGTTTTGCCTGATCTCTTTCTTGACCTTCTGGCAACGAAAGTACATTGTTTATCAGCTCAGGTATTGATTCCCTAACCCAACCTGTAATTATGTTGTGAATGTTCTTGTGAATTTTTTCTACTTTATCCGTATTAGTGTCAAAAACTCCGGTAAAGTTATCGTATTCTACTCTGTAGATGAGCGCCAAAATACATTCCTTTGGATTTGGAGATTTTAATAATTCGACTGATTGAGGGCCTGCTTTTCCCTGCGATATTTTATTCTTCAAACCCGCCGGGTTTATCATAATTCCATTAACTCCTACTTTAGAATCTTCTACTCCAGTAACAATTCCAACAATAATGTCTCTATATTCACCGCTAGGTTTGGAAGCGAACGCATAATCTCCTTCCTTCCACCCCTTTTTTTCAAACATGAGAAACTTTCGAAATAAATCATATTTAATGTGTTGCTTCAGAATACTTATTATAAGTTAGAAGAAAAAAATTGTGAAATGGACAAAAATCAGATCCTTGCCAAGTTTTCGACTGATCCCAATAGGTATTATCAGGTATCACTCTTTGAAAATGAAGGATTCAGAAGAAAATCATGTAATAAGTGTAGACGATTCTTTTGGACTCTGGACGATGGTATTACAATGTGTCCTGATCATATTGAAAATAGCTATTCTTTCATCGGAGATCCTCCCACAAACAAGAGATTTGATTACACACAAGCATGGAAAGAAGTTGAATCTTTTTTCGTCCAGAATGGTCATAAATCAGTAGGAAGATATCCCGTTGTTTGTAGATGGCGTGATGATCTCTATTTTACCATTGCATCCATTGTAGACTTTCAAAGAGTAATGGGATCTAAAGTTGTTTTTGAGTTTCCTGCGAATCCTCTAATTGTTCCTCAAACCTGTCTTAGATTCAAGGATATAGAAAATGTAGGTGTTACAGGAAGACACTTTTCTAGCTTTTGCATGATAGGACAACATAGTATACCAAATTCACAAGGATATTGGAAAGACAGGTGTGTGGAGCTTGACTTTAGACTGCTTACAGATAGATTTGGAATTGATAAAAAAGAGATAGTATTTGTTGAAGATGTTTGGGCGGGTGGAGGATCGTTTGGTTCATCACTAGAATATTTTGTAAGGGGGTTAGAGATTGGCAATGCAGTATTCACTGAATTTCAAGGAGATCTGACTAACTATTCCGTCTTAGACCAGAAGATTATTGATATGGGTGCAGGACTCGAAAGATTTGCTTGGATTACTATGGGTACGCCAACTGCATACGATTGTTGTTTTGGACCCATTACAAAATTCATGATAAATAAAATAGGATTTGACGTAGATAATAAAATAATTTCAACCTACTTTACTGCCATCGCAAAGGCACTTGACGAATCTAATGATATTTCAGAAGCCAGAAAGATTGCCGCTAAACATGCCGGTCTTGACTCAATACAATGGGAAAAGGTGGTATCACCACTCGAGGGAATCTATACAATAGTCGACCATTTGAGAACTCTGATCTTTGCCATTTCCGATGGAGCATTGCCAAGTAATGTTGGTGGAGGATATAATCTAAGAATGATTTTAAGAAGAACTCTGGCCACTATTGATAGATTTGGATGGAATTTTGATCTTGATCAATTAATAGATCTGCACATAGACTACCTGAAATCAACGTATTCCGAGCTTGAACAGACACGTAACGATGTCAAGACGATAGTCAATATAGAAAAGAGTCGCTATAGCGAATCCAAAGTAAGGATGAAAAACATTGCAAATACATTGAAGGTCCAGAACAAGTCACTTTCTGTAGATGATCTTATTCGCCTGTATGAATCTGATGGTATAACTCCCGACTTCCTCAAAGAGACTAAGATAATACATGAAATTCCTTCAACATTTTATGAGAGATTATCCGACTTGCATCAATCCGAAAAAGTTGAGAAAAAAAAGGAATTGGAATTAAAAGGCATACCTGACACTGAATTACTATACTATGGTAACGATCCTTCAGATTTTGAAGCTAGAGTTCTAAAAGTTCTCAATACCAATTTGACAGTGCTTGATAAGACTTCATTCTACCCAAGAGGTGGAGGACAGGAACCTGATCATGGTCAAATTGCAGGTTTTGACGTAATTGATGTTAACAAGCATGGAAATATTGTAGTTCATGAACTCAGAGGTGGCGTTCCAAAAGTAGGTGATGTGGTAAAGTGCAGAATAGATTCAAAACGCAGGTATGGTATAACACGCCATCATACTAGTACCCATGTCCTAAATGCGTCGTCAAGAAACACATTGGGGTCCTGGATTTGGCAACACTCAGCATTCAAGGATGTAGATTATGCAAGGCTTGACATCACGCATCATTCAAATTTATCAGAAGAGGAGATAATGAAGATAGAAGATCTTGCTAATCTGACCATTAGAAAAAACATACCGATACTCATCAATGAATTCGATAGAGGCGAGGCTGAACAAAAATATGGTTTTAGGATATACCAAGGCGGAGTTGTTCCAGTGAAATTAGTACGTATTGTAAATGTCGAAGGCTTTGATGTAGAAGCATGCGGTGGTACCCATGTTAGGAGAACTGGAGAATTAGGATTAATAAAAATTATAAAAGCTGAACGAATTCAAGATGGAGTCATCAGACTTGAATTTGTAGCAGGAGAGGCCGCACTAAAGTATACACAAAATCAAGACAGAAAGATTTCTCACATAGTTAGATCCCTAGGTTCAAGCAAAGAGAAATTGGTAGAATCCTTTGAACATGTAGTAAGGGACGCTGATGATGCAAAACGAAGATTAAAGCAATTAATTAAAAGAACATCAGAATCAGCAGCAAAAGATGCCATTTCTCAAGCAAAGAATCTCGGAAAAGTGAAGTTTTATTGTAAATCTGATGAAGAATTAGATGAGGAATTCCACATAGCAGTTGGAGAAACTGCAACCAATCTTGACAAGTCATTAATCTACTGTGTTCTCATCATAAAAAATGAAACAATACGAATAGTTGCATTCTCAGGATCCGAAGCTGTCGCAACCAAAAAGGCGGGAGATTTGGTAAGAGAGGTAGCCAAAGTTCTTGGTGGTTCAGGAGGCGGCAAGGACACTTTTGGTCAAGGTGGAGGAAAGGATCTACTAAAAATTAAGGATGCCTTACTCTTTGCAGAACAATCTATCATTGGATCGTGATATTGATGGATTGGAATTTGCTTGAAGAAAAATGGAGGCATAGATGGCAAGAAGAAAAGCATTATGAGTGTGATCCTAATAATAAAAAAAAATTCTTTGTCACTGTAGCATATCCCTATCCTAATTCCCCACAACATGTAGGACATGGTAGGACTTACACATTAGCAGATGTCCATGCAAGATTCATGCGCATGCTAGGTTACAATGTATTATTTCCAATGGGATTCCATTACACAGGAACACCCATTCTGGGGATGGCCAGAAGAGTTCAAGAAAATGACAAGGATTTGATAGACACCTTTAGGAATCTCTACAAGGTTCCGGTTGATAAAATAAAGGAATTCTCAGAGCCAGTTAAAATTGCAGATTATTTTCATCAGGAAATAAAAACAGGAATGATAGAAATGGGTTACTCCATAGACTGGAGAAGAGAATTCACCACAATTGATCCTGTCTACAATAAATTTATCGAATGGCAGTTCAGAAAATTAAAAGAAAAAAATTTGATAATTCAGGGAACCCATCCGGTAGGATGGTGTCCAAAAGATCAAAACCCTGTTTCTCAGCATGATACATTAGGTGATGTTGAACCAAGCTTTACAGAATATACCATCATAAAATTCAGATATGAAAAATACATCATACCAACTGCAACATTAAGACCTGAAACTATATTTGGTGTTACAAATCTTTGGATAAACCCAGATTTCACATATGACATTGTGCAAGTTGATAATGAGAACTGGATAGTAAGTAATGACTGCACAAAGAAATTAGAGTTTTTAAATAAAAGGATAACTAAACTAGACAAAATCCAGGGAAAGGAGCTCATAGGAAAGAGAGTCCAAGTCCCAGAGTTAGAAAGTACAGTTCTAATCTTGCCTGCAACATTTGTCAAAAGTGAAAACGGAACGGGAGTTGTAATGTCAGTTCCTGCACATGCTCCATTTGATTATCAGGCTTTAGAAGATCTAAAAAAGGAATTGACGAAATACCCTCATCTCTCCGAGATTCAAAATTTGGAAATGATATCCATCATAGAGACTGATGGTTATGGTCCAGTCCCGTCTCATGATGTGATAAGCAAACTTCAGATTGAGAATCAAAGTGATCCTAGATTAGAGGAGGCAACCAAGGAGATATATTCCAAAGAATTCTATTCTGGCAAACTAAAACAAAATACAGGAAAATTTGTAAACAAAATGGTTTCAGAGGCAAAAGAAGAGGTAAAGAAATGGATGTTGAGTACTGGAAATGCAGATATCTTGTACGAGTTAAATGAAAGTCCTGTACGATGCAGATGTGGTACAGAATGTGTTGTAAAGATTCTCAATAACCAGTGGTTTCTCAATTATGCAGATCCGGCGTGGAAACAACAAGCTCATTCATGGATAAATGAGATGAAAATCCTTCCTGAAGAAATTAGAAGCGAATTCAACAATGTCGTTGATTGGCTACGAGAAAGAGCTTGTGCCAGACAGCATGGATTGGGAACCAAATTACCTTGGGATCAAAATTGGATCATAGAAAGTCTTTCAGACTCGGTAATCTATATGGCGTATTATACAATATCAAAATATGTAAACAACAAACAAATTGGGCCCGATAACGTTTCTGATGCTTTTTTTGATTATGTATTCTTGAATGTAGGAGATGCAAGTAGTATATCATCAGAATGTAAAATAGCACTTGAATTATTAGAAAAAATAAAAAACGAATTTCAATATTTTTATCCGGTTAATGCAAGACATTCGGGAAGGGATCTAGTACCAAATCACCTAACATTTTTTATCTTCAACCATCTAGCAATATTTCCAAAAAAGGATTGGCCGGAAGAGATTGTAGTAAATGGATCAGTTCTCATGGATGGAAAAAAAATGTCAAAATCTTTGGGAAATATAATTCCACTTAGGGATGCCATAAAAACCCATGGTGCAGATGCCATAAGACTTGCAATTTTAATTTCTGCTGAACTCCTACAAGATGCAGATTTTAACCAAGAAGCTGTTAAGGGAATCAAGAACAAGATAGAAAACATCTTAGAAGAATGCTCAAAGTATAAAAATTCTCAAGCTACCAAACTTGAACAAGAAGATAGGTGGATAAAAAGCAAAATTCAGCAACTTGTCTCAAGTACAACATCTTCAATCCAAAAGATGAGGCTGCGAGAGGCATTACATTATGTATTGTATGAATTTGATTCTGACCTTCAATGGTACATAAAACGTGTAACTGCAAAGAAGCGCACAGATTTCTCCGGAATCTTACATGATGTATTCTCTGCAAGAGTATCTATGCTGTCACCTTTTGCCCCGTATGCATCAGAAGAGATGTGGTCTAGATTAGGAAATTCTGGGTTAGCATCAAAATCCACGTGGCCAATCTATCAAGAAGATGAAGTCGATTTTGAATCCATCCAAGCTGAAAATCTGTTACGAAGTACACTGAATGATATCAAAAATATAATCAAGGTTACTAAAATAACTCCAAGAAAGATAACAATCTACACTGCATCTCCTTTGAAAGTAAAGGCCTATAAGATAATTTTATCAAAAATAAGTGAGGGTGAAAAAAACATAGGTTCTCTCATTAAATATCTCATAAGCAATAAGGAAACCGAAGAGATTAAGAAAGACCCAGATTTTGTGAAAAAAACAGTCAATGATATTTTATCAGAATCACAAAATGAAAGAGATTCTAAGAATGGAAGCAGTCTAGTTGATGAGAAGAAAGTTCTTACTGAGCTTCATTCGGTTTTGCAATCTGAGCTTGAAATAATTTATCAGGTGTTTTCTGAAGAAGAACCAAACAAATATGATCCAAAAAATAAAGCCAGAACTGCCAGACCGTTCAAGCCTGCTATTCTAATTGAATAACATTGGCCACATCTTTTTATTAGGTAATTCTAGGAATAAGCTCGTTTGAAAATAGCAGTAGTTGGCATCGGTGTTGCTGGAGCATATCTCCTTGCGAGACTAAAAAAGGAACATGAGGTAGTAGGTTTTGAAAGATCGACTGAGCAGAATCATGATTCCATTTGTGCCTGGGGAACTTCAAAAGTGCCAATGCAAGAATTTGCAAAAAAATGTAACTTAGATTTTGACGAGTTTGTAATTCATGATGGAAAAACAATGTACATTGATATGAATTCTGAGAGATTCACAATCAAGCTGATGGGGCTTTGTACCTACGACAAGATTGGACTTATAAAAGAGATGTCAAAGGGATCCAAGATAAATTATGGCTCAGCCCCAAAACTTCAAGATCTAGAATCAGAATTTGATTTGATTATAGATTCAACTGGTTTTCATAGATCATATCTACCTAGACTTGCTAAAGATTTTCATCTGCCAACCTTTCAGTATAAGGTGGAATACGAAAATGGTGTTCCGTTTGATGATTTCTACTTGAAACCATTTTCCTCCATTAGTGGCTATTTTTGGTATTTTCCATTAGGAGATAAACTTGCGCACATCGGAGCTGGCGACAAAAACAGAAATCATATTACTGTGACTAATGATTTTCTAAAAAAATATGGTGGTAAGGTCTTAAAGACAGTGGGAAGACCAATTCGCCTTGCAACGCCAGATATGTGTGAGCCATTTTACCATGGAAAGGTTGTAGGAGTTGGAGAATCAATAGGAACGGTATACCCCCTACTCGGAGAGGGAATCATTCCCAGTATGACCTGTGCAGATATTTTTGTGGAAACTCTGGGAAATAATGAGCTATATCGACAAAAGGTACTTGAAAAATTTGCAATCTATTCTAAAGTATTGTCGTTTGTAAGAAACAAGATGGATAGCAAATTTGGCATGATGAAGAATTTTCTAGATATGCTCTCCATCTATAGATACATGAAAAAAAACGAGAGCAGATTTGGAATGGAGATTCGGATGACAGATATGATGAAAGTTGCAAGGGCCTAGAAGCCCATACTTACACAACCAAGATTTTCCCTTGTTGTCCCGCTTGAGCTCATGGTATAGTCGTATATTGTTTTTGAGTATTCAAGCAATATATTTTTCATTTCTGTGTAAGATTGTGAGAAATAAAAACCTGGACAATCTCCAGTGAATTGAAAAGTTGCGTGGACTCTAACTTTTTCCATTTCATTTTCGATCCAAGAAGAAAATGGGTATAGATAACAGACTCCAGGCCTTGTTGGATGTAATCCACAGTAGCCCTTTTCGTCAAGAAATCTGCACCTGACGTAAGTTCCATCTTCTGCCTCTGTCTCATTTTGTTTGCGTTTTAGGTTGATCATTGTCATGATAATTGGGTTCCCAGATGGTCCTTTCTCTTCCCATGTTGCAATGTTAGCCTCTTTTTTAATAAAATTTGAAATTTTATCATATTTCATATTCTTACTTATTTTTATCAGATCATTATTAGTAAGTGGCAGTCTTCCCTGTCTATTGCAACAGTTATGACAATCAGGCCAATAGCATTTCCATAAAATGTAGCCACTTTCATCTTTCAAGTATGGAATATGAAAAATTACATCATTTACTTTTACGGTAAAATCTGATACATCATTCCGCTTACCCAAGATAAAATCCCTAATTAGCGGTTCAATCTTCCAGTTCTCGGATAAAAGCTCTAATGCTTCTTCAATTTCTGTTCCCATCAACCAATAAATTGAGATAAGAACTTTTTGAACGTTATCAATGCTAAAGGAAAAGGGAAAATACGCATCTGCTACCCAAAACAGGAGATTAGCCTGGGAAAAGGTAATGTGGCCATTAATTCTGGAATTAAATTCAATTAGTTTCACCATAAAGCAATACAAAGAGAAACGTGATAAGGTTTGCATAGAATTGAATATTCCTGTATCCAGAATTTCTGGAGGGTTTGTTTCTCTGTTATTAAAAGGAATATTGTATAAGGAAAAGGATCTATATTGTATTCATTATAGACTTGTTCCATATATGAGGCTGAAAGCTAGCTGTGACTATGCGACAGCTGTTCGCGAAGCTAGCACAAAATGATTCATAGAAAGGACGACTCCTCTTGCAGAATTTCTATCAGGTAAAACCATATGAGGAAATAAAAAAGATTAATCGAAAAAATAGAACAGAGGTAGAGAGAATTTGCGACACAGAATTTATCCCAAATGAACTCCTTGAAAGCCTAATCCAAGCACGATCTGGTAAACAACAATAATTATATTCTCAGATAATCCCACTCGTCTCGGTAGCCCGATAGTCTAGTGGCCAAACAATGTTGGGCTAGGGATTCCAGGCTCTGGATCTTACGAGAGGATACCTGGAGACGGCAGTTCGAATCTGCCTCGGGCTATCTAATATTATTAAAAATGCCTCTAACGTGAAGCCATTGCTATTCTTTCTAATTCGTTTTTCTTCTTTACAGAGGGAGCGTTCATATCATTTGTGGAAGCAAGTATCAGGTGCTCTGCAATGTTTTCCTCGATTGCCTTTGGATTAGAAAAACTAGCATCTCTCACTCCTTCTGCAATGAATCTCAATGCCAAGTCTACTCTTCGTAGTGGAGCTACATCTACAGATACGTGGTAAACTGTTCCACCGTAAACAATTCTAGTAGTATCCTCATTAGGGGCAGAGTTTTCAATTGCTCGTACCAAAACCTCAATAGGGTTCTTGCCTGTTTTTAGATGAATTATTTCTAGCGCGGCCTTTACTGAATTGATTGCATGAATTTTCTTTCCTCCCATCCTTCCTGTGTTCTTTGCATATTTTTTTCCAAAGTGAGACAGCTTATTTACAAGTCTCTCCACTATGTTGACCTCTGCCTTGTTAAATCGCTTGAGAGCTGATCTTCCAAAAGACAAAGGCATAATTTCTTTTTTGAGTGAAATTACATTTTTTAACCCTGGGTCTTTGATTTCAATCTTTGACAGGTCCCATTTTCTAAACAGTAAAAGATTTTGTGTCTCAGCCATATTCTTCTATCTCCTAGGCTTTTCCTTCTTACCATAAACAAGCTCATTTAGTGATGTTCCATTTACCTTGAAGACTTTCCATCTTACACCTGGAATATCTCCCATGGCTCCACCCATAGATGCGCCCATTCCTTCTACATGTACTTCATCGTGTTCATCAACAAAATTCAGTGCACCATCTTTGGGAAGAAATGCGGTTACCGTTTTACCATTCTTTATTAGCTGAACTCGAACACATTTTCTTACGGCAGAGTTGGGCTGCTTTGCTTCGATGCCAACTTTTTCTAGAACGATTCCCCGAGCCTGTGGTGCACCACCTAGCGGACTTGCTCTTTTATCTAGACCCAATTCTCGCCTTTTGTAAGTACCGATAGACCACTTTTGTCGCTTTCTCTTATCTCGTAAAACTCTTCCTGCAAATAGACCTAAAGGAGACTTTGCCATATACCATTCACTCCATTATTTTTTCCGGACTTTGTATTAAAACACTTGAAATTTGAAAATATCTTTTTGCCAGTAATCTTGCCTTTTCTGCGTTACGGCCTTCTCTACCTACAACGATTCCTTTCTTTTTTGCATCAACCATGATTATCGCTTGAAGAGATCCATCTAGCCTCTTGTTTATCTTGACTTCAGAAATCAGCTTAGGATTTAACATGTTCTTAAGAAACTCGGAAGGGTCCTCTGAATATTCTACAAGTTCAACGTTTCTCTTAACTACATTTTGCAGATTTCTTATAGTGGAACCACCCTTTCCGATAGCAAGTCCCATCTTTCCAGGATTTACCACAAATATCACTCTGTCTTGCTTTTCATCTTCGATACAGTCTCTTGCTGTAGCTCCTGTCACATTTTGAAAAAGTGACATTAGTTTTATCTGATCAGTTGTTAGTTTTATTGTCTCCGTCATGCCTTTTTTAAACTCGATCTCTTGGGGGCACATTTAAATCTTGATAGAAAACTGGCAGACAACAAGACATTTATTCTTGCTTCTTTGTTTCTGTCTCTTTAATTATTGACTTTAGGTTAGTATCGCTAAGAGTTTTCAATGAAAGAGTGGAGATTCTAAATTGTGTTCCACATAATCTTCCAAGTTCAACTGAGGATCCGTCATAATTTAGAGTAGGAACTTTTGAATTCTTTGCTGCTTCATGAATCTTCTCAAGTACTACTTCCGGAACAGAGTGAGATATTACTACTAACTTTGAATTTTTTATTGTACCGATTACTTCTTTCGCGCCAAAAGTGCATTTACCGTCCTCTATTGCATCTCTTATAGCTTTTTCTAATAGTTTAGCTATCCTCAACCACCTTCATGTAAAGATCTACAGTCCCTGTACCTATCGGAATATTGGCACCTACAATCACATTTTCTGTGACGCCTTTGAGTCCTTCGACCTCACCAGCAAGTGCAGCTTCAGCAATTGTAGGTACTGTTATCTCAAATGCTGCTCTAGCCAACACACTTGTTTTCGTTCCAGCAATTCCATGTCTTCCAATTTGTTGCAGATACCCACGAGAACACATCAAGTCGGAAACCAACATAATATATCGCACATCTACTTCAAGTCCTTGATCTTCTAGAGTAGAACTTAATTCATTTATCAGGGCATTTCTTGCGGCTTCAATGCCTAGTGTATTTGCAATCTCAAAGACATTATTAGTTCTAATGTTTTTCTTGTCAACACCTTCTATTTCCATCACCTTTGCTATGTTTGAGCCTGACGTTTGAATAACCCATTCTTCTCCTTGTTGTACTATCGTAACCCTTTCTACATCAGTTACGCCCTTGACGGTAGCAGAAAGTATCTTGTTCCTCATTCCAAGTATAGTTTGAGCATCAGATTCCTCTGGCAGTGTCAGCGTAATTGAATGACCGCTGGATTCAATTTCAAATTTTTTCTTTGAAGA
>Ga0335085_10003888_pt1 | contig 25284 bp, 23 predicted proteins | sample Lox_Sample_45_FD_206712 | JGI IMG/M metagenome (GOLD analysis project Ga0335085, IMG submission 206712) | Soil microbial communities from Loxahatchee National Wildlife Refuge, Florida, United States - Lox_Sample_4.5 | ecosystem: Environmental > Terrestrial > Soil > Wetlands | place: USA...
GCCGGAGCCCAACGAAAGCACGAGTGCCGCTGCCTTACAGAGCGCCACGAGAATCAGCAGTTTCAAGGCGAGGCTGTTATTGAGGATGTCCCCCAGCGTGTCGTACCCCACGCCCAGGATACGCGGCACGAAAAATCCGATCACACCGAGCGCCAGCGCACCGATCGCCGGATGCCAGAGTTCGGGGACCCGCAGGTGGTCGAATCCATCCTCGACGAAATACAGCACCTTGGTGAACACAACGGCGGCGACGCCACACACCGCGCCGAGGACCAAATAATATGGGAGGGAGCGCGGAACTCCGAAGTCCATCGGCAGCACATGGAACATTGCGCCCGCGCCGAGCAAACTTTGACGAACGCTCGTCGCAAGCGTCGTCGCGATCACCAGCGGAATAAAGGAGCGTCCGCGAAATTCAAACAGAAGAAGCTCGATCGCAAGGATGACGCCGGCGATCGGAGTGTTGAACGTCGCAGCCATGCCGGCCGCCGCGCCACAGGCTAGCAGCACCTTGCGCTCCGCCGCCGTGGTCGAAATCACTTGGCCGACGAGTGAACCCATCGCTCCGCCCGTTTGAATAATCGGTCCCTCGGCGCCGAACGGACCGCCGGTGCCAATGGCGATGGCCGCCGAGATAGGCTTGAGAATCGCCACTTTGGCCTCGATCCGGCTTCGGCTGGTGAGCACCGCTTCCATTGCCTCCGGGATGCCGTGCCCTTTGATTTTCGGCGAGCCGTACTTCGCCATGAATCCGACGATGACTCCGCCGATGACCGGGATGATGATTTCCCAGGCGCCGAGATGATTTTCCGCGGGGCTGCGAAAGTGGAACGACCAAACGTGGTAGAAAGCGAGATTCGTGAACAAGGCAATCAGGTTGTACAGAAGAAACGCAACGATTCCGGCGATGACGCCCACGATCCCGGCCAGAACGGAAATGTAGCCAAGACGGAACTGAACTGGTGCTTGTCCATGAACGGGGGCGCCTCCCGAAAAAGAACTGGAACCCAAAGTGTCGTCTACCTTTCGTTTACGGTCCTTCCACGCCTCCGCGCATCCAATCACGTTCTGAGCGGGATTTGGCTCACAACCGGAGCCGTCAGGAACGTGCGCGCCGTCCTTTGGCCGCCTGCGTGGATCGGATCACTGCTGTGAGCGCGCGAACGAGCGCCGGCGCAGCCGTACGAAGCTCCGAGATCCGTTGTTTGGCGAGCCGCGTGAGAATTTTTTCCCCGCGCGGAGTCAAGTGCAAAATCACCTGGCGGCGGTCAGCCCGCGACCGCTCTCGCCGCAGAAACTGCCTTCGTTCGAGCCGGTCCACGAGCTCCACCACGCTGTGATGCCGCAGCTGCAGGCGCTCGGCAAGCTCGCGGATGCTGGGCTCACGGCCGACCGGCAACCCGCGGAGGGCCAGCATTAGCATATATTGCTGCGGCTCGAGGCCCGCGTTGCGCGCTGCCTCTTCGCTGCCGTTCAAATAAATCCGGATTCGGTACCGAAATTCTGCAAGGGCGCGAAATTCCGTCGCCGTCATCGACCCGGTGGACACAACCATATTATATCGCCCTCCGATATAAATGCCAGCCGGATTTGTACGGCGGATCCCGATGGATTACTCCGGTTGGCGCGTGGGATTGCGCTCTCAAATCGTCTTCTCGGAATCGAGCAGGATCGTGACCGGCCCGTCGTTGACCAGCTCGACCTCCATGTGCGCCTGGAACACTCCCGTTTCGACAGAAATGCGCAGAGATCGTAGCGATCGAACGAATTCTTCGTAGAGGCGGACCGCCTCCTCGGGTGGGGCGGCCTGCACGTACGAAGGTCTGCGGCCTCCACGCGTGTCTCCGTAGAGAGTGAATTGCGAAATGACCAGCGCGCCCCCGCCCGTCTCAAGCAAAGACAAATTCATCTTGCCTGCTTCGTCCGGGAAGATCCGCAAATTGACAATTTTCTCCGCGAGATAGGAAGCCGACTGTGGATTGTCGGTCCGGCTGACGCCCAGGAGCACCACGAGACCGGCTCCGATTTCCCCGGCGACCCCATTGCCAACACGGACGCTGGCGCGGGAAACACGCTGGATCACGGCACGCATGATCCTCCTCCGACGGCGAAATTCTAACCCGAACCCACAGAAATCCACAGACTCAAATTGATTTGTCGAGTTCGGGCTTTGCACGCGCCCCGAACTTGTGTTAGAAGGTTTGTGCCCGAGGTTGCCCAGCCTTGAAACTTGCGTTGATTGGCACGCATGGTGTTGGCAAAACCACGCTTGCTTACGAAATTTGTTCGCTTCTGAAGAAGGCCGACCACGACGTCGAACTTGTGACGGAAGTGGCGCGGCAGTCTCCCTTCCCGATCAATGAAGGAACGACGTTCGAGAGCCAGCTTTGGATCCTGCACGCGCAGATCGCCAAGGAACTCACCGCTTCTTCGCAATCGCAGCACTTGATCTGCGACCGGTCCGTCTTGGACTATTACTGCTATCTCGTAAACAAGTTTGGGCGGCAGCCGCAACTCGAACAATGGCTCGCGTGGTGGCTTGACGGCTATTCCCTACTGGTTTCGGTTCCTCCGATGGCGGACGGCGTACCGCCGAACGGATTCCGCTCGGAGAACCTGGAATTTCAGCAGCGTATCCACGACCTGATCGGCGAAGTGCTTTCAGAACCTCCGTTTTCCGCGAGTGACGGCCGTGTGTTGTGGCTAGACCGGCGGGACCGGCGTGTGTGGGGCGAGATTATCTTTGCGGCGGCGACTCCCTTGCTGCGGCCGACGCTGCGCGTGCGCGCGGCTGCGGCGGGTTGATCTTTCCTTCTTTCTTCCGATTTTTCTTGGCTCGCTCGCGTCCCTTCTGCGGCCTCGGCACCGGCTGACACGACGGGCAAAAGTGGCTGCTTCTCCCCGCCACGATCGCGCGCCGGATCTTCGACCGGCAGCGAAAGCACGGCTTTCCCTCACGCTGGTACACCCGGTGCCGTAACTGGAATTCACCGCGATTGCCGGCGGAATCGATGTAATCCGAAACCGAAGAACCGCGGAATCGAATCGCGTCATTCAGAATGTGGCGAACCGAATCGTATAACGCGAGAAGTTGCTTCTTCGTTAGGCGCTCGGCGATGCGGGCAGGATGCAGGCGCGCTCGGAACAGGCTTTCGTCCGCGTAGATATTGCCGATGCCGCGCAGGACTTTTTGATCGAGCAAAAGCGCTTTGACTCGGGCGCGCCTCGACCCAAATCTTCCGCAGAATTCCTCCGCGCTGATTTCGAGCGGCTCGATGCCCATGCGTTTTTTGAAGTCGGCCAGGCCTGATTCTGCGATGAGAAGCATGCGCCCGAAGCGACGGACGTCCGCGTAGCGGAGTTCGCGGCCGTCGTCGAGAGCGAAAAAACAATGCGTGTGGGGTGCGACGGCGTCGCTGGAACGACACAACGTAAGCTGGCCCGTCATTCCCAAATGGATCATCAGGCAAAGCCGCGAACCAAACGCCGCGCCAGCCGCATCCGGATCGAGCTCGATACAAATAAACTTCCCGACGCGGGTGACCTCCAGGATTCGCCTGCCCGGCAGACGCTCCGCGATCGCCGCGGGATTTTCCACAAAGTCCGTCTTGCCGAAGCGCACATCGCCAATCGCGCGTCCCGGCAGCGACGAACGCAATCCGCGCACAACGGTTTCGACTTCGGGAAGCTCAGGCATGCCAGACTCAAATCAACATAGCACACCCATCGCGATAGAGTTCATTCCCGTCCCACGAAAATGAATCGTGAAGGAATCAAGGAAGCGGCAGGCCCGGAGTTGCCACGATGCCCGCCATGCGCAGGATCTCCTGGTATTCTTCTTCAGTGACGGGCGAAATAATCAGGCGGACGTTCTTGAGGAATTTGACTTTGCGCACAGAGGTATTCTCCCGAAGCTCGTCGAGGGTCACTTGGCGAGGGAGCCGCTCCATGGCGCGCAGGTCGGCAACCAGCATTTTCGATTCGCGATCGTGCGGATCGGGATAAGGATCGCGTGTGACCTCGGCAATCGCGTACAGCGCTCTCTCGGGCGCGGAGTGGTAACAAAGCACGCGATCGCCCTTGCGAACCTGTTTCAGGGCACGAACTGCGTCGGGGCGCGTCCCTGCTCCCCTCCACATCTCCTTGCCTTTAACAAATAGCGTATCCCAATGATACTGATGGGGATTTGCCGAAAAAATCCAATGACCCCTTTTTGCCGGCGGGCGAATCGTCGTCAAACCGGGCAGCCTCCGAATGATTTGGATTCTCCGTGCGCTAAGTCGGTCGGACACTATACACGGGACCTCGCCCGATGTGCAAAATTTCCTACATTCCCGGGCTATCAGGAGCCGAAGATAACCCGCGATATATCAGCTCTATATGATTAGACGTAGAGATGCCGAAAATGGACTCAGGAGAATTCGGGCCAGCAGGCAAAGTGAGAGGTACATATAAATCGTTAATTATGAATAGATTAGAGTAAAACCGGATTGGCGCAAGGCCCACGATTTAGCCGGCATCAATCCAAAGATCCTCGCCCCTTACCTCGATGACGTACGTTTTGACGCCAACCGCCTGATTCATGGTCAGCTTGCCGGTGGTCACGTCGTACTGCCAGCCATGCCAGGGGCATGTGACGGCCACTCCGTGAAGTTCACCCTGGCCCAGGGGCCCGCCACGGTGCAAGCAGGTGTTATGGATGGCATAGAATTTATTGCCTACGTTTGCGATCGCGAGAGTCAGCCCGTCGACCTGGAATTCGCGGATCGAGCCCGCCGGAATCTCATCCTTCCTCGCTGCACGGACAAAACCCATTCGCCCGCCCCTTTCTGCCCGTCTTTGGAAACTGGTGAATCGCCCGTTATCGCGGCGACGGCGTCTGCGCGACCATGACGTTGCGCTTGAAATCCTCTGCCATTCCCGGGTGAAGGCGGATTTCGGTGGGCCGTTTCGCCAGGGACATTTGGTCGATCTTGTCCTGCAGCTTCAGAAGCGCATAGAGCAAGCCTTCCGGACGGGGAGGACACCCCACGACGTACACATCCACCGGAACGATCCGGTCAACGCCCTGGAGCACGGAGTAAGCGTTGAAAGGGCCTCCAACGCTCGAGCAAGCGCCCATGGAAATGCACCACTTGGGATCCGGCATTTGGTCCCACACACGCTTCAGCACTGGGCCCATTTTCAGCGTTACCGTGCCGGCTACAATCATGAGATCGGATTGCCGCGGCGAAGGGCGAAACACTTCGGCGCCGAAGCGCGCAATGTCAAAGCGTGACGTGGTCGAAGCAATCATCTCAATGGCGCAACAGGCAAGGCCGAACGTCAGCGGCCAGATGGCGGATTTTCGCGCCCAGTTGAACACGTAGTCCACCGAGGAAATCATGAAATTCTTTTCAAACCGCTGGTCGAGAACGCCCATGTGTCTCCTCTAGCCCCTTAAAGTCCTTCGGAAATGGCGAGTATATCCACCCGCATTGAGGTGAGTCAAACGGAGACAAAGCACCAGAACGGGCGATGGCACGAGCAAAGCCGCCCGCCCGCTTCTCAGTTTAACTATTGCGGGCGCGACGCCAGATAGGCTGCGATCGCAATCGCCTCGTCCACCTTTGCATGCGATACAAAGCCCTTCATCGGCTTCACGGCACTGCCGGCCCGGGCCCCGGTCTGAATGGCGATGATCTGGCGGAAAATATACGTGGGCGAAATTCCCGCCAGCCGCGGCACATCGCCCAAGCCCTCAAAGGATGGGCCGTGGCAGGTGCCGCAACCGACCCCGGTGCCGCCGATGCCGTTCGAGACGAGCTCCTCACCCTTGGCGATACTTCCCTTCGGAACATAGGCGATGAATCCAACGCGCGGGTCGCGAGCTGTCACACGGGAAACATCCTCGGGCACCTCGATGATGCGATTGCCGATCGGCTCGGTTTCGCCACCGGGCAGCGGAAGGCGCATGTGCCCGCGTCCAATGTATGACTTCGGAACAGTGTCAGCCTCGACGACCTTTACACCAGACATGTGTTTCTGCGAGGTGAAAAATTCGGCGGCCGCCTTCGCGTCTTCATCCGAGAGCGCGGCCGAGATTTCCGGCATTCGGTCGGCCTTTCTCGCCCCGCTCTTGAAATCGGCAAGCTGCCGCAAAAAATACGGTATGGTGAGCGCGGTTAGATTCGCAGACTCGGGATGGCCGAGACCCGAAATCAAATGGCAGGACCCACAGGCCATCACATCTTTTCCGCTCCCGCGCAACACAACCGAAGGCACGGGGCCATGCTGGTCCGGCAGCCAGTCCGGCGTGTTATAGAAATCGTCGATCTCTGCCTGGGTGTAGGTCTTCGAGCTGTCCGGAATATGCACCGGGCCCAGATCTGTAGACGGAGGCGGCTCTTTGTCCGGGAAGTTGTACGCCCACGCGACCTCTGGGGGCGCGGACATTTCGTGTGGCTCCGGAGGAGGGCCTTGAGCGGCGATAGAAATCGCCACAGAAAGCATAGTCGTCAAAACGGCTGCTTTCTTCATGAGAGCTCCCATTTCTTCTTGTCAGTTCTTATGAATCACAAGCGGCGTCGCACCCAACCGGCCCGTAATTGAAACATGCCGCTCAGCCTGATTCAAGCGGGTTTTGCTCACTTGGTTCCGTGAACCAGAAGCGCGCCCGCTTCGCGGAAGGCGCGCAATTGCGCCGCGTCACGGAACCAGCGGCCTTCGTAAATTTTGGGCGCGGGAGTGGGATCGGAAATCAGCCGGTGCGCGACACTTGAAAATGCAGCGTCGCGAAACAACGCTTGCCATTCCTCGGTGCTCAGCAGGTGCGTAGGAGTGGCAAATTGCTCGGCCCACTGGTGACTATGCAAATTCTCAAGATAATAGTTGATCAGGATCCACGCCGTACCGCCCTCCCGCAATACCCGAAAGATGTCCCTCAAGCCGCGCGCCGGGTCAGGCCAGTAGTAAGCCGATTCGACCGAAATGGCGTGCGTAAAAAAGTTCGCGTCCCAGGGAATCTCGTCCGCTGCGCCGACCACAAACATAGCGTTCTCCGCGTCGACATAGTTGCGCCGCGCCCGGCGGACCATCCCATCGGAAATGTCCATCCCGACGACGCGGCCTTCGGGCACGCGCTCGGCAATGAGCCGCGAAAGCCACCCTGCGCCGCAGCCCACGTCGAGCACGTTTTCCTCCGCGCCGAGTTTCATCATGTCCAGCACCGGCAGCGTGATGGGAAAGTGCTCCTCCTCCATCCCTTCCCCACGCCCGGCCTCGGCCCAACGGTTGAATTCCTCGCGCAGAGCATCGTTCAACTCAGGTTCTTGCGTCATGGCTCAGATTTATCTGGGAATTAGAATCCGCCCAACGAGATTGGTGTGCCGCCAGTAGGACAGGCTGAAGCCTGTGGGATTTGGTTTCTATTTGGTTTCCGCTGAATTTAGAACTGCGACAGGCGGAAGCCTGTCCTACTTCTCGATCTTGGCTAAGAGTTCTACGAATTTCTGCTGGCGCTCGGTCTGATCCTGCCCTCCCGCCCCTTCCGCCAACTGCGTCACGTTCATCGAACAGAACTTCGGCCCGCACATCGAACAAAACTTCGCATCCTTGTAAAAATCATCCGGCAGCGTCTCATCGTGCATCGCCTTCGCCGTGCCCGGATCCAAAGACAACTCAAACTGCTTGTTCCAGTCAAACAAAAACCGCGCGTACGACAGCGCATCGTCCCGGTCCCGCGCCCCAGGCCGGTGCCGCGCCACGTCCGCCGCGTGCGCCGCGATCTTGTACGCGATCACCCCCTGCTTCACGTCCTCCGCGTTCGGCAGCCCCAGATGCTCCTTCGGCGTCACGTAGCACAGCATCGACGCCCCGTGCCACCCGATCATCGCCGCCCCGATCGCGCTCGTGATGTGGTCGTATCCAGGCGCAATATCAATTACCAGCGGCCCCAGCGTGTAAAACGGCGCCTCCTGGCACAGCTCCTGCTCCTTCTTCACCTGCAACTCGATCTGGTCCATCGGAATGTGCCCCGGCCCTTCGATCATCACCTGCACGTCGTGCTCCCACGCCTTCTTCGTCAACTCCCCCAGCACCTTTAGCTCCGCAAACTGCGCCGCGTCGCTCGCATCCGCCAGGCATCCTGGCCGCAGCCCATCCCCCAACGAAAAACTTACGTCGTGCTTCTTGAATATCTTGCAGATCGCTTCAAAATGCTCGTATAAAAAGTTTTCCTTCTTGTGCGTGTTCATCCAGTGCGCCAGCAGCGCGCCCCCACGGCTCACAATCCCCGTGATCCGCTGCCGCACCATAGGCACAAACTCCCGCAGCACTCCCGCGTGGATCGTCATGTAATCCACGCCCTGCTCCGCCTGCTCCTCGATCACTTCCAGCATCAACCCAATGCTCAAATCCTCCGTCCGCTTCACCCGCGACAGCGCCTCGTAGATCGGCACCGTCCCGATCGGCACCGGCGACGCCTCAATGATCGCCTTCCGAATCCTCGGAATGTCCCCGCCCGTCGACAGGTCCATCACCGTGTCCGATCCGTAGTGCACCGCGTGATGCAGCTTCTTCAGCTCTTCCTCTATGTCCGACGTCGTCGCCGAGTTCCCGATATTCGCGTTGATCTTGCACTTGAACCCCACCCCGATCCCCATCGGCTCCAGCGACCGGTGATGAATGTTCGCCGGGATGATCGCCCGCCCCCGCGCCACTTCGCTCCGCACCAGTTCCGCCTCCAGCTTCTCCCGCCCCGCCACGTACGCCATCTCTTCCGTCACGACGCCCTGCCGCGCATAGTGCATCTGCGACACGTTCCGGTTGCCGTTTGCCGATGCGCATTCCGCCAGCCGCTTCTCGATCCAGCTCTCTCGCACTCCCATGCTTCCCCCTGAAGAGTCTTCGCTCGTCGAGCGTCTCTCTCGTGGCCCACTGCCAGCGCAGCCCGTACTCATCTCCGGCGGGCTGCCAGCGCAGCCCGTACCCGTTTTCTTGGCGCGATTATCGCACCCCTCCGCACACACAGCAACCGGCGCCATCGTGTCTTCGCGCGAGCGACGAGGACGAAGGTGGTACAATCGCGGCTCCAAGCCACCCTATGCGAGACGCCACAGCCATCGGCGAAGCTGTTCTTGAGGTCGTTTCTCCCGAAGGTTCCCGCCGCTCGGTGCCGGTCGCAACGACGCCTTTTTGCATCGGCCGCGGCGAGACGGGAAATCAGCTCGCGCTCCCTGACCGCCACATCTCGCGCAACTGCGCGGCGATTGTTTCCGAGAACGGCCAATATTTCATCGAGGACCGCGGAAATCAGCTCGGCGTATTTCTCAATGAGGAAAAAATCGCCCGGCGCGCCCTGCGCGAAGGCGACGTCGTCACCTTTGGCGTTGAGGATTCCTACCGGGTCATCTTCCACTTCTCCGCGCCAGACGCTGTGATTGAAAGTCTTCTCACGCGCATGGGCAGCGTGGCCGCAAGTGAATCTTCTCCGATTGGCCTCGGCAAATTGAATTTGCTCCTGGAAGCGACGATGCTGCTGCATTCCCAGCTTCCACTCGACGCCGTGCTCGAAGCTATGCTCGACCGCGCTATTGCCATCACGAATGCGGAACGCGGTCTTTTGCTGGAGGCTGCCGCTTCGGGATCGCTTCAGCATCGGCTGGCCCGCCGCACGGGCGGATTCACCATGCCGACGGAAGGCTTTGCGCCGACGCAGACCGCCCTCCGCATGGCCATGGAAAATCAATCGGGCGTTGTCACCGAAGACTTGCACCAAGCCGACGCCGCCTTGCAGGGCGCGGAGAGCATCATCGCGCAGCGCCTTCGCTCCGTTGTGGCGATTCCTCTGTACGCGATGCCGCGTGCGAACACGGCGGCGTCGATCGTTCACGCAAAGCACGGACCGTTTTTGGGCGTTCTGTATCTCGATTCGCGCCGCCCCGCCGCCTTTTCAAAACTGGATCGCCAGATTCTCGATGCCCTCGCCGTCGAAGCCGCGAGCATCCTGGACAACGCGCGGCTCGTCGAACGCGAGCGCCAACGCCAGCGCCTCGAGCAAGAGTTGAGCATTGCGCGGGACATCCAGCAGGCACTCTTGCCGTGCGGCTTTCAAGACCTTCCGCATCTCGCGATTTCCGGCATCAACACTCCGTGCCACGCCGTCGGCGGCGATTATTTCGATGTCTTCCCGATGAGCGAGGACCGCACCGCCTTTGTCATTGCCGACGTTGCGGGAAAGGGGCTTGGCGCCGCTTTGCTCACCACCATGCTGCAGGGTTCGCTCACGGGCGTGACCCTCGGCGCCGATCCTGTGCGCGTCTTCCAACACATCAACGAGTTCCTTTGCCAGCACGCTGAGGTCGGCCGGTACGCCACGGCGTTTTTCGGAATTCTCGACCGCGAGGGAAATCTCGAATACCTCAATGCTGGGCATCCCTCGCCGCTGCTGTTGCGCCGCGGCCAAGTGACCGAGCTGTTCAAAGAGGGCTCCTTTCCGATTGGGTTGATCCCAGAAGCGAATTACTCGGCCGCCCGGTCGACGCTCGAGCCCGGCGACACGCTGGTCCTATTCAGCGACGGCGTGACCGAAGCCTCTGATCCGGAAGAGCAAATGTTCGGCGTATCCCGCCTCAGCGAGATTCTCGCGGGCCAACAGGACTCACCGCTCGATCAACTTCAAAAGAAGGTTGTCGAGTCCGTTGAGAAATTTGCGCACGGCGCGAGTCAGGCCGACGACATCACTCTTTTGCTTCTCCGCTACCGTGGCGCCTCGCGGACGGCTGGATCCGGCGCGTGAGCATGCCCTGGATTGAAATGCAAGAGAAAGGGCTGTGCTAAAGTACGAGGACCCAGCCAATGGATACCTCGAAGAAAATCGGGCGCTACGAAATCCTCGAAGAACTAGGGCACGGCGCGATGGGAACCGTGTACCGGGCGAAGGACCCAGCCATGGATCGCGTCGTGGCTGTGAAGACAATCATTTCCTTGGCGCTTGCCGGCGACCAAGGCAGCGAATTCCGCGAACGATTTTATCGTGAGGCGCGGGCGGCCGGAGGACTCGCGCATCCCGGCATTGTTCCGGTGTTTGACGTCGGTGAGCATGAAGGTCTGCCCTTTCTGGTGATGGAATTCATCAGCGGAAGGACGCTAGCCGATGCGGTAAGAAAAGGGGAGCGGCTGACGATCGATCGCGTCTGCGAATTCGGCCAGAAAATTGCCGACGCACTGGGATACGCGCACCAGCGCGGCGTGGTTCACCGGGACATCAAGCCCGCCAACATCCTGCTCACCTCGAAAGAAGCGTATGGCATCGAGCGGCCGAAGATCACTGACTTCGGCGTGGCCAAACTCGCGGCGGGACATACGACACTCACGGGACAGATTCTGGGTACGCCGGCGTACATGCCTCCCGAGCAATTTACCGGCGCACCGATTGACGGGCGTGCGGACATTTTTTCGCTGGGCGTGGTGCTGTACTGGATGGCGACCGGCGAGCAGCCGTTTCCCGGCGAAAGCATGACGGCCGTGTCCTACAAAGTAGTGCACACCGATCCGGTTCCGCCCCGGAGACTCAATCCGTCCGTACCGGCGAAACTCGAAAGCCTCATTCTCAGGTGCCTCGCGAAGAGCCCGGACGAGCGATACCAGACCGGTGAAGAGGTGGCGCGCGACCTCGGAGAGCTACGCACGGCAAGCACGCTGACCGGTTCGCAAAGCGCCGCGGCACAAACGCCGGCCGGAGGAGTCGATCCGGACAAGACACTCATCGAGCCGGCTCCTCAAATCCGGATCGCCGCTGCGACGGCAAAGCGGCAACCGGCGCCCCCAACTGCGCAGACACGTAAATCGAACACCCTCGTTTTGGCCGTGGCCGCTGCCGTGGCGATCGGAGGGATCGGAGCGGGAAGCTGGTACGCACTTCGGAACCGGGCAAAGGTCTCTGTCTCGGAGGCGCCGCCCACCGCGGTCACAAACGAAACGCAACCAGCGCCAGCCTCTGCTCCGATCGCGCCCGCAGTGCCAGTCACGGCAACGCCACCAGTTGCGAAAGCCGGGGCGAGCGCTCCACAAAATCAAGAAGCGAAGGCGGCTCCCGTAAATGCGCCTCAGCCGCCCAAAGTGAAGGTACCGCCGCACGAACTGGCCGCGCTCGACTTCAATCCAAAGTCACTCGACTCGAAGACAAACGCCAGACTAAAGATCGAAGCCAATGAGATTCCAGCGAATGTGGATTTCACGGTGGAACTGAACGGAAAGCTCTATTTGCGCCGGAGCGCCGAGGGAAATAAGGCGGAATTTGACGACTGGTATGTCCCGCCCGGGATACACGAGTTTCGCGTGACGGCCATGAGTAACGGCGTGCAAAAGGTTTCCAACACCGTGAGCACCGAGTTCATGCCGAAGAAACGCCACACACTGAAAATAGAGTTGCGCACGCAAGGCAGACCGCCCGGATCCGGCGTTCCCCAGGGCCTTTATCCGGACACGCAAATTGTGTTGACGCTGAAATGAGTGGAATGGTGTTGTAACGATTCTGTAACATTCGTCGGAGTATGATCCGCCTCGCCCTGCATAAGGCGTTACACCGTCCGTAAAGGGACTTCTGCGGGGCTCTCACAAAAAGAGGAATCGTAGGGGGGCTGAGGACATGCCAATCTCCATGGAAGAATTGACAGGGGGCATCACCCGGGTCGTTCTCGAGGGCCGGCTGGACATTGAAGGCGCCGCCGCTGTGGACCTGCAAATGAATGTGATTGCCGGCACCAAGAAGGCTGTCCTCGTGGATATGCAAAAGGTCTCGTTCCTCGGATCGATGGGGCTGCGAGCCCTGGTCGCACCGGCGAGGGCCATCAAAGGCCGCGGAGGAAAGATTGTGCTCTTCGGCCCAAGTGAGCTTGTGGAAAAAGTGTTGAAGACGAGCGGCGTGGACACCATGATTCCTGTCCATCACGAGTTCCAGCAGGCGATCGCTGCGCTACAATAACCAGCGCGTTGGCTGCCGAGGGACTGGCCCGCATCATGACAGGCGACGGCACGGACACGATCGGGGAACGGCTGATTCTTCAGAGCCGTATGTCTGAGCTCGCGCAGCTTCCTGCCTGGATCGAAGACTTGGCGTCTCGGCATTCGATTCCCGCCAGCACCCAATTCGCAATCCATCTGTGCCTGGAGGAAGCCCTCTCGAATATCATCCAGCACGGCTACGCTGGCAGACCGGACCGGCCGATCACCGTTCAGTTCGCTATCCCTCGAGAAGACTATTTCGTTGTCGTCGTCGAGGACGAGGCCCCGCCCTTCAATCCCGTGGAGGCGGCGGAGACGCCCGGTCGCGATGCGCTCCTTGAGATTCAGGTCGGTGGCCAGGGAATTCGCCTGCTGCGAGGATTTTCCGACACGCTCGAATATCAGGCAACGCCGAATGGAAATCGCCTGAGCATCGGTTTTTCCGGACCTCGTTCTATCATCACTAACGACTGAATGCGGCTGCAGTTTCTTTCACCCGGGACCGCGAATCGGCTCGCTTCGCATCAAAAAAATCTTAGGCTAGAGAAAAAAGGAGAACATGCCATGACAGCCATCACAACAAAAGACGGCACACAGATTTATTACAAGGATTGGGGCAAGGGGCAGCCCGTCGTTTTCAGCCACGGCTGGCCCTTGAGCGCGGATGCCTGGGAAGACCAAATGATTTTTCTGGCGGACCGCGGATTCCGCTGCATCGCACATGACCGTCGCGGCCACGGCCGCTCCAGCCAGCCGTGGGACGGCAACGATATGGACACGTATGCCGACGATCTCGCGGTGCTCGTCGAAACGCTCGACCTGCGGGACGCGGTTCACGTCGGCCACTCGACGGGTGGCGGCGAAGTTGCGCGGTACATCGGCCGCCACGGAACGAAACGAGTTGCCAAGGCAGTGCTGATCAGCGCGGTGCCTCCGCTCATGCTCCAGACGCCCGCCAATCCGGGCGGCCTGCCAATCGACGCGTTCGACCAGATTCGCGCTGCGGTCCTGGCCGACCGCTCGCAGTTTTTCAAAGACCTGAGCGCCCCCTTCTACGGCGCCAACCGGCCGAGCTCGAAGGTTTCCCAGGGGTTGCGGGATTCTTTCTGGCTTCAGGGCATGCTGTGCGGGCACAAAGCCGTGTTCGACTGCATCAAAGCTTTCTCGGAAACAGACTTCACGGAAGACCTCAAGAAAATTGACGTGCCGACGTTAATTCTGCACGGCGACGACGATCAGATCGTGCCCATTGGAGCCTCGGCGCTTCTCTCCTCGAAGCTCGTCAAAGAGGCGACTCTAAAAATCATTCCAGGCGCGCCGCACGGCATGTGCTCTACCCTGAAGAATGAAATCAACGCAGAGCTCTTCGCCTTTCTGCAGCGTAGCCAGCAGGCCTCAGCGTAAAATAAAAAATCGAACCAGAGCGACGACGAGAGCGGGGGCCCGCATGTCAGGGCCCTTGGTCAGGTTCGTTGTTCTGCCGACGAAACGATACTCGGGGGTCGGACATGGGCAGCGCGGATGAGGAAGCCACGGGAGCAAGCGGGCGGGGCGGCGCGGGAGACGTCGTCGTCCAGGGTCCTGCAGACGGATTTGCGCAGCAGATTTTTGCGGGCCGGCATGAGTTAGATGCGGACGAGCCCGTGTCCCAGGGCGGAAAAGATACGGGACCTTCTCCTTACGACCTCTTGCTCGCGGCTCTCGGGGCCTGTACTTCAATGACCGTTGCGATGTATGCGCGGCGAAAGGGCTGGCCGCTCGAGGAGGTTACGGTCCACCTGCGGCACTCGAAGATTCACGCCGCCGATTGCGCCGAGTGCGAAACGAAAGAGGGAACACTTGATCGAATCGGGCGGGATATTCACTTCGTTGGAACGCTGACGGAAGAACAGCGCTTCAAGCTGCTGGAAATTGCGGATAAGTGCCCGGTCCATCGAACCCTCACGTCGGAGATTGAGATTCAGACCAGGGAGATTTGAACGGGGAGGGCGGTATTTCTTCCTGTCTCGATCCAAGATCGGGCTTCGGTTTTTCTCAGGCTGGAGCGGCACCTCTCGCGATTTCCGCAGGAACATCCAGATATTTCTGCGCGCGCGGTGGATTCAGGCCTTGTGGCTCTCCGAAACAAGACCACTACAGGTAGACGGTTTGAACACGACGTAACAAGATTTTGTGCTTCGGCTCGCATTTCCCCCTTGACAGATTTTTTCCTGTTGTTTACATTGCGCCGTCAGATTCGTAGGACCGTAATTCGGCAAGCGGATGACCGAGTGACCCAGGCACCACGCCGCGCCGATGGACGTAACCTGACGGGTTTCATCGAGACAACGAGGAGGCTTCCTTTCACCCCCGTCGCCGACGCTCCCAGCGCAGCCGGCGAGGGATCGCGTAACGCCACCGGCGCGCAAGCGGCTCTGGCGATGCGTAAGGGAGGTTTTTTCATTTTTTCTCGCGTGGGGCTCTGCTTGATACGCTGAACACTCCGGCCAGCCCGGGGCGTGGGGCATCGCAACAATCGGATGCGGGCTTTGCTTGAAGCTCGCGAGAAGAATGTCTGTGAATTTCTGGCCCAGATCGGATTGAGCGGCAGCCTGCTGAGAATCAGGCAACCGCATGCTCCCGGGGATCTATTCGGGAGTAAACTGAAAGGGTTCCCTCTGCGCAGGGGGAACCCACACCTGCGCGGAGGCGAGAATGGCACACACGAAGATGGCTCTGAACGAGAAGACGACTCTCCAGCCCAATACGACAACTCCAGCCGACGTCGAGGTTCGCACCGGCCTTGCATTCGAACGATATTTTACAGACGGCCGCACGGCTCCCTTCGACGCGGTCGAATGGGAACGCCGCGTGGCGCAGATCGGCAACGAAAAGGGCAAGGTTATCTTCCGCCAAGAGGACGTCGAGGTACCGAAAGGCTGGTCACAAACAGCGACCAACATCGTCGCCTCAAAATATTTCCACGGAAAACTCAACACGCCCGAGCGCGAAAATTCGGTGCGCCAGCTCATCAGCCGCGTCGTGAACTCCATCGTAGGCTGGGGCGAGAAGGGCGGCTATTTTGCAAATGTTGCGGCGCGCGACACGTTCCGCGACGAACTGACGCACCTGCTGGTCGAGCAAAAGGTCGCGTTCAACTCCCCCGTGTGGTTTAACGTCGGCGTGCAGCCCAAGCCGCAATGCTCGGCCTGCTTCATCAACTCGGTTGAGGACAACATGGAATCGATCATGAACCTCGCCAAGACCGAGGGAATGCTGTTCAAGTGGGGCTCCGGCACAGGCACGAATTTTTCGACGCTGCGCGGCAGCCGCGAAACGCTCTCCGGTGGCGGCATCGCCTCGGGGCCGGTCAGTTTCATGAAGGGATTTGACGCCTTCGCGGGCGTAATCAAATCGGGCGGCAAGACGCGCCGCGCCGCGAAGATGGTGATCCTGAACGTCGATCATCCGGACATCGTCGAATTCATCGACTCCAAAATGAAAGAGGAGCGCAAGGCACACACCTTGATCGCGCAGGGCTACGATCCGGCGATTGACGGCGAGGCGTACTCCTCGGTGTTTTTCCAGAATGCGAACCACTCCGTCCGCGTCACCGATGAGTTCATGCAGGCGGTTGAGGACGATCGCGACTGGTGGACCCGCAACGTCAACGATGGAAATCCGGTCGAAAAATTCAGCGCTCGTGACTTGCTGCGCCACATGGCGGACTCCACCTGGCACTGCGGCGATCCCGGCATGCAGTACGACACCACAATCAATCGCTGGCACACGTGCAGTGGTACGGCGCGGATCAACGCGTCGAACCCGTGCTCGGAATACATGTTCCTGGACGACACGGCGTGCAACCTCGCGTCGCTCAATCTGATGAAGTACCTGAATGCGAACGGCACGTTTGACGTGGAAGCGTTCCGCCACGCCGTGGACATCACCATCACGGCGCAGGAGATTTTGGTCGATAACGCCAGCTACCCGACGCAGAAGATTGCCGACAATTCGCACAAATACCGGCCGCTCGGCCTGGGCTACGCCAACCTGGGTGCATTGCTGATGTCGATGGCGCTGCCGTACGATTCCGACGGCGGGCGTGACATGGCCGCGGCGGTCACCGCGCTGATGTGTGGCGAGGCCTATGCGCAATCGGCGCGCATTGCCGAGCGCCTCGGACCGTTCGCCGGCTACGCCGTCAATCGCGAGCCAATGCTCGATGTGATTCGAATGCACCGCGATTCCCTGCGTCCGATCAAACTGGAGAATGTACAGCCGTCGCTGCTGGGCGCCGCGCAAACCGCGTGGGACACGGCGCTCGCCCTCGGCGAAAAGTACGGCTACAAGAATTCGCAGGTCACCGTGCTTGCGCCCACCGGCACCATCGGCTTCATGATGGACTGCGACACGACGGGCATAGAGCCCGACCTCGCGCTCGTGAAATACAAGAAGCTCGTGGGCGGGGGCGTCATCAAGATCGTCAACAATACGGTTCCCGCGGCGCTCATGAAGCTCGGCTACACACCGGAGGAAACTTCGCAGATCGTTTCCTATGTGGATCGCAACGGCAAGATTGAAGGAGCGCCGGGGTTCAAGGCCGAGCATTTGCCGATCTTCGACTGCTCCCTGGCCGCAGCGGGCGGACGCTCGATTGCCTGGCGCGGCCACCTGAAAATGATGGCGGCGGCGCAGCCATTCTTGTCCGGCGCGATCAGCAAGACCATCAATATGCCCGAGGAATCCACGGTCGAAGACATCATGCAGGCGTACATCGAGTCGTGGAAGCTGGGCCTGAAGGCCGTCGCGATTTACCGCGACAATTCGAAAGGCTCGCAGCCGCTCTCCGCCGCCGGCGATAAAAAAGATACTGCGCAACAAGGACAGATCGCGGCGAAGGCGGCCGACACCGCGTCGCCCGTCGCCGAACAGCAGGAACTCTTCGCGCGCTCGCGTCGCCGTAAGATGCCCAGCGAGCGTCAGTCCATCACTCACAAGTTCTCCATCGGCGGACACGAGGGCTACATCACCGTGGGCATGTACGAGAACGGCGAGCCGGGCGAAATCTTCATCAAGATGGCTAAGGAAGGCTCAACGCTTTCCGGTTTCATGGATGGCTTCGCGCTTTCGGTCTCCATCGGCCTGCAGTACGGCGTGCCGCTCAAGGCTCTCGTTGACAAATTCATCAATACGCGTTTCGAGCCCGCCGGCTACACCGGCCATCCGGCGATTCCCTACGCCAAGTCCGTGCTCGATTACATCGCCCGCTGGCTCGGCGGGCGGTTTATCTCCCCCGACTACTTGACGCACAACGGCGAAGCGGCCCTGCCTGCGGCGACGGTAACCGTCGCGCCCGCGCTGCCTCCGGCGGTCGTGGCAACGGCGGATGATGATCCGCCGTCGGCCGGCGCAGGCCCGCGCCCCGTGTTCGACGGCGCGCCCACCTGCTCCGAGTGCGGGATGCTCATGACGCCCAACGGCGCCTGCTACAAGTGCGAAAATTGCGGCGGCACGTCGGGCTGCAGCTAAGCTGCTTGCTCGAATGTTGATCCATCAAAAGGGCACTGTTCGCCGTGCCCTTTTGTTTTTAGTAGGACAGGTTTCAGCCTGTCCTACTAAGCCGCTCCACCTTGCCCGGCTTCACTCCGTGTGCTCCAATGTTTTTCTCTATGCTCGCCGCCGTCACTTGCGGAAGACGCGTTGCCGTCGTTCAAAAGCCGATGCCCCGGCTGAAACCCGGGTGGGCGCTTGTGCGCATGCGCGTCGCGGGAATCTGCAACACGGACATCGAAATCTTGCGCGGCTATCACGGCTTTCGCGGCACGCTTGGACACGAATTTGTGGGCGAAGTCGTACGTGTGGCGAGCGCGAAACATCGCGGCTGGGTGGGAAAGCGCGTCGTCGGAGAAATTAATCTGGCCTGCGCCGGCCTCGGCTTCCGCAAGCCGTGCAGCTATTGCCGCCGCGGAATTCCCACGCACTGTGAGCGGCGGCGCGTTCTGGGAATCCTTGGCCACGATGGCGCGTTCGCCGAATACCTCGCCCTGCCGGTAGTGAACCTGCATCGCGTGCCTGCGGGCATCCCCGACGAGGCCGCCGTCTTCACCGAGCCGCTCGCCGCCGCGTGTGAAATCCTGGAACAGGTCGATATCAGTGCGCACCGCGCCGCAGCCGTCATCGGCGATGGAAAGCTCGCGCAGCTCGTCGCGCGCGTGCTGCGCGCCGCGGGGCTGCGCGTCGTGATGATCGGCAAGCACGCGAGCAAGCTGCGTCTGGCGCGCCTTGCGGATGCCCAAATAGCGAAAGTTTCCTCTCCGCACGCGCGCCGTTCGAACCAATTTTCACTCACGGTGGAAGCGACGGGATCGCCCTCGGGCCTGGAGCTGGCGCAGCGCATCACCGTTCCACGTGGAACACTCGTCCTGAAATCCACGTTTCATGGAGCCGCGAATGTCGAAACGTGGCCGATCGCCGTGAAGGAGCTGACCGTGATCGGCTCGCGCTGCGGCCCGTTCCCGCGCGCACTGGCGCTCCTCCGCTCGGCCCGCGTGGACCCGCGACCGCTGATCTCGCGCGTATTTCCTTTGCACGAAGCAGCCGAAGCCATCCGCTATGCGCAGCGCCCCGGCGTCATGAAGGTGCTGTTGGGTGTTCCTTGACTTTCTCGCGAACGACTGTCTAGACTCAATCTTCCCGCGCAAACCATGACTCAGGCAGAACAAAAGACGATCGTTGTAGGTGTCACCGGAGCATCCGGGGCGGTGCTGGCTCAGGCGGCGCTGCGGCTGCTCGAAGCCGATGCGCGCGTGGGGCGGATTCACCTGGTCATCAGCGACACAGGCGCGCGGCTGCTCGCCCATGAATTGAGCGTTGCCGCGAGCGATCCAAAACAGCTTCCGTTTCTGCTCATCGGCGGGCGCGCGGCGAAAACCGAAGTGCTGCCGAACAAGGACGTCGGCGCGTCGATCGCGTCGGGCAGCTACTCGGTGGATGCGATGGTGGTGATTCCATGTTCGATGGGTACCCTCGCCACGATCACAGCCGGGACGAGCGATGATTTGATCGCGCGCGCCGCCGACGTGTGCCTCAAGGAGAGCCGCCGCCTGGTGCTCTGCGTGCGCGACACGCCGTTCAGCCGGATTCATCTCGAAAATATGCTGCGCGCGCAGCAGGCGGGCGCCGTGATCATGCCGGCGATTCCGTCCTACTATCATCAGCCGAAAACGATCGACGATCTCGTCGCCCAATACGTCTACCGCGTGCTCGCGCAAATGGGATTGCCGCAGGACAGGATGTACCGCTGGGAAGGGCAAGGCAAAGGCAAAACCCGCGAGGCCTGAGGTTTTAGTACCACAGGCTTCAGCCTGTTTGGCCTTGATCTTTGCGGAGGGGGCAGAAGTCAAAAGAAGACAGGCTGAAGCCTGTCCCACCCGAATTTCTCGCAACGGGCGATCGGAGGATAAGATTGGAAAGCCAAAAGGAAAGAGGATATCCGGCATGAAAACGGAATTCCCGACGGGCGTCTCCACGGCGCTTCTCTGTTGGCTTTCTGTCCGGCCTCTGAGGTCTTCCCAGTGAACCCGAGCCGCATCCGCACGATTCTCGAGATGATCAAGTTCGAGCACTCCGTGTTTGCGATGCCGTTTGCCCTGACCGGCGCCATGCTCGCGGCGCGCTACGCGCCGATTCCCGGCGCGGCGCGAGCTCTGCCTTCGTGGCGGCAAATCGTGTGGATTATCGTGGCGATGGTGGGCGCGCGCTCCTGGGCGATGACGATGAACCGCATCATCGACGTGCGCTACGACCGCGAAAATCCGCGCACGCGCACGCGAGCCCTTGCGACCGGAGCATTGTCTATAGGCTTCGCTTGGACATTCGCCGCCGCGTCGGCGGCCGTGCTCGTGATCGCCGCATGGGAACTCAATCCGTTGGCATTCAAACTGTCGCCGGCCGCGCTCGCCGTCCTGTTCTTCTACTCCTACACAAAGCGATTCACGTCGTGGTCGCATTTGGTGCTGGGATTTTGCCTGGGGATGTCGCCCGCGGCGGCCTGGATCGCCATTGCGGGGACGCTCGATACGCGCATGCTGATTCTCTGCGCGGCCGTCACGCTGTGGGTCGGCGGCTTCGACGTGCTCTACGCCTGCCAGGACATCGAGTACGACACGTCCGCCAACCTCTTCTCCGTGCCGAAACGCTTTGGCGTCGCGCGAGCCCTGGCGATTGCCCGCGCGATGCACGCCGTGATGACCGCGCTGCTCGCGTGGCTGGCGTGGAGTTTTCATTTGCCTTGGCCGGCCTGGGCAGGAATCGTGGTTGTGGCGGCACTGCTCGCATACGAGCATTCGCTCGTTTCGGCGGACGATTTGAGCCGGATGAATGCTGCGTTTTTTACCGTGAACGGTTATATTAGTCTCTTGTTTTTGCTGTTTTGGGGCGCGGCCGTAGCGGTTGCGCGCCCGTAGGACGGGCTTCAGCCTGTCCCCTTTTTGGCCGCAATTGCGAACGATCGATGATGAGAGATTAAAGTCCGCCCCTGATAAGCGATGAGAGAGCTTCAAATCAACGACGCGGCACTGAAGCCCATTGCGGACAAAGTCCTCGCGGGCGAGCGGCTCGCCGCCGAAGACGGCGTTGCGCTGTACCGTTCCCCGGACCTGCTCGCCATGGGCTGGCTCGCCAATTCCATGCGCGAAAAGATGCATGGCGATACCTGCTTCTTTAACGTCAATCGCCACATCAATCCCACCAATGTGTGCGTCGCCCACTGCAAGTTGTGCGCCTTTGGCCGCGACCCGAATGCGCCGGGCGCATACACGTTTGCGCTCGAAGAAATCTACCAGCGCGCCGAACAAGGGATGCGCGAGGGCGCGACGGAATTTCACATGGTCGGCGGCCTGCATCCCGATTTGCCGTTTGAGTATTTCCTGGATTTGATGCGCGGCCTGAAGAAGCGCTGCCCTTCCGTGCACCTCAAAGCATTTACGATGGTTGAGGTGGGCTATTTTTCGCGCATCTCGAAGCGCTCGATTCGCGACGTGCTCCTGGCCCTCAAAGAAGCGGGAGTGGACTCGCTACCGGGCGGCGGCGCGGAAATTTTCAATCCGCGCGTACGGAAAATCATCTGCGACCACAAAGTCAGCGGCCAGCAGTGGCTCCACATCGCGCGCACGGCGCATGAAATCGGCCTGCGCTCGAATGCCACGATGCTCTACGGCCACGTCGAAACGGAAGAGGAGCGCGTCGAACATTTGCTGCTGCTGCGCGAACTGCAGGATGAGACGCACGGTTTTTCCGCCTTTATTCCGCTGGCGTTCCACCCCGCCAACACGGGCCTGGCGCACCTGCCGCCGCCCACGGGCTACCACGATCTAAAATCCATCGCGATTTCGCGCCTGCTGCTCGACAATTTCGACCACATCAAGGCGTATTGGGTGATGCTCACGCCGAGCGTTGCGCAAATCGCCCTGCGATTCGGCGCGGATGACCTTGACGGCACCGTGGTTGAAGAGAAGATTTATCACGACGCTGGCGCGAAAACTGCCGAGTTCACCCCGCGCGCCGAACTCGAACGCCTGATCCGCGAAGCAGGCCGCGTCCCTGTCGAGCGCGACACTTTGTATCGTCCGGTTGACCGCTCGAAGATGCCTCCGCCGCCCGGCCCACGACCGGATGTCACGCTATCCATCAACCTATAGGCTGTCCAGCAAGCTGCTCCCACGCTTTCCGAGGATGTACCCGATATGCTCGAAGGGCAGGTTTCGCCGCCATCCGCGGCTGCTGGCCGGACGATGGATTGTCTACTGTCGCGTGGTGGACGAAACCGTCTGTATTCGAACCACGTGGCCGCTCAGGTCCCTCACATCCCTCATCAAAGGGCTGGTTCCGCGCGGGACTTACCGCGAAATATTTCCCACCCCAGCAGCGCATAAAACGGCGCATAGCAAAGCCACTGAAACAACGGGTCGAACTGCCACACGCCCAGTGCGCGGTAATTGATGAAAATCTTGTACGAGAGAAACTCCAGAATCGTGAGCAGCAGCCACGCCGGACTCGGATAGAAGCACAGTAGCGGCACGATCCACGTGAAATACCACGGATAGCCATTCGGCGCAAAGAGCAACACCATGCCGATCAACAGAAACGCGGCACGCACGGGTTCCGCGCGGCGCACGGCGAGCCACAGAGCAAGTCCCACGACCACTCCTTCACCGACGCCCGCCGCAATTTCGTGCGAGCCGCCAGTGAACCAAAGGAGAACCGGATAAATGCTCGAATGATAGTTTCGAAATATCCGCTGATAATACGCGAGCATCCCGAGAAATTCGCGCCAGCCGTGGCGATAGGGCCAAACGCATACCGCGGCCAGGCACGCACAGCTGGCAACGGCCGCCCACGCGCGGAACCGGGCGCGCCAGCCCAATCGCACGAACGCCAGCGGCAAAAGCACCGCCGGGAACGCCTTGGCGAGAGCTCCCGCGGCAAGCGTGAGCGTTGACATCGCCGGGAGGCGCCGTATAATTATCAGCGAGGCGACGACACCGGCGATGGCAAGCGCGTCGTTGTGGCCGCTAGATGCAAATTCGACCACGACCAGCGGATTCCAGGCGTAGATGGCTACCTGGTAGTTCCGTCCCCCAGTCGAGCGGATCCACCCGGCGAGCATGGCCGCCACGGCAAGATCGGCGAGCAGAAATGGAAGCTTGAACCAAACCGGGTCCGGCAAAAGGCGCCACGTCGCGCGAAATACAAGTTCAGCAAGCGGCGGATACATCGTGGGGATTTCCGGTACGGGCATGCCATACCAGTTCGCATCGCGCAGGGGTGCAAGGCGCGCATCATCCGGCGCCACAGCATAGGGATTCCAGCCCGCGCTTTGGACGTGGCCGTCCCAACGGTAGCGGTAAAGGTCGGTCGAAAGCGACGGAGGGTGTGGAAACAAAGTAAGGCGAAAGGCAAGCGCGCCCAGCAGGACGAGCCAAAGCACCGCCCGACTATCGCGCGTGTGTTCGAGGGCGTATAGCGCGACGCAGTAGAGTACGCCGCCGCCGAGCGCCAGGGCCATGAATTCGGGGACATGAACGGAAAGATCCCCGAGGCGAGCCATCGCCGCGAAGACGGCTTCGAGCGCGGCGATGGCGATGAGCGCGATGAGAAGTTGCCGGCGTTCACCCGTGTGGCGTCCGGCCGGGTTCAGCGGTTGCATGTGGGCGATGGCGTGTTCGGCGGACTGATTTTTCGCAAGGGGGGGCTGTCCGTTTTGAATTTTTTGCCACATCTGTCGGGTCTTGCGGCGGCCATCGCGCAGAACCCGTTTTCCAACTACTGGTCCAAGCTCACCGATCCGGACCGGAATCCCTTTCGCGGCCTGTATCAACTGAACTCGTTTGATCTCGCGATCATGATTCCGTATTTCCTGGTGCTCGTGATCTTGGCCGCATACGGGCTGCACCGCTATTATCTGGTGTACGCTTATTTCAAGCACCAGAAGAACGTCCCCGGCCCGCCGCCCGCGGTTTCCGAGTGGCCCAAGGTTACCATACAGCTTCCGATCTACAACGAGCGCTACGTGATTGAGCGCCTTGTGGACGCGGTCGCGCGCTTCGACTATGCGCGCGAATTGCTCGACATTCAGGTGCTGGACGATTCGACGGACGAAACGCAGAACGTCGCGCGAGCGTGTGTCGAGCGCTACCAGGCGCTGGGCTTGCCGATCCGTTATCTGCATCGCACGGACCGCACAGGCTATAAGGCCGGAGCGCTTGCCGCGGGACTCGAGTCCGCGCGAGGCGAGTTCGTCGCTATCTTTGACGCCGATTTCCTGCCTTCGCCGGACTTTCTGCGCCGCACCCTGCCGTATTTTACGGACCCCAAAATCGGCATGGCGCAAGGGCGGTGGACGTATCTCAACCGCGACTATTCCGCGTTGACCGAGGTCGAAACGATCCTGCTCGACGGCCACTTCGTCATGGAGCACGGCGCGCGTTCGCGCAGCGGCAGCTTTTTCAATTTCAACGGCACAGCGGGCGTGTGGCGGCGCAGCACCATCGACGATGCGGGAGGCTGGCAGCACGATACGCTCACCGAAGACACCGATCTTTCCTACCGCGCGCAGCTTCACGGCTGGAAGTTTCTCTACCTGCCGGACATCGAATGCGCCTCCGAGCTGCCCGTGGAAATGAATGCGTTCAAGGCGCAGCAGGCGCGGTGGGCCAAGGGCCTAATGCAAACGGCGATTAAAATTTTGCCGCGCGTCCTGCGCTCGGACCAGCCTTCGCGAATCAAGGCGGAAGCCGTGTTCCACCTCACGGCTAACAT
>Ga0335085_10003889_pt1 | contig 25284 bp, 22 predicted proteins | sample Lox_Sample_45_FD_206712 | JGI IMG/M metagenome (GOLD analysis project Ga0335085, IMG submission 206712) | Soil microbial communities from Loxahatchee National Wildlife Refuge, Florida, United States - Lox_Sample_4.5 | ecosystem: Environmental > Terrestrial > Soil > Wetlands | place: USA...
GACCAGGCGTAAGATTTCGAGCTGGCGCTTGGTAAGGGGCGGCAATTCCAGCCGTGGCCCCCCCCCCCCCCGGGGGGCCCCCCCCGGGGGCGGGCCCCCCCCGCCGCGCGGGGCCTTAGTTCTCGACGTTGACCTTGATTTTGGTCGGCTTGGCCTCTGGCTTCTTGGCCACCGCCACCTCGAGCACGCCGTCGCGATAGGTCGCCTTGATCGCATCGGCGCTCGCGTCCTCAGGCATCGTGAACGCCCGGCGGATCGTTCCGTAGCTGCGCTCCGCCAGATGAATCTCGGCCTCCTTCGACCACTCCGGACGCTTGCGCTCGGTCTCGATCACCAAGCTGCCGTCCTCGACCTGGACATTGACCGAATCGGCCTTGATGCCCGGCATGTCGAAGTAGAAATGATATCCCTCGCTATCCTCGACCACGTCGGCGCGCGGCGTCACATGGGTTTGAGCCACCCGTCCCGTTTCACCGAGCAGACCCGTTTCGTTGAACAGCCGGTTGAGCCTGTTCATCCGGTCGTACAGCCATCCGTTCGCGTAGCCGTTTCCCAGTACCACTTCCATTGTGCAAATCCTTCCGACCGCAGTTATGCCGGTCGCATTTGATTTTTGCTGCGCACGCCGGGCTCGTTTCCCTGCGCGCCTTGCTAAAAAGAAGGTAAGTACGATCCGCGAACCGTCAAGCGGGGCTGGAATTTGGGCTATTCATTCTCCGGAGCGGCCGGCGTTTTCGCCCGCTCGATCTCGGCCGCGAAAAGGCGCGCCATCTTCGGATGGCCCTCGCGCTCGGCCAGGTCGCATCCCTCTTTGAGCACCTCGAGCGCGCGCGCTAGGTTGCCGTTGGCGAGATAGACGCCGGCCTTGCGAAAGATCCGTGCGTAACGCTCGCCCTGATCGGCGGAATCCATGATTGAATCGACCGCGGAAGAAACTCTCGACATGATCCTAGGCGGGGCGCTGCGCCTTTACCAGCCGCGCCGCGGCTACCGCTTCTCGGTCGACTCCGTGCTGCTCGCGCGCTTCGCCGCCGCGCGGCCGGCCGCGCGCGTGCTCGACTTGGGCGCGGGATGCGGCGTCGTCGCACTGATCTACGCCGCCCTCGTCAAGCCGCACGAAGTGATCGCGCTCGAGCTTCAACCGGCGCTCGCTGCGCTCATCGCGCGCAACGTATCGCTCAACGGTCTCGGCATGGTCCGAGCCATCTGCGGCAACTTGCGAAACCGCGGCGCGCTCGGGACGGCTGCCGGCGGCTTCGACCTGGTGCTCGCCAACCCGCCGTTTCGCGCCCGCCTGAGCGGGCGTGAAAGTCCGCTCGCCGGCCGCCGCCTCGCTCGCGGCGAGGCGGCGGCCCGCCTCGAGGATTTCGTCGCGGCCGCGGCGCGCTACGCGCGCCACGGCGGCCGCGCTGCCTTCGTCTTATCCGCCGCGCGCAGCGCCGAGCTTGTCTCGGCGCTGCGCCGCCGCCGCCTCGAGCCCAAGCGCATCCGCTTCGTCCATCCCTACGCCGCCGCCAGCGCCTCGACCGTGCTGGTCGAGGCGCGCAAGGGCGGCGGGGTCGAAGTCGAAGTCGAGCCGCCGCTGGTGATGTACGACGCGCCGGGCGTATACAGCGACGCGGCGCGAGCGCTGCTGGAGCGACCGTAAAACGGCCGCTCCAGCAGCGCTCGCCGAGGCAGCGGCCGGGGCGGCGGCGGCGCACCGGGCAGCTGCCACGCCGCGGCGGGCTAGCGCGCGCACTTGCCCGCCGCGACGTCCGTGGTTAACCTTCACGCTCCGCGCACATATAGCTCCGCGCGCGAATGGGAGGCTTGATGGCATCGCGGAAAACCGTCGGCGTGCTGCTCTTCGAGGGCTTCGAACTGCTCGATGTATTCGGCCCTTTGCAAGCGTGGGGAATGCTCGCGGAAATTACCCGCGCATACACAATCGTCGCGGCCGCCGAAACGCCTGGACCGATTAGAAGCGCGCAGGGGCCACGCGCCGTCGCCGACTATGCGCTCGCCGATTGTCCGCCAATCGACGTGATCCTTGTGCCGGGCGGTATCGGCACGCGGCGGGAGGTCAACAACGCGGCGCTGCTGGAATGGCTGCGGCGACGCGCAGCGCAAGCCGAGGTCGTGACTTCCGTATGCACCGGCGCAGCGCTGCTCGCGTGCGCCGGATTGCTCGACGGACGCCGCGCGACCTCGAACAAGCTCGCCTTCAAGTGGGTGACCTCGCAGGGCCCGGCAGTCCAATGGGTCGGGCAGGCGCGATGGGTCGAGGACGGCAAGTTCACCACGTCGTCGGGAGTCTCGGCCGGAATCGATATGGCGCTCGCGATGATCGCGAGGCTGGTGGACGTAAACACTGCCGAGCAAATCGCTATCCGGATGGAATACGAATGGCATCGCGATCCGTCCTGGGATCCGTTCGCGAAGATCCACGGATTGGTCTGATGCTCTGACGCCGCCTGCGAGCTTCGCCGCCAAGCGAGCCGCGCGTGCGCGCACGGGCGCGTTGCGTGTCCTGATTGTTTACGATTAGCTCATCGGAATGGATCGTCTGGTCGCACGCGGCAAATTTCTGTTCGAGGGTGAGCGTAAGTTTCACGCACGCGGCGTTTCTTACGGGCCGTTCAGCCCCAATTCGCGCGGCGAGCGTTATCCGGAACCCGAACGTGCGGCACAGGATTTCGCGCTGATGCGTGAGCTCGGCGCCAACGTGGTCCGCACGTACGTGCCACCGCCACCGTGGATGTTCGAGCTGGCCGCGAATCACCAATTGCGCCTGATGGTCGGGATGCCGTGGCCATTTCACATGGCGTTTCTCGACTCGCGCCAGATGTCCGCCGATATTCGCAACACCATCCGCACATCGGTGAGCGAGATGCGCCGCTACGCCGACGTCATCTTCGCCTTCAGCCTCGGCAACGAGATCCGCTCCGATATCGTCCGCTGGCACGGCGCGCGCGCGGTCAGCCGCTTCATGAGCGATCTCTACGACCTCGGCAAAAGCATCGCGCCCGACTCGCTCTTCACCTATTCCAACTATCCGTCATCCGAATATCTCGATCTGAGTTTCCTCGATTTCATCTGCTTCAACGTGTACCTGCATCGCGAGCCCGACTTTCGCCGCTACCTGACCCATCTGATGGCGGCGACGGGCGATCGTCCGCTGGTATTGAGCGAAACGGGAATGGACACCATCCGCGAGGGCGAAGAGCATCAGGCCGAACTCCTCACGTGGCAGGCGCGCGCGGCGTTTGAGCTGGGGCTCTCGGGATTTATCGTGTTCGCCTTCACCGACGAATGGCATACCGGCGGCGCGGAAATCGCGGACTGGGCCTTCGGGCTCGTGACCCGTGAGCGCGCGCGCAAACTCGCCTTCGACGCAGTCAGCGCAGTCTTCCAATCCCCGCTGCCGCCGCCGCTGAAACATCCTCCGAAACTTTCGGTAGTGGTGCCCGCTTACAACGCGGAAGCGACGCTCGCCGATTGCCTCGCATCGCTCGCCCAGCTCAACTACCCGGACTACGAAACCATCGTCGTCGACGACGGTTCGAGCGACAAGACCGGAGAGATCGCGGCGCGGGCCGGCGTGCGGATGCTGCGCGTGGAGCATCGCGGACTCGCCGCCGCGCGCAACAGCGGAATCGAGGCCGCCGCCGGAAGCGCGGTCGCTTTCATCGACGCCGATGCGTGTGCCGATCGCGATTGGCTCTACCATCTGGCGGAATCGCTAACGCGGCGCGAAGCGGCGGCGGCCGGCGGCCTCAATTTCGCGCCGCCGCCCGCCTCGGCGCTCGCCGCCGCGATCGCCGCCGCGCCCGGGCAACCGCGCGAGGTCCGCGCCGGCGACGACACGCTCGAACAACTCTGCGGATGCAACATGATCGTCGATAAGACGGCGGTCCGTGCAACCGGCGGATTCGATCCGATGTTCACTGCGGCCGGCGACGACGTCGATTTCTCGTGGCGGCTTGGCGAGAAAAAGATGGCCATCGCGAGCGCGCCCGCTGCGGTCGTCATCCATGAGCGCCGCGCGACGCTTGCGGCCTACGTCGAACAGCAACGCGGATACGGCCGCGGCGAGGGTCTGCTGTTTCGCAAGTATCCGATGAAGGAAGGCGGCACGGGCTCGATGTATGGCGGCGCCTCGTGGCTAAGCGGCCTGCTTGGCGGCGCGCGGATCTATTACGGGGCTTTCGGCCGCGGTCTTTTTCAAAGCGTCTATCCGGACAGCGGAACTTCTCCGCTGCTGCAACTGCCGCTCACCGCGGCGTGGGTCGCGATCGCGATCGTCATGGCCGTCGCCGGTTTGGCAAGCGCGCCGATGGGGTGGCTTGGATGCGCCGCGCTTGCGCTGACGTTCGCAAGCGCGCTTCGCCTCGCGGCGATCGCAAGACCGTCGGTCGGCGTCAGAATGACCCCCGTGTCGCGCGCGTTGCTTGCGGTCGCGGCGCTTGCCGGAGCGCTCGCCCGCAGCGCCGAGCGCGAACGCGTCAAATGGAACTCCACGCCGGGACCCGGTCCGGCGGACGACGAGGCTGCGACCGTACGCGCGCGCGGCCGCGTGCTGGTCACGCTGGCGGAGCCCCTCGGCCACGGCGGTATCCAACCGCTGCTGGAGGCGATGCGCACGGCGTTGGTCCGCCGCGGGCTGGCTGCCGCGGCCGGCGACCGTTACGAAGTTTACGACATCATCGTTGTGATTCCGCCTGCGATGCGCGTGCACCTGAACGGCCTCGAACTGGAGGACGGCCGCGTCGCCCTGTCATGGCGCGCGCTGCCTGCCGGACGGCGAATCGCGATCGGTGCAGCGGCGATCGTCGTGCTGATGCTCGCGACGGGCTTCTCCGGCGTGGGTGCTATCGCCGCGGCCGCGAGCGCGGGAATATGCGCGGCGGCGCTCGCCGTGCTGCATCTAAGCCGTATGCCCGCCGCGCTCAAGGCTGCAGCCGCCGACGCCGCGGCAGCGCTCGGCGCCCGCGCCCACGTGGAAGAAGAAGCCGCCTGATGGGCACGCTCGGGCTCATCGGCGTGGTGTTGCGCCGCGCGCGGCTGCATCTGGGCCGGCTCGCGCTGGCCGTGGTATGCGTGACGATTTCGGCCGCACTCGAAGTGCTCAAGCCCTGGCCGCTCAAGATCGTGATCGACAACGTTCTGCGCGGCGCTCCGCTTGGCGCGGCGTGGCCCGCGTTCGCCATCGGGCTTTCGTCCGTGCATCTGCTGGCCGCCGTCTGCGCGGGCCTCGTGGTGCTTTACCTCGTGCTCGGCCTGATCAATGTCTTCAACAACTACATTTCGATTTCGATCGGCCAGCGGATGGTCAACGACCTGCGCGCCGAGATGTTCGACCATCTGCAGCGACTTTCGCTGTCGTTCCATCGCGGCCGCCCGATCGGCGATCTGATGGTGCGAATCACGTACGACACCTTCTCGGTCCAGACCATCGCGATGAACGGGCTGTTCCCGCTGCTCTCCTCCCTGGTGATGCTGGCGGAGATGTTCGTCGTGATGATGCGTATCGACGCGGAGCTGACGCTGGTGGCGCTCGGGGTGGTGCCGCTGCTGGCGGTCCTGATCGCAACCGCCAGCAAACCGATCGATCGCGCCGCCGCCGCCGCGCGGGTCAAGGAAAGCCGCCTCTACACGGTGGCCCATCGCTCGCTCGCCGCGATCCACGTGGTCCAGGCCTTCACCCGCGAGGCCGAATCCTACCGCGAGTTCGTCGAATCCAGCACGGAGAGCCTGGGCGAAACCCTCAAGCTCTACATCCTGCAGACCGGATACGCGGGCGCGGTCAACGTCCTGATTGCGATCGGCACGGCGCTCGCGATCTATATCGGCGCGCTGCACACGATGAGCGGCCGTCTCACGATCGGCGATCTGATCATTTTCGCCACTTACCTCGCCTCTCTCTATGCGCCGATCAACCAGATGTTCCAGACCTACGGCATGGTGCAGGGTGCGTTGGCGGGGCTGCGCCGATGCCTGGAGTTGCTCGCGATCGAACCCGAAGTCAAGGACCGTCCTGGAGCGCGCACGCTCGGACGCGCGGGCGGCGAGATCGAGTTCGCCGACGTCGTTTTCGGCTACACGCCGGGCCACCTGGTGCTCAAGGGCGTGAGCTTTCGCGCCGGGCGCGGCGAAACGATCGCGATCGTCGGGCCGAGCGGCGCGGGCAAGACGACGATGGCGAGCCTGCTGGTGCGCTTTTACGAACCGCAACAGGGCGTGATCAAAATCGACGGGCACGACGCGCTGGATTTCACCCTGGAGTCGCTAAGGCAAAACGTCGCGATGGTGCTGCAGCCACCGCTGGTGCTGTACGACACGATGCGCGCGAATATCGCGCTCGGCCGTCCGGGCGCGAGCGTGCGCGAGATCGAACGCGCCGCCACGGCTGCCCGCCTCGACCCGGTGATCGCGCGGCTGCCCTCCGGCCTCGACGAGATCGTCGGCCAGGGGGGCCACAGCCTCTCCGAGGGCGAGGCGCAGCGGGTGACGATCGCGCGGGCCCTGCTCCGCGACGCGCCGGTGCTGGTGATGGACGAGCCGACCAGCGCGCTCGACGCGGAGACCGAGGCGCTGGTGCTGGCGGCGGTGCGTGAGGCCATGCGCGGCCGCACCACGCTGGTGATCGCGCATCGGCTCTCCACGATTCAGAACGCAGATCGCATCCTGGTCCTGCGCGACGGCGAAATCGCAGAGCAGGGCACCTTCGCCGAATTGCTTTCGCGCGGCGGCTTCTTCAGCTACCTCTACAATCTGCAGTCGTGGGGACGCGAGGCGGCGGGCTAGCCGGCCTGCCTGGCCCGCCGCGGCGGCGCAACGATTCAATCGCGATGAAACCAATCACAATCGGACTCACGGGCGGAATCGGATCGGGCAAGAGCACGGCGGCAAAGATTCTGGCCGAGCTGGGCGCGCCCGCGATCGACGCCGACAAGGTGGGCCACGAGATCTATCAGCCGGGCGCTCCCGCTTACCGGGAATTGATCGATGCGTTCGGCGAAGGAATTCTCGCCCCCGACCGCACGATCGACCGGCGCAAGCTTGGACCGATCGTCTTTGCCGACCCGGCGGCGCTCAAGCGGCTCAACGCGATCGTGCATCCGAAAATGTTCGCGCGCATGGGCGAGATGGTCGCGGCGATGCGCCGCGGCGGCGAAACGCGGCCGATCGTAATCGAGGCGGCAATCCTGATCGAAGCCAACTGGCAGCCGCTGTTCGACGAGATCTGGCTGGTCACAGCCTCGCGCGCACAGGTGGTCGAACGGGTCGAGCGCGACCGCGGGCTCAAGCCCGAACAGACCGAGGCGCGCATCCGCGCGCAGCTCCCGGACGAGGAGCGACGCAAGTACGCAACCTCGGTGCTTCGCAACGACGGCACGCTCGAAGAGCTGCGCGCCGCGGTAACGCGCCTGTGGCAGGAAGCGCTTGCCCGCGCCGCCTGAGGAGTCAACGATGAAAATTCTGATCATGGGGGCAGGCGCGGTAGGACTCTTCTACGGGGCGCGCCTGCAGCGCGCCGGCGAGGAAGTATATTTCTGCGCGCGCGGCGAAAACCTGCGCGCGCTCCGCGAGCATGGCCTCGAAGTCAAAAGCATCCAGGGCGATTTCGTCCTCCAGGTCAAGGCAACCGGCGACCCGCGCGAATTCGCCCCGTACGAACTGATCCTGTTCTGCGTCAAGTCCTACGACACTGTGGCCGCCGCCGGACAGCTCGACGGATGCCTCGCCGCAGACGGCGCGGTGATGACGATCCAGAACGGGGTCGAGAATGAAGACGCGCTTTGCACGGTGTTGCCGCGGAAATCGGTTATGGGCGGCAACGCGCGCGTGGGCGCCGAACTGACTGCGCCGGGCAAGCTGCTGCATACCGCATCCGGCATCGTCGAGTTCGGCGAACTCGATGGCGCCGACACGCCGCGCGCGCAGCGGATCGCGGAGGCTTTCAAACGTGCCGGAGTTTTCGGCCAGTTCACGCGCGATCTGAAAAGCGTGCGCTGGAAGAAACTGATGGGCAACAATGGCACCAACACGGTGAGCACGCTCGCGCGCTGCACGCTCGGCGGGATGTTTGCCGAGCCCGAAGGCGCCGCCCTGGTGCATCGCCTGATGAGCGAGACCGCGATCGTGGGCCGCGCCGAGGGCGCGAACATATCCGACGAAGACGTCGAGGCGCTCTACAACGTCGCCCGCAATTTCTCCAACGCGAGCGCGGTCAAGCCTTCAACGCTGCAGGACCTCGAACGCGGCAAGCGCCTCGAGTACGACGCGATAAGCGGAGCGGTGCTCCGCGCCGCGCGCCGCCGCGGGCTGAGCGTGCCCGCGACCGAGACCGTGCACACGCTGCTGAAGCTGCTCGACGCCAATCGCGGTTGAACGCCCGCTGCTGAGCGCTCAAAGAGACGCGCCGCGGCTTCGCCTCTAACGCTTCTCGTACTGCTTGGGGCCGAACAACGTCTGCCAGGACTGCTTGTCCGGCGGCCCGTGATGCAGCTGCTCGGCCATTACCGCGCATCCTTTCTGCACCGCCGGACGCTTTTCCAGGTCATCGTACCAGCGCTTCAGATTCGGAAAGTCCTCCAGATCCTGTCCCTGCCATTTGTGCGGGCGGAGCCACGGATAGGTCGCGATGTCGGCGATCGAATAGTCGCCGGCGAGGTACGGAACCTCTCCGAGACGCTTGTCGATCACGTTGTAGATGCGCTTGGCTTCGTTAGTGTAGCGGTCGATCGCGTACTGAATCTGATCCGGCGCGTAGCGGCGGAAGTGATGCGCCTGGCCGAGCATCGGACCGACGCTCGCCATCTGGAACATCAGCCACTCGAGCACGTTGTAGCGCCCGCGCGCATCCTTCGGCATCAATTTCCCGCTCTTGTCGGCGAGATAAATCAGGATCGCGCCGGACTCGAAAAGCGAGATCGGCTTGCCGTCCGGACCCTCCGAATCGACCATCGCGGGAATCTTGTTGTTGGGACTGATCTTGAGAAACTCGGGCTTGAATTGGTCGCCCTTGCCGATATTGATCGGGATGACGTTGTAAGGCATCCCCAGTTCTTCGAGCGCGATCGTGACCTTGTAGCCGTTGGGCGTCATCCAGAAATAAACGTCGATCATAGAATCTCCTTAAGCTCGAATCTCTCCGGGGCCGCAGGTGCAGAGCGCGGCGCAACGCAGGCGCTCTTAGACTCTGCGCCATCGCACACGCGCCGTGCAAGCGGACGCGCCGCGTCAGGCCGGCGCAACCTCGGCGCCCGCCTTGCGCACGCCCATCAGGAAGGCCTCGATAAACGGATCGATCGCGCCGTCGAGCACCGCGTCGGTGTTGCCGATTTCGACGCCGGTGCGATGGTCCTTCACCATGCGGTAGGGCTGGAGGACGTAGGAGCGGATCTGGCTGCCCCACGTGATGTCCTTCTTCTCCTTGCTGAACTGCTCGAACTGCTCGCGCTTTTTGCGCTCTTCGAGCTCGAACAGCCGCGCGCGCAGAATCTTCATCGCCATCGCGCGGTTCTTGTGCTGCGAGCGTTCGTTCTGGCAACTCACCACGATCCCGGTCGGAATGTGCGTCATGCGCACGGCGGAGTCGGTCTTGTTGACGTGCTGGCCGCCGGCGCCGCTTGCGCGGAAAGTATCGACGCGCAGATCGGCGGGATTGATCGTCACCTCGACCTTGTCGTCGATCGCCGGAAAAACGAAGACCGATGCGAATGAGGTATGACGCCGTGCGTTCGCGTCGAAGGGCGAGATGCGCACGAGGCGATGGATTCCCGCTTCGGCCCTGAGGTAGCCGTAGGCGTAGTCGCCCTCGACGGTGAAGGTCGCGCTCTTGATCCCGCCGCCTTCACCCGGCTGCAGGTCGGCGAGGTCGGTCTTGTAGCCGTGGCGCTCGGCCCATCGCAGGTACAGCCTGAGGAGCATATCGGCCCAGTCTTGCGCCTCGAGCCCGCCGGCGCCCGGATGGATCGAAACGATCGCGCCGAGACGATCGTACTCGCCGCCGAGCATCACCTGCAATTCCTGGCGCTCGATTTCGGCGCGCGTCTTGTTGAGCGCCGCTTCCGTTTCGCGGGCCGCCTCGGAGCCCTCCCCCCCCTCCTCTTCGGCCATCGATAAAAAGAGCCGCGCCTCGTCGAGCGCCGTGCGCAGCCGCTCGAAGCCCGTGAGCAGTTCGTTGATGCGATCGTTTTCCTTGAGCGTAGCCTGGGCGGCGTCCGGCCGATCCCAGAAGCCGGGCTTGCCGGTCTCTTTCAGCAGTTCTTCATGGCGGGACTTGAGGCTCGCGACGTCAAAGACGCCTCCCGAGTTTCTCGGTGCGAATCTCGAAGTCGGCTATCTGATCGCGCATTTCGCTGAGTTCCATACGATGTCTCACTCCGTGCGGGAGCGTTTCCCGCTATCCGGTTCATTGTGCCAGATGCGGAGCTTAAGCTTAATGGCCCTCGGCGCGAGCGCAGCGCCGCCGTTGCGTCAACCGCTTTTTCCGTTGCGATTGAGCGCTCCCGCGACCGGCGAGGGCATAGCTTGCGCGCCGCGGCCGCGCAGGATCGCGAGCAGCACGCCGACCAGCGTCAGCACGAAGCAAACCTCCGAGAACAGATCGCCGGCCATCGTGTAGATCGTGCGCCGCGGTCGCCAGCTCACGTCCTCGATCTCCGTGCCGCGCTTAAATAGCGGCGTGCGCGCCGTGATGCTGCCGTCGGCGTCGATTATCGCGCTTACCCCGGTGTTGGCCACCCGCACCATCGGGACCTTGGTCTCGACCGTGCGCATCGCGGCCATCGCGAGCAACTGGTAGGGCGCCGAACTCTCGCCGTACCAGGCGTCGTTGGTGATGTTGAGCAGGACGTTGGCGCCTCCCTTGACCGCCCGCCGGGTCAGGTCGGGAAAGATGCTCTCGTAGCAGATCAGCACGGCGAGCTGCGCGCCCTTGACCGGAAAGAGCGTCTGCGCTGTGCCCGGAATCATGTCGCCGAAGCCGTGCACGATGCGGTTGACGATCAGCCCCAGCAGCGGGCGCATCGGCACATACTCGCCGAAGGGCACCAGCTGAATCTTGTCGTAAAAGCCGGCCACCTTGCCCTCGCCCGAGACCAGGTAGGCGCGGTTGTAGGTGCCGACCACGCCGTCGGGGGCGACACCGAGCGCCGGCGCGCCGAACAGGATCGGAGTGGCGGTGTCGGTGGCGAGCTTGAGCAGGCGGTCGCGATAGATCGCGTCGGCGGCGAAGCGCGGCGGATAGAGCGGCGTCGGCTGAAAGAAGAACGCGGCCGCCGCCTCCGGCCATACCACGAGGTCAACGTGATGGCGCGCGGCCTGTTCGGTCTGGTCGACATAAACGTCAAAGCTGCTGGCGAGAAACCCAGGGTCCCATTTGATGCTCTGCGGGATATCGCCCTGGACCATGGCCACCCGGATTTTTCCGGCCGGCCGTTCTGACGCGAGTGTATCCATCCGGATCGCCCCGAAGGCGAGCACCGCGAGCATCAGGGCCGTCAGCGTCCCGAGGCTCCAGGTCTGCACGCGTCGCGTATGATGGCCGAAGATCACGACGAAGACCACGGCATTGAAGAACACGATCAGCGCCGAGACGCCGTAAACGCCGGTTATCTCCGCGAACTGGATCAGTTGAAGGTTCCGGTAAGCCGTGTAGCCGAGCAAATTCCACGGGAATCCGATCGGAAAGAAACTGCGGAGCCATTCCACTGCCGGCCATGCGATCGGCAGGGTCACGAAAATCGGCAACCCAAGGCGTACCGTCGTGAACTCGGCGGCCCAGATCGCTAGTCCCGCAAACAGCGCCATGATCGCCGCCAACAGGACCAGCGGCCCGGCGGCGAGGATCGGATTGACGCCGGCGAAGTGATGGAGCGTGTACTCGATCCAGTAGAGCGAGATGACATAGCAGACCAACGCCTGGAAGAAGGCGTAGCCGAAGACCCGGCCCATACTCTCGCCCTCGATCGCCTGGAGCAGCGGAACGAAGGCGATCCATGCGAGGAGATTGATGTCGAACTTGGGAAAGGCGACGCCCAACGCAATACCGCTGATGACGCACAGCGCAAGGCGGGTCGAAGCATTGAGCGGGCCGTTCAGGATGTCCCGAATAGCTCGCGAAGCGGTATCAGGCCGGCGCATGGGGGATGGCCTTGGAAGCGATCGTAGATTTCGTCGGCGTCGCGCCAGGTCTCGACCAGCGCAACCGCACGGCCGGCCGGCAAAGCGAGATCGCCCGCCATCCGCCATTCGCGCTCATAGCTCCAATCAATTGGCGTCTTCCGTTCAAGCTCAAGGGCCACCACGCGCCATCGTTCGCCCGGCGCCAGCAGATTTTCGGCCTCGCGCCACGGCATATAGACAACCGGCCGGGCTCCCGCCCGGAAAGCATACCTTTTATCGATCGCGATCCCGAAGGGCTCATAGCGGCGGCGGTTACGCCGGTCAAGCAGAAGGCGCAAGTCGCGCACCGGCACGTCGAACAGGCATACAACGGCGCGCCCCTCGCGTACCATCCGGGTCGAGCAGCGAATGACGCCGTCGCGCAGGATGGCAACGAGGTTGTCCAGCGCCGACGAGGTCTTTGCGGCGCGCGTGAAATGGGTGAGCGTCGCGGCCGCCGGTACCTTCAGACGCCGCCTGCTCATTTTTTTGCGCCCCGCAGTTTTGCCTTTGCGCTCCGCGGCCTCGGCTTTGAACTTCGCGGCTTTGGTCTGGCGCTCGCGGGTGCTCTCGAGCTGATGCGCCGCAACGCCGCGGCCAGTTCGCGCTCGCGCGCGAACATCCGCCGCGCGTCGGCGGGCGAGCGCTCGTGGTCGTAGCCCAGCAGGTGCAGCAATCCATGCACCAGCAGCGTCCGCATCCGCGCCGCAGGCGCGACGCCGAGACGTCGCGCCTGCCGGCCCGCCGTATCCACGGAAATCACAACGTCGCCGAGTGCGGCGCCCGCCGCGGGGCCGAGCGGCGGCGGCGCGGGCGCGATGCGCCCGCGCCGCCGCCCCGGATACGCGGTGTCCGACGGCATCTCCTCAGATGTGGTCTCCTCGAGCTGCGAGAACGACAGCACGTCGGTTGCCCGGTCCTTGCCGCGAAACTCGCGGTTGAGCGCGTGCACGAAATCGTCGCCGGCGATCACAACCGACAGCTCGCACCCCGCAACGCCCAGAAGCGCCATCAGGCGCCGCCCGTCGGCACGGAGCTGCGCCGCGTACGGCCGCCCGCGGCCGCCCTCGCATCGCAGCGCGACCGCCACCGCCTATTCCTTCGCGAGTTTGCTTCCGTTGTCGGGCAGGAGATCGAGCCGCCCCTCGGAGGCCGCCTCGTAGGCGGTAATCACCGCCTGCACCAGGCGATGGCGCACGACGTCGCGCTCGTCGAAGTGGACGAACGAAATACCGGGCGTGCGGGCGAGCACGGTGCGCGCCTCTTTCAATCCCGAAAGCTTGCCGCTAGGAAGATCGATTTGCGTGATATCGCCCGTGATCACCGCCTTGGAGCTATAGCCCAGGCGGGTGAGGAACATCTTCATCTGCTCCGAGGTCGTGTTCTGCGCCTCGTCGAGGATGATGAACGAATCGTTGAGCGTGCGGCCGCGCATAAAGGCGAGCGGCGCGACCTCGATCGTGCCGCGCTCGAGCATCCGGCGAGCGCGGTCGAAATCGACCATGTCGTGCAGCGCGTCGTAGAGCGGGCGCAGATACGGATTGACCTTCTCCGCCAGGTCGCCGGGCAAAAAGCCCAGCCGCTCGCCGGCCTCGACCGCCGGCCGGCAGAGCACCATCCGCGTGACCTGGTTCTTCATCAGCGCCGCCAGCGCCATCGCCATCGCCAGGTATGTCTTGCCGGTCCCGGCAGGTCCGATCCCGAAGACGATGTCGTGCGAACGGATCGCGTCGATATAGCGCTTCTGGTTGACGCTCTTGGGCGCGATCACGCGCTTGTGCGCGGAGATGTAGATGGTATCGAGGAAAATATCCTTGAGATCGACGTTGCGGTCGGCGCGCACGATCCGGACCGAGTATTCGACGTCGCTCGGGTAGAGCGGATGGCCCTGCTTCACGATCTCGTAGAGATCGCTCAGCACCTTGCCGGCCAGCGCCTGGTCCGCATGTGCGCCCGAGATGCGCAGCGTACTGCCATTGACGCCAATCCGCACGCCGAGCGCCTGCTCGATCACATGAACGTGTGCGTCGTGCTGACCGAGAAGATCGGTAAAGAACCGATGGTCGTCGAAGTGGAGTTCGAGGGAATCTTCGGTGGCTGACTGAGAAATGGTGTTGCTAAGCCTCTGTGCCGTCTATTCGCGGCGTCCGGGTCCGCAGAGCCGGAGCGGACGATCCGCCGGGTAGTCGTCGATCGTAGCTCTTTTCGTGTTCACTTTTAAAGCCCGGCTTTATGACGGCCAAATTAAGCGTGCGCGCGAGCATCCAGGAGCGGTTACGCGACCAGCGCGGCGACCCGTTCCAACGCCTCGTCCAGCCGCGAGGCGTCGCGGCCTCCGGCCTGCGCGAAATCCGGCCGTCCGCCGCCCGTGCCGCCGACGATCGGCGCGATCTGCTTGACGATATCGCCGGCCTTGATTCGAGAGGTTAGATCGGACGTGACGGCGACCACGATTGCCACCTTGTCGTCAACGACCGAACCCAGCGCGACCACCGCGGAGCCGTACTTCTGCCGCATCCGGTCGGCCATCTCGCGGAGCGCCCGCGGGTCGACGCCCTCGACGCGCCGCGTGACGATTTTCACGCCCCCGGCCTCGCGAAGCTTCTCCGCATCGGCGCCGCCCGCCGCGCCTTCTCCTGCGACCAGCTTTTGTTCGAGCGCGCGGAGTTTTTTCTCGAGCTCCTTCTCGCGCGCGAGCAGGCGCTGCAGGCGCTCGACCGCGGCGTCGTCACGGGCCCCCAGATGGCCGCCGATCGTTTCCAGGATTCGCTCGCGGCGGCGAATGGAATCGAGCGCGCCCTGCCCCGTCGCGGCCTCGATTCGGCGCACGCCCGCGGCGACGCCCGATTCGGCCTCGAGCTTGAAGAACCCGATATCGCCGGTGCGATTGACGTGCGTGCCGCCGCACAGTTCGACCGAAAAGTCGCCCATCCGCACCACGCGCACGACGTCGCCGTACTTGTCACCGAAAAACGCGAGCGCGCCCGCCTTGATCGCGTCGTCGTAGGCCATCTCCTGGGTCGCGACCTCGGCGTTTTCGCGAATCCGCGCGTTTATCTCCTCCTCGATCCTCGCGAGCTCGCCCTCGCCGACCGGACCCGCGTGCGCGAAGTCGAAGCGCAGGCGGTCAGGCGCAACCAGCGAGCCCGCCTGATGCACTCCGCTGCCGAGAACGTCGCGCAGCGCGTAGTGCAGGATATGGGTCGCGGAATGATTGAGCATCGCGGCGTCGCGGCGCGTCCGATCGACGGCCAGCTTGACCGGCCGCCCGCGCTCGAAATCGCCCGCCGCGCCGCGCAGCATCCGTCCGACGTGGAGGATGGAGCCGTCGGCCTTGCGCGTATCGACGATTTCGAGCAGCGCGCCGTTTGCGGACTCGATCACGCCGCGATCGCCGATCTGGCCCCCGCCTGCGGGATAAAAGGGCGTCTCGGCGGTCACCAGAATCACACGATTGTCGCCGTCGCGATGGGCCGCGAGGATTTCGGACTCGGCGTCGTAGCGATGGTAGCCGACGAAGCGCGAGGCGGCGCTTGCGTCGAGCTTGATTTCAGGAGCGATCGCGTCGTCCTTGCGCGCGGCGCGCCCGCGCTCGCGCTGCTCTTCCATCAGGCGGTTGAACTCGGCGACGTCGACCTCGAACCCGTCGTCTCGAAGCACGTCTTCAGTGAGATCCAGCGGAAAGCCATACGTGTCATAGAGCTGAAACGCTACGTCGCCGGGGAATCTCCTGCTCTTGATCGTGGACTGGCGCTCCCGCCACTCCGCTATCAACTGCAAGCCCCGATCGAGGGTCTCGGCGAAGCGCGACTCCTCTTGAGAGACCTCGCGACTGATCTTGTCTTTTGCTTCCCTGAGTTCTGGGTAGGTTTCGCCAAACGCGGAGACTACGGCGTCTGAACAAACCGACGAAAGAAATTGAGTGCGTATACCTAAGCGTCGCCCGTGCCTCACTGCTCGGCGAATCAGCCGACGAAGCACGTAATCCCTTCCGGTGTTACCGGGAACAACCCCTTCGGCGATCAGAAAGCTGATGGCACGCGCATGATCCGCGATTGCGCGAAGTGAAACATCGAAATTCTGGCTTACCCCGTAGCGGACGAACGTTTGCGATGCCTTAGCCCTTTCTTCGATGGCACGAATGACAACCTTGAAAACGTCGATATCGTAATTTCCCAGGACCTTGCCGGTTTCCAGGCTCTGCAGCACTGACGCGACGCGCTCGAGGCCCGTGCCCGTATCGACGTGCTTCATCGGCAGCGGCGTAAGCTTCCCGGCCGCGTCGCGGTTGAACTGGATGAACACCAGGTTCGCCAGTTCGATAAACCGCGAGCAGCCCTCGACATTGACCGCGCATTCCTCGCCCGCGTCCGCGTGGCCGCTCCGATTACAGGCGGCCGCTCCGCGATCGATATGAATCTCCGAGCACGGACCGCACGGTCCGGTCTCGCCCATCTCCCAGAAATTGTCCTTGGCGCCGCATCGCAGCACCCGCTCGCGCGGCAGATAGCCGAGCTCGAGCCACGCCTGCTCGGCTTCGTCGTCGTCGTTATAAACGGTCGCCCACAGGCGGTCGGCCGAGATTCCCCAGACCTCGTTGACGAGCTTCCAGTGGAACTCGATCGCTTCGCGCTTGTAGTAGTCGCCGAACGACCAGTTGCCGAGCATCTCGAAGAACGTGTGATGGTACGAGTCGCGGCCGACCGCTTCGAGGTCGTTGTGCTTGCCGGAAATCCTGAGGCATTTCTGGCAGTCGGCGACGCGCGCCCGGGGCGGCTTGCGGATACCGAGGAAATAATCCTTGAACGGAACCATCCCGGCGTTGGTGAACAGCAGCGTCGGGTCGCCCTTGGGGACCAGCGACGCCGAGGGCACGATCTGATGGCCGCGTTCCCTGAAAAAATCGAGGAACGATTGACGAATTTTATCTGTGGTCCAGCGCATGTAGGAAATATTCTAACGCAAGCGATGCGATTTTTCTGCCCTAGCTCCTCTTGGGCGGGCTACGGCGGGCGGGCCGGGCCTGAAAGCGTACGGGGCGTGCCGGGAGCGGCCAGGGGCGCCGGACAGGCAGGTACTGGACGAGCCGCTACGCGGCAACCCGCGTCGTGCCCTGGAAGGCCGGGCGCTCGGGGTCGCAGATGAAGCGAATCCGGGGCAGTGCTATGTCGGCGACAGCGTAGCTCATCGAAATCGGATTGCGGACTTTCAGATGGCCGCCCGAATCGCCCCACGCGGCGCTTTCGAGCGTGCGCAGCGCGGGACGGCCGCGCTCGGCGCGCGAAAAGACGAACTCCGGATCGACCTGCACCAGCACGAGCTGGCCGTCTTCCCGATTGCGCGCCAGATGCATGCTCGCGATGTACTGGATGTCGTTGCCGGAGATCATGTCGCGGTCGAGCATTTCCATTTCCAGGATCGTGCGGTCCTCGGCGGCGACACGCCCGATCACACGGTCGTGCCGCACGGTCAGCTTGATCTCGCCGGGCGCCGTGGGATAGCCCCAGCGCGCGGCCAGTTCGCGCCGGGCGTCGGCGCTGTCGCAGAAGCTCCGCAGCACGAAGTCGCGCGGGCGCACGCCGGCGCGCCCGGCGATCTTGACCTCGCCCAGCGAAAACGCACCGACCGGGCTCTCGGGGCACACGATTACGGTGAACGTCGCGTAGGCCGGGATCGCCGGATGCATCGTGCGCGGCAACAGGTAGTCGCCGAGGTCGTCGTCTATCTCGTGGTTGAAGTTGAGAATTCGCGCCTGCTTGAGCGTCCACGGCTCGGTCCCGTAGCCGAGAATTTCGCTCGCGCCCTTCTCGGCGAACGTCTTTGCGTCGAGCTTTCCGAGACGCGGCGGCATCAGCGGCCCCCCGCCGCGGCGACGCTCTGGTTCTCGTCGCGAAAATGCGGCATCACGTGTTTCGCGAAAGTGCGCAGGCTCTCGAGCACGTCCTTTTGCGGAATCGTCTCGAGCGCGTTCAGCAGAAAGTTGATCCGGTCGACGCCCGCCGACTCCCAGTTCTTGCACGCGCGCAACACGCGCTCTGGATCGCCGATCGCGATTCCCTCGGGCACGCCGTGATCGTCGCCGGGGCCGGCCGCCTCCTGGCGGAGCGTCGGCAACAGGCCGAGCGAGGGATACGACTTGGTCGGGTAGGCCTCGCGGCAGGCGAGCAACTGCGCGGCGAGAAAATTGAACGTGCCGAGTAACCGGCGCCCGTTCTTGACGCCCTTCTCGGTCTCCTCGTGACAATAGAGAAAGTTGACCGTGCTGACTTTTTCGTTGACGAACTCGCCGACCGGCTCGCAGTTGCGGATGATGCGGCGGTAATTCTTGACCTTCTCTCCTTGCTCCTTGAACGAGCCGAAGGTCAGCCCCAGGCTGCCCATTCCACGCTCGGCTGCATCGATCTCGGTGCCCGGACTGGTCACCGCAACCCAGAGCGGCGGATGCGGCTTCTGGTAGGGCTTGGGCAGGATGGTCCGCACGGGCATCGACCACGACCGCCCCTCGTAGCCGAAGCGCTCTTGCGTCCACATCTTGGGCAGGCAGTGCACGAATTCGTCCCAGGTCTTTTTGGTCTCGTCGGGATTGACGTTGAAGCCGCCAAGTTCGGTCCAGGTGGCCGAGCGGCCGGTCCCGACTTCGAGCCGCCCGCCCGAAACGATATCCATCGTCGCGGTGCGTTCGGCGATTTTGATCGGATGATTGAATTGTGGGACGCAGACGATGATGCCGTGGCCGACGCGGATGTTCCTGGTCTTCATCGCGCAGGCGGTGAGAAAAATCTCCGGCGCCGAGCAGTGCGAGTACTCCTCGAGGAAATGATGCTCGACCGCCCAGACCTGGTCGAAGCCGAGTTCGTCAGCCAGCATCACCTGCTCCAGGCAATTGTCGTACACCCGCTTTTCAGTTTCGCGGTCCCACGGGCGCGGCACGGAGATTTCGTAGAAGATGCCGAACTTCATTGCTTCACCTCACGTTTGCGATTTCGCGCGACGCGCTCTGCGCCTGGGCAAGCCGAAGGGAGACGGCGACGACGGGCCACCTGAAGCTTCTACGTCCTGCCGATCTCGCCGTGCGCGGACCCTCAAAACGACGCCGCCGCGTGCAAGTCGGACCCTTTACGCTCCTGACCGAGGCTTATCACGATCGCGGCGCCGACCAAAGCCGCGGATCCCACTATCGCCTGCGCCGCCGCGTACGACGTATGGCGCGCCATCAGGGCCTCGACGAAGGCCGCGTTGGCCGCGAACATCACCCCTAACTGGTAGGCAAGCCCGGTGAAGAGCCCGCGCGCGTGGGGCGGCGACAGCTCCGAGAGATGCACCGGGATAACGCCCCATGCGCCCTGCACCATGAACTGCATCAGAAGCGCACCGACCGCGAGCCACGCCGGCGAATGCGGAAACACCCAAAGCGGCACCACCAGCGCGGCGGCCAGCGTCGCTCCCGCCATCGCACGGCGCCGGCCGATTCGGTCGGAAAGCCATCCGACGGTGACGCCGCCCATCAGCGCGCCGAGGCTGTAAATCGCGGCGATCGTTGCGACCGCCCGCGGCCCAAGCCCGCGTTCACGCTCGAGAAACGTCGGGTACATGTCCTGGGTCGCGTGCCCCATCAGGTTCATCAGCGTCATGAACACGACCAGGTAGATGAACAACGGCAGGTTGGCGCGCACCGTGCCCAGGATTTTGCGCGTGTCCGGACGCATCCGCTCCCATGCGCTCGACTCCTTCACCTTGGTCCGGATGTAGAGCGTGAGGATCGCGGGCAGGCCGCCGATGATGAACATGGGACGCCATCCGAAGCGCGGAAAGATGAAAAAGTAAGCGGCTGCCGCGAGCAGGTATCCGGCCGAATAGCCCTCCTGCAGCACTCCCGAAAGTACCCCGCGCCATCGCGCCGGTACCGTCTCCATCGCAAGCGACGCGCCGACACCCCACTCTCCGCCCATCCCGATTCCATAGAGCGCACGCAGCACAAGGAAGACCGTGTAGTTCGGCGCGAGACCGCTCAGCATCTCGACGACCGAGTAGAAAACCACGTCGATCATCAGCGGCAGCCGGCGGCCCCATCGATCGGCCATCCAGCCGAACAGCAGCGCTCCCACCGGACGCATCATCAACGTCGCGGTGATGGTGAAGGCGATGTCGGCGACCGAACGATGGAACTCCTTTGCGATTGCCGGGACCACGAAGACGAGGACGAAGAAATCGAACGCATCGAGCGTCCAGCCGAGACAGCTTGCTACGAGCGCGTGGACGGCGCTCGTGCCGGCTGACGCATCGGCGGCGGGAGCCAGTGGTGCGGGCGCAGGCTCGGTTTTCATAGCCTGCATGACATACTCGAACCAGCGGGCTCGAACCAGCGGGCAGCGCATAGCTCAGCGCGCGGGTCGCGAAAAGAATTTCCGCGTGAGTTGCGATTTCTCCAGTCGATGTCGAAAATGGGACAGGCAGTTGCTATGCGCTCGACGTTACGCTTGTGGCCGCTACCGATCCCGGTCGTGGTCGTCTCGTTGCTTGCCCCTTTGGCGACGACTCTCGCCGCTCTCGCGGCGGCGCCGGGGCTTGCGGCCGAACCGTTCCACTATCCTGCCGTGCTGCGCAACGGAAAGAAGATCGGCGACCTGGTGCCGGGGCTGAGCGGGCTCGACGACGTGATCAAGATGTTCCCGGCGGCGCCCGAGGACTATCCGGGCAATCCGCGCCCGCCGGCCGGCTTTCCCGAGGCCAAGATCGGCAAGGTCCAGCCCGAACCGAGCACCGTTTACAATCCTCCCGGGAGCAGCTACGCCCTGTTCTTCGACGACAACGACAAGCTGGTGATTATCGAGGACGCGCACTCGCCACTCGCCGGCCTAGGCGCGAAAGCGGTGCACAAGCGCTACCCGATGCTCAAGGACACCGGGCACGACGAGCGCGCGATCGAACTCCAGGGCCAGGTCGAACCATGCATCGTGATGATGGTGCTGTTCAGCGCCCGCACGCGGAAGGTGACCAAAATCGCGTACGTGTTCACCTGCCCGACCGCCGGCTCGCAGAGCACTCGTCGCGACGACGCCTCTGCCCGGGTTTTCCCGGTAGCGCTTCGCCGCTAGGCGCTCGCAGCGCGAGCTCGTCGCGGAGGACTGACGCCGGCAATTCGGTACGCGGGATGGTCCGGCAGCAGGCGGGAGACGCCTTCACCGAACAGATTTTCGCGCAGGGTCGCGCCGTCAAAGCCGGTGCGCATGCGGCCGCGGCGCTGCAGTTCGGGCACCACGAGTTCGACGAACTCGATGAAGCTGCCGGGCTGGTAAATCGGAACCAGGTTGATCCCATCGATGCCGGTTTCGTCGACCCATCGCTCGACCTCGTCGGCGACTCGCGCTGGCTCGCCGACCAGTATCGGCATCAGGCTCGCGAGCTTCATCTCTTCTCGCGCCTCGGCCAGAGTAAGCGGCGAGCGATCCGGATGCACTGCCGAGAACCATCGCGCCGCCGACTTGATGCCTTCCGAAGGAAAGCGGTCCAGCACGTCGTCGTCACGGAATTGCGAAAGATCGACGCCGGTCCATCCTCCGAACAGCGCGAACGCGCCCTCGGGGCTCGCGTACGAGCGCAGACGCTGCTCCTTGAGCCGCGCCTCAGCGTCGGTCTCGGCCACGATCGCCGAGAGCGCGAGTACCAGCTTGACGTGAGCGGGGTCGCGGCCCTGTTCGCGGATGGCGGCGCGGATGCGCGCTACGCGCGCGCGCGTGACCTCGATCGTCGGATAGACCAGGAACAGCGCCTCGCCGTGGCGCGCGCCGAACGCGACGCCGCGGCTCGATTGGCCGGCCTGCAGCAACAGCGGCGTGCGCTGCGGCGAGGGCTCGCACATGTGCGGCCCCTCGACCTCGAAATATTTGCCCTTGTGATTGATCGTATGGACGCGGGCGGGATCGGTATGCATGTCGCGGGCGGCGTCGCGCACGATCGCGTCGTCCTCCCAGCTTCCCTCCCACAGCTTGTACACGACCTCCATATATTCCTCGGCGCGCTCATAGCGCTGGTCGTGCGGCAGCATCTCGCCGAGGCCGTTGCGGCAGGCGCTGGCGAGATAAGAGGTCACGATGTTCCATCCCGCGCGGCCGCCGGTGAAATGGTCGAGCGAGGAAAAGAGTTTGGCGGTGTGGAACGGCGGATAGTAAGTCGTGCTGTAGGTCGAGATGAAGCCGAGATGGCGGGTCGCCTGCGCCATCGCCGCAAACAGCATCGTCGGATCGTTGCCCGGAAACTGCACGGCGTGACGGATTCCGGCTTCCGCGCTGCCCCGGTAAACGTCGTAAACGCCGTGGACGTCGGCGAAAAAGATCGAATCGAAGCATCCGGCCTCGAGCGTGCGCGCAAGATCGACCCAGAATCGCGTCGAAGTATAATCCTGCGACGTGCGGTCGCGCGGATTGCGGAACTGCCCGAACGATTGCAGCGCAGCCGCGCACTGACTGAAGGCGTTGAGGTGGATGATCTTCTTCATGGCGGGAACGATGCCAGACCGCGCCGGCGTTCAGAGAGTATATTCTCTGATCGCGCGCCGCGTGAAGCGAGCGCGTCCACTGCATAAGGAATTCCTTCGATGGAAACGAAGATCAATGAAATCCTGCAATTCTGGTTCGGCGACGGCTCCGATACGCAGCAGGAGCGCCGATGGTTCATGCAGGACGCGGGCTTCGACGAGGCCTGCCGAGCCGGCTTTCTCGCCGACCACGAACGCGCCGCGGCGGGCGAACTGGACGGCTGGAAACACTCGCCGCCCGGCGCGCTCGCGTTGATCCTGCTGCTCGACCAGTTTCCGCGCAACATGTTCCGCGGCACGCCGCGCTCGTTCGCAACCGACCCGCAGGCACGTGCGACTGCAAGAGAAGCGATCGCTCGCGGATTGGACCTAGCGCTCTCACCGATCCGGCGCTCGTTCGTTTATATGCCGTTCGAGCACAGCGAAAATCCCGCGGACCAGGAAGAATCGATACGGCTCTTTCAGAAGCTCGCCGCGGAGCATCCCGAAATGACCGAACACGTCAAGTACGCCGAACAGCATCGCGACGTCATCCGCCGCTTCGGCCGCTTTCCCTATCGCAACGCCGTGCTCGGCCGCACCTCGACGCCAGCGGAGATGGAGTTCCTGCGCCGTCCAACTTGACCGCGATTCCGGCCACCACCTATAGTGACCGTTCCGAGGCCGAGCCTGTCAGCCGAGCGATAGCGTCGCCGCGGATTCGCGCCGATTTACCCAACTCGATCCTGACCCGATCCAACGCGCACCCGTTAACCGAAAAATAATGAAACGACGCGAAGAGTTGTCCCGCTGGGAGCGCCTGTATCTCGGCGAAGTGCTGCGCGGCCTGGTGACCATCAACGCCCACTTCTTCCGCAACCTGGGGCTGCATATCGCGCACGCGATGGGCTTCGCGCGGGATCGCAAGGCCGCGACCACCGTGCAGTACCCCGATGAGCGCAAGACCTACTCCGAGGGCTATCGCGGAAGCCATCGCCTGACGCTGCGCCCCGACTCAACCGTGCGCTGCACCGCGTGCTTTCTCTGCGCGACCGCCTGCCCCGCGCAGTGCATCTATATCGAGGCCGGCGCGCATCCCAATCCCGAAGTCGAGAAATTTCCGCTGCGCTACGAGATCGACACTCTGCGATGCATCTACTGCGGGCTCTGCGTCGAAGCCTGCCCGTGCGACGCGATCCGGATGGACACCTACGTCCATCCGCGCATCTGGGGCTTCGACCGCAAGGACTTCATCGAGACGAAGGAGCTGCTGATGCATCGGTCGCGCGTGCTCGCCGCCGAAGGGCGCGAGGGCAACATGCGCGAGATGTTCCGGTGGTACGACGAACAGTCGCGCGCGGTCTACGACCCGATGCGCCAAGAGCTCAAGACCTACACCGAGCGCGATCAGCCGGCGGCCTGGAAAGACGACCACGCCGACACAATGCCCGAACTGCCGGCCCTCAACCGGCATCGCGCGGCCGGCAAATAGCCCGGTGGCGGCGCGCTTGGTGCCGCCCGTGACGAACCGCGTCCGCATGGAGTATAAATAAGGTCATATGTTCCGTTTCCGAGGTATGCCGACATGACCCAGATTGAAGCCGCGCGCAAAGGTATCATCACCCCGCAGATGCTCGAGGTCGCCGAGGACGAAGGCCTCGCGCCCGAGGAGATTCGTGCGCTGGTCGCCAGCGGCGAGGCCGTTATCCCGCACAACGTCCATCACAACTTCCGCGCGATCGGGATCGGCAAGCGCCTGCGCACCAAGGTCAACGCCAATATCGGGGCATCGAACTTCCATCAACTGCTCGACGAAGAGGTCGAAAAGCTCTACACCGCGGTGCGCTTCGGCGCAGATTCCGTGATGGACCTTTCGACCGGCACCGACCTCGACAAGATTCGCGTCGAGCTCATCTCGCGCTGCCCCGTTATTCTGGGCACCGTGCCGATTTATCAGGTCGCCTCCGACCATTCGATCATGGAGCTCGAGAGCGCTTTCTTTCTCGAAGTGATCGAGCGCCAGGCGCGCCAGGGCGTCGACTACATGACTCTGCATTGCGGGGTGACGCGCGAGAGCGTCGCTCGGCTACGGCGGCATCAGCGTATCGAGGGAATCGTGTCGCGCGGCGGCGCCCTGCTCGCGGCCTGGATGGAGCGCACGGGGCGCGAGAACCCGCTTTACGAGCACTTCGACGAGGTCTGTGCGATCCTGCGCGAGCATGACGTGACGATTTCGCTCGGCGACGGATTGCGGCCCGGCGCGACCGGCGATGCCACGGATCGCGGCCAGATCGCCGAACTGCTGGTGCTGGGCGAGCTGACCGAGCGTGCGCGCAACCAGGGCGTGCAGGTGATGATCGAAGGTCCCGGCCACGTGCCGCTCGACCAGATAGAGGCCAACGTGCAGCTGGAAAAGCGCGTCTGCGGCGGCGCGCCGTTCTACGTGCTGGGGCCGCTCACCTGCGACGTCGCCCCCGGCTATGACCACATCACGGGCGCGATCGGCGGCGCGATCGCGTCCGCGGCCGGCACCGACTTCCTCTGCTACGTCACTCCAGCCGAGCATCTGCGCCTGCCCGATATCGACGACGTGCGCGAAGGCGTAATCGCGACTC